>Ga0307376_10000099_pt1 | contig 129747 bp, 117 predicted proteins | sample TR2MG_FD_202536 | JGI IMG/M metagenome (GOLD analysis project Ga0307376, IMG submission 202536) | Soil microbial communities from Risofladan, Vaasa, Finland - TR-2 | ecosystem: Environmental > Terrestrial > Soil > Coastal area > Acid sulfate soil | place: Finland: Risofladan, Vaasa...
CCACAGAGCACCCTGGAAAAGATAATCCGCATGAGAACCGCCGGGAAACTCGCAGGATGGAAAATTCTTCCCGTATATCTTCCAGTTTCCAGCGTTTCCAAAAAAACCAAAATTACTAGATGTCAGCCATATATTACCAACATCGTGATACTTGTACTGAGTCGTTGGCTTACTGCCCATCTGCTGCGTAACCTTCGGGACCTGCCCCGAATCTATATAACCGTAACTGTATGCAAAAACTGCGAAGACAAAAAGAAAAGAAATAATCACCATTTTTCTTTTCATAACATCCTCCTTTTCTTAACTATGCGCAATTGAGAAAAACTTGACCATAAATCCTTATCATTATTTGTTTGCTGTTGAGCAATTTATTAAGATTTCTTCGACCTGTCATTATTTCCATTCTTAATCTTTTATATTGATTCTTTAAGAACTTGAGAGCTATTTTTTCTCCCTGCCCCGTTAGATGTTTACTATCTAACGGGGTGAATGTCCTCTGTGGTATGATTCATATTCTTTCACACCTCTTTTCACGAATACTATAATGAAACACTTATTTTGTCAAGTGAAAAACATTGAACTAAATTTCTTGAAAACAAGATTGCAAAGTTTTGAGCTTTGAGGAAAAAGTAAACTGCAAAAAGTAATTGACAGGCAATACAAAAAATGCTAAAAGATTAATCAGTATTTGTGTAAATGGTGTACGAAAGGATGAAATAAATGAGACATAAGGGACTATTATCTATTACTCTTTTCTTATTTCTGGTCAATAGCTGCGCTTACTATAATACTTTCTATAACGCAAAAACATCTTACAATAATGCAATAAGAGCAAAAAAGAACTCCCCAACCAACAAGGCTCCATCTGATCTTCTTGATAAGGTTATAGAAAAATGTGGGAAAGTAATAAAATATTACCCAAAATCAAAATGGCTCGATGATGCAATCATTCTTATGGGGAAAGCATACTTAGAAAAGGGAGAGTATGACAAGGCGGTGCGAAAATTTCAAGAACTTTCTATTTATTATCCGGAAAGCCCTTTTACACCAGAAGCCCTTTATTTAACCGGTGTAACATATCTCGAAAAAGAAGACTACAATCTCGCTATTATTTCTTTCCATCAGGTCCTTAATCTCGCCAAGGGAGAGTTTTTAGATGATGCTTCATACGGAATCGTAAAAGCATATTCCGAAAAAAAGGACTCTTCCCTTTTACTTTCCAGTGGTAAAATGTTCAGCCAAAACTTCAGCAAAAGTCCCTATCTCCCCCGCGTTCTTCTGCTTTTATCTAACAATTATATTGAAAATGGCAACTATGATAATGCCATAGAAACACTAAAGAAAGCACGTAGTTCTGCGAAAAAAAGAGAAGACAAGACCGGTATTGAGGAGAAATATGCGGTTACACTGATAAAAATGGGGAAAATTGATGAAGGTCTCTCTATCTTAAAAGGACTTTCAGAAAAAACTTCTCTCCCGGAAAGAACTTCAAATCTCATTTTCGAAATAACGGACGCATACATCAAGAGCGGAAAAACCAAAGAAGCGTTAACCGAACTGGACAATTTGATTTCTCTATACTCTACGGGTCCATTTATTGCGGAAGCCTTCTATAGAAAAGGGTTGGTCTATGAAAATACACTCAACGACATAGAATCTGCAATCACTGCATATGAAAATGCTTTGAAACTTGCTGCCACACAAGATATTAGGATTAAAACCACGAAGAGAAACAATACTTGCAAAGAAATAAAAACATACAGAGAAAGAATAGAAAACCCCGATAGTACTACGGACCTTGCCAAAACCCATTTTCTTCTTGCAGAATCTTTCCTTTTTGGCAAATCTTTTATTGACAGTGCACTCAATCAATATCAACAAGTATTGAACACCTTTCCTGAAAATTCTCTTGCACCAAAATCTGCTATGGCTATCGGATGGTTATATGAAACCGAAAAAAGGGATACATCGAAGGCTCTTACAATGTATGAATTTCTGATGGAAAAATATCCGAATACAGAATATTCAGAGGCAGCTTCAATTGCAATTAGCAAACTGAAAGAAAAAACCGAAATCGATAAAAAATATGATGAGAAGAATAAAGGATTTTAGGGCAACGTTTGAAAACAAAAGGGAAATAGCATCTAATGTATTTCTAATTGAATTTTTCTTGCCTGACTTTGACGGTTCAGCAGAACCGGGTCAATTTATGATGCTCAAAGCAAGTTCTGTATACGACCCTTTTCTTAGAAGACCGTACAGTATTTTTGACTGTGAAAAAGAACGGATTAAAGTACTCTTAAAAGTAATTGGTCCTGCCTCATCGATAATAGCAGAGAAGCAAGAGAACGAAAAAATAGATATTCTGGGCCCTCTGGGAAATGGTTTTCCTATTCTTTCTAATAAACATTCCGTTCTTGTTGCAGGCGGTATAGGCGTTGCTCCTCTCTGGTTTCTTGCAAAAAAACTAAAAGCAGAAAATCAGACTTTCTCAATAATATACGGAGAAAAAACGGCTACAGATATGTCTTTTGAAATTAAAGAAACCTTCGCCGATTTCTCACACATAGTAACCGAAGACGGTTCAAAAGGAGACAAGGCAACTGCACCCGGAATACTCCCTTCCTTTTTTGATAAACTAGGGGAAAAACAATATGTACTTTATGTATGTGGTCCTAAAGCTATGCTCAAAGAAACCATTTCTTTCGGGCGTAAGAGAAATATTCCCGTTTATGTATCCCTTGAACAAAGAATGGCTTGTGGAACAGGTATATGTTTTGGTTGTAGTGTAAAAACCGCCAGGAAACCCGGATATCTGACAATCTGTAAAGATGGTCCTGTATTTAGCGCAGAAGACGTGGAGATTTAATGGCAAACCTTGAAGTTCAAATAGGTTCATTGAGATTTAAGAATCCTGTTCTCACAGCCTCCGGGACATTTGGAAACGGACAGATTATGAATGAGATATTCGATGTTTCGGTTCTGGGAGGAATTATTACAAAATCGATTACACTAAAACCAAAAGAAGGGAATCCAGCACCTCGCATAGTTGAGACTTCTTGCGGAATGTTGAATTCTATTGGTTTGGAAAATGCCGGATTGGATAATTTTCTGAATAATATTCTCCCGAAAATACAACTATTGAGGACAAATAAAATTGCAAGTATCGCTGGTGCTTCTGAAGAAGAATATGGAATGCTTGCAGAAAAGCTTGATGGAAAGGTAAACGGACTTGAAATTAATATCTCCTGCCCGAATGTCAAAAGAGGTGGAATGAGTTTCGGACAGGATGTAGACAGTGTTGCAAGAATAACAAAAATAGTAAGAAGAAAAACTTCCCTTCCTTTTATCGTAAAGCTTACTCCGAATGTTACCCACATCGAGGATATTGCAAAGGCATGCGAAGAGAACGGTGCAGATGCAGTTTCCCTGGTGAATACATATAAGGGTATGGCTATTGATGTTCGGCAAAGAATATCCAAACTCGGGAGTTTTAGTGGAGGACTTTCTGGCCCGGCAATCAAACCATTAGCGCTGTATGCGGTTTCTCAAGTATACAGCAAAGTCAATATACCTGTCATTGGTTGTGGAGGTATAATGAATGTTGTTGATGCTCTCGAATTCATTATGGCAGGAGCGACCCTTATCGAAGTGGGTTCGGCCACTTTTAGAGAACCAATGGCTGCACCAAAAATCGTGGAAGGATTGAAACTTTATTGTGAAAAGGAAAAGATAGGAATCCTGGAAAAAATCAGAGGTATCGTGAATGAAGACTAAATCTTTATTGGTTATAGTATTTCTTCTCGCTCTTTCATCCTGCGCTCCGTCTCCAAGGTTTGGCAACAAGATGGGAGAAACTCTTTTCGGCTATGCAACATATTATGGACCTGGCTTTCATGGAAAGAAAACAGCGTCTGGTGAAATTTTTGATATGAATAAAATGACATGCGCACATAGAACACTGCCTTTTGGAACAAAACTCTTTGTAACGAATCTTTCAAACAAGAAAACCGTTAGGGTCATAGTAAACGATCGAGGTCCTTTTGTAAAAGGGGTTATCATTGACCTTTCAAAAGCTGCAGCAAAAAAAATTGCTCTGGGAGGAAAAGCAAAAGTCAAAATAGAGATAATCAAATGAAGAAACCACATTCTTAAAAGGACGAAATTAAGAAATTGCGAAATAGGAGAAAGGAATGAAATTAAAACCTGAAGAAAGACTGATTGTTCCGCTGGATGTAATAACTTTGAAAGATGCAATATATCTAATGGATAAACTTGGAGACATAGTCAAATTTTTCAAGATAGGCTGCGCTTTGTTCACTGCAGCTGGTCCAAAGGCTGTTCTGGAAGCTAAAAAACGAGGATTTAGGGTTTTTCTGGATTTGAAATACTTTGATATCCCTTCTGTCGTCACAAAGGCAATCGAATCGCTTATAAACCTGGATGTTGATATTTTTACCATTCATACACTTGGTGGATTTGAGTTGATGGAAAGTGTCGTCAAAGTTCTATGGAAAGAGAGGAAAAAACCTCTCGTTTTAGGTGTGACCATTTTAACAAGTATAAATGAGGCTTTTCTCCGTGATGTCCTGGGTACCTCCAATGTAACCATCGATGAAGAGGTTGGAAGACTGGCGGAAATGGCAAGAAGTGCAGGACTTAATGGCGTTGTAGCCTCAGCTTTCGAAATTGAAAGAATAAAGAAAATATGCGGGGATAAATTTGTAGTTCTAACACCTGGCATCAGACCGGAAGGTTCAGAAAGCTTTGACCAAAAACGTGTTTTAACACCAAAGGAAGCAATCAAGAAAGGTGCCGACTACATAGTCGTGGGCAGACCTATTATCAACAGCAATGAGCCCCTTAAGGTTGCAGAAAGCATTATCGATGAGATAAAGGAAGGTGATAATGAAAGAGCAGGTTGAAGAACTTTTAACTAAGAATGAAGTTCTGTTAAAAGGACATTTCCTCTTAACAAGTGGGCTACACAGTGAATTCTATTTTGAAAAATTCAAGGTGCTGGAAAAACCAAGAATCACTTCACTCCTCTGCAGTAAAATAGCTCTCCAATTTTCCGCTTGCACAATCGACCGTGTGATTGGTCCAACCACAGGGGGTATCATCCTTGCATACGAGGTTGCACGACAACTTGGAACTTTAATGGGAATGGCAGAGGAAGACGGTAAGGGTGGGAGAATAATAAGAAGGGGAACAGATATCAAGGAAAGAGAAGAAATTTTGATAGTAGATGATGTGCTAACCACGGGTGGATCACTGAAAGCAACTATCGATGCAGTGTTAAGAAAGAAAGGCAGTATTGCAGGTATTGCTGTCCTGATTGACAGGCGTGAGAAAACCCTTGATATTGATTATCCAATTTATGGGGTTTATAGAAAATTGGTAAAAAACTTTTCTGAAAGCGATTGTCCGCTTTGCAGGAAAGGTATTTCTTTGACCCAAAAAGGTAAAATAAAGGAGGTAAAATGAGTGGACATTCAAAATGGAGTACAATAAAAAGAAAAAAGGGGAAACTGGATGCAAAAAGAGGGCGCATATTCACTAGCCTCATAAAAGAAATAACGGTAGCTGCAAGAGCAGGCGGCGGTGACCCGGATTCAAACCCTAGGCTGAGAACTGCAATGTCCAGTGCAAAAGCTGAGAATATGCCCAACGATAATATTGAAAGAGCAATCAAAAAAGGAACGGGAGAACTTCCGGGAATACATTATGAGGAAACGCATTTAGAAGGTTATGGTCCCGGAGGTGTAGCCATTCTCATAGAAATACTCACCGATAACAAGAACAGAACTACCGCGGACATACGACACATTCTAACCCGTTACGGAGGAAGTTTGGGCGAAACAGGCTCTGTTACCTGGATATTTCAGCAAAAAGGTCTCATCCATATAGAGAAAGATGACATCGATGAAGACAAACTTCTTGAGGTTTCGCTTGATGGAGGAGCGGAGGATGTCTTGCTTCAAGGAGATATATACGAAATAACAATAGACGCTGCAAATTTCGATAATGTCAAAAACTCATTGGAAAAACACAACTATAAAATTCTTAAAGCGCAGATAACAAAAGCACCCCAATCCACTGTTCAAATAAGTGATAAAAAAGGTGCGGAAAAAATACTTAATTTGATGGAAGCACTTGAAGAACATGAAGATATTCAAAACATTTACTCAAATTTCGACATCCCGGATGAAATTCTGAGAAAAATCGTATGAGCAAAGATTAAGAAAAAGTAATGCTGAAGGCTGTAATCTTTGACCTTGACGGAACGCTTATAAATTCGTTCTATGATTGGGACTTAATAAGAGACAAGATTGGAGTATCAAATCTTCCCATACTTACCTACATGAATAATCTCAAAGGACCGTTTAAACTCAAAGCATTCAAGGTACTTGAATCCTTTGAGTTTAAAGCAACGACAAAGGCACGTCTGAGAAAGGGAATAAAGGAAATTCTCGAAACTATCTCAAAAGCAAATCTGAAAAAGGCAATCGTTACAAACAATACAAGAAAGAATGTCCTTTATCTATTAAAAAAATGGAAACTCTCTTTTGATGTTATCGTTACAAGAGATGATGGGGTATGGAAACCATCTGCAAAACCATTAGAACTTGCAGTCAGGCGGATGCATCTTAAAAAAAACGAGGTAATTTTCGTAGGAGACAGCAATCCGGATCTTCTCGCATCAAAGAAAGCAGGTATAGAATTTATTTCATTCAGTCAAAATTCCGGCGTTTCCGACCTGAAGAGTTATATTGAGAAACTCTGTTAACTGCATATCCCTAATTATATGATATCAATAATATATTTTCTGATTGTAATAATTGCAATACTCGTTCTTATTAAGTTCCGAATAGACATCGGTGCAGTCCTGTTTATTGGGTCTGTCTTGACTGCAATGCTCTTCAGGATAGGACTTAAAGGCTTTTTTAGCACCCTCCTTGAAAGTATCGTAAGTCCCAACACCCTTACTCTTGTGGCAACGGTAATCCTAATAATGTTTTTGGGTGCCCTTCTTGAAAAAAGAGGAGACCTATCGAGAATGGTAAAATCTCTTCGAACACTAATATGGGATACCCGCTTATCAATGGTCATACCTTCATCCATTATGGGACTGCTCCCGATGCCAGGAGGGGCTCTTATGTCAGCACCAATGTTGAATGAAGGGGAAAAGGGGTTTAATTTAACACCAGCATACAAAACATATCTCAATTTCTGGTTCAGACATATATGGGAATACTTCTGGCCCCTTTACCCGGGTTTAATCCTGGCTGCAACAATAACACAGGTACCAATTTTCGTCCTTGCTCGATTTCAATTCCCCTTGACACTTGCAGCAATCCTTGCTGGCTTGATTTTTGGATTAAAAAAACTTCCCTTCCGGACACCCGAGCACAAATCAAGAAAATTATTGGCATTAAAAGAACTTTTATTATCTACCTGGCATATACTAATCATTATAATCTTTGTTCTGGCTTTAAAGGTAAAAGTTCTCTATGTTATGTTGGGAATTTCATTTATGCTCACAGTTCTAACAAGACTCAAGAAAACTGCCTGGCTTAAAGTAACAATACAAACGTTTCAAGTCAAAACCATAATACTTCTTTTTTCCGTTATGTTTTTCAAAGCTGTACTTATTAATTCGGGGGCAATAAATTCCTTGACTACGGTTCTCAAACCCGAAGGCTTTTCATTATGGCTTCTTCTCTTTATAGCACCTTTCCTGGTTGGTTTCTTAACCGGTGTGAACCATGCTTATGTGGGTGTGGCGTTTCCCATTCTACTTCCATTTTTTATGCAAAATGGTATAAATCTTTCATATATAATGTTTGCTTATGCAAGTGGTTTTGCTGGAATTCTACTTTCTCCGGTTCATCTTTGTCTTGTGCTCACAAAAGAATATTTCAAGGCAGATTTTAACCCGATATTCAAACTTTTAATTCCATCCGTTATTTTCGTTTGGCTTATCGCTCTTGTAATGTTTTTTCTGTATAAATAATAAGAGGGAAAGTAAACGGTACGTAAACAAAAAGCGGGCCCCTTACTTAAATATCTTCCCTGTTTCTTTATACCACATCACAAAATCCAGGTGGCTTATTGGTATCTCAATCCTCCGTGCAAATTTCTTCATTCTATTTTCAATATCGATATAAGTTTTTCTTGACAAATAACCTGGAATGTTCTCTATTACCCCGGCAAATCTCAGATTAAAAAGGATATGTCGGTCAAGGATGGCCAAATCTTCTCCCAATCCCATATTCCTCAAGAAATGACTTGCTTCTTTGTATCCCATTCCCTTTACATTTTGCACCAACCAATCTCTTGCCTCTTTACTACTGAGTTGTTTTATCTTATTTCTAATAGATATCTTACCTTTAACTGTAAACATTTTCCTTGCTTGGATTATGTAGTCTGCTTTCTTATTGTGAAATCTTACACCTTTTAAGGTTCTTGCAATTTCCGCTGCATTTCCTTTCAAGAGTAAATTATTACTTAATAATTTTTCGACGCTAACCCAGCAAGATACGGCTTTCGATTGTGGTGTTAATAAACAAAAAACCAGCTCTGCGAATATCTCAACTTCATTGCCATTTCGCCATCTTTGGCTAAACGCATCCAAGCGTTTTCTTATTAGAGACAGTTTTGCACTATGCAGTTTAACAAATGTTTCCACAGTACCTTTGCCTTTCATATTGCACGAGTAGATATTAATATGGATATTGGTTTTTGCTCTTATTCAAGATTCCTTTGGGCTGCAGAGGAAATTTCTTTAACGGTGTATAAACAGCACCACCGGGGCATAGCACACTCTTAAAAAGGATGATTTCTCTAACAAGGAATTTATCCGTTTCAATTATCAATGATTCGATACTCTTTTTTAATGCTACGCCATTGTAAATTGATTTAACTCTTCCCAATGTTATATGTGGATTAAAATCCTTCCTTTTATCCAGCAATGAAAAATTCATTTCTTTGATTATATCAAATACAAGAGAATGGACTATTTTTACTTCCCTTTGGGATATACCGACCCACACAATTCTTGGTTTTTTTGTGTTCGGAAAAACTCCACTTTTCTGAATCGACATCTGGAAAGTCTTGTGCTTTTGGGAAACTACTTGGCAAGCCAGTTTTACTGCTTCAAGTTGTTGTTCGGAAATCTCTCCAAGAAAAACAAGTGTAAGATGTATGTTCTCTTTTCTAACCCACTTGATACGAGCACTATCGGGAGGAATATTGTTCCCAAGAGAACAAATCTCTGTTTTTACAGCTTTTGGTAAATCAATGGCAATAAAAGTTCGCACAAACCTTCCTTCCAACCGAACAGACGTTTATAGTTATATTTCCATTCCCAAAAGCGTTTTACGGAGAAGATCCAGTGCAGCCTGCGCCGATTTTTCCCTTATAATTCCTCGTGTTCCCGAAAAATTATATTTCTTTGCAAAATTATCTACACCGTCAAAAACTCCAATATAAACAAGTCCTACTGGCTTGTTCTCTGTTCCGCCTGCAGGACCTGCTATCCCTGTAATGGAAATCCCAATATCCGCATTAAAAAGATTCTTTACCCCGCAAGCCATTTGTTTGGCAATCTCCTCACTTACAGCACCCTGTTGTTTTATGTCTCCTTTTTTAACCTTCAATATTTTAACTTTCTCTTCGTTGGAATACGAAACCACACCGCCATGAAAATAAAATGAACTGCCAGGGATATCGGTTATTCTTTTCATAAGCAGTCCAGCCGTGCAGGATTCTGCAACTGCCAGTTTCTTCTTGCGCATAGTGAGAAGGATTCCTATAACTCTTTCAAGTGTCTCTCCATTGCTACCATAATAATAATTGTCAATCCTTTCGACAATGGAATCTTCCATTCGAGACAGTCTTTCCCGCCCTTCTTCAATTGAATCAGATTCTATAGTGATTCTTATATCTACACCTTTCGGAAAAGGTAAGAAAACCGTAAATTCCTTTACTTTCAAACTTTTAAGCTTTTCGTACAGAGCGGATTCTGAAATTCCGGTTGTATGCAGGTTTTTCGAAAGAACTATCCTCTCTTTGTTCTTTTTCTCAAGAAAAGGTCTTAAGCTTGCCCGAAAAATCGCCTCTATTTCTATCGGTACACCAGGAAGCATAATAACATCCGCATTTTGCTCGGTTAATAGAAGTCCTGGTGTAGTTCCTATTGGGTTATCAAGGATTACCGCTCCGTGTGGCACAAGAGCCTGAGTTGATTTAATGGTTACCATTTTTGTTTTTCTTGTAAGGGAAAGTTTCTCAACTTTCCTAAAAAGCTTATCACTAAGAATAAGTCTTCTATTGAAAAATGAGGATACCGTCTTTTTTGTGATATCATCATACGTGGGGCCAAGTCCACCGGTTAATATAACAATATCTGCTTTTTGCACACCTTCTTTAAGAGCACATAATATCTCTTCTTTTTTGTCCTGTACTATAACTTTCTTAACAACCTCGATGCCAAGTTTTAATAATTCTTCACAAAGATAAACTGAGTTGGTATCTATAACATATCCTGAAAGTAGTTCACTCCCAATTACGATAATTTGCGCTTTCACAACTCTCCCTTTCTTGACTACCAAGAATGCAGAAAACCTTACTAAATTGATTTTACTGCATTATGGATAATGACAAAAAGCCAGAGAATGATACTTGAATACATCCCTGCGATAACATCATCTAATACAACTCCACAACCACTTCTTAATCTCTGAGATTCATTTATCGGGTAAGGTTTCACTATATCAAAGAAGCGAAAAAGACAAAATCCTATAAAAAAAAACAGCACTTTATGAGGGACTGCAAGCAGAGTTATTATCATACCAACCGATTCATCTATGACAATCCTTCTATCATCTTCCCCCCAAATTTTTTCTATCTTACCTGAAACCCAGACTCCAATTATAAAAAGGAGAGTGAGCAGAACAATAGAAACCAAGATAGATTTAACCAAATACCACATAACTAAACAGATAACTACCGAAGCAAGGGTTGCTGGTGCAACCGGGAAAAACCCCAAACCAAACAAGGTTCCAATTACTGCATAAAATACAAACATTCTTCTTTTTTTCATTTCCTTTTATCTTCTTTAAGTTTTTTCTCTAAACTTAGAAGCAATTTTCTTGTATCAATCACAACAACCGGTATTTTTTTGTACACAAAAACCTTTTTGATAATATCCTGTCTCGTAAAGCTTTTGAAAACACCATCAGAATCCAAAGGAATATCATTTTCAATACTAAGAATGTCCAGAACAGCCGAGACAGAGATTGCAAATTTCTGTCCATTCGAATCAAGAATTATAAAAATGCCTTCATCTTTACCCTCGCAACCAAAGAGTTCAAAAATACTATAATATGGCATTTTCTCGCCAAGAAAAAAGTGAGTTTTCTTTATTCTTCCGCTGTCTTTCTTGTTCTTCCTTCTTATCTGTTGCACCTCTCGAACTTCGAAACCAGTAAGGATATCACAAATCTTACAGACAAGAATCTGAATTATTTCTCGCACCTTCAACTTTTTCCAAGTATCCAATCAACAACTAACCGAAATCCACAGTTTGGAATTCACAACTTAGAATCAACTTATATCTCATCCTCAGATGTTGTTTTTTCCTTCTTTTTCGAAACCGTAAATTTGGATATTTTGTCGATCAGGAGCCTTTCCTTCTGGGCAAGTGACTGTATGCTCGCACTCATTTCCTCTGTTGACGCTGTCTGCTCCTCTATTGATGCAGAAACTTCTTCCGAGCTCGCTGCTGTGTCCGAAGCTATGGAAGCAATTTTTTCCACTACTGTAACAAGCTGTTTTGTGCTTTCATTTTGCTCTGCCGTTGATTCATTCACTTGATTTATCATAGTAGTTACAAGTGTAACTGTTTTTGAAATCTGCTCAAAATCCTTTTCTGATTTATCAACAAACATCTTGCTTTGTTCTGTTTTTCTCGTTCCTTCTTCAACCATCTTGACAACCTCTTTTATTCCCTCACGTGTGCTGTCAATAAGTTGAGAAACCCTGTTTACAGAATTGGCTGACTCTATAGCAAGTTTTCTTATTTCTTCCGCAACCACAGCAAAGCCTCTACCGTACTCTCCAACTCTTGCAGCCTCTATTGCAGCATTTAGTGCAAGGATGTTTGTCTGTTCCGATATATCATTTATCAGATTAAGTATCTCTTCTGTTTTGGTGGAATCTTCTTCTAGCTTTTTCCCTGTTATTACTGATGTTTGAGAACTCTCGTATAGTTCACTCATTTTTTCAATCGTCTTCACTGATGCCTCTGTGCCGGTAGACGCAGCATCATTGGCTTTTCTCGCAGAGGTAACAGCCATCTTCATCTGGGAAGTTATTCCCGTCGTTATTGAAGATAGTTTTTCTATTTCTTTGTATATTTCGTTGCTCTTTGTGGATTGTTCCTGAGCACCGCGGGCAACTTCATTTATCGTTGAGGAAATCTCCTCTATAGATGCATTAAGTTGTTCACTTGATGACGCAATAGCCTCGGTTTCTTTCGTTATAGAATCCGTTATAGAAAATATCGAGCCAATCAAGATGTCAAGTCTTCTTATAAAATCATTGAGTGCTTCATTTGTCTTTCCTATTTCATCTGGCACAACAACAGGCAATCTCATTGTAAGATCAGCATCTCCTTCTGAAAGGTCTTTTACCCTTCTCATCATTGTAAGTATCCTGTGTCTCATGCTGTAGACTGAAGAATAACCAAGCAAGAAAACAGAAACAACCGTTATTATTATCCCAAGAATGTTGCCTCCGATATAGACACCAACAAAGAAAGAAAGAAGGAAAGTTAGTACAAAAGCCATTGCAATTTTCTGATGCACGGATATTATGAAAGGCATTTTACCAACATTTCTCAGAGAAAAACCCTGCTCTGCAAGTTTTAGCATTACAGGGTAGAAGAATATATCACCAAGTAGAATACACATTAACGAAAAGAAAAGTGCAACAATAACACTGCCAAAAAACGCAAGAAAAAACGACGCGCTGAAAGAATACTGAAATATAGCGAAAATAATGGTAATTATTCCCAGAAAAATTGCATTTATTAGCATATGTAATGCAACACTTATGGGTTTCTTAACAACATGTATCCATTTATCCGTAACAGATACTACGTCAATTCCTTTGTTTATAACCTTTCTGGAAATAAGCAAGTGTGTGAAAAAATGAATAATCGAAAGCACAATTCCTGAAAGAAAAATAAGCACCATCATTTGCTGTAGCTCGGCTTGTGAAGCCATAAATGCAGAAGCGGAAAAAAACAAAATCAAAGGAATGGCGAAGAAAACGAAAATTATGTTCATCGTTAACAAATACAAAACTGTATTACGTCTTTCCATTACTCCTCCTGGTATAATGTTCATTATACCTGATTGCTCAGATTTTAAAAAACGATCGTAAAGATTAATCAGACATCCCGACCTTTATAGGATGTCTTCTTTGAATCTCAATTCTGAGAAAAACCTTACCACGGACAACACTCAAATATCTTTTCTCTTTGCTTTCTTTCATACTTCTTTTCACATTATATGAACTTCAAAAAAAATTCATAAACCAACATTAACGTTCTCCAGAACTTTCCAAATATTTACAAGAGCAACAATTTCAGAGTTAACCTCCGTCATACCTGTTAAATATGCTAATTCATCTTGAGGGAAAATCTTCGGAACAACAAAAACTTTTGATGCTGCAACATCGATTACCTCTTTAAGTTCATCAATGAGAATTCCGTAACTTTTCTTTCCCCGACGCAGGAGCAAAACTGTTTCTTTTTCCCTCACTTCCCTTTCCTCAAGATGAAACTGCTTAAATAATGAAATCACGGGGACGGCTTCATTGCGCAGATCGAATACGCCTACAGTAAAATTAGGCATACCGGCGATTTTTCCCTTAATTTCGGTTTCGATAATTTCATCTATCTCTGAAATATCTATACCATAATACTCTGTTTGAAGTCTGAATAATACAATTTTTTTCTTTTTTTCTCTTTCCCTTTTTTCTTTCTTATCTTCTTTCCCATTGGTTGTGCTTTCTCTTTTTTCCTCGTTTGATTCCTTAGTTTTGGTTCTTAGTTTCTCGTGTTTTATAATGTGTTTCGGTATGTTATTCGCATGTTCAAAAGAGCTTACATCCAACATCTTTGTGAAACTAATTTTCTTTTTCACTTTTATCCTCAAAACCAAGGTCTCTGGCAACATCGATAACGAGTTCTTTTTCAATAAGCCTGTTATTAAGGCTGAAAGCAATAAACAGTAAGTTTTCACAAATATTATTTATAACTCTAGGAACGCCTTTACTAATTCTATAAACTTTAGAAAAAGCATCTTTGCTAAATATATCTGGATTAGACATTCCTGCAAGCGTAAGACGAGTTCTTATGTAATTTTTCGTCTCTTCTTCACTCAAACCTTCAAGGTGATATCTTACCTGTATTCTTTGATTAAATTGCTCGATTTTCCTTATTTTCTTCTCGAATTCTGGTTGTGCAAAAAGCACGATTTGAATGTACTTCTTATCAGGTTTTTCATAGTTTGTCAAGAGCCTAACCTCTTCTATCAGTGTGGGAGTGAGCAACTGAGCTTCATCTATTACAAGAATATTTTCCCTCCCCTGTTCAATATTTCGTTCGAGAAAATCTGTTAGTAACAACACATTATTGTATCTGCTTCTATAGTGTTTAGTCTCTCCAAAACTTTGTAGGAGCGTTTTGTAAAACTGAGATTGAGTAAACTTCGGATTAGTAACGAGCGCTTTATTGTATATGTCTTTAGGAAGTGATTCCAACAATCGGACAGACAAAAATGTCTTTCCGCATCCAATATCTCCCGTAATTAGAGATATGCCACCTCTAACTTCCTTTACATGATAAAGCAATCTGGCAAGTGCTTCATTGAATTCACTCGAAGGGAAAAGAAATCTCCCATTCGGTGTATTTAAGAAAGGTTTTTCCTTTAACCCCCAAAATTCTTCGATCAATTCAACTCCTCCATGTCTTTATTAAATAGTCATACTAGCAAAAAAGTAATAAGTCAAGCAAAATTTTTTCTCGTATTTTCTATAAATATTTAAAGAAAAGTGACCGTTTTTTCACTTTTTTATTGACATTGACATTTTCCTAAATTATAATATTTCAAGTAAGTAAGAGATGCGTTTGTTATAAACACACGTAAAAAAGGAGAACTTATGGCACGAACAAAAACCAAGATAAAGATAAAAAGACACAAGAATAAATTAAAAAGAAAAAGAATCTCTAATAGAAATAAGGAAAAAAAACATCATAAAAAAGCATAACATCTGAATAACTAAGCAACCAGAAAAAAAAATATTTTCTCAAAAGTCATTATTGTAATAAGAGTTAACCTATTCTCTAAATATTTCCCAGGATTTTTGTAATTTTTTACTTGACAAAAAAATAATTTTCTGCTAAAAGGTGTGGATAACTTTTTTGCATCCTGTAGGTATTCTTAAGTTTTTTTTAACTCTCTTAAAATGAACGCGCCGCTTTTTTTGGGAAAATTTTATAACATTTCAACAGATTTTTCTAAGTTCTTATTGTTCTTGGAGTTAGGTGGTAGCTTGCGTGTGGATAACTCTGTTGATAACTTGTGGTTTCCCTTTCGCTTCTCGGAAAACCATTAGTACACAAAACAAGTTCCACCGCATTCGTATGTGGATAACTTATTATGAAAGAAAATGCCAGCGTTATCTGGAAAAATATTCTTGAAAACATAAAAACAAAAATTCCAGAGCAGACTTTTTCCACCTGGTTCTCACCAACAAGCGGTCTTGAATTTACCGATAACACCATTTTTGTAGAAGTCCCAAATCCTTTCTTTATTGATTGGTTGGCGGAACATTATATTACCTTGTTAAATGAGACAGCGGCGCTAGTTCTGAAGAAAAATGTGAAAATTTCTTTCAAGGCGTATAAAGGGGCGGAAATTGCCGAGGAAACAGTTCTTAGGGATGTTGTTTCTTTTCCTTCTCCGCGAACGAACCTTCAAGAAATATACACTTTCGAAAACTATGTTGTTGGTAAATGTAATCAATTTGCGCAGGCAGCTTGCCTTGCTGTTGCAAAAGCACCTGCAAAGACGTATAATCCTTTATTTATATACGGTGGTGTTGGTCTTGGGAAAACACATCTTATGCATGCTGTTGGCAATTATTCACTTTCACTTTATAAGAATTCCCACATATTTTATATTCCGGCAGAAAAATTCATGAACGAAATGGTATATGCAATAAAAAATCGGGAAACATTGGAATTCAAGAATAAGTATAGAAGCCTTGATATGCTGTTAATCGATGATATTCACTTTTTAGGCGATAAAGAAAGCCTTCAGGAAGAGATTTTTCACACTTTCAATGCATTATACGGTGCGCAAAAACAAATAATCGTCACAAGTGATAGACCCCCACGAGAAATTCCTTCCTTGGAGGAAAGGCTAATTTCACGTTTTCAGTGGGGTTTGGTTGTCGACATTCAACCCCCGGATCTTGAAACAAGAATTGCAATTCTTAAGAAGAAATCTGAAATGGATGGGATTTCTGTTCCTGAAGATGTGATTTTCTATATTGCTTCGAATATTCGAACGAATATTAGGGAATTAGAGGGTTCTCTTGTTCGTCTTCTTGCTCTATCATCTCTTACAAAAACCGAAATTAATCTATCTACTGCAAAGGAGATGCTTGACTCTATCATTGGTAGTAAAAAGAATACATTTAATATAAAAAACTTTTTAAGAGTTATTGCGGATTATTTTGATGTTTCCGAAGAATCTCTTGTTGGAAAAAGAAGGACTTCATCCGTTGTATTACCAAGGCAAGTCGGAATGTATATTCTAAGGGAACTTACATCGCTTTCTCTTAAGGAAATTGGTGCCAAATTTGGCGGAAGAGACCATACAACGGTTTTACACTCTTACGATAAGATTGAAAAACTAATTCATGAGAATAAAGAGTTTAGTAACAAAATTGACAAGATTATAAGAAAGTTGACATCTTAGTTGAAAACCTGTTAATTCACTGTTTGTAATGTGTGTAGAAATGAAAACTTTTTAACTGTATATGAGAAATGAACAATCTATCAACCTTTTTTCCACATTTTTCTTGCTGTCTTTTCTCCATTTTCCGCCGTTTTCACAAGTTATCAAACTTTTCACCATGTCTATTACTACTATTTTTAATATTTTACGTAAATAATATTTTAAAATAGAAAGGAGGAATTTTTAAAAAACTTAATAAAAAAGGAGGGATTCAATGTTTGGCAAAATGAAAGAAAACCTTATAAAAGAAATCCAATCAATTAGAGATGGAGGACTTTATAAAGATGAGAGAATAATAATGACGCCGCAATCAGTAGAAATAGATGTAAAAGGTGGTAAAAGCGTGTTGAACTTTTGCGCAAATAATTACTTAGGACTCTCAAGTCATCCAAAGGTTATAGAGGCAGCACATAAAACTCTTGACCAATGGGGTTACGGTATGAGTTCAGTAAGGTTTATATGTGGTACACAGGAGATACATAAGATTTTAGAGAAAAAGATAGCTGATTTCTTGCATACAGAGGACACAATTCTTTATGCTGCCTGTTTTGATGCTAACGGTGGGGTTTTTGAGCCACTGTTTGGAAAAGAAGACGCCATCATAACAGATAAACTGAACCATGCTTCAATTATTGATGGTATAAGAATGTGCAAGGCGCAGAGGTTTATTTATGAACATGGAGATATGAATAGCCTTGAGGAGAAACTAAAAGAGGCGCAAGAAGTCAGGTATAGGGTTATAGCGACAGACGGTGTTTTCTCTATGGATGGAGATATAGCAAAGCTCGACCAAATTGTTCCATTAGCAGAAAAATACGATTCGCTTATTATGGTAGATGATGCACATTCTGCAGGATTTATGGGAAAGACAGGAAGAGGAACGGCAGAATACCGTGGTGTTTTGGGAAAGATAGACATAATAACCGGGACACTTGGCAAGGCACTTGGAGGAGCATCGGGTGGATATGTATCGGGGAAGAAAGAAATCGTGGAGCTATTAAGACAGCGTTCAAGACCTTATCTTTTTAGTAACACATTGGCACCGGCGGTTGTGGGTGCATCTATTGCGGTTTTCGACCTTCTTTCAGAAACAACGGAACTAAGGGATAAATTAGAGGAAAATACAAAATACTTCAGAGAAAAGATGACAAAAGCAGGTTTTGACATAGTTCCGGGAGACCATCCAATAGTTCCAATAATGCTTGGAAAATTTCCAAACGATTCAAAGCTTTCACAAGACATGGCAAACGATTTGCTGGATCTTGGAATATATGTTATTGGTTTCTATTATCCTGTTGTTCCAAAAGGGCAGTCGAGGATTAGAGTTCAACTTTCCGCAGCACACACAAGAGAGCATCTCGACAAGGCAATAGACGCATTCACACAGGTTGGGAAGAAGTATGGTGTAGTTAAATAGGTCATTAAAAAACTAAAAAAAAGCAAGCAAACGCCCTAACAATTAAGGAAGTTTTTCCTTTATCGTAGGGCGTTTTGTAAAAAAAGTATTAGCGTTTTATTCTTGGCAAAGAGAGGGGAAAATAGTATTTTGTATAAAACAATATTTTGGTTTAAATCAAGGAAGAATACATAAAGAGTAGAGTACATAAGAAGTTAATCAAAAAGAAATGTTTTCTTTCTTAACCAAAGCAAACCACTATTTCAGTCGTATCAATCCGTATATAATATATAGAAATTATGTCTATTTCAATCTTGGGGATTTGTATTATGTGATGAGCTTATCGAATTTGTTGGATAGCACTTTCAGCAGTCTAACAAGTTATGAAAGATTAAATTATTTCAACAATTTACTTGTCAAACTTGACCAGTTAAAACTTGGTCTTTTGTATGGGCATTTGAATGAGAAGGAGAAGAAACTTGTTAAGAAATCGCTGAAATTCATTGACAAAAATGGATTTAAAAATTATAATTTTCTTAAACAAGGAGGTAAAAGATGAAAAAGGAAATTAGATTGAGTCTTATACTTCTCTTTTGTATCTTTGCGGTGACTCTTTCTGCACAGCCAGCAAGGGGCGATTCTATTGTGAGGGTGGGAGCGTGTGCGACACCTGGGATAACCTGGGGAGTATTTGTGCAGGACAGTTTTGCATATGTAGCAGACAGGAATGCTACAACTGTTGTCTCTATTTCCATAACTTCTTCTCCTTTTGTTGTCAGTAGTCTGAACGTATTTTCAGCCTCGGCATTGGGCTTATTCATTGAAGATACTTTATGCTACAATAATTTCACTGCAATAGGAAACAGATTCTCTGTTCTTTGCGTTTCACATCCTGATTCATTGTATGTTCTTGGATGGTGTGATGTACCTGGGACGGGGGGACCTGATCCAACCGGCATTTATACAATAGACACAATCTCATACTTGGCTAATGGAGTGTATGGACTCGGTATAATTAACGTGGATGAACCTTCTTCTCCATATACTGTGAGTTACTTTAACACGCCCGGATGGGCACTTGACCTGTCGGTAGCAGATACACTTGTCTTTATCGCTGACTACGACAGTATTGTAATTGTAAATGTTCGAGATCTTTTGAATCCTTTTCGTGTTGCAGCTGTTGCTATGCCAAATGGATGCTATGGTATTTCTGTTGTGGATACTCTTGCTTTTGTGGCTTGTATAAGTAATTCCGGTACAAACGGCAGTCTTCAGGTAGTTAATGTATCGAATCCATCATCTCCTCAAATAGTGGCAAGTGTTGATAACTTAAAGGGCGACCCAATTGATATATGGGTATCAGGAAATTATGCTTATGTTGCAGCCGCTGACTATTGGAATCCGCCAAAGAGGAAACCAAGACAAGTAGGGGGATTAAGACCTGATTGGACTTTCAATAGGAGAGCCGATGTCGAAGGTGGATTAAGGGTTGTAGACATTGCAGAACCTTTGAATCCTACACTTGTTGCAAGTTATGACACCCCCGGAGACCCTCGCGGTGTGTTTGCGGTTGATACATTGGTTTTTGTTGCTGATTATGATAGCCTGCAGATATTAAAACATATTGTGACCGGTCTCGAAGAGCAAAGTAATGAAGAAAGTAGCAGAGAAATACGATTACAAGTATACCCTAATCCTTTCAGCTACACCACGTCTGTATTCTATAATCTACCTGTTGCAACTTCTGTTAATTTAGAGATTTTTGATATTTCTGGTAGACACATAAAAACACTTTATTCTGGTTATAATAATGCTGGTGAGTATAACATTTTATGGAATAGGAAAGGCACTGATGAAAATCCAATTGTAAGCGGTATTTATTTCTTGTGCATGACGACAAAATCAGATATTTTAGTTAAAAGAATTTTAGTATTAAAATAAACACAATGGAGGCGACACATGAACCCAATGAACAAAATTTTGCAGATAGTTTTTATATGTGTTGTTACGATGGTATTAGCACCAGTATTACTAAATGCAACAATATTATTTAGAAATGACTTTGAGGATTCTACATGGGGTGGATGGACGGTTTCTGTCAACGGCAATGGCGACCGTGCTCTACGTTCGGAAAATCTATTAAATGATTATGCATCCCAGGCACACGGAGATTTTAGCCTCTGGATTCAAGACCCCAACGACACTTCCTACGCCAATGCTTATAAGACCTTCACAAACTCTGCATCTGAGTATATGACTGAGTTTTATCTCTGGATTTATCATACTCACGCTCATATCGATTCATTCCCTCTCTGTGTTTTGTGGAATGTGCCATCTGGCTTGGGAATATCCCATAGGACAGATATTGCTTTGGTTCTCGATACCGTTATTACTCCACCCGACGACCAGATATTCATCATTCGTGCACAGGATGCAAACGGCTTCCATACTGCCTGCTACCTCGATACATCCGACCTTGATACCTGGCACAAAATACAGATATACCGCAAACCTCCCGAGGCACCACTTCCTGCAAAAGTAGTGCTGTATTTTGATGGAGATTCCATTGGGACATATAGTCCCATAAATTCTAATTATGTCACAAACAAAATCTCTCTCGGCACCACGCAAGCAGATTCTCTGTCTGACGGAGAGGTATTTCTATGATGATGTGATAGTCACCACACCACCGGTCGGTGAGCACCCGAGATTACTATTTGATAGTCTTTATGTTGAAACTGTTCTGAAGCCGAGGATGACCGATTCCACCTCCACAATCAGTTTTTCCTACAAAGATATATGGGGTATTATAGATGCAGCAGCCAATGATTATTTTACACATGACACTTTTACATATTATCACGGAAACAAGATTGGATTCCCTTATTCACAGCCAGAAGGACATCCGGATAGCACAAAGCAGGAACGATGGCTTGACCTTACCACTAATCTTGAAAAAAGATTAAACATTCTTTCATTTTATTATATAATGAAGGATGATTCATCCTATATGAACAGGGTAAAGCAGATTCTTTTATCTTTGTGTAACGATTGGAAACAATGGACCGACCCTGATTATCAAACAACTTGGTCTTATTACAGTTTACTAGACACTGGTCGTTTATTATGGGGCATATCCCTTACTTATGATATTCTGTATAATACTCTTAACAATTATGAGAGAATGAATGTTCAAAATGCTATAATTTCACTTGGTCTAACCCAGACATACTTGAGAGCCCTAAATACTAATAGTTCACAGTATCCATGGAAGTGGCCCAATGCTAATGTTATAATGATGGGAGGATTGGATGTTGGCTCCTTGGTGACGGATAGCACCAATTTAGGAACTTATCTTGATACAGCCCGTTCCAAGGTTGATACAGTCATAAAAACACCTTGGGTATGTGACCCTGCAGGCGGCTGGAGTGAGGGCATATCATATTCCGCTTTTGCTATGCCATATTTACTTGCATTTATGCAGGCTGATACAGTGCTGAATAACAGTTTGAAGAATGAAGACTTCATAGAGAATTACGCTCGATGGCGGATATATTGTATGCTGCCTGTTGACAGTAGTTTTGCATTCAACAACGAGCATTGTGCTGAGATAAATTTCTGCGATTATGATAATAGTGGTTGGAGATGGACATCAGCGATGTATCGCCTTGCTGCTATAAAACAGGATAGCTGTGCTCAATGGTATATAGATAAACGTCCTTCGCAAAAGAAACCTAAGTTTATAATAGAATCTTACTTGCCATTTTTGTGGTTTGACGATGATTTGGACACATTAAGGCCTGATTCCCTGCATTATGTGTGCAATGACATCGAGTGGGGAATATTGAGAACAGGTTGGGACTTAGATGATTATATCTTTGCAATGAAAGGAGATTCAATAAAGTCACATACACATTATGACAGAAATAGTTTTATATTTGGCACTGGTGGACGATGGTTTATAGAAGATTGGGGATACGCACGGTCTGAAGGTCATCCTGAGAAGTTTGATGACTATCATAATGTGGTCATAGTGAATAATAGCAATACCGTAAGTGAAAGCAAGGGCGAAATTACAAAATTTTATGGTTCAAACGATTACGGTTACATAAAGGGTGATGCGAGTGAATGCTATGATGAATTACAAAAATGGACAAGGGAGGTAATATTTATAAACAAAGGTGGTTATTTTGCAATAAAAGACTGGGTAAAGCCATACGCTGATGCAGTAGATACATTAAGGTGGCAAGTGCATAGTTATATAGTAGGAGCAGATAGTGATAGTTTAACACTTAACGATTCGCACACAACAACAATTTCCAAGAACAACAAACATTTAAGGATGGAGATGTTTAGACCAACGACAGTAAGTGTGGATACAGTAACACCTTTTCCGGATAACAGAGTATCTTATAAAAGGATATATACAGAGATTATTAATGCTAATGGTATAGATTCTCTAACATTTCTCACATCATTTCTTCCATATGATGATGGAGATAGATGTCCTGGAGTATCCGAGATAGATGGTGGAACAATGAGGGGAGTATTTATTGATACGGATTCAACGGATAATGTAATACTTTTCAGCAAGAGGGGTAATGTTGCGCAGTATGCGGATTATGAAGTTGCTGTGCCCTCAAGTTATAAAGTTTTCAATGTGTTAGCAGATTTGGGTGTCTACATATATAAAATTGAAGACTTAAATGAAGCAACGGGAAAGAAAAAAACCTTCAATATCACTGCAACGAGTGAAGGAACATTGAGTTTCGAAATTTCGGGTGCTGGAGAACATAATGTGACCGTTACTCGTCTCTTGTAAAACCGACTCTCAAGAGTTATCTTCCCATTGTATCCTGCGTAAAGCGATATTTGTTGAGTCATGAAGAATCCGAAAAGCTGTAGATTGCTCTGAGTGCGCAGAAAAATAGTTTTCCAAATCACAATTTCATAAAGAAAACACTTGACTTATCCACAAGAGACAATTATATTCCCATTTGATAAAGAATAACTGCATGAGAAAAGCCGAAAGAGAGATAAAAAGAATTTCATAAAGGAAAAATAGTAAGTTTAAATGAAGATTCTTGGTGAGAAAATAGGGTTTGCTGATAAGAAAACGAAAGAGATACTTTTTGTCGTTATTCTTTCAACGTTTCTTCTGCTTTTTCTTTATCATCACGATTGTTGGCGCCCAATACGGTACTGGCTATTTCTTGATGGACTCATACTCTTTATAATTCCATTGCTTTCACTTGTGCTCTTGAAAAAGAGAACAACCGTTCTGCTGAAGGCTTTTTCCACGGTTGTGATGATTGCGGCTCTTCTTGTTCTCGTCTGGCTTTCTCTGGATAGACATTTTTTCGCAGTTATAAGACACGGGAAAACAGTTTATCCCATATCAGCAATTTTTGTTGTGTTAACAGCATTGATACTTGTTCTCGCAAAAGTTGAGCTTCGGGCATATGGAATTAACTTTGGGAAATGGAAATTCTGGGTTCCCATCATAATTATCTTTTTTATTTGTATGGTTCCTTTGATTTTCTGGGCTTCCAGAATGCCCTCCTTTCAAAAAACCTATCCAATGTTTTCTTTGGCGAGGAAAGGAGTCGGTGGTTTTATTGTGGCGGAGCTTTCGGTCGGGATTTTCTTTATCTTCTGGGAATTCTTTTTCAGGGGGTATATGCTCTTTTCCCTGGAGAAAAGGACAGGATTCCTGGTTGCCAATGCAATCCAGGCAATGGCATTTGCGTTTATGCATTTTGGAAAACCCGAACTGGAGGTATACAGTTCTTTAGTAGGGGGTCTCGTTATTGGATGGCTTGCCTGGCGTTCAAAGACTTTTCTGCCAGCATTTTTGATTCACTGGGGTATCCAGTTTATGATGGATTTTTTTGCAGTAATACGGTAAGAATATATTTAGTAATAAAACCACTTCTCCAAAAAATCCAAAGATTTAATAGTCGAACCGGGGAGTTAATATGATGTAAGGAGTTGGTCGAGTATGTTTTTAATTATATCATATGAAAAACCACGACGAATAAGGAAATTGTAAAGTCTTCGTTTGACTGTTTTTTTATCCTTAATGCTTTTTAGTATTTCCAGTCGTTTTTTAGCAATTTCGAGTGCCCTATCAAAATCCCCTTCTGCAATCTTTTCTTCGATAAAAACGTTTTCGATTATTTTCTTACTGACACCTTTATTTTTTAGTTCACAAGCGATTTGAAAACTTCCTTCTGGCTTCAAAAGAAGTCTGTCATGGACAAATGCCTTCGTAAATAAGTAATCGTCAATTAACGAATTTTCTTTAAGTTCCTGCACAACCTTTTGAATGACATTCTCTTCATATCCTTTTTTCGCAAGTTTTTCTATTATCTCATGTTCGGAGTATATTCGACGGTTAAAGAGCCTTATTACCTTTTGCTTTGCTTCCGTGCGCTCTTTTTCATCTATGAGTTTTTGTATTTCTTCTTGATCAACTTCTTTCCCTTGGAAGAGGTCGAGTTTTAAGACCAGGCTTCGAGGTATGCCGCAGAAGAAAGTATTGTCCAAAAAAATGGACACTCTGTCATTTTTCTTCTTCTGTTGTTCTATCTTTGTTATCTTTTTCGTAATTGGTTTAAACTAAAGAGTATATCGTGAGTGCTCTTGTATTATTTTTCCATCTATGAGTTTTTGGTTTCTTTTTCTTTGGTTTCTTCTTTCGCCGGGGTTAAGTCCGACTTTTCTTTGATTTTTACTATTATTTCTTTCATAATATCTGGATTTTCCCGCAGGAATAAACGCGCATTTTCTCTTCCTTGACCAAGCCTGGTATCTCCAAATGAAAACCATGTTCCTGACTTATCAAGGATATCGAGTTCGCTTCCCATATCAAGAACCTCACCTTCCCGTGAAATTCCCTCGCCATAAATAATGTCGAATTGTGCATCCTTGAAAGGTGGAGCGAGTTTATTTTTAACCACTCTCACAGAAACCCTGTTTCCAATAGTCTCGTCCCCTTTTTTTAGCCTTGTTACACTTCTTATATCGAACCTTAGAGATGAGTGAAATTTCAAGGCAAGTCCTCCAGGTGTTGTCATAGGGTTGCCAAATACGATTCCTATCTTGTATCTTATCTGGTTTATGAATATAGCACAGGTTGATGATTTACTGAGAACGGCTGTTAATTTTCTTAGCGCTTGAGACATAAGTCTTGCCCTTAGCCCCATATGTGCATCTCCCATTTCTCCTTCGATTTCCGCTTTTGGGACGAGTGCAGCCACAGAATCTACAACAATAACATCGACTGCTGCGCTGCGTGTAAGCATTTCTACAATTTCAAGTGCCTGTTCTCCTGTATCAGGCTGTGATATCAACAATTCTTCAATGTTGACCCCAAGTTTTCTTGCATATATTGGGTCCAAAGCATGTTCTGCGTCTATAAATGCCGCTACGCCACCCAATTTTTGAGCCTCAGCGACTATGTGAAGGCCAATAGTAGTTTTACCCGAAGCTTCTTTTCCAAATATTTCAATAATTCTTCCTCTTGGGACACCTCCAATACCTGTGGCCGCATCAAGTGCGAGAGAACCTGTTGGAATTATGCCTGCAGCAACGTGTATTGCTCCCTGCCCCATCCTCATTATCGTACCCTTTCCAAATTGCTTTTCTATCTGTTTAATCGCAAGGTCCAATGCTTTTTCTTTATCATCATTGCTCATTTCTCCTCCTTATCTAAGCGAATAATTCTTTGAAATTCACATAAAATCACCAATTCTTTCTAATTTTTTCTTTATAGCACATAACAATGTGAGTGTCAACAGGATTTTTCAAACGCTCTTTTTTACGAAGAGAAATATTTTGTGAAAAAATTAACAAAAGACTTGACAAAAATATTGACGTTTAGTATACTATGGTGGTTTTTTTAAAAGGCGATGATGGAGGTATATTGATGGAGAAAATAAATATTAATGAAATTAGGGGTAAAGAGCAAGCAAAGATAGCCACTCTTTCCCTTGAAAATCAGTATTCTTGTTACCAGTGTGGTAAGTGCTCCGCAGGATGCCCATCTGCACCTTTTATGGAACTATTACCCAATCAGGTGTTGAGATTGCTTCAACTTGGAAAGGTCGAGAGAATTCTTGAGACGAATACCGCTTTTGCCTGTTGTTCTTGTTTTGTCTGTTCTTCAAGATGTCCCAAGGGGATAGATGTTGCAGCCATTATGGAGTCGTTAAGGCAGATTACTTTAAGGGGGAAAAACGACGATTTTGAACTTAAGAACATTAGTTCCGATATATTAGAAGAGTCTCCACCCATCCTTCTCGTCGGAACTTTCAGGAAACTCACTTCTTAGAAAATATGAAGAAGATAAAATATTATCCCGGTTGCACAATAAAAACAACTGCCCAGCATTTTGAGGTCTCGGCAATTGCAGTTCTTGAAAAACTTGGGATTGAATTGGATGAGCTGAAAAGATGGACCTGCTGTGGAACGGTATATTCACTAACTTCTGATGATATTATGCACCAGCTTGCTCCTGTTAGAAATCTCCTCAGAGTAAAAGAGGAGGGTGGGAGTGAAGTCGTTACATTGTGTTCAATGTGCTACAATACGCTTAAGAGAGCAAACTTGCTTGTTCAGAAGGATATTGAAAAGAAGGATAAAATAAAAGATTTTATGTACAAAGAACTTGTAAAATATGATGGAGATGTCAATGTTATCCATTTACTTGAGCTGCTAAAGAAAATCGGGTTCGATAAGATAAAGAAGCAGATAAAATTATCTTTAAGTGGTTTGAAAGTTGCTGCATATTATGGATGTATGCTCCTTAGACCCGAAGAGGCAGCAATAGATGATATTGAAGAACCGACTATTTTTGAAGATGTAATTAATTTGACAGGAGCAGAAACAGTTGAATTTCCCTATAAAAACGAATGTTGTGGAAGTTACCAGACCCTAAGAAGACCTGATATTGTTATTGAAAGAACAAGAACAATAATTAACTCAGCAAGAGCATCTGGGGCAGATATAATTGTCCTTTCCTGCCCGCTTTGTTCTTTTAACCTTGAAGCAAAGCAAAAGGATGTAATGGAAAAATACTATGGCTTCAAGAAGATGCCTATTCTTTACTTTACGCAACTCTTAGCACTTGCTTTTGGTCTTGATGAAGATAAAACCCGTTTTGATTTGAATATTGTAAGCCCCGTGGAGACAATGGAAAAGAAAGGTTTGTTAATGAGGAACAATGGTTGATTTCTTTGTGCATTCTTATGAATTTACGGTGCTATCAAACAGCAATTATTCGTGGAAAAGGAAGCGAGTTTATCATAAATGAAATTGCAGAAGATTAAAGAAATTCTCGGTGCAGAAGTGCTAACAGGAGACAGCAATCTGAGCAAAGAGGTTATAATGGCAGGGGGTTCGGATCTTATGAGTGATGTCCTGGCATTTATGAAGTCAGGTTCGTTACTGTTGACTGGTATTGTGAATCCTCAGTCTGTACGCACAGCAGAAATGGCTGACCTTGTTGCTATCTGTTTTGTCCGTTCAAAAAAACCATTGCCGGAGACCGTAGCATTAGCCAAAGAAAAAGGCATCGTACTGCTTTCAACCCACTTGACTATGTTCGAAGCCTGTGGAAAATTGTATAATAACGGTTTACCCGGGAGGATAGAGTATAAAGAGAGTAAGTGATGGAGGATCGGAGATTTACTCGGGTTCAAGAGCTCGCTTACGAATTGAAGGTGAGTGACGTTATGAAGCAAAGTGTTATTACCGTTTCTCCGGATATGTGTATGAGTGAACTAAAGAAAGTTTTAAAGGACAATAATATCTCCGGTGCTCCCGTGGTAAACGGTTCGTCCTTGGTTGGTATTATAAGCATTGAGGATTTTATAAACTGGTTGTCGAGCGGAGAGGCGGACACGAAGATAGAGAAAAAAATGTCAAGTAAAGTAAAGACTGTATATGCAGAGGAACCTGTTATCCAGGCTGTGAGCCAATTTGAGCAATCTGGACTTGGGCGGTTTCCTGTCATTGACCGCGAAACCAAAAATCTCGTGGGTATACTTACAAAAGGCGATATTGTAAAAGGCTTACTTAAACGCCTGGAAATAAATTATCACGAAGAGGAAATTCACCGTTACCGTGCAAGTCATATATTCGAGGATACCCTTGCCGACCATGCTTCATTAGTACTTCTATATAGCGTGAATGGAAGGGATTTTTCAGAAGCAGGGAAGAGTTCTAGTGAACTAAAAAAAACGCTAAATAGGCTTAATATAAAGCCTGGAATAATACGAAGAGTGGTAATAGCGAGTTATGAAGCAGAGATGAATATTGTTGTTTTTGCAAAGAAAGGCAAAATAAGAGTAGAGGTGACGCCCGAATATATCAAGATTGAAGCCGAGGACAAAGGTCCTGGCATTCCAGATGTTAAGAAAGCAATGCAGCCTGGGTATTCAACCGCCCCCGATTGGGTTAGAGAGATTGGTTTTGGCGCAGGTATGGGGCTTGCAAACATTAAAAAGTGTAGCGATGAAATGGTCATTGATTCATCTGTTGGGAAAGGGACCCACATCACGATTAAAATTAGGATGAGGTGAAAATGAAATTGCGAGAGATCGTCGAAGACTTAAAACTTGATGTAAAAACAGGAAGGGACAATCTCGACAAAGAAGTCACAGGGGGATACGTTAGTGACCTGTTGAGTGATGTAATGGCAAATACCCGGGATGGAAACATCTGGATTACTCTTCAAATCCACCAAAATATTGTTGCTGTTGCCTTATTGAAAAATCTATCAGCTATTGTGTTGGTCAATAGTAGGGTGCCCGAGAATGAAACGATCCAAAAGGCGAAAGCGGAGAATATACCTATCTTGGTGAGCGATTTACCTGCTTTCGAAGTGGTCGGGAGGCTGCACAAAATGGGTATTTCCGGAGTGGTTGATGTTGGAGGAATTTAGAGGAGACCTGCATGTTCATACATGCCTTTCTCCTTGTGGCGATTTAAGTATGTTGCCAACTTTGATAGTTATGAAAGCAAAGGAAAAGAATCTGGATATGATAGGTATATGTGACCACAACACTACGGAAAATGTTATGGCGGTTAAGAAGGCAGGTGAAAAAGAAGGGTTATCTGTCATTGGAGGAATTGAAATCACATCTCAAGAAGAAGCGCACATCCTTGCCTATTTCAAAAGGAACGGTGATTTGCGAAAAATCCAGGAAATTGTTTATGAACATCTTCCAGGAACAAACGATGAGTCTGTTTTTGGAGAACAGGTGATTGTCGATGAAGATGATGAAATGCTTGGTCTTAATGAAAAATTACTAATTGGAGCAACAACACTTTTTCTCGAGCAAGTCGTTGATATTATTCATAGTTTGGGAGGTATTGCTATTGCCTCGCATATTGACCGAGAGGCTTTTAGCGTTATCAGCCAGCTGGGATTCATCCCGGAAGGCTTGGAATTAGATGGTCTTGAAGTTTCGTTACTGGGTCGTTTAGAAAATTTGCGTGCAACATATCCTAGGGTGAACAATTTTCCAATAGTTAGATTTTCCGATGCACATTATTTGGTGGATATTGGAAAACGGGCAACTTCTTTTTTACTCGAGAATGCAAGTGCGGATGAGATTTTCAAAGCCTTTAGAGGAGTCGAAGGAAGAAAGATTTTGAGCGCATAATATGGAAGATATTTCGTTGCATATCCTGGACATTGTTGAAAACTCAGTGGCAGCAGGAGCGAGCGCGGTGAACATAGCCGTATGTGAAGATATTCCCGGAGATGTGCTGGATATTGAAATCAGCGACAACGGTAAAGGTATGTCAAAGGAAATTTTGAGAAAAGCCACCGATCCATTTTTTACCAGTAAAACAGTAAGAAAAGTTGGCCTCGGGCTTACTCTATTGAAACAAGCAACTGAAATGGCTAATGGAACATTCTCCATAAATTCAAAGGAAGGCAGGGGAACTATAGTGAAGGTGAGTTTTCAATACAGCCATATTGACCGTCAACCGCTTGGCGATATTGGTAAAACTATTGAAGTACTTGTTATTGGGAATCCAGGTGTTGACTTTCACTACGAACATAAAAAAGACGGTTTTCTATCAACCTTTGATACAAAAAGAATAAGAAAGGTTCTTTCCAAAATGTCTATCAACTCGACAAAAGGGATTGAAATTGTCAGGGAAAGCCTGAAAAAGACTGAAAGGTATTTATCGAAGGCGGAATCAAGATGAATAAATCAAACCATGCTAAAGTTCTGGAAATCGTAGAGAAATGGAGTTTGCGAAAAGACCGTTTGATCGAAATACTTCAGGATGTTCAAGAGGAGTATAGATATTTACCCAAAGAGACTCTTACTGAAATAAGTAAGACTCTGGAGATTCCCCTAAGTCAGATTTATACTATTGCTACCTTTTATGCATATTTCAGTCTAGATCCCAAGGGAGAGCATCAGATTAATGTATGTTTGGGTACCGCATGTCATGTTCAGGGAGGTGATAGAGTATCGGATGCGTTACAAAGAGAATTGAACATTAAAGTCGGGACTACATCCAAAGATATGAAATTTAGTCTAAAGACCGTCAGGTGCATCGGTTGCTGTGGTCTGGCACCGGTTATTGTTATTGATGAAGAGATGTATGGTAATGTAACCGCTTCACGGATTAAGAAGATTCTCAAGAAATATAAAAAATAGGAGATGAAGTGAAGAAGTTAAGAATAGAGGATCTTAAAAGGATTAAGGAGAAGGTAAGAAGAACGACAATCCTTAGAGAAGGTGCAGGACGAGCAAAGGTGACGGTTCATATGGGCACCTGCGGAATTGCAGCTGGCGCTCGGAAGATTATGAGCACTCTTATAGATGAGATTGAAAAGCAGGATGTTAAAGATGTTCTCGTTACTACATCCGGTTGTGCTGGATTGTGTAGCCGTGAACCAATGGCGACGGTCGAAGTGTTGGGGGAGGCCCCGGTAAAGTACGTTGATCTGACAGATGAAAAAATGAGAAGGATATTTGCTGAACATGTTATGGGAGGGCATGTTGTTAAAGAATATGCCCTTGCCGTAGGCAGTGAAAGGATTTCTTTCTAAAGTTTACGATGTCTGAGGTTTACTACTTAACACGGTAAAGGAGGGATTAGCTTTTGGCATATAGAACTCATTTGATGGTGTGTGCTGGCACAGGTTGTGTTGCTAATGGCTCTCTTGGAATTAAAAAAGCTTTGGAGAAAGAAGTCAAGAGAAGAGGACTTGAGGAGGAAGTTCTTGTTGTTACTACTGGATGTAACGGGTTTTGTGGACAGGGTCCTATTATGGTTGTTCAGCCCGATGGCATCTTCTATGAGCGATTAAAAATAGAGGATGTTCCCAATCTTGTTGAGGAACATCTTTTAAAGGGAAGACCGGTGAAAAAATTGATGTATGTACCACCAGAAGAAGCAAAACCTATCCCCAAAATGATGGATATTCCCTTTTTTGGTGACCAGTTACTCATTGCCTTGAGACACCGTGGTCTTATTGATCCTGAAAATATCGAGGAGTATATTGCTCAGGATGGATACAGTGCTCTCGCCAAGGTTCTCTCCTCTATGACTCCCGATGAAGTGATCGAGGAAATTACGGCATCAGGACTCAGAGGACGAGGAGGGGGAGGATTCCCTACGGGTATGAAGTGGAAGTCATGCAGAAAAGCTAAAGGCACACCAAAATACGTTATCTGTAACGCAGATGAAGGTGACCCCGGAGCTTTTATGGATCGCAGTATTATTGAAGGTGATCCGCATTCTGTTTTAGAAGGGATGACAATAGGGGCATATGCAGTTGGCGCTGAACAGGGTTATCTCTATGTAAGAATGGAGTATCCTCTGGCAAGAAAACGTTTCAATATTGCTGTAGACCAGGCTCGGGAGTATGGTCTTTTAGGTAGAGACATTTTCGGCACAGGATTCAATTTCGATGTTGAGGTTTGTAGAGGAGCAGGAGCCTTTGTCTGCGGTGAGTCAACCGCATTAATGGCTTCTATTGAGGGAAAGGTTGGAGAACCTCGGGCAAAGTATATTCATACTGTGGAGCATGGATTATGGAACAAACCCTCCTGTTTAAACAATGTGGAAACCTGGACGAACATTCCCGTAATCATCCTACAAGGAGCTAAATGGTTTGCAAGCATTGGTCCCGGGGATGTGAGTCGGAATCCCTGGGGAGGCAGCAAGGGTACGAAGATCTTCTCTCTTGCTGGCAAAGTCTATAATACCGGGCTGATCGAGGTACCTATGGGTATAACTCTCCGTGATGTTGTATTCAAAGTTGGAGGAGGGGTTCCTAACGGAAAGAGGTTCAAAGCGGTTCAGACCGGAGGTCCGTCAGGTGGATTTATCCCTGAAAGCCTGCTTGATCTTTCGGTTGATTTTGACCGACTTGTCGAAGCAGGTTCGATGATGGGTTCTGGTGGAATGGTTGTGCTTGATGAAAATAATTGTATGGTTAATATGGCTAAGTACTTTGTTTCATTTTTGGTTGAAGAGTCCTGTGGTAAATGTGTCCCCTGTCGAGAGGGGTTGAAAAGGATGGAGGAAATTCTGGAAAGAATCACTAAAGGGGAAGGAAAAGAAAAAGATATTGAAGTTCTGGAAGAGATTGGTATTATTTTGAAAGATGGAGCACTCTGTGGTCTAGGAACAAGTGCTGCAAATCCGGTTTTGAGCACTATTAGATATTTCAGAGATGAGTATGAAGCCCATATTAGAGAAAAGAAATGCCCTGCTGGTGTATGCAAGGAACTGATAAAATACGAAATCTCTGAGGAGAAGTGCACAGGTTGTACACTTTGTGCAAGAAAGTGTCCCGCAGACGCTATTTCTGGAGAGCTCAAGCAAGTGCATGGAATAGATACATCCAAGTGCATAAAGTGCGGGATCTGCTATGAGGTGTGTAAATTCGACGCGGTGGTAAAGAAATGATAGAGATAGAGATAGATGGAAAGAAAGTAGGAGCAACGGAAGAAGAAACAGTTCTTGTTGCTGCAAGGCGCCTGGGGATTCATATTCCTGCCCTCTGTTATCATGAGGTATTGTCACCTTATGGTAGCTGCCGACTTTGCAGTGTGGAAGTGGTTCGAAGAGGGAGGGGCAAGGTAGTAACGGCTTGTTTGTATCCGGTAAGTCCTGGACTTATAGTAAAAACCAATACTGCGAGAATTAAGAGATTGAGAAAAGGAATTATGGAACTGCTGTTAGCCCGAAGTCCATCTTCAGAAACGATTCAAAAACTGGCAAAAGAGATGGGAGTCGGGGAAACAATATTTCCAAAAGAGAATGAAACTTGTATTCTCTGTGGGCTATGCATAAGGGTTTGTGATGAGATTGTAGAGGCACATGCAATAAGTTTGGTGGGCAGAGGTATAGAGAAAAAAGTTGCAACCCCATTTATTGAGATTTCTGATGCTTGTATTGGCTGTGGTGGATGCGCATATGTCTGTCCTACTGGAGCGATAACTATTGAGGGTGAGTTCATTAAGTTCGGTGATAATACTTTTGGGAAACTAAATGAATTCAGGAAAAAAGATACAGGGGAAACCATAAAAGAAGCTCTTAAAATGGATTCAAAGGACAATAAGAATGAGTAGAATTGGAGTTTTTGTCTGTCATTGCGGTTTAAATATTGCAAAAGTTGTTGATGTTGAGAAAGTAGCAAAAGAGGCTTTGAAGATACCAGGGGTTGTCTTCGCCACACATTATATGTATATGTGTGCGGACCCCGGACAGACACTTGTTGAGGAAACCATCAAGAAAGAAAATCTCGACGGCGTTGTTATTGCTAATTGTTCACCGACGCTGCACGAAGTAACTTTTAGAAATGCCGCCAAGAGAGCAGGACTCAATCCTTATAGATGTGAGATTGCAAATATAAGAGAACAGTGTTCCTGGCCACATGAACATGAGGGATTAGAACTCGCAACAGAAAAGGCTGTAAAGATTATAAAGATGACTGTGAACAAGTTAGTTAACGATGCATCACTGGTCCCAACTTCTATTCCTGTGACCAAGAGAGCCCTGGTTATAGGTGGTGGTATTGCTGGTATACAAACAGCGCTTGATATTGCAGATGGTGGTTATGAAGTGTTGCTTGTTGAGAAAACTCCAAGTATCGGTGGAAAAATGATACAACTCTCCGAGACATTCCCGACGCTTGACTGTCCGCAATGCATAGAGACGCCAAAGATGGTTTCCGCCGGGCAGCATCCCAAAATCAAGATATATGCATACAGCGAAGTTGAAGAGGTAACTGGGTATGTGGGAAACTTTAAGGTGAAAATAAAAGAGAAGGCTTCGTATATAGATAGGGAACAATGTAATGGCTGTGGGTTATGTATAGAAAAATGTCTAACAACGGTTACAAGTGAATTTGATCTTGGATTGAGCAAAAGGAAAGCAGTTTACACACCGTTTCCACAGGCAGTTCCGAATATACCGGTGATAGACAGAGAACACTGTGGGCATTTTACGACAGAATTATGTAGAGTCTGTCAATCGGTTTGTGAAAAAGATGCGATTGATTATTCGCAGGAGGATAGAATAATAGAAGAAGAGGTGGGTGCAATAGTGGTTGCAACAGGTTTTGACCTTATGCCAAACGAGAAATTGAAAGAATATGTCAGTGACCCTGATGTAATAAATGGATTACAGTTTGAACGGTTATTATGCCCATCGGGTCCAACGAATGGGTTACCTGTCAGACCGTCAAACTGGACCGTTCCCAAGGATGTTGTTTTTGTTTCCTGTGCAGGTTCTCGCGACCCGGAGCACGGAGTTGCCTACTGCTCCAGGGTATGTTGTATGTATCTTGCAAAGCAGGCGATGCTTTATAAGCACGCAGTGCCTGATGGTCAGGCATACATATTCTATATAGATATACGTTCTAATGGTAAAGGATACGAAGAATTTGTCCAGAGGGCAAAAGAGGAAGATAATATCATCTATATAAGGGGAAAGGTTTCAAAAATATCCAGGGAAAATGGAAAATTAAAGATATGGGGGGTAGATACTCTGACGGGAGAATTAGTAGAATTGTCCACGGATTTGGTTGTCCTTGGTACAGCTATGGTTCCCGCTGTAGGCAGCGATGAGGTTGCAAAGAGGTTGAGACTATCTACAGACCAATTCGGTTGGATGCAGGAAGCACATCTTAAATTGAGACCACTCGAGACAATGACAGCAGGCATTTATATTGCGGGGGTTTCACAGTTTCCAAAGGACATAACTGATGTTGTGTCACAGGCATCTGGAGCTGCAGCAAAAATTCTAGCTCTTTTCAGCCAGGATTATTTGCTTGGTAATCCTGTGGTTGCACATGTTGATGAAGAGATTTGTGCGGGTTGCGGAAATTGTGAAAGCGTGTGTGCTTACAGTGCTGTTGAGATTGAGCCAATAAGAAATGTTGCGGTTGTGAACGAGGCACTCTGTGAAGGATGCGGTGCCTGTGCAGGAGCCTGTCCCAGTGGTGCTATGCAGCACAAGAACTTCACAAAGAAACAGATTTTCGATATGGTGGAAATCGCAACAGAGAAATATTAAACGGAGAGAAACAGGGAATGCAAGAGATAGGTATAACAGAGAAAAGAATAAAAAAACAGGAAGAATTGTTGTAGAAAAATGAAAAATAAAAGCTCTTATAATCTCTTGAAATCCCTGTTAAAAAAAGTAAGTTTTATGTAAATATGATAAATGACTATCACTGTAGGAGGTTTTGATGGAACCTGAACAAAAGATGATACCAATTTACATAATTGGTGAAAAGGTCCTTGTGCCGGAAGGTTCTACGATTATCAATGCACTCGAGTACGCAGGTTTTCAATTAAAAAAAGGAATTGGCTGCAGGGAAGGGTTCTGTGGTGCCTGTGCAACTGTTTACAGACTTCCAGGCGATTTTAAGCTTATTGGTGGACTCGCATGTCAGACCGTTGTCCAGTCAGGGATGTATCTTGCTCAGATTCCTTTTACACCCGCGCAAAAGGCAGTGTATAATATTGAAGACTTAAAACCAGATGTTTCCAGTTTTACTAAGTTTTATCCAGAGGTTTTTAGATGCGTTTCCTGCAATACCTGCACCAAGATTTGCCCTCAGGAAATCGAAGTGATGGACTATGTTAATTCAATAATAAGAGGTGATATAGCTCTTGCCGCAGACCAGTCATTCGATTGCATTATGTGTGGTTTATGTACAATAAGGTGTCCGTCCGAGATGGCACAGTACAATATTGCAATGCTGGCAAGGAGATTGTTTGGAAGATATCTCACAAAAAGATCAGACCATATGTTTGCCCGTATCAAGGAAATGGAAGAAGGGAAATTTGATAAAGATATGAAAGAAATAATGGGATTGCCTTTAGAAGAATTGAAAAAGAAATATGTTGAAAGAGACCTGAATTTTGATATTACATAAACCAGGAAAATTTTGAAAGTGAAAAATAAGAAAGCCCAATTCCAGTTTTCTAATTTCTTAATTTCGTGTTTATTGTCTGCAAATAAGGAGGGAATATAATGTATCCTGAATATATGATGGAGTCTCTAAAATTAGTCGAAAAGACAAGACCCAAACGCATAGACCTTGCAAAATTGGGGAAGCCTATTGTGAAACCAATGTCGCTTGATGAAAGAGGGCAAGTTCTTGATAAGTTTCATCCGGATTATAAGTCCAATGCAAGAAAACCTTTGAGGATAGGACCTAATAAGGGTGAAAGTTTAACCTCTAAGGTAGTGGATATACTTGAATCACATTCAAGAATAAACCCTGACGATATTGACCTTTCAAAGATAGATTATGATGTGGATATTCTGATTGTCGGAGGAGGGGGTGCTGGTGCAATGGCAGCAATATGGGCACAGAAACACGGAGCCAAGGTGCTTATCTCTACCAAATTGAGGTTGGGGGATGCCAATTCGATGATGTCTCAAGGGGGGATGCAGGCAGCAGTTAACCCGCATGATTCCCCTGTAATACACTATCTGGATATTATTGGTGGTGGTCATTTTGACAATAAGCCTGAACTCGTTTATGCAGCAACAATGGATGCACCAATGATAACCGCTTATCTCGAAGAATTGGGTGTTATGTGGGATAAGGAAGAAGACGGAACCCTTGGCACAAAGGCTGGTGGTGGAACTTCAAGAAGAAGAATGGTTTCCTGTAGGGATTATACAGGTGCTGACATAATGAGAACGCTGAGAGACGAGGTAAAAAATCATTTGGATGATATTACGGTGCTTGAATATACCCCAACAATAGAATTGATACTCGATGACAAGGGACAGGTTGCAGGGGCACTTTTGTATCAAACAGAGACCGAGGAATATGTTCTTGTTCGAGCAAAAACGACAATAATCACCACAGGAGGTTTCGGGAGATTACATATGCAGGGTTTTGCCACAACAAACCATTATGGTGCAACAGCAGATGGTCTTGTTATTGCCTATAGGGCGGGAGCGAATCTGTTATATATGGACTCCGTTCAGTATCACCCTACGGGAGCAGTTTTTCCAGAACAGATACTGGGATTTCTTATCACGGAAAAGGTCCGAGGACTTGGTGGCCAACCTGTGAACAAATTTGGCGAACTATTTGTATTTCCTCTTGAACCGAGAGACATAGAGGCTTCTGCATTTATCAGAGAGTGCACGGAGCGAGATAACGGGATAAAGACACCGGCAGGCAGAGTAGGTATATGGCTTGATTCGCCAATTATAGACATTTTGAATGGTCCTGGAACAATAAAGAAAGCACTTCCAGCGATGGTAAGACAGTATCATAGATTTGATATTGATATTTCAAAGTATCCTATGCTTGTCTTTCCAACCCTGCATTATGAGAACGGGGGCATAGAGATAAACAATAAATGTGAAACTAAACTTCCGAATCTTTACGCTGCAGGAGAAACGACTGGAGGTCTTCATGGGAGAAACCGATTGATGGGAAACTCTGTACTGGATTACAATGTTTTTGGCAGAAGAGCAGGAATAAACGCTGCAGAGCGAGCCAAAAAAGTATCGCTGGGAAAACTTCACTTAGACCATGTAAGAAACTATGAGAAAGAAATTAAAGATGCAGGAATAGAAACAAAGAGAATCTCACCCATTCTTTTGCCGGATTACAGGAATTTCGAGGTTATCAGAAAACACAGGAAGGAATTCGACCCATTTCTTGGCGGAGGAGTAACAGGGTTTTATGAAGAAAAGTGAATTCGAATCATATTATGGAGAATGCAAATATTCAGTAAACCGCGTCATTGCGAGCCAGCCGAAGGCAGGCGTGGCAATCTCATATTGACAGAAAATCATTAGGAGATTGCTTCACACAAGTAGAGCAAGGGAGAAGAATTCGCAATGACAAGAAAAGAGGAATAGAATAGCTATGCATAGGAGGAAATATGGAAGATAATTTTGAACCGAAACTCGTAGGTTTTTTCTGTAACTGGTGCACTTCAAGCGCAGCTGACCTTGCGGGAACATCAAGAATGCAGTATCCACCGAATATAAGACCTATAAGAGTGATGTGCTCGGGCTCGGTGGATACAGCATATGTTTGGAGGGCATTTCTTGAAGGTGCGGATGGTGTTATCGTTGGAGGGTGTCATCCAGGAGACTGTCATTATGTATCGGGGAACTACAAAGCCAGGAGAAGGATAAAAATTCTTGAAACCATTATGAAAACATTGGGACTCGACGAAAAAAGACTTTGGCTCAGATGGATAAGTGCAAGCGAAGGGAAAAAATTTGCCGAGACGATGAAAGAGTTTACAGAACATATAAAACAGTTAGGTCCTTCAAAGATGGGAGAGAATTGGTCAATATAACACACCCCTAAATCCCCTCTTGAGAGGGGTGTCTGCAAAGCAGACGGGGTGTGTAAGTTGGTATCCGCAGGCTTTAGCCTGCGACAAATTATGCAAAGGAGATAATATGAGTGAAAGATATAAATTGAAGATGGCAGGTGATAACCTGAATAAGAACCTGAAGGATTTCCTTTTGCAGATAATGGAGAAAAATGCAATAGATAACATTATTGTTCCTTTACTTATCCCATCTAAGAATAATGTTTTTCCAACACTCGTAAAGAGAAAAGAACTTTTAAATAATGCAAAGCCAGTTGCTCCTGTCCTTCCTATAAGCACGGCTACTATGGTATCGAAAATTACAAAGTTTTCTGCTTCACCAGAAAAGATACTTGTTTTTCTTAAACCCTGTGAGCTAAGAACATTATTGGAATTGGCAAAATTCAAACAGACAACACTCGATAATCTTATTCTTGTGAGTTATGACTGTATGGGTGCCTACAAGACAGAATTCTATGAGGAAGCACTTTCTGGTAAGGAAAACATCGATGATAAATACAATAAAAAATTGCAAAAGGGTGAGCAGGATGAGGATGTGAGAGATGCTTGTAAGTTTTGCGAAGACTACTATCCTATCCCCTTTGCTGATGTTGGTATTGGTTTTATTGGAGCGGAAGGTGATGGATATATTGTTGAAGCTAATACGGATAAGGGGAAAGAAATAGTTGCTAACCTTGGGCTGGAAAAAATTAAGACAAAAGATAGGGATGAAAAACTAAAAAAGATATCTGCAGAGAGAAAAGCAAGATGGGAGGAAGTTAAACAGGAGACAAAGAAAGAGACAACAGGTATTGAAAACCTCGTAAACTATTTTTCCAAGTGCGTTGACTGCCATAACTGTATGGGGCAGTGTCCAATCTGTTTCTGTAAAGAATGTTTCTGGGAATCACCAACATTTGAGTTTACACCACTAAATTTTCTTGGTTGGGCGTCAAAGAAGGGTGCAGTTAAACTGCCCACAGATACGATTTTTTTTCATCTTGGAAGGCTCTCTCATATGTCTACATCCTGCATTGGTTGTGGATTGTGCAGCGATGCCTGCCCCAATGATATAAAGGTTTACGAACTATTTCATCTTGTTAGTAACGAAACACAGGCAGCATTTGATTACAAACCGGGTAGAGATTTAGAAGAAGAAGCACCGCTTGTAACATTCAAGGAAGACGAACTTAAAGAACTTGGATAAGATTTTTTATTTGGAATAGCAGGGCTTGCCCCGTTAATCGCAGATTTTTACGGGGTGTCTGCCCTTTTTAGGAGTGCAACAACTCCTGTTGTTGCGGATTTTCTGATTGCGAGTTGTTTATTTTCTCCTTGACTTTTTGTTATAAATATTCTATAGTTAAAATATTGGAAAAAATTTTTTAACAGGAGGTAATGAAATGGGAGATAAAGGGAAGAGAGATAAGACAAAAAAAGAAGCCAAGAAGAAAAAACAATTATCTATCAAAGAGAAAAGAAAGTTAAAAAAGGAAAAAAAGAAGTAGCTATGGAGTAGCAGGGCTTGCCCCATGTAATAGTTATTTTTGGAGTAGATATGTTATTACACAGGGCTTGCTCTGCGTTTAAGTGTGCCATTCTGAGTGAAGTGAAGAATCTCATATTCTTTCATAGTCAATGTGGATTGCTTTCTTAGTTTTCTCCTTTTTTCTTTTCTCCCCCTTGATGGGGGAGAATTAAACCCGTGAAATAAATGTTTTGCAAGGCATTCTTCTATTTCACAGGGCAAAAGAGAGAGTGAAAAGGTGATAGAGGAGTGTATCTGCGTTTTTTTAAAAAAGTTTAAACTTGATAAATGAGAAATTATTGGGTATAATTATATGGATAATTGAGGGATGAAGAATTATGTTAGATAAATCCACACAAGATATTTTAAGGATGGGAGGCACAGTGTTTGATATAAAAAAATACTATGAAAAGGAAAACAAAAAGGTAAGGAAAGAGTATGGGAAAACCCTAATAGAGATAGAGAATATATGCAATGGAGCCAAGAACAAGCGTGTTCAGAAGAAGAAGGAATACCGTAATTTTTTTGCACGAACCGGGGAATTTATACTGAGGATGGCTAAACTTGAGAAGGAACTTGATTCGCGATACTTCGCAAGAAAGTCATTAGAGGAGTTGAAGAGAGAAAATCAGGTGTTCTTTAACGAATTGCTTAAGAAGAATTACAAAAGAAGTTACGCTAACCCTACTTATTGTGTAGAAGTCTTTGGCAACGAATATGGACAGCTTATATCTTATTTCTATTTGATCTTTAGAAAGTACATTCGTTTTGCTTTTGAGCATAGGATATACAAGATGTATGAATATAACAAATTGTTCGCTGACACATTCAATTATATAAGAAAAAGGAAATTGGATTATAAAGCACTTAAGAAAATCATAGTAGGACCTCCGAAGAAAGACAAAACCAAAGATATTGTTATCGACCTTAAACAGAAGTTTGATAAAGAATTTAGATTCCTTAAAGATATTGTAATGAAGTCCAATCTCAAAGACCTACGATACCTTTTTCGATATGGGGAATATATTACACAAAACGAGATAAAAACTGGAGAATTTCTAAAGAAGTATCCAGAAAGTTCTATAAAAAAGCTTTCAAAACTAATTGCTGATGCATACATTACAGGATTCAAGATAAGCGGAAAAGATATTAGAAAAAAATCTGCGGTATCAATAATCTACAGCATAGGACAGGAGAGAGTTGTTCACCAGTTGATTAAAGATTTGGAAAAACAAAATCTTGCTGTAACAATAATGAGTGTTTCTTCAACAAGGACCAACAGACAATACAGTTATGACCATAGGTTTGACGCTGCTCTTTATTTAGACAAGGCGTATTCGAAATTCTATAGAGTTAGCTTTGGAAAGGCGGTAGAGAAGTGCAAGAAAATAATGAAACAATGTTCCGGTATAATTGTTCTTGACAAATTCGGTGAAAAAATGTTTGCTCCAGAAACAAAAGCTGAATATTTGAAGTTTACAGATGCACAACAAAAGCTGTTTCAAGTTCATCAAAATAGTCTGGTAATGATTCAAGATAGATATTTGCCAAGAAGTGAAATCAGTTTCACCGTGATATCCTTTCCATCGCCGGAGGTCGGTAGGAATTTCGAAAAAATATTTGAAGATATACTTAAGATTAATATGTTAGAGACTGAAAAGTATGAACGTATTCAGCAGAAAATCATTGATGTCTTAGATAGAGCAACCTATGTTCATATTAAAGGGAAAGGGAAATCGAAAACGGATATCAAAGTAAAAATGCAGGAGATTAAATTTCCAGAGAAGCAAACAAATTTTGAGAACTGTGGTGCCGATATCAATATACCTGTTGGTGAAGTGTTTACTTCACCACAGTTAAGAGGGACAAATGGAGTTTTGCATATTTCGAATACATACCTTGGAGGATTGAGATATAAAGAGCTTACGCTGAAGTTCAAGAATGGGTATATCGTTGATTACCGATGCCGAAATTTTCAAAGCGCTAAAGAGAACAAGAAATATATAGAAGAAAATCTCCTCTTTCCTCACAAAACACTACCAATTGGAGAATTTGCGATAGGGACGAACACGCTTGCTTATGTAATTGCCAAAAAGCACAAGATTATGAATATACTCCCTGTATTAATTGTTGAAAAAATGGGTCCCCATTTTGCAGTAGGGGATACCTGCTATGCTATGAGTGAGGATAAACCTGTCTTTAACAAATTGGATAATAAGGAGATTGTCGCGAGAGAAAATGAGAAAACAGCCGTAAGAAAAACAAATGTCAATAAAGCATATACATTCAAACATCAGGATATCACAATTCCTTACGAATCTATTAAGTTTATCAAAGCAGTTAGTAAAGATGGGAAAGAAACGAATATTATCAAGGATGGCAGATTTGTATTACCCGGAACCAAAATTCTGAATAGACCATTAAAGGCAGCAAACAGTAAGAGGGACAAGCTACGTATGTAATTTGTCTCAATATCAAGAAGGGAGAGTAGAAAAATGAAGAAAAGCGTACTCATGATATTCTTAACCTTTGCGGTTTTTATTGTATTCGAAAGTTGTAGTAGCTCAAAGTTCGAGAAAATTCGAGAATCCGATGTTAATACAGGAATGAAAGCAATTGCAGAGCAGATTGGTAATGATCTTCTCATAGCGCAGAAAGAGGGTCGTTTTGAACCTCTGGGAGAAGAGGCAGCACAGGTTATGCGTTCAAGATATACGCCAACCGTGCAGAAGGAAAGTTATGAAACTCTGAAAGAAATAGTTGGAGAGTTCGAGTCAATGGAATACGCAGAAACCTGGATGACCAAAGAAACACCCTTGCTATATATTTTCAGATTTAAGGGAAAATTCTCTAAGAATGAAAAAACTGAAGTCCGTGTTGTGTTGGACTCAAGCGGGAAATTGGCTGGTTTCTGGGTCAAACCGTGGAGAGCGACACTGCAGTGAAACATATGATTATATTAATAGAATAAGAAAGAGGAGGAATAGTGATATTTTTATTGGTTTTAATGTTAGCTGCAAATCCTGGTGAAGTATTTTTACCTCAAGAAATGACAGCGGAAGAGAGTTTGAGGGTTAACGAAATTGGTCAAAATCAACTAATTACAGCACCTCCTTCTGGTTGGGCAGAAACACCAGGTGAGTTCGAATCTCTTCACGGAGTTTTTGTAACCTGGAGATACGGTTATGGGTCAAGCCAGGATGTAATATTCTGCAATATAGTTCGTGAAGTCGTTGATGTTTCAAGAGCATATATTATTGTTGGAAGTGGAAGTGAACAGAGCAATGTTTCAAATTACCTTACAAACCATAGCGTTTCTCTCGACAGTGTGTATTTTATGACATTTCCCAGTAATTCAATATGGAGCCGTGATTACGGTCCCTGGTTTATGAGAACCGAAGATAATGCAGAAGGAATAGTAGACCTTATTTATAACCGACCCAGACCAGACGATGATACGATTCCCTGGCGTATCGGCAATGCCTGGAGCATTCCAGTATATGGTTCACCTCTGGAACACCCTGGCGGCAATTTTATGGTGGATGGGTTGGGAACTGGTTTCGCAAGTACTTTAATATACGAGGAAAATCCATCCTATACACATCAAGAAATTGATTCGCTGATGTTTGCATACAGTGGATTGGAGCAGTTCATAGTTCTTCAGAGAATAAATATAGAATACACAGGACATATTGATCTCTGGACAAAGATCCTGAATGATACACTGGTTATGGTAGGTGAATATGCTTCTGGACACCCAAATTATAGCTTGCTTAACCAAAACGCAGATTCAATTAGTCGTTGTAAAAACAGAGAAGGTTTTTCGTATCGTATAGTGAGAATGCCTATGCCTTACTCAACATCCGATGCTCCGCCTACATACTTAAATTCGCTAATGGTTGACAATAAAGTGCTTGTTCCTCTCTGGGGAGAGCCAGAGGATGATACGGCATTGTTCATATATAGTCAGGTATTACCCAATCACCAGATCGTAGGGATAGATTGTTCCGCAATGGCAGGTTCTGGAGGTGCAGTTCATTGTATAGCAATGCAGGCACCGAGTAGGCAGTTCATACATATTAAACACTACCCATTGCCGGATTCGACTAACGATACACTGAATCCTTACAGGGTCAGAGCACAAGTTATTTCTTCCAGCACTCTCACCGCTGAGTCCACACTCGTTTTTTATAAGACTAACAATGCTCCCACTTTTACTGCAACGCCTTTGAGTGCAGTGAGTGGTTCTCTTGGTGTCTATGCGGGCTATATTCCCGCACAGTCCCCGGGTGATACTGTTTATTATTACTTGTATGCAAAGAATACCGATAATATCAGAAGGACTTCCCCTGTTGATGTGCCACCCCATCTCTACTCTTTTCTTGTTGCTCCGGGAGTTGGGGTTGTTGAAAAGGATGTGCGGGAATCAGATTTTACTCTTACAACCTATCCAAATCCTGCTCATAGGAATTTGACTTTCTTATTTGATCTGACGGGAACAATGGAAGTAAAGATTGAGATTTATAATGTTCTCGGTCAACGAGTTAAACTTTTAGAAAACGAAGTATATAAAACTGGGGAGTACTCTATTGAATGGAATTTACTTGATGATAAGAATCGTCCATTGAAACAGGGTATATATTTCTATTCCATCAGAACGGATAATGGAAAAAAGAAAGGGAAAGTGCTCGTGATTCGTTAAAATCTCCTCTAAAAAGAAGGATGTTTATATACAGTAGGGAACTCTCTGGGAATCTGGGCGAAAAAGTAGTTTTTTGTAGATTTGTTCTATCACTCTAAGTTAAAATGCTGTATCAAGTCCGAGATGGATTTTGCCCTTCATAAGGGTTCGTTCTTCACCCAACGCATATTCTATAGAAACGATACCTATACGGGAAGAAAGTTTCGCACCTACACCATAGGCATCTTTGAAATAGTTTTTAGTTGTTTCTGTTTCGTAGTTTGATGTTTCAAAGTAAGCAGAATCGTAAAACAGATACAGCCTAGACTTTTTTGATACAAAATAAGAGAATTCCGGGCTGAAACGCAGCATTTTAGTTGTTCTAAACTGTCTTTCCCTGTAGCCACGTAAACTATTGTAACCACCGAGTGTGAATTGCTCATATTCAGGTAGTGGTGGACTATTTGTTCGTATAGCTTTGCCTGAGAGCAGAACAGAGATAGCGTTGGTGGAGAAAATAGGAATGACATTCAAGAGTCTGATGGTAAATTTCATAATGTTTTTGGATGTTTTTCTGCCATATTCCGTATAGAATGAATAATTTAGTCCCCGGGATGGGTTCGGAACATAATCAAGGTTTGAAAATACTATATTCGAACCAACAGTGTATTTTCTTGATTCAGGTATACTAATACTTGCAGGGATGAAATGCTCCCATCCGGATACAATAGCGAGTGAGATATTGAGTGTTATGTCCGTTTCTAACTCAAGATTTGCTTTTGAAAAACTGTAAAGTGTATCCTCGATGAAATGTGAAAGGGATAATGTTGCACTGGAATAACTATTCAAAATCCATGGTTCGGTATAAGAAACTTCAAGTTTTGTGTACATAAGAGTATTTTTTTCCCATCTGATATTCAAAAGTCTTGCAGTTCCAAATAGATTTAGAAATAGAGCGGAAAAAGAACCTATAAATCCTTTGTTTACGGTTTCCTCGTCAGGGATGTAGCCGATTATTCCAGAGATACTGTTTGACTTTTTTTCTCTAACTGTAGCAAGGACACTGACGGTTCCTGATTGTTCCCCTCTAATTAGGGATAGGTTATTTGCTGATTCTATGAAAGCTAATTTCTCGAGCCACGAGTGACTTGAACTTAGTTTTTCTTCGGAGAAATACATCCCGACAGGGATTCTCATCTGTTTTCTTATAACGTATGCTTTTGTAACCGTATTTCCTGAGACAATGGTTTCTCCCCATTTCAGTCTTGGACCCTCCTGAACTTCCAGACCGATCTTTAACCTACTTTCATCTATGCGAAAAGACGAGGGCACGACTTTTGTAAAAGGAAAACCTCTGTTACCATAAAAAACAAGTATTTCATTGATACTATTGTCAAAATCAATTTCCTGAAAAGGTTGATTTTCTTTGATTGCCAGAAGTTTCAAGAGATTATCATCTTTTATGAATTTATTGCCTTTGATGCTGATTTTAGCGATTTTGAAAAGAGTTCCTTCGGAGATTCGTACATAGAGTATTTTGTTCTGAGCCTTGAAAGTAACTTCTGTTGTGAGATAACCTGCGTTTTTATAAAGATTTAATATTTTTTGTGCAAACTCATTTAGATTCATATTGTTGGATGGAGAAAACTCCAAAATGTTTAGAGTATGTAGGATTTCTCTATCGGTGAAGGATTTGTTTCCCTCAATTTCAACTACAAGAGATGAATTTAATGAAGAAAGAGAGAGGGATAGAAGCAGTAAGAAGGAGCACATTCTGCTTACTTAAGGATCAAGAAAAAGATAGGGGCGCCAGGTTGGGTCGGGAATATTTATGATATTATGAACAAGATAAAAGAAATGAGGTTTTCTTGGAGCACGGATTGGTTCTAATCCAGCTTCTTTTAGAGAGCGGTTACCTTTTTTTGTGTTGCATTTAGCACAGGCGCACACAAGATTTTCCCATGAGTCTTTTCCACCCAGTGTTTTGGGAATAATATGGTCAACAGTCATAGGTCCGTTTTTTGTACCACAGTACTGACAACGGTATCCGTCTCTTCTTAGGATATTCCTCCTTGTTGGAGAAATAGTCCTTCTTGATATTCGGACATACTTTTTTAGTCTAACTATACTCGGAACAGGATAAGCACTTTTTACTGTGTTGAGTTTTATTCCTTTATAAGTCTCAACGATCTGAGCTTTTCCGAGGTAGAAAATTACAAAAGCCTTTTTGGCTTCCGTGACACTAAGCGGTTCATAATTCTGATTTAGAATGAGGACCTCTCGTGAAAGAGGGTTGTTCGTTGTCATTCTTCTACATCTCCTTTTGAAACCTCTATTTCCTGGTCATAATTGAATGTTTTTAGACTCAGAGGCAAAACTGCACTGTCGGGATATGAAATGTGTATGGTGATGTCATTAGCGTCGAATCTTGTTATCTCTATGTCTTCGTCTGTAAGAGTTAGTCCGGCATCTGTGGCTCTGTCTTTTAGTTTTCTTCGAATTTTTTCATCCGTATCATTTGAAGTATACTTTACAATAGATTTCGTTGAATCAACAATTTTGCTATACCGGATTTTTACGCCGAGCATATTTACCATTGACCATATTCCATAAACAATCAAGGCTAAAACTATCAGGAAAAGTATTTTCTTTCCCATAACTACTCCTTCGCTATTTAATCTCCATACCACATCTCTTGTTTTGTGTTCTTAATTTTTGCATCTGCCAATTTTAGTGCTTTGCCTGCATATGTTCCCCATGTCGGGTCTCCCAGAGCCTTTCCGTACCACACCTTCGATGTTTCATAATGGGAAATAGCTATCTCGTAATCCTTTTTCTTTCCGGTTTTTTTTGCTGTTGCTCTTGCCCCATTGCCGTAACCGATATAGACATCCCCATTCATACAGTTTAGCGCCGGGTCATTGGGCGCAATTGCAAAAGCCTGGGTAATATATTTTTGTGCCTTCCCATAGTTCTTGATTTTAAGATACATATTTATTAAGTTCTTGTACGGAATTATTTTGTTTTCAGTCTTCCCGATTCCAGTTATATAGTACTCTGTTGCCTTGGAGTATTGGCGAAGTCCTTCATAGGTTTTTGCGATTTTTATGTAAATTGTGCCAAATTCTTGGAGATTTGGCTCGACAAACAGATATTGTTCCAATGCCCTCGGGTAATTCTCGACATTGTAGTATGCATCACCAAGGGTGAACCGAACATCAATATCGTTTGGAAATTCTTTTGCGATTTTTTCAAGAAGAACAACTGCTTCCTTGCTTTTCCCAAGTTTTTGATAATTCTTGGAGAGCGCATAAGCTATAGCTCTGTTTGTAGGGTCCAGTTTATAAGCTTTTACATAGAATTCCTCTGCTTTTTTATAATCTTTCATCTTCTCATAGAGGTATCCAATGCCGTGATAAATATTAGCATTTGTTGAATCAATTGCAAAAGCCTTGTTGTAAGCCTCTTTTGCCTCGTCATATTTGGCAATTTTCACAAGTAATGCACCGAGACCCGTGTATCCTTTTACGGTTTTCGGTACTTTTTCTACCAATGTCCTGTATGTTTGCTCGGCCAGGCCATATTGTTGGGTTTCTATATATACTTTACTCAATCCCAGATACGCATCCACATACGTTGTGCTGCAAGCTATTGCCTTTTCAAAATTAACTCTTGCATCGTCCCACATTTTCATCTTCTGATACTCATACCCAATATTGAAGTTTTTTTTACACGCGTTTGTTTTGTTTTTTTCCTCCCCTGGAGATTCTTTCTTAATAGTTTGAGATGGTCCGCATCCAATTAAAACCAAAAGTATAAAATATACAGAATAGTTTTTAAACATTTTTAACCTCCTAACTACTTCGCTTTATCTTTCTCTTCTTCCTTCTTCCGAATTATGGAAGGTCTAACAAAAACTGGCGTCTTATTAAGATCTCTTGCCTGAGCTCTTAAAAAGTAATTGAGCTTCGGGTCTGTGGTTGAGTAGAAAGGACCTTCGGAAAAAGCCAGTTGGATCTCCGTATCCCACTTGCTTACACTATCACCATTTGCTGTCAATACTTTTTGAACATAAGGCAGAAGTACTTGTCTCAGATCGCCACCCTCTTCTGGATATGTTTCATGCTTAAGATAGTATTCTTCGAGTGCGTTTTTAATTATTTTTGCTGCTCTATCTGCCTGCTTGATTCTTGCCATATCGGTTACGGTTCCTTTCCTTTCACAGTTGCTCAGGGTTAGGATTAGAGCCGGTAGTAACATAAATAACAGGAATTTTTTCATCTTAACTCCTTTCGTTGTTTTGCGATACTTCAAAAAACACAGGGAAAAATTATCACAGTTCATAGAATTTGTCAAGATAAATCTATCTGTTTTCCCTTGACAAAAAGAGTGTGAAGTGTTATATGATTAAAGACATTTTATGTAAACCCTGTTGGAGAGAATTCCATGGATTATACTTTAGGGTATTCATCTCGGCTTTGATTAGCGTTTATTATGGTTTTTTGAAAATCAAACATTATTTAAGTACGTAATCTGAGAAAGGAGAAATGATGTTATTGAAAAGAATTCTCTTATCTGTTGCAACACTGTTTCTTCTCTGTTCAATGCTGTCCGCAAGCCAATTAGGTGTTGGAATAATTCTAGGTTCTCCAACGGGTTTGAGCTTGAAATTGTGGCAATCAAGAAAGGTTGCATTTGACCTTGCACTTGCCTGGGATTTTGGAAACGACTATTTTCACATACATGGCGATTATCTTTATCATTTTCCTCTTTCGATGGAAGGTGTTTCCCAGAGGTCTCTTTATTCTTATCTTGGTATTGGTGCAAGAATGAAATTCAAGAATAACAACAATGGAGAAAACAACAGCATATTGGGACTCAGAGGCGTTGGAGGGTTAGAATTTATTCCACACGGAATTCCTCTTGATATGTTCATTGAGATTGCGCCTGTTATGAGTTTTGTCCCCAAAACAGATTTCGATTTAGAGGGTGGGGTTGGTATCCGTTATTCATTCAATCTTTAAGAGGATTCTTAAGAAGAAAGAATATGCTGTTACAATTTTGGGGAGCTACAAAAACCGTCACAGGTTCGCTTCATTATGTGGAAGCTGTTGGTAAAAGGTTTATTCTTGATTGCGGTCTTTATCAAGGACACCGAGATGAAGCGGAATCACGAAACCGTAAAATCCCGATAAAACATATAGAAGGTCTGGATTATCTATTTCTTTCCCATGCTCACATTGACCATAGCGGGAACATACCCACACTCGTAAAATCCGGTTTTGCCGGAAAAATAATAACAACCTCTGCGACTGCTGATCTTATCAGTATTATGTTGTATGATTCTGCCCATATCCAAATGAAGGATATTGAGTATGTTAATAGGAGAAGGAAAAGAAAAGGATTACCTCCAAAAGAACCACTGTATTCAAAGGAAGATGTTGATAAGGCTTTGAAATGCCTTGAACCTGTCCAGTATGGCGAGTGGTTTGATGTTTCAGAAAAGCTACGTGTGGTTTTTTTTGATGCGGGGCACATTCTTGGTTCGGCGGTTATTCTTATAGAAATAAAAGAGAACGGTAGGACAAAGAGATTACTCTTTACGGGTGATCTTGGCAGGAAGGCACTTCCCATCATAAGAAACCCATATCAGGTTTCTCCTGTCAACTTTCTGATTACGGAATCAACTTACGGTGGAAGGTACCATCGACCATACAAAGAGGTCTCAAGAATATTAGAAAATCTAATAGATAAGACTGTGAAAAGAAAAGGGAAGATAATTATTCCTGCTTTTTCAGTGGGTAGAACACAGGAGATTGTCTATGAGATTCAAAAAATACATGAGAGGAATGAACTTCCGGATATACCGCTCTTTGTTGACAGTCCTTTGAGCGTCAATGTGACCGAGGTGTTCAAGAAACATCCGGAGTGTTTTGACAAAGAAACACTGCAGATTATAGAAAATCACGATAATCCCTTTGGTTTTAAACGTTTAACATATATAAGAGATGTTGAAGAATCCAAAGAGCTGAACAATATAAAAGAATCCTGTATCATAATATCTGCTTCTGGAATGTGTGAAGCGGGAAGAATACTTCATCATCTGAAGAATTCCATAGAGGATGAAAGAAATATCATTCTTATTGTCGGTTATCAAGCTCAAGGTACACTTGGTCGAAATCTTGTTGAGAAAAAGAAGATTGTAAGAATTTTTGGGGAAGAATACAATAGGAGAGCAGATGTTATTGTACTGAACGAATTCAGTTCTCATGGGGATAGAGGAGACCTGCTTGATTATGTCAGAAGAAGTGACGCCGAAAAGATTTTTTGCGTTCATGGTGATGTCGACCAGATAGAACAGTTTGCTCAAGGAATCAAAGAGTTCCACAGAGAGAATGTCCACATTCCCGAAAGAGGGGATGTTTTTGAACTCTAATGGAATTATGGGGGTGGTCGGGTCTTATGTGGGCTATCTTGCAGGTGATCGGGGTTTCAGCTTTAATACAGTAGATGCATACGAAAGGGATATTAGGCAATTTGCAGAATATATAATATCGGAAAGCAGAGAACTCAACAAAGTGCAAGAAGTGGATATTGCGAATTATATACAGTTTGTTAATCAACCGGCATTAGCTTCCGCGACACTCTCGAGAAAAATAAGTTCTCTGAAGAATTTCTTCAGGTTCTTAATTGAAGAAGGCCTGATTAAAGAGGATCCAACGACTGTTATTGAGTCACCGCAGATAAAAAGAAAACTTCCCAGTGTGCTTGATGTTAGTGAGATTGAAAAGATACTGAAAGAACCTGACAGCAAAGATATTCTTGGTATCAGAGATAAGGCTGCGCTTGAATTGCTGTATGCTTGTGGCCTTAGAATTTCCGAACTTCTAAATCTTAAGGTTGAAAATATAGATTTTAACGAATCATTTCTTATCTGCTACGGGAAAGGCGAGAAAGAGAGGATTGTGCCTATCGGGAAATATGCAGTGGACTCTCTGAATCTTTATCTTGCAAAAGCCAGGGATGTGTTGGACAAGGGAAAATCAGATGGTGTGTTATTCCTGGGTAAACACGGTAAAAGAATGAGTAGAATGGGTTTTTGGAAGAGATTCAAAAGATACTGCTTGAAAGCAGGCATATCAAAAAAGGTTAGTCCTCATACTTTCAGACACAGCTTTGCAACACACCTTCTTGAAGGAGGAGCGGATCTCCGTGTTGTTCAAACACTTCTTGGTCATAATGATATATCAACAACACAGATATATACGCATATTACCAGGGATTATTTACGGAAAGTAATAAGAGATTTCCATCCGAGAGGTAAAAGAGGTAAATAGGGTGGTCGGAATGAAAATATTTGTTACCTGACCTGGCTTGCTGAAGATATTTTTGGGTATAATGATTGTTATACCGGGAGGGAAAGATTGAAAAACAAGAAAGTGCAAAATAAAGAACTTGCAAAAATAACTGCCGATATAGAACAAAGAAAAAAGGAGAAGAAGGAAATAGAAGACTCTCTTGCATCTATCTGGAGTGAGGAATTAGACCTTACACAGAGAATCGAAGATAAAAAGAAAGAACTTAAGAGTGCGGAAAAGAAAATCGATGAAGTAAACGAAGAGAAAGAATCTATCGGCATTGAAATCTGGAAGAAGAAGCAAGAATTAATGGCTTTAAAAAAGGAGCAAAAAGGTAAAAAAGTTCCGAGAATACCCAGCGAATCAACCGTGAAGGAAAAAGAAATTTCTGGAGTGATGGAGAAACTGGATGATGAAAAGAAAAAACTAAGTGAAGTTCTTCTTAAGTTGCGAAATCAGATATCCGAGGCAAAGGAAGAGGATGAATTAACAAGACAGCTGATACAGAAAAAAAGGGAAGATATAAAATCTCTAAATAAGGAAATGAGTTCGTTGAAGGATGATGTGGAAGAGAATACACAGAAAAACAAGAACGTGAAGACAGAGCTGAAAAATAAACAGAAAGATTTAGAAGAGGTTAGAAGGACAGTCCAGGAAAAACAAGATGAATTGGAGAAGATTACCGAAGAAAGAGGGATTAGAATGAGCGAGGAGATGGAGCTTTCCACTTCATTGAAAGAGCTTCAGAAAAAAAGGAATATGGTCTTAAAAGATGTTGAAAAAGAAGGACATAGGGAAAAAGAGATTAAGCAAGCTTTAGGTATTCTTGAAAAAAAGAAAGAGAAAATCGAGAAATTACTAAAAGACAATGTAGGTTTGGAAGAAGAAAAAGGGAAACTCGAAAAAGAGATAGAAAGGACCCGAAAACTTTTTGATAAAGAAAAAAGGACCCTCGAGGAAGAAATCGTTGCTCTTGAGAAGAAAAAATCGATTGATGAAAAGAAAATGATGGAAGAACTCACAAAAGAAGAGCAGGAAAAAAATACTGAAATCGAGAAACTAAATGTTTCAATTAAACAGAAAAAAAGTTATGTTGAAGCCTTGGAAAAGGAACAAAAAGAGAATGAAAATGAATTAAGGCAGAACAAAAAAGAACTAAAACTGTTGAAGTCAGAAATTACTTCAAATGAGAAAGAAAAAGAGAAAGTAGAACAGCTAAAGGTTGAGGTGAAAGGTCTTGTAGATGAAAGAGATAAATTCCTTAAACTGATAGAAGAAAAGAAGAGTGATTTGAACGGGCTTGAGCAGGGTCTTGGTAAACGAATGGGGGATGAACTTGACCTGGCTCATAAGATCCAGCACTTAGAAGAGCAAGAATCTCAGTTGATACAATCGATTTCTGAAAAAGAGCAGGAACTCATAGAAGTTGGTAATCAGTTCGATGAAAGAGGTAAAGAGATAGGAATGGCGAACAATGAACTTAGCCAACTCAAAGAAGAGATGGAATCGCTTGAAAAAGCCTATGTAGAACTCGATGATGGAAAAAAGGAAGCCGAAAATAACCTTGGTTCAATTAAAAAGGAAGAAGATGAAATAAACGTTTCAATAAAAGCAAAGTTGAAAGAAAAAGAAGAAACGGAAAGAAAAATAGAAAAGATGAAAAAGGTAGAAAATGAGATTTTCCAGGAGACAGAAGAGAAAGAAAAAAAACATGATACTCTGCTTGAAGAATTGGAGAAAGCCAGGGAAGAAATGGAAAAGCTAAAAGGGGGAAAGTTGGCTTTGCTCGATGAGAAGGAGAATATCGAGGCTGGTCTTCTAGAATTACAAATTGATAAGGAAGGTAGCGAAAAAGAGATAGAAGAGTTGGATGAGAAAAAGGAAACTTTGATTGAGAATTTAAATCAAGTGAAATCTGATATGGAGCAGGAAAAGGATGTAGTGGAAAAACTCGAAAAAGAGAAAAAGGAGTTGGAGTCTGCCTTTATTACGCTTAAGGGTGAAAAAGAGGATATCCTTAGCGGGACAGAAGAAATGAAGGCAGAAATAGATTCATTGATGGAAAAGAAGGTAAAAATCGAAGGAACTGTAAAAACGCTTGAAAAAATAAAAGAGAAATTGGAATCAGGAATTACGAGCATAAATGAGGAAAGAGAGTCACTTAAAAAGGAGTTTGAGAAAGAGAAAGATGAAATCGTAAGATATAAACAAGAAAAGCAGAGTCTTCAAGAAGATATAGCCAAACAAAAGCAAGAGACGGCAGATGAGATAGAGAGAAGAAAAGAGCTCATGGTAAAGATAAAAGAAATGGAAAAAGAAATTAAAAAGCAAAGTCAAGAAGAGATGGAATTCGAGAAATTACTTTTGGAGACAAAAAGATTGACCGAGGACCGACAGATGATAATAGATAGAATAAGAAAACTCGAGGAGGAAGAGAAAAGATTGGGAATGAAAACAGGTAGCCTTATGAAGATCAAGCAAAATCTTGATGCAACAGTTGAAAAGAAAAAGAAAGAAGGCAAAGAAGAATTAGACAAAATGAATAAGGAAATCGAAGAGAAAAAATCTACTGTTCAAGAATTAAGACTGATTGAAAGCGAAGAGGTTGGGAAAAGCAGAAAAGAATTAAACAAGATTAACAAGGAGTTAGAGGAGAAAAAAAGCGTTCTTGAGAAAATAAAAACCGAGGAGAGGAAAAGTTCTTTGAAAACAAGAGAATATGAAAAAGAAGTCTCAAAACAGAGAGAAAAGGTTGAAAAAATCAAAAAAGAGGAGATGGAGAAGGTTTCAAAAGTCAGCGGATATGAAAAGCAAGTTTCGGAGCTTAAGGGAAAAGTTGAGAAAATGAAGAAAATCGAGGAGCTACTTGAGAAAAGAATTGGTAAAGGCAAAGTATAGCCGAATAGTTTCTGAGATCAAACCCGGAAAAGTGTTCTTTCCGATATTGCTTCTGCTGATTTTGCAAGCAAGCAATATTTTTGCAAATACTTCAATTGTAAGGTTGAAATATAGAGGAGGAGGGGATTGGTATAATGATCCTTCCATAATACCTAACCTGGCTATCGAGATAAATAGGAGAACAGTAGTTGAGATCAACACCAAGGAAGTCGTTTTTTCTTTTTCTGATGAGGATATTTTCCGTTATCCGTTTGTTTTCATGACAGGTCATGGGAACATTCTTTTCACCGAAGATGAGATTGGGAGAATTAGAGAGTACTTAATGAATGGTGGTTTTATATATGCAGATGATGACTATGGAATGGATGAGTCGTTCAGGAGAGAAATTAAAAGGGTTTTTCCACGGGAAGATTTGGTGGAAATTCCCTTTGACCATGCCATATACCACAGTTTCTACAATCTAATTGAACTTCCGAAAATTCATAAGCATTATGGAGGGCCTCCAAAGGGTTTGGGAATATTCCATAAAGGGAGAATGGTTGTTTTCTATACATACGACACGAATATCAGTGACGGATGGGCAGACCCGGAGGTTTATAATGACCCACCAGAAAAACGAGAAGAAGCGTTTAAAATGGGGGTGAATATTGTGCTTTTTGCCCTGACACACTAGATCAGGATGATATGTAACAGGCAGTAAGGAGCACGTAGGGATTACAAGGGAAGCTAATGATTTATATAAAAAGCGAACAAGAAATAGAAAGTATGAGAAGAGCGAATGCTCTTGTGATGGAAGTGCTTGTGGAACTTAAGGGAATGGTTAAACCTTGTGTTATGTTAAATGACTTAGAGAAGAAAGCTTGTGAGTTAACCAAAAAACGAGGCGCAGTTCCTGCGTTTAAGGGTTATAGTGGATACCCCTCGGCTCTTTGTGTTTCCGTGAATGAGGTTGTAATCCATGGCATCCCTGATGGCAGAAGGTTTGAAAATGGTGACATAGTTGGGATTGATTTTGGTGTCTTGCTTGATGGATTTTATGGCGATGCGGCAATTACTGTCCCCGTAGGGAATATTAGCAAAGAAGCCTCAAGGCTTGTTATTACAACCAAAGCAGCACTCTATGAAGGGATAAAAAAGGCGAAAAAAGGGAGAAGAGTCGGGGATATATCAGCAGCAGTTCAGAATTATGTGGAGAGAAATGGATTCTCGGTAGTCAGAGATTTTACAGGTCACGGAATAGGGAGAAATCTTCACGAGGAACCTTCCATACCTAATTTTGGAAAAGCGGGAACAGGCGTTCTTATTGAAAAAGGTATGACATTTGCCATAGAGCCTATGGTGACGGCGGGATCTTACGAAATCGAAGTGCTTTCCGATGGTTGGACTGCAATTACTGTCGACAGGTCACTATCTGCCCACTTCGAACATACTATTGTTATCACGGACAATGAACCTGAAATCCTGTCTAAATGGCCCAATTGAAACTTATTGACACACATTGTCATCTTCAGATGAAAGCTTTTAGAAACGATATTGACGAAGTAATTGATAACGCAGCAATAGAGGGAGTAAAACAAATAATCAATGTCGGTTTTGACCTTGAGTCGAGTAGAAAGGCAGTTGAGCTTTCGGGCAGATATCCATTTATGTATGCTGCTGTTGGTATCCATCCCCATGATGCAAGCAAGTGTAACGTCCAAACCCTCTCCGAGCTTGAGGATTTGCTGAAGGAAAAGTGCGTTGTTGCTTTAGGAGAGATTGGTCTTGATTTTAAGAGAGATTATTCTCCGAGAGAAATACAAAAAGAAGTGTTTGTTGAGCAGCTAAGTTTAGCAAAAGAGATGAATATTCCGGTTGTTTTACATATAAGGGATGCTCACACAGAGGTTTTTGAAATTCTTGAGGAGTTTAATCACTCTAAAGTTCTCCTTCATTGTTTCTCTGGGAACTACGATGATGCTCAGAAAGGTTTGGGTATGGGGTGCCATCTTGCTTTTGGCGGGAGTATCACATATTCAGAAAAACTCTCTTTTGTAATCGAGTCAACCCCTTTGGACAGGCTTCTTCTGGAAACCGACGCACCATATCTTTCACCTGTTCCTAAAAGGGGGATGAGGAATGAGCCTGCCTTCATAAAATATACGGCTCTAAGAATGGCAGAGATAAAACACTTACATATTGAGGAAATTGCGAAGATTACAAGCAGTAATGCAGAGAAGTTTTTTAATCTATAAAAAATATGAAAAGAAGTAGGAAGTATTTAGAGTTTCATCCATTCCTGAATCTTTTTATCTTTGTTATTTCCATATATTTCTTTCTCGTTAGCATTAAATTGATGGGGGGAGCTCTAAAAGGGATAGGCATAACATTTATTATGGGGATACTTAAAGTAGCGGAACATCCTTTTATCGGTGTCTTTATTGGTATTCTTTCGACATCCATTGTTCAAAGCTCATCCTGTGTTACTTCGATTGTTGTGGGTCTTGTTGGGAGCGGTGGGATGACGGTTGCAACAGCAATTCCCATTGTGATGGGTTCAAATATCGGGACAACAATTACAAATATAGTCGTTTCACTTGGACACATAAGAAGGAAAATCGAATTTAAAAGGGCTTTCCCTGCTGCGGTTGTCCACGATTTTTTCAATTTTCTTACACTGATCGTCTTTCTCCCAATAGAATTGAGGTTCCATTTCCTTGAGCGCATCTCAAGCATCCTTGCACATATCTTTGAGACGGCAGGAGGAACACACCTTTTTAACCCGATGAGGATGATAGTTGGTCCTACTGTCAAACTTTTTGAACTTATACTCTTCGGCAATTCCATAGCGATTCTCATAATTTCTTTAGTAATGTTATTCGGTGCTTTGAATTTTATTGTCCGGTCCGCAAAAAACCTGGCAACAAGGAGAGTGGAGATAAATCTCGACAGATATCTTTTTGGTAGGGCGTGGAAGTCATTTCTTTTCGGTCTAATGCTCACAGCGATAGTTCAGTCCAGTTCTGTTACCACATCCCTTATTGTTCCTCTGGTTGGAGCAGGTATTCTTGACATAGAGAGAATCTTTCCTTATACTCTCGGAGCGAATATTGGTACTACTATCACCGCACTTTTGGCTTCTCTTATGACAGGTTCAATAGTTGCAGTGCAAACCGCTTTTGCTCATTTGAGTTTTAATATCGGCGGAATTGTTGTATGGTATCCATTGAAAATTGTTCCAATAAGATTGGCAAAGGGATTTGGTGAATTCGTGAAAGAACATAGATATCTTTCTATAGTTTATGTCCTCATAGTTTTCTTTGTTATTCCGCTGATTCTTATTTTTCTTACAAGGAGGTAAATATGTTTGGAGATGTATGGAAGTTCTGGAAAAAGGAAACATTGATCGATAAAGCTCAAGCAGAAGTTGAAAAAATGCTCATTATTGCAAAGGATATGTTCAAGATTGCAATGGCAATCTTGCTTGATATGGAGGAATCACAATCCGATATTTATAAGATGGACAGGGGATTGAATGCGATTCAGATGGATGTGAGGAGAAAGATTTTGGAGCATTTATCCATAAATCCAGCAATGGATATCACAGCGTCACTTGTGCTTATTACAATAGTGATTGACATTGAAAGGTTGGGTGATTACTCTAAGAATGTGATTGACCTTACGCCGAAAGTAGATCGGAAGCTTACAGGAAAGTACTTTGATAGAATACGAGTAATAAAAAAGGAACTTGAACCACTATTCGGTGAAACAATAAGAGTAATAAGAAATATGAACAAGGATGAGGGAAAAGAGGAAATGCAGAGGTGTACTGAAATTGCTACCAAATGTGAGAATTTTCTTAAAGAGCTTTCCGAAGACGACCTTACGGTTCAGGATGCTATTTTTGCCACACTGCTTTTAAGATACTTAAAGAGGATTGCTTCACATCTCAAGAATGTTGCATCAAGTGTTGTTAATCCATTCACAAGATTGGGTTACAAACCCAATGAATAATTTCTTAACCTTACTCCCACTCTATGGTAGCGGGAGGTTTCGAGCTTACATCGTAAACAACCCTGTTGACCCCCGGGACTTCATTAATAATGTTGTTTGCGACTTTAGTGAGAAAAAGCTTCGAAAATGGATACCAATCGGCAGTCATCCCGTCCTTGCTTGTTACGGCTCTGAGGGCGATTACGAATTCATAAGTTCTTTTATCTCCCATTACTCCAACAGTTTTCACCGGGAGAAGCACACAAAAAGCTTGCCATATTTTGCTATACAGTCCTTTCCTTTTTAGCTCATTTAAAAATATGTAATCCGCACTCTTTAGAATCTTCAGTTTTTGCTTTGAAATTGGTCCAACAATTCTGACACCCAAACCTGGTCCAGGAAATGGATGCCTATTGAGGATGTCATTCGGTAGGTTAAGTAATTTCCCGACTTCCCTGACCTCGTCTTTAAAAAGATCTTTTAATGGCTCAATCAGAGTGAGTTTCATTTTTTTAGGCAATCCACCGACATTATGATGAGACTTTATTACTGAAGACGGTCCTTTTATGGGATTGCTTTCAATTCGGTCTGGATAGAGGGTTCCCTGGGCAAGAAATTTAACATCCTTTATTTCGTTTGCTTCTTTTTCAAATAATTTGATGAAGGTTTTTCCGATAATTTTTCTTTTTCTTTCCGGATTTCGAACCTCTCTAAGTTCATGGAGAAATTTCTTTCGAGCATCAACATAAATAAAATTCTCACAAAAAAGTTTGGCGAATCTATTTCTAACATCCCGTGATTCGTTTTTTCTCAAAAGTCCATTATTGATGAAAACGACAAACAATTTTTCTCCCACCGCTTGCTTTATCAGCACGGAGGTTACTGCGGAATCTACTCCTCCCGATAAACCTAAGATGATTTTTTTTGTACCAACTTTCCTTTTTATTTCGCTTTTTGCAATTCCAATGAATGAACCCATATTCCAATCACCCTTGCATTTGCAGATGGAGAAAAGGAAATTCGCAATTATTCTATTGCCCATTTTGGTGTGAGTGACCTCGGGGTGAAATTGAAGGCCGTATAAGGGCAGTTTTTTGTGTTTTACAATGGCAAAGTTCGTGTTTTTTGTATGTGCAAGGGAGAGGAAATCATTGGAAGTCTTAAGTATCCTATCTCCGTGGCTCATCCAGACTTGTGTTTTCTTCTGCACCCCACTGAGGAGTTTATCCTTCCTGTCAATTATGACATAGGAGAAACCATATTCCCTTAACTGAGTTTTTTCTACCTCACCACCAAAAATATGTGCGAGAAGTTGATGACCATAGCAAATTCCAAGAACGGGAATACCGAGTTTTAGAATTGTTTTTTTAATGAGAGGAGCATCTCTTTCATAAACACTATGAGGACCACCGGAGAGGATAATGCCTTTAACTTTTTTATTTGTTATGTTGTTGAGTTTGACTGAGAAAGGAAGGATTTCCGAATAAACAGAATGTGACCTTACTCTGCGGGCGATAAGTTGGGTATACTGGGAGCCGAAATCAAGGATAATGACTTTCTCTCGTGAGATATTCATAGGATTGTGTGTCTTTTCTGGATTTCCTCTGCCTCTTTGCCAACCTTGTCCTTTGTGAGTTTTGCAGCTCGTGAAATGATTATTGATGCACTCTTTGTGTCTAACTTATCAAGACCCTGTACGGCAAGGAGCCTGATTTTGTCGGAGTATTTGTATCTTCCAATTAAACTTTTGGTGAATATTACTTTTCTCAATATATCTTCAACTTCTCTTCCGCCAATCGAAGTTAAAACTACTATCGCCCTTTCCTTTATTTCCAGCATTTTTTCCTTTTGAAACAACATTTGTTTTTCTAAAAGTTCCTTTAATGCGAAGACTGACATTTCTGTTCCAACCTTTCTTAAAGAGGTCAGAGTTCTAACGAGAACATCTTTATTATCATCTTTGAGAGTTTCTATAAGGAGTAGTTCGCTATCTTCGGATTTTGCCTTCCCCAGGGACTGCACAACTTCCAGTCTTACTCTTGGTTCCCTGTCTTTCACCATTTTTGATAGAAGTTGAAATGCTTTTTCGTTTCCAATTTCACCGAGAGTGATGGCAATATTTCTTCTGACATACCATTTAGTATCATCAATATAAGTGGCAAGAAATTTGGTTACATTTGGAATGCGTTTTGATGTATCGATGAGAAGGGAAAGTACGCGAATCCTTGTTATTCTGTCTTCAATAGTTTTCATACCGCGCAGTAGATGGGGGAGTATGGCCTCTCCTTTTTTTACAAGTTCATCTGCAATTAAATTGTATGCAACATCTCTGTTGATTGCGTAAATTAGATGTTTTAATGCCTGTTGGTCAGAAATTTTGGAAAGTGCTTTTATAACAACCTTCAGTTTTTCCTCATCATCAAGTATCCTGAGATAATTGTTTATTATGTTATCTATTGTTTCCGCAATTAAACCTTTTCCCTCTTTTATTAGTTTTGACGCAATTATCGAAAGGGCGTTTACTATTCCTGCAAATATGGTTTTTTCAGGTTCTTTACCGAGTCTATTGGACAGGGAAACAATTATTAGTTTCAAAAGGTCTAATCTTCCAAGAAGCAGTAGTTTGTCTGCAAGGTCAACAAATGAATCAACTACCGATTTTCTTGTTTCTGGTTTTTTGTTGTTCAACATATCGATGAGAGATTTCAAGAATTCTTCGATGCTTGCGTTTTTCTGAACCAGTGTCTTGATAGTAAGAAGAGCGTCTTTGTCTATACCGGTTTTCATCAGGTCATTTTCGATAACTGAAAAAAGTTCTTTTTTTGTTTTTCCACCAACCATATATTCGAGCATTGATTGCTTGACATTCCTTTTTTGCAGACTTTTACTTATCGCTGGAATTAATTCGTTTTTCCTCTTATTCCTATCAACGACGCTGGCGAGAAAAGAGTTTATGTTGGACAATTTGTTTTTACCTTCGCTTTCTTCACCGGTTATTACCATCGTTTCGGATGATTTTTTTGTTTCCTCCGCGACCAAATCAGCCAGCTCAGTTCTCGTAATGTTGTCGACAACATCATCGACTACCTTGTCCCAATAGGGAATATCAGGTTTGGCGAAAAGGATTTCGCTCTGCATTTTTGGTGTAAGAACGAGAATCAATTTTGAAACCGTTTTCACATAACCATCCGGATTTTGGCTCCCGTACATATTGAACAGTCTTTCTGCGATGTTTCCAACTGCTTGTTTCACTTTTGCTCCCCAACCTCCTCCTCCTATGCCAGTAGCCGCACCTGTTCCTCCTCCTGTACCTGCTCCAACTCCGGCACCAATTCCTCCACCGACTCCTCCACCCATGCCTCCTCCTGTCCCTCCACCCGTTCCTTCACCTGTACCTGCTCCAACTCCGGCACCAATTCCTCCACCAACTCCTCCACCCGTTCCTCCACCCATGTCTCCTCCAGTCCCTCCTCCTGTACCTTCACCTGTACCTGTACCTATACCTGTACCTATACCTCCTCCTGTACCTGTACCTATACCTGTGGTTGTCGTCCCTCCACCTGTTCCTCCTCCTGTCCCTTCACCTGTACCTATACCTTCTGTGCCTCCACCGACTTCTCTGCCAGGTTCACCTAGCGTTTTTTCCATTACTCTTGAGAATTCAGCTGGGTTTTTCTCAACTCTTTGAAGAAAATCGTCTGATCCGGTTATTAATGAAAGAAGGTCTTGCCACTGAATCCCTGTTTCCTTTTTTGTTTCTTCCTCTCCAAAGGACAAACCGCTAACAGTAATATGATGTATATTCTTCTCAGATAGAAGTCTTTTTACCCCTCCTTTTTTTTCAATATCATCTGGATCAAATCCAAGTATTTCAGCAAAACCACTGAATTCATCCATATCTATGCCTTTGATAAATGTGATTTTGCCAATCTTTCTTCTTCCAAGTATTGTCAAAAAAGTATCTATCAACTGTTTGTTTGTAACATAAGCAGGTTTATCATTTATCAGAAGAACATTACCGGCAAGGGATAGTGAAAGCAATTCCATTTCGCGAAGTGTTTCGTTGAGTTTTGCATATGAATTGGAAATAATCCTTTTTGCAATAGGATGGGAAGCAGGATATAGTTTCAGGTTCTTGGACGCAGAAATTAGTCTGCCTATTATTATTTGAGCATCCTTACTTATTTTTCTTATGTCAAAACCGTTTTTTTCATTTAACATAGTTATTCTCAGAAGAACCCAGTGTTAAGGTTTTCTTAAAGAGTTAATTGCTATCTCTCTATTTTTAGAATGAAATATCGTTGTTCCGGCAATTAGCGTGTTAACTCCACATTCTATGAGTTGGCTTGAATTCTCAAGATTCACACCACCATCCACTTCGATGTCAAAGTGTAAATTTCTATCTTTTTTTATTTTTTTCAGTGACAAAATTTTCTCGTAGGTTTCCTGTCTAAACTGCTGTCCACCAAATCCTGGATGTACACTCATTACAAGAACAGAATCAAACAGTGTGAGAAATGTTTCCAATTTGCTAACAGGTGTTTCTGGATTAAGAGAAATACCGACATTGCAATCAAGATTTCTTATTTTGCCTGCGAGTTCTGTCGGATTTTCTTCAACTTCTATATGAAAAGTGATTTTATTTGCACCACTTTCTATGAATCTACCAATATATTTTTCTGGCTCTGAAATCATTAGATGTGCATCGAGTGGAAGTTCGGTTAATTTTCGGATTGCTTTCACAATGATTGGACCAAAGGTGATGTTCGGTACGAAGTGCCCATCCATAATATCGAGGTGAAGAAGGTCTGCGCCTCCGCGCTCAACATCCCGAATTTCCTGTTCCAATTTTGAAAAGTCACACGATAAAATTGACGGTGCTATTTTTATCATTGATACATAGTAACACAAAATCCAAAAATGTCAATAATTTTTGTATTTCGATTGTAAGTCCGAAAACAAAAAATAGCATCAAGCCGGTTTTGATGTATCTGATTGTTTCACTTCAAGAGGATAGGCTTCCCAAGACCATAAGAAGACAACTCGATAGACTCTTCTTCTTTTTCGGAGAAGAACCCTTTTATGATTATTACAGGGAAGTACATAGAGTTAGGAGGAAGCTGGAAAAGAGAAGTTTTTTTTATTCTTCAATTGAGATAAAACAGCTGTCCGATAAGTAGGGGCGGACCTATGTGTCCGCCCTTTGTTGTATAATTCTATTATGGAAAGTAGCAAGCAAACAAAATTTGAGAAATTACCCGATTTCCTCAAAGAATACTTTTGGGAAGTAGAATTCAAAAGTATAGATTTGGAGAAACAACACGTGTATGTCCTGAAACGTATTCTGGAGTATGGCGATGCGCAGGCGGTTTCCTGGATGCTAAAAAATTTCAGGAGGTCAGAAATAAAAGATGTTATGTGTAATTTCAGGGGACTTTCACAAAAGAGTGCAAATTTCTGGGCTCTTCTGTTAAACATTCCAAAGGAAGAGGTAATATGTTTGAAGAAACCCTCATTAAAGGAGCAAAAGAAAATCTGGCCTTATTAGGCAATCGGGTATCCTAAAAGACGCATATCTTGCTGGGGGCACAGCAATCGCTTTACAATTGGGGCATCGCGTATCAGTTGACATTGATTTTTTTACAGAAAAAAAGTTTATGCCTAAAATTTTCTCTAACGAGCTGTCAAGATTAGGTTTCTTTAAGGAAGAACAGGCAAATAAGGGCACAGTTCTGGGAATTTTCAAAGGAATTAAATTTAGCCTCTTTATTTATGAATACCCTTTAATTTTTCCCACATTAAAATATAAATCGCTAAATATAGCTGACATTCGAGATATTGGGGCAATGAAAATAGATGCAGTAACTACGAGAGGAACAAAGAGAGATTTTATTGACTTATACTTTATATGCAACTCGAATTATGGGTTATCTGAATTGTTGAATTTTTATAACGGAAAATACGGTTTGCTATCCTCCAATCTTATTCATATCCAGAAGAGTTTGGTGTTCTTTAATTATGCTGAACCAGACGAAATGCCGATAATGTTAAAAGATGTTAACTGGGAAGATGTTAAAATATTCTTCGAAAAAGAAGTAAAAAAACTGGCGGAAACATTAAAGTGACCGAAACAGGAAATCTCTTATGTAACAGTAATCACTCATCCGCGAAATACCTGTCATTCTGACCCTGAGCGGAGCGAAGGGGAAGAATGACAGGTATTTCTTACTACTCCAGCTTAATTTCTTTCTTTTAGTTAGGTGTTCAATTTTGAGCCTTGTTATCAATCCTGTTCCACAATGATAACTGAGAATCTCCTTTGGATTGTTAAGTTCGGTCTTTACCGGATAATAATGTGGTGGACCATATCCGACAACAATAAAAAAATGATTATTTTTCTCTGTTTTAATCTCGTATACCCGTCCTGCAATATGCTCAAATACAAGCTCAGGAACCCCACAGAGTTTACCGATATACTCTTCTAATCCCCGTTTTTTTGTCCACTCTGCAATACATTCTGCTTCATTTTTCTTGCAGGGCTCAGCACTATTTTCAAATACCCTAATCTTACTATTAAATCTATTCTTCTTTGGGATTAAGTATCCCCCTTTCTTTCATAGTATGCTGTCAAATAAGATAGGTAGATAAATATCGCAACCAGGAGGTTGCTCCTACCAGAGATAAATAGTCTATTGTAATCAATTTCCAGAGGAGCGTCATCCTTATTTTACCAAAAGTATCTTCCTTGTTTGCGTTGAATTTCCCTGACTTAGTCTGCAGTAGTAGATACCTGAGGGTAATATTTTACTATTGTTATCCTTTCCATCCCAGGTTATGCTATACCATCCACGTTTTTGCTCTTCTTTTGCAATTTTTCTAATCAACCTTCCTGTCACATCGTAAACACTCAGATTGACAAAAGCGGTCCTCGGTAGATGATACCTTATCAATGTGTTACCTTTGAAAGGATTGGGTGTGCTTTCTCTCAAAACGAGTTTTCCGAAGCTATTAGGGACACGTGCTGAAACCGGGCCATACCAGGTCACATTCCCATTTAAATCTAAATCCCCAAGCTTGTAGTAATAGGTATTACCTACTTCTACCCCATCATCAAACCAGTTGTATGTGGTAGGAGTTGGCGTGGTTCCATTCCCTAAAATAGTGGTTAGATGGCTGTAGTTATCATCCTGTTCTAGAGAACGCTCCAGTAACCACTCCATAGTGCTTGTTTCGGACTCCATTCTCCATGTCAGTAATACACCATCATCCTTTGCATCTGCTGTAAAGAAGGAGAATGATATTCCCGTAGCACCAAGAATCAATGTAACAGGTTCAGGATAAGGATTCTCATCAGGGTCATTAGAACTAATCCAGAGCGTATCCCAGTATGTGCCAGGTGCAAGCCCTGTTGTGTCAACATATGCAACTACCACTGTTGATTGTCCGGCACCAACTGCGTATGAAGCGGGGATTGCGTCTTTTATCCAGCTTGCCTTCCACGAAGGCTTGTCAAACTCTAAATTTGCTGTCGCTCCAGGTGAATTTATGACATAGAACGTTCCATCTCCCGTAATGCTTGGTTTAACCGTCCATACAGCGTCAAGGGCATCTATTCTGCCAGCACCATAGTTATTATCGCGACCAACTACACCGAAGTCAATTGCTGTGGTTTCTATAATTGAATCTATCTCTCTGCAGGTTAGAAAGCGGTTCTTCTCAAGCATTAAGGCAATGGTTCCTGTAAGGTGTGGAGTAGCCATTGAAGTTCCACTTTTATTAATATATCCCGAAGTGGTAAAATAATCAAGAGAAGTGATATTTACACCAGGAGCACTCACATCAGGCTTTATCAATCCCGGCGGATAAGGATAATCAGTATAAATTGATGTATTCCATTGGGTAGGTCCATAACTGGAGAATGATGCGATGTTATCCGCTGCGTCGGTCGCTCCTACTGCAATACATGCACTATGTCCTGCGTTGCCATACCAGGAAGTGGGTGCATCACCCGGTGTGTATATGTCGTTAGGCACGGCGTAATGACCACCAGTACCATCACCATTTCCTGCAGCTATTGCCATCGGTAGGTCTGCAGCATAAGCCATATTACTCATATCCCGACAATAATCTTTTGTTGCATCACTTGGATTAGCAGCGCCCATAGATAAATTTACAGCATCAGTATTATGGTCAATGGCAAACTGGATTGCTCTTGCCATATCTACAATGCTTCCGGAACCCGCTGAGTTCAAAACCTTTAGCACCATTATCTGGGCATCGGGAGCGACTCCTGTTTGTGTTCCAGCGGTTCCATCGCCAGCAATCGTACCTGCAACATGCGTGCCGTGACCATTATCATCGGCAGGTGAGTTATTGTCACTTACAAAATTCCATCCGTGGTAAGGATATAATGTACCGCCCTCCCACATATGGTCTTTCAGGTCATCGTGACTCCATCTAACCCCGGTATCAAGAACCCCAATAATTATGCCTTTGCCAGTATAACCAAGATTAATCCAGACACTATCTGCTCGAATCTTATCTACGCCCCAGGCAGTACCTCTACCAATGTATTCTTCGGCAACATTTCTGTCTGGAACAAAGTCTTCTAATGCTTGAAAACAATCTCCGTTAAACCATATCCGATAGATTCCCTGCATCTTGGAAAGGTTATGAAGCACATCAGGAGTAACCTCTGCTGAAATAGAATTTACAATCCACAAGGAATTGATGCCATCTGCTTTTCCTTTTGATTTTTCACTTTCCAAGAAAGCGAGTATCTCTTTCTGGGTATTCTGTGCAAGTAATTTTGCCTTTGAGGAAACCCATGCTCTGCGTTCAGGTTTTCTCAATTTAATTGCTTGATTTTGTAGGGTTTCTGCATTTAGCTGTTCTGTCATCTGGATGATGATAGGAACTAATTCGTCACTATTTCGATTTTTCATCTTCTCGACCAGGTTCTGGTCAATTACAGAAGAGGAAATCCTCATCTTAGATGGACACAAGAAATTATCAAATTCTTTTGATGAATAATCAAAGATAAGTTTAGCCGGATTTGTGCTAATATCGGATATGCCAGTTACACCCGGGTCGAGTTTTATTAAGAGAAGGTCTGCATTAAAAGTAGGAATATTTCTGTATGTATCACCACAGATGTAAAGTTTCCCATCCAAACCATAACAGAAGAACCAGGCTGCATCTTCATCTCCACCATCATAACGATAGACCCAGCGTTTGTTACCAAATTGCGTTAGGGATATGGCAACAACATCATAGGAACCAAAACCAATACTTTCTCCAGTAATATAAATATTCCCATCCAGACCACACGAAACAGTGTAGGCACAATCTGAACTATTTCCAGGTCCATTATAGTCATAAAACCACCGCTTGTTGCCTGAGGCAGTTAGGCTTAAGGCAATGATATCGCCCTGGCTTCCGCCATAACCGCCCTTTCCTGTTACATAGAGATTTCCATCTAAGCCCATGGTCATATCTGTTGCACAATCCCAATAGGCACCTGGTCCACTATACTTATATGTCCACTGCTCTACTCCTGCAGCAGTAAGGCTCACTACAAAAAGATCCATATAGTGGTTAGTTTTAATTCTCCCTGCGGCATAGATATTCCCATCATTACTAATAATGGAGTAAGCCAGATCATCGTTTAATGAACCACTGTAGGAATATACCCAGCGTTCCGTTCCGGTAGAGGTAAGACTTGCAACAGTGAACTTACTACCTTCTGCCCCGGCAACGTAAATGCTACCGTCTGAACCATAGACGATGTCTTTGCACCAATCTACCCCAGAATATGTCCAACGTTCAGTGCCGGCGGTGCTAAGACTGATTACTTTATTATCTCCACAAAGGTAAAGATTCCCATCACTTCCATAAGCAATGGAACTGGCTCCCGACGCTCCTGAATAAACCCAGCGTTCTACCCCAGCAGGTGTAAGGCTTATTACTAGATTTGAACTTACTGCATAAACATTACCATCCCCACCCCAGATTATTTTACAAGCGGGATAACCTGCACTACTGTATGAATAACGATAGAACCAGCGTTCATTTCCCCCGGGGCCAAAACTTATTATAATAAAATCTCCTGGGAAGTCAGGCCATTTGACATCGGACCATCCAGCCAAATAAGTATTTCCGTCTGCGCCGTAGGTAATATTACAAAACCGATCATGCCGATCAGTTGGGCCATTATATGTATAAACCCATTCCTGGATTTGTCCAAACAAGAGGGGGAAAATTCCCCAAATAAGACATAAAGCGATCAGACTTTGGAGTCTTACTAACATAACACACCTCCATTACTTTATTTTTATCACCCTCAGGGTTTTACAATCTCTGTCCTCAAACATCAGAAAATACATCCCCGGGCTCAATCCCTTACCAATACGATTTCCTTGTTGCTTTTTGATTAGTCGTCCCTGAATATCGTAGACTAAAAAATTCTCTCTTTCAAATCCTAACACAGTTGTAAAGGAAACAAAAGGATTGGGTGATGCAAACATTTTTGCTTCTTGTCTCTTGGTTTCTACTTTTATGCCCTCCTTAATTCCAACATTTCCATTAACATCAGTCTTCACAGCATAAACATCATAACCACTGATATCAGAAGAATAGACTGATCCAACACAGATAAAACCAGTATCTGTTGCTTGCTGTACGGAAAAGAAATTGGCGTAATGTGTATCTCCATATGATTGTGTCCAAAGAGAGTCCCCCTGCTCATCAAGTCTGATAATGTATCCATTTGAGTAATACGTTTGCATATTTGTAATAGCGCCAACAACAACGTATCCACCATCAGATGTTTGTCGGGCACAGTGAGCATAATCGTCAGCAGGATCTCCAAAAGTCCGTGTCCAGAGCGTGTCACCATTACTATCCATCCTAATTATGTAGGCTTCTCCAGCCAGTCCTGAAATATTCTTCTTTCCAGCAATTATGTACCCCCCATCCAGTGTGAGCGAAATACCCAACCCATAATCCATAAGTGTTCCACCATATGTCCTTGACCATAATTCATTGCCCAGAGAATCAGTTTTTATTACATAGAGGTCTGAGTTGGATGTATTGTAATTGTCCGTACCACAGATTATGTAACCACCATCTGGAGTCTGACACACTGATCGTGCCTCATCATAGTTGGAACCACCATAAGTATTGGACCACTGTTCATTACCTGAAGAATCGGTTTTGATAAGATATACATCACCTTCGCCCGGAGAAAACATTTTATAACCGACAATAATGTAACCTCCATCTTCTGTTTGCTGTACTGAGTACCCCCAATCCTCATTTCCGCCACCATAAGTCTTTGTCCAGAGTGTATCACCTAATGAATCAGTCTTCAGGAGCCAGACATCTCCGCCGCCAGCTCCAAATGACCAGGTACGTCCAGCAATTATGTAGCCACCATCCGTAGTTTTTTCTATACAACATCCGCCATCACTATCTGTTCCTCCATAGGTCTTTGTCCAGAGAGTATCTCCAGATGGATCAATCCTAATAAGATATAAGTCTTCACCTCCTGAGCCATACGACATAGTCCTTCCCGTTATAATATAACCACTATCTGCGGTGATCTGAACGGAGTGACCAAAATCCCATTCGCTCCCCCCATATGTTCTGATCCATGACTGCTGTCCATAAATTGTTACTGAAAAAAATAATATTGAAACAGATAAAACTAAAACACATTTTTTCAAGGTATACATCTTTTCCTCCTTTCGTTATTACTTTTTTTTTCTTACTTCCTTAATTCTTCTCTCTTTTTATCTCTGTTTTTTATTATACTCTGCATTGTGTTCGTTTTACAATATATTTAAAAATAATTTTAAAAAAAAGAAGGAGTGAAGCGCCTTATTTTCCAGTTGTTACAGAAGAAAAGATATTTTCTGGAGTGAAATTTTTTTTGTTATTGACAAAAAAGTTGTCTTTGTGTTATAATATTTCCATATGATGTCCAAACAGAAGAATGACTATTTCAAAATTAGAGTTAAGGCTGTAAAAGAGTATTTTGCTTCTGGTTCCCTGGAAGATATCGCAATCTCCAATAATATCCATCCTAAAACATTGAGGAGATGGGTAAAATGGTATAAAGAAGGAGGGAAAGATAATCTCAATCGTAAAGGAACATTCAGAAGACATCCGAGAATGTTTGATACATCGATAGAAAAACGAATTATGTTGTTAAAAGAAAGAAAACCCAGTATCACCATTTCCCGAGCTAAAAAATCTCTTGAAAGAGAAGGTATAAAGGTCTCAAGAAAAGGAATATGGAATGTCTGGCGAAGGTATGGACTGACCGGATTTGTAAAAGAGCGATATTCTACTTCATATAGAGAATACCTTGCTACTGTTTCTGTGTCCCAAGCAACCATTGACTGGATTAAAGAGATGATTGGTGAGAAAAAGGTTACAGAAGCAGCTAAAGTGATTAATTCTTTGCCGGTTTTCCCTTATCCTGAGATTATCAAAGAAATCCCTGAACACCTGCTGTCGATAAAAAGACAGGTTGATCGACTTGAAACAGAGTTCGGCAAAATTCCCCTTTCTTTTTACCGAGAAAAAGCTAAAATTCTAAGACAGAAGTTAGAAGAAAAGAAAATGTATTATTCTTCGCTTCGGGCTGGATTAGAAGAATGTTACGCCTTGATGTGGTTGGGAGAACCAATAGAACTTCTAAAATTGGCAAATGCATTTAAAAAAAGAGTAAAAGGTTTAAGAGACTCTGGCCTTCGCTTTGCGATTTTGTTATTTGAAGGGCATGGCTTGGGAAGTCTCCTCAGAATTCAGGGAGCATTGAAATGTGCAGATAAATGTAAAGTAATTATTAGACATCTTCATAATCCACATTTTTTCATGGGTGAACTTGCAGGATTATATTCTATATTAGGATACTTTCGTGATGCTATATATTGGACATCTAAAGCACTGGAAGAAGCTGCGGGAGGTTATCGAAAACATCTATATGCCAGTCTTGCCGGATTCCTCACCACATCTGGTGAATATAGCACCGCCTTGAAAATCTTAAAAGAGGGAAAACCAAAGGAGTGGGATTACCGTTCACGGGCTATTCTCATAGAAGCATTTGCCTTTCTGGACAAAGGCAAGTTTCAAGAGGCATCCTCACTGTCAGTTAAAGCATTAGACCGATCAAAAAAAGAGGAAATCAAGAGATTCCTTCATCTTGCTACACTTATCCTTGCCTGTAGTCATGCTGCTGCGGGTAAGAAGAAAGAAGCAAAAAACTTATTAAGAAAATATAATCCACTACTTAATAAACACCATTTAGAGAAAGAATATCTTCTCCGAAAAATTTTATTAGAAGACCTTCGCTTACCCAAAAAGGCTCTGCTTGTCCCAACTCTCCGTTTGTCTTATCTTTTTTATCAGGCTAAAATTACTATGTATGTAAAAGATTATCGAAAGGCACTTATGTATGCACATTCCCAAAAACTTTATGGACTCTTCGTGCGCCTTGCACTATTCTTTCCTGAGCCAGTTTTGCATCTTTTGAAGAAAGGTAAAAAGCCTGAACTACCTAAGGCATTCCTAAAGATGCCAGTTTTTCAAATCAACCCACCTGTATATCACATTAGATTTATTGGTAGATTACAAATATGTAAAGGAGAGAAATCGTTACGGATGTTAAAACTCACACCAAAAGATAGATCGTTTCTTATACATCTTGCGTTAAAAGCAGGTGAACCTGATAAAAGTATTTCCCTTGATAAGATTTATCATAACTTCTGGAGAAAAAGCGTAAATCCATCAAGAAATCTATCACATTTATTGGTAAGAATTAAAAAAACGCTTAAGATTTCTTCACATCTCATTGAAATTTCCTACAAGAAAGATAATCCTGTTTTAATAAATAAAGGAATACATTTTATTACAGATTATGATGAATATAAGCAGAGTCTTGCACAGGCGAAGGCACTTCTGCGAGCTGGAGAATGGGGTTTTGCAAAGAGGGAATTCTTAAGGGCATTCAAGTTGTTTCGTGGTGAGCCATTCAAGAAGATGTACGACGACTGGTCGGATGATAAAAGGCTTGAAGTGCTCTTCGGTTACGAGAAGGAAGTTAGGGCTTTTGCAGATGAGTTGATTAAGAGGGGGAGAAAAGAGGAAGCGGAGAAGCTGATTAAGAAGGCAGAAAGAATAGTACCGAATGTAGACTTAAGACCAGAGACATAAGACTAAAAGCAGAAGAGGGAAGAGAGATGAGAGATGAGAGATGAGATTCTTCCAGGGTCAAAAACACTACCTTACTCAGAATGACAAAAGAATGTAGGAGGGGTTTCCTAACCCCGATATCGAGACTGGGAAGTCTCTCCTACATAGAGAAATCTGAGGCTTCCAGCCTCACTCTCATTCCCTCTTTAAAAACTCAACCACCTACTTTCCCAGTTTGAAAAATTACCTTCCTTCTTTCCCCCTTTGAAAAAGGGGGACTAAGGGGGATTTGAAGTTGTCATACTGAATCCTGTGCTGAATTTATTTCAGTGTTATTTCAGCATCTCGGTTTTTAGATTCTTCCTGGGTCATTATGGCAAAGATTATTCAGAATGACAGGACTCAACAAATAATGAACTAAACATATTCATCCCAACTTTTGACCTTTAAATCATCAATCGATGTACTGGAAAGTGCTTCTACAAATCTTTTTGCGAGTTGAAGATTTGTAATCAAGGGAACTCCGAAGTCCACTGCTTTTCTGCGAATGATGTAATCGTTATCAAGTTCTTCTTTTTCGATATTCTTGGGAATATTTATTACAAGATCCACTTTCCCATCTGCTATATAGGAGATAGTATTTGGCTCTTTTCTTTCCAATGGCCAGAAAAGAATCTCTGCATCGATTCCGTTTGCTTTCATAAACTTTGCAGTGCCTTTTGTAGCATAGAACTTATAGCCCATATCTCGGAGTTTCCTTGTGCTAAGAAGGAAGTCTGCCTTGTTCGGCAGCGGACCTGTGGAAAGAAGAATGGTTTTTTCAGGTAATCCGAAGCCTACTGATATTAAACTTTTAAGGAAGGCTTCATTAAAATCATCGCCAAAACAGGCTACCTCACCCGTTGATGCCATTTCTACTCCGAGAACAGGATCTGAGCCTGTTAGCCTGTTGAATGAGAACTGTGGTGCCTTAACACCAACATAGTCCAAATCGAAAGAAGATTTTTCTACTTTCATAACAGGTTTATTCATTATAATCCTTGTTGCTCTATCTATGAAATTCAAATTAGTGACTTTTGATACAAAGGGGAAACTTCTTGATGCCCTGAGGTTGCACTCAATGACCTTAACATTATTGTTTTTGGCAATAAATTGAATGTTGAATGGACCTGTTATGTGCAGCGCAAGAGCCAACTGTTTTGCTACTTTCTTGATTCTCCTCATAGTTTCCAAGTATGTTCTCTGGGGTGGTAATACCATAGTTGCATCTCCTGAATGGACACCTGCGTTCTCTATGTGTTCACTTATCGCATAGCAGTAAAGCTTGCCCTTCTGCGCAACGGCGTCAATTTCAATCTCTTTTGCTTCCGTTATGAACTTGCTTATAACAACGGGATGTTCTCTATTTACTTCCGAGGCTTTCTTCAGGTATTCTTTTAGCTCGGCTCTACTCAAGGCAATGCTCATTGCCGCACCACTTAAGACATAACTTGGTCTTATGAGAACAGGGAAGCCCACTTTTTTTGCGAATCGCTCCGCTTCTTTTATGCTCGTCAATTCCTTCCATTCTGGTTGAGCTATATTCAGTTGATCCAGCAATTTTGAGAATTTGTGACGGTCCTCCGCAGTATCAATATATTCAGGTTTTGTCCCCAGAATTCGCACTTTCGCTTTTTCAAGAGGAAGGGCAAGATTATTTGGTGTTTGTCCTCCCATTGATAGGATAATTCCCATGGGTTTTTCCTTTTCATATATATCCAGAACTCGTTCGAGGCTTATTTCGTCGAAATATAATCTGTCGCAGATATCGTAATCAGTGCTGACTGTTTCAGGGTTACAGTTGAGCATAATTGTCTTATAGTTTAACGTTTTTGATGTAATGACGGAGTTAACACAACACCAGTCAAATTCCACCGATGAACCGATTCTATAGGGTCCGCTTCCAAGAATGATTATTTTGTTGTTTCCCTTAAAGCTTATGTCATCTTTACTGCCGTTATATGTTAGGTATAAATAATTGCTTTTTGCAGGATATTCACCGGCAAGTGTATCTATTTGTTTTACAACTGGAATAATGTTAAACTTCTTTCTTTTTTTTCTAACAGTTGTTTCTTCGCTTCCGGTAAGAAGGGCTATCTGCTTGTCAGAGAAGCCCATCTGTTTCGCTTTTCTGAGAAGGCCTGCATTCAGTTTACCGAGCGTATGGGTGCTTAGCAGTTTTGCAGTCTCAACGATTGTTTTCATTTTGAAAAGAAACCAGGGAGTAATCCCGGTAAGTTTACTGAGTTTGCTCACAGAGTATCCTCTTCTAAGTGCTTCGGCTATTGCAAATATTCTTCTGTCTGTTGGTTCTTTGAGCTCGTGCCTTAAATTCTTGAATTTTATGTTATTAGAGACAAGTCCGTTCATCCCAATATCCAGCATTCGGATAGATTTCTGGAGAGATTCTTCGAAACTCCTTCCTATTGCCATAACCTCTCCTACTGATTTCATTTCCGGACCTATATCCGTACTGACCTTCTGGAATTTCAGGAGATCCCATCTCGGATACTTGACAATCACATAGTCAAGAGCAGGTTCAAAACAAGCCTTTGTTGTGCCTGTAACCGTATTTTCCACTTCTGTCAATGCAAAACCCATGGCGAGTTTCGTTGCAATAAATGCAAGTGGATAACCTGTTGCTTTTGACGCAAGTGCCGAGCTTCTGCTGAGCCGGGCATTTACCTCGATGATTCTGTAGTCTAAGGAATTGGGACTTAGTGCAAATTGAATATTGCATTCTCCTATGATACCCAGGTGTCTGATGACTTTTATTGATATAGCCCTTAGCATAAAATTCTCGTTCGCACTCAGAGTTTGAACAGGTGCAACAACAATGCTTTCGCCGGTATGAATACCCATTGGGTCCACATTTTCCATTGAGCAAACGACAATGCAGTTATCGTATTTATCCCTTACAACTTCGTATTCAACTTCTTTCCATCCCCCAAGATATTCCTCAACGAGAATCTGACGGGTGTAACAGAGTGCCTTCTCAACAATTTTCGCGAGTTCAAAACTGTCGTTTGCCACTCCTGAGCCCAAACCGCCGAGCGTATATGCTGCTCTACACATCACAGGATAACCGATTTTTTCTGCCGATTTAATTGCACCATTCAGATTTTTGACAGCGTTACTTTTGGGTGTCTTTAAGGAAATTTCTCTTATTTTTTTTGAGAACCGTTCCCTATCCTCAGTGTTCAGTATGCTTTCAATGGGTGACCCCAGAATCTGAACCTTTTGCCTTTTGAGCACACCATATTCAGCAAGAGCAGCACCGACATTGAGTGCTGTTTGACCTCCAAATGCGAGCATTATGCCTTGAGGTTTTTCCTTTTCAATAACCTTCTTCACAAAGTGCAAGTTAATTGGAAGAAAATAAACCTTATCTGCCATATGTCGGGATGTTTGGATGGTAGCAATGTTTGGGTTTACAAGAACTGTTATTATTCCCTCTTCTTTCAAAGCCTTGATTGCCTGGCTACCGGAATAGTCAAACTCTCCGGCCTGTCCTATCCTTATGGCTCCCGAACCGAGTATTAAGACTTTTTTAATCTTCATTTTTTAGTCTAACTGCTAAATCGTTTAGTATTGTCATTGCGAGTCTCGCTGATACTACTGATGTCGGTCATTCGTCATCGGTTATTAGGTTTCTGATTTGAGCATATTCGCCTGCGGCGTAAATTCGCTTCGCTGTGTATTTGCCTTGCATCGATACACCGTTACCCTTTTCCCCCAACTACCCTATCGCTCTTACGAACATATCGAAAAGAAATTCCGTATCATCCGGTCCAGGAGATGCCTCGGGATGAAACTGTGTTCCGAAGAATGGTTTTGAAATGTGCATAATACCTTCATTTGTTCCGTCGTTATTGTTGTAGAACCATTCACGCCAGTCCTCCGGCAAAGTGCGAGTATCAACGGCATATCCGTGATTTTGCGCTGTAATATAACATCTTTTCGTTCCGACCTCAACGCAAGGTTGATTCTGGCTTCTGTGTCCATATTTCAATTTGTATGTATTTGCACCTGCTGCAAGCGCCAAAATTTGTGAACCAAGGCATATACCAAGTATGGGGATACTTCTGGACATAGCCATTCTGACCTGTTCTATAGTTTCCTTGCACATTTTGGGATTACCGGGCCCATTTGAAACAACGATGCCATTTGCCTTTTCTCTTATAAAGTCATAATCCCAGGGAACCCTGATAACAGTAATGTTTCTCTTCAAAAATGCCCTGATAATACTATTCTTTACACCACAATCAACAATGATAACTTTCCTCTTACCTTTCCTATATTCTATTGGGTTTTTGATACTAACTTCTCCTGCAAGATTTCTTTTATTCGGGTCAGAAAATTTTGCAACATTTTTCTTATTAACTATCATTCCAGGAACTGTTCCCTTCGTTCTAAGTTTCTTCGTCAATTCCCTTGTATCAATTCCATATATACCTGGAATGTTGTTCTCCTGCAACCATTCTGATAAGGATTTTTCTGCATTCCAGTGTGAATATTGAGAAGAACAGCTGGAAACTACCAATCCTTGTACCTGGATTTTTTCAGACTCAAAGAATTTTAGCAAACCATCTTCCCTTTTATTTCCCGGTACACCATAATTTCCTATAAGAGGATATGTTAGAACAAGGATTTGACCCCTATAAGATGGGTCAGTCAGGCTTTCGGGATAGCCCACCATTCCAGTGTTGAATACAACCTCGCCTTGAGCCGATAGACAGCTACCAAAACAAAATCCATTAAATGTAGAACCGTCCTTAAGTATAAGTTTTACTTCTTTTCTTGTTTTCATTTCAGCGAATCATAATCTGGCGGTACTTTGGTCATTCGCTCATATCACAAAGATATAATTTTCTTACTTGATTTCATCAACAACCTTTCCTAATCGCTCGGGAAGTTTACGGAACACTGTTGACTGCTCTTGCAATGTTTATGTCAATTTCTATGCCACCGAGCGGGAATAATCACGAACCAATATTTTTCACCTTGCACTTTCTAATTATTCTTGTCACATCCTCCGTTTTACACAAGGCAGTGCCAGGTGTGAGTACGGTCGCAGTACCACAGGCAACTGCCATTCTAAGGCAATCAGGAATAGACATCTTTTTTTCATAAGCATACACAAATCCTGCGACAGATGAATCTCCTGCACCAATAGTACTTTGCACTTTTACCTTTGGAGGAGTTGCTTTTAACACTTCGTCTTTTGAAATTAAAAGCATTCCTTTTTCACCCATAGATATGAAGACATAAGTTATCCCCTTATCATTGAGTCTCTTTCCAAAGAGAATCATCTGTTTTTCGTCTTTAATGTTTTTCCCGGCGAGTCTCTGTAGTTCAAAAAGGTTAGGTTTTATTGCAAACGGAATTGCCTTTATTCCCTTTTTCAGCGGCAATCCATCTGAATCAAGAAAAACTTTTGCACCAGAATTTTTCATTAGATGAATGAATTGTGCGTATATATTGTTAGATAATCCGGAAGGTAGGGACCCACTTATGATAAACCATGAGGCAGGTGATACGAGTTTCTTGATTTTGTTGTAGAGGGTGGCCAATTCTGATGGAGAAACTTTCGGTCCCTTTGCGTGGAGCGAAGTTCTTTTTCCTCCGCTTTTGTTTTCTATAAACACATTGATTCTTGTCTCTTCGGCAATTTCTACGAAATCACAGTTTATACCTTCATTGATCAATCTTCCCTCCAATTCCATACCATCGTATCCGCCAACAAAACCAAGTGCTATACTATCACCCCCAAGTTCGTTTATTACGCGCGATACATCAATGCCTTTGCCTCCAGCATACCGCAACTCCTTTTTTACTCTGTTTGCATCCTCAAATTTGAGGTTTTCAACGAGCAATGTTCTGTCAAGTGCAGGATTGAGTGTCAATGTGTATATCATCTTTTCCTTATTAGTTGTTGGTTATTTGTTTTATATTGCTCCGTTTCGCATTACTTCTTCTTACTGTTTACTCCTTACTGTCTACTATGCTTTCTCCTTGCTATTCAGAGCTTCCAATAAGATAATTCAGTTGTTTCCTGATATAACCTTTGCAGAATTTGGAAGCTTTTGCCTTCTTTATGGATTCCTCCTTTATTTTTTTCTTGCCAAGTGTTTGTGCAACAATAGCAGTTCTGTAATAGAGTCTTGGTAGCTTTCTTCTTGATGAAACGGAAGTTTTCGCTTTTTCCTCTTCTCTGTCTATTGTCGTGGAGAGTTCTTGGAAAGCATCGTCGAAGTTGCTTTTTCTGTAAGAAATCCAGGCCACGGTCTCTATGTTTTCATAATAAAATGACGAATCTTTTTTGCAAGAATATTTAAATAGGGAATCTGCCGTGGAGGTATTTTCCCCCATATCGGCGTATATATCTGCAAGCATGACTTTTGCTTCAACATTTTTGGGCTCTTGCGAGATCAGAGTTTCCAGAGCAGAGGCAGCAATTCTGAAATTTCCCTGTTCGCGATTAACCTTAGAAGTTTGCAACAGGAAGAGAGAAGTATTCCTTGCTTTTCTTTTAAAACCTTTAAGAAGTGCATTTGATGTTTTGTAATTTCCAAGTGCAGAATATGAATCTACAATCTTATAGAATTGTTCTTCTTTGCCAGATAGGTTGAATGCTTTTCTGTAAGTCTGTGCGGCATTCTTGAATTGTTCTCTTTCTGAATACGCTAAACCCAATCTGTAAAAGGCTTCGTAGAATAGAGGGTCTGCCTTTACGGCATTAGCCAAAGCGATTGATGATAATTTCCATTTTTGTTGATCAAAGAATAACATACCCTTTTCGTAAAAAAGTACGCTGGTGAATCCTCTATCTTCTATCTGGTTATGTATTGATTCATCATAAGTTGAAAGTGCCAAGTCCAGTTTACTGTCTTTTGAGTATTTTTCCGCTTTCATAAGTGATTCAAATGCTTCGGAATATCGCCGCCCTCTTTCCTTGTGCATTTCGGCAGATGTATCTTCTTCGTTAATTTCATATCCGGTTTCTGTTTCATAGAACTTTGTAATTCCGTTATTTCCTTCAACAATAATGCTTGTAGTATCTTTCTTAGTTATCCTTTTTACTGGTCCAGAGCCTGGTTCGAACCTGTACCACTTAAGCCCCTTTATATTTTTTTCAAGTTCTCCTCTCCACGGAGGTGATTGGTCATTAAATGATTCTTGCTTTAATGCAAAAACTACGGGTTTACTTCCCATTCTCTTATTTTCTCCCGCGCAAATCAGAATTTTTTCGCCTCCACTTGTTTCAAAAGGGATTACTTCTGTTATTTTCCCTGTATGCCAAAACCGAGAGGTTTTTCCTCTTTCATTTTTTACAAATAGGATGCAGTCCAGGCTATCCTCTGAAATCGCCAATGCTGCAAAGCTATTGATTCCTTTATCATTGGAGGCAAATATCTTGATATCATAAATTGACCATAAAGAGGAACCTTCCGCGTATATTGATGCTGAGCCGATTTGCTTTGAATATAGGCATTTTCCATTTTCATTTAGAATATAAAACCCCGCATTATCTTTTCCCCTGCTATTTTCACCCTTTTGATTTGTAAGAAGAAATCCAGTTCCCAATATTATTTCATTTCGTCCATCGTTATCAAAATCAATTATTTCGGAAAAAGAAATATCCGAGCCTGTCTTGAATTTCCACAAAATCTTTTGCTTATCATCCAATGTTGCTGCCATATTGTTTGCAATAGAAAGGTGTGTTATTCTGTAAGGGTTAATAATTCTTATGAACTTAGGAACAAAGATAACGCAGATGACAAATAAAAATACTATCGAGGCTCCAATTAATAAAGTATTTTTCTTAAATGGAATTCGAGTTTGCTTTTCTATTTTCAATCTTTTCTTAGGGAGTTTCTTTTCCAGAACAGGTTTTTCCCTTCCGGTTGTTTCCAGTGTTTTTTGTTTCTTCCTTTTTTCTTGTTCTTCTTTTTTTGGTTCCGGTTGTTTTGGTTTCTTTTTCCATTTACTGTTGGATTCTATTTGAACTATTTTTGACTTTTCAGGTTTTGTTAGCCCAGCGTTTTGCGTTTGTATTTCCTCCCGGCACAGGGAAAGTTCTTCCAGAAAATTCTCAATTGAAGAGAATCTTTTTGAAGGTTCCCTTTGCAGCAAACGTTCGGTGATATAGGTTAGACAATAGGGATAAGTTATATCGGGTTTAGCGAGCGCGTATGATTTATCCTTAAATGGGTAGGTATTGTAAAGTATTAGAAAAAACAGAATACCAATGTTGAACAGATCGCTTCGCTCGTCTTTTAAATCCTTTTCAATCTGTTCAGGTGCAAGATATAGGGGATTGAGCATTTCCGGTTTTTTAGACTTTCTTAGGTATTTCTCTGCTATTGCAAGCAAGGGATGGATAATCTTAAGATTTTGAGGGTTCTTAACTATTATGTTTTTCTGTTCAATGCCTACTCCGAATACTCTCCTTGAATGAAATTCCTGAAAAGCTTTGCAGATGGTAGCAATTAATGAGATTGAATCAATCGCATTTAGTGTTCCTTTATTTCTTATAAATTCTTCCAAATTCAAACCCGTATAGAACATTTCTACTGAAACAATTCTTGTTCCTTTCTTTTTGGTCCTGGAAATATTTACAATGTATTTAGGTTTTGCATCTGAAAGCTCATCTACCGTTTCAATAAAACCTGCGACAGCCTCTTCCTGGGTTGCAAAATAAGGTATAAGTTCATTCAAATAGATTTTTGTGTCCCCTATTTTTGCTTTGTAAATGTATAGTGGGGGTCGTTTTTCAATTAGCTCTTCTTTAAATATTCTCTCTGTTTTCACTTTTCCCTCTTCTTGGAATTGAAATTTTTAATTTGTCTCTCGTAATGTGTCAAAAAGGTTTTTATATTTTTTATTGCCATAGGTGGGATAGGTTTACCATTTTGCTGTAGCCTTAGTATAAGTACTGTTACATCTTTTCTTTCAATTTTGCTCAGTGTTATTTCGAAATTGTGAAGTAGTTCCAATATTTGTGAGAGAATCTTGATTTTTGCAGAGTATACTAAAACAAGAATTGTCGAACTGGGAATAAGTTTACCCTCGGATTCGTAAGAGAATTCCTTAGTTAGTATTGTGTATTTCCCCCTTTTCTTCTCATAGATATTCGAACCTTTTATACCCAGTTTTATTTGTTCAGCAATTTCATTTGCATCTGCTCCTATCCTGTAGAAATCATCCAGTCTATAGTAAAACTCCCTGATCAGGTTATCCGGGTATGATCTTAGTATTTCTTTTACCTTCATTGATTTTGAGACCTCAAGTGTTCTCATCCCTTCATCAAAGTCTCTGAACTTGCCGATGACTTGTTTCACGGTTGATCTTATCAGTCGATAAGCATCCTCGATATTGGGGAACATATCGAGTGTTGCACCAATGTCAATTATGTTTAGTTCTGCTTCCCCGTACTTCTTGGGTGGTTTTGCAGAAATAATACTGATACCACCTTCTTTTTCTAACAACTTTGTTACAGTATAGCCATAGTTCATCTCTTTCGATTGCGGGATATCAGAAACGAGTAATATCTTAAATTTGACCATGAAACCTGTCATTTGAACGACACTAATGTAAACCTGGGGAATTCTTGATAGGGAATATTCCTTGATGAGTAAAGGTATTATTGCTCGAAGATAATGTTCAAAACCTCCAACCTGTTCCATCCAACGAACTCTTTCCATCCTTCTTGATATGTGTGATTTTAGGAGGGCATGTTTTATTTCGAGGAATTGTTTCTGCGGATAGGGTTGACCCATTTTGTTACACAGCTCGATTCTGTAAACAACTATGCCGTCATGGGTGACAAATTCCTTGTTGTATTTAATATTGTAGTCAGGGACTGCCTGATAGATTGCTTCTAACCAATCATTCAGTGATACATCACGTTCGAATGCTGCTATTGTAATTCCTGTCAGATGTTCTCTAACTGTTTTTATATTCTTAAGCCAGAATTGAGGTTTACCTCCAGATTTTCTCAGGTAATCTTGAAATTGGTGGTTTACAATAATTTGTTGAGCAAGGTCAGAGCATTTTCTTTCTTCCAGATAAGATTCGCTTCTACTTGAGAAAAACTTGAAGGCTTCACCATCATCTTTGAGTATTTCAGTAAGATCGACTTCTTTTTTTACCATTTCCATTAATTTTTCCGTCACATGACCGTAAATCTCCAATTTTCTTGTATCTCCGACTAAAAGTGATGTTTTTGCCTTACTTCCAGTTGCCACTACTTTCAAGTTCTTAAGGATTTCATATCTATCTCTGAAGAATTTCTTTATCTGTATCAGTGACTCTATTTTTATAATAAGGAAGAGGAAACCTAATTGGAGACTTTTGTATTCAATCACGAATCCCTCAATGTATGAAATATTCCAACCCTTTTCATGCAGTACTCCAATACAACTATCTGAGAGACCTGGCCAATCGGGACTGAGGATGCAAAGAGGAGCAAAGAAAGGTAGTGTTTTATTTTTCATAGTCTTTTTCAAGAAGAAAATACTTGGCTTTTTTGATTTAATCAGCTTTTTTAGTAAAGACAGGACTATTTTTTTCTTTTTTGCTTGAGGAAAGAATTTCCATGCTTTGCTAACAGCCGTATCCAACTCTCTTTCGAGGTTTTCTGTGGTTTTTGCTGTTTGCCGTTTTTTTCGCATTTTTCTTTTATCGTGATTTTGCTTTTATTATACCCCAATCGACAAATGAAGAGTCTATTCTGAAATCTTTCCATTCAACAATACTCCATAAGTTAGACGAGTCCAGAGTGAGCTGGAATGTGGCAAGTCCTTTTGCAATAATCGTTGAATCTATTGATTCAAGATTCATAGTATACAGTTCATAGAAATTTGCCGCTATTCCCGTGCTGTCTTTCAGTGAATCCTCAAAATATAATTGTATATTACTGAAGGTGTTAAAAATAAGTATTGCCACTTCCTTTTCAACCTCTTTGTCCCAGTCATTGAAGATTCCAGGCTCAACATACTGTGAATCGGAGGGGTCACCATAGAAAATAAAACTAAGAGCAAATGAAGATTCATAATTTACAATGTTTCTGTCTTCAAAAGCATTCTCCAGGTTTGATATAACAATGGAAGGGTTTACAGGTTCCTGCCATTCAGACTCTTCTTTCCATGGTTTTTCCGCTTCTCTCGGCTTGAACCAATCACAGGAAGAGAAAAGGAACATAAAAATTATTATTGCAATAACTGTCTTAAACACCATAGCTTAGTTTTGTTTTTAATTCGTAAAAGTCATCTCCAGCGATTCTTCTTATCCATGTGAGGTCGAAATTGATTTTCATATTACTGTCATTTCCGTAAGTTAGTTTTAAACCATAGTGTTCTTCAGTGAGTGAAGATTTCTGTTTTTCGGTAACCTGATTGAGATTTGCAAAGGTATTTCTCTTGATTGTGACCGAAGGCGTGAATGCAAAATACGAAATTGGGCAGATTTTAGTTGTCATAGAGTATGTTTCTTTCTTGCTTTCTAAACTTCGATAGTACAAATAATCGCCTGTTTCATAAGAAAGAAGATAGGGGCCCCAATCCTGAAGTGTAATTTTGTACCGGAAGGAGGGTTCGAAAAAATGAAAATTAAGGATGTAAATTTCAAAGTGGTTGGAAAGACTCCTTGTGAATAAATTCCTTTCGGAGGGAAAATCATATATCTGGTAGTTTGCTGTAAGAGAAAAATGCTCTTCTATCTTAATTTTCTGCTGAACAAAGTAATTAATGTCTGTTTCAATATTATATTTTGTTCTGTTGACATTATTTGCAGACATTTCATTTTTGATATAGATAATGTGGTTTGATGTTCTCATAAGAGAAAGAGCAAGACCTGTGCCGCCTGGAAGCGTATATTTCGTGAGCAGGACAAACGATTTGTCGAGGATATCTCTGTCGGTCACCGTAAGTGGATTGGGGAAAGAAAAGGAACTCAATCTGAGAATCCTTTTGAACTTTATTTCTGAACTCTTGTTTGGTTTAAAGGAAAATGCAGGGGCAACGGATTTCACAGTGGAGTATTCATCATTCAAACCATCTTGAAAAGTTTTTATTCCGTCATAACTATTAATGTTCAAGTCAAGTGAGATTCGTGGATTTAGAGAGTATGTAAGATTCTGTGTGTAATTATTATGGTTTTTTTTCTCATTATTGTGTTTTGCGGCATAACCTGAAAGAAGCGAATATATTTCGTTCCTAATACTGCCATCATATGATAAATATGTTGTTAGTCTATTAAACAAGTTGAACTCGGTGAAAACGATGCCCTTTGCTGATTCAAGAAACTTTTCTTCCTCTCCATTTAATATGGGATATTGGGTAAGAATATTCCTTCCTTCTAAATTCCCACCAATCCTAACATTTGAGTAGTCCTTATCAAAACTACCCATTACGATTCCCCTTTTTTCATTACTTATCGACTGCTCGAGTGAAAAGAGTTCGGATGAGATGTTGGCCACATCTTTTATATCGAAATTTGCGGTAATACCTTTTCCCATTCCAGGATTCCTTATGTCAACACTGCCAGGTAGTTGTCTTGAATAATGGTCATTTGAAAACAGGAAGTAAGGAATGATATTCAGCCAGTCACTATATTTCAGGATGGATTCGATACGGAGTTCATTTCTTACTATTCTGGATTCGAAGTTCTCTGCATTCAGGTTATTGGATGATGCTCTTTCTTTTATGTTAAATGTAATGTTCGATGAAGGGTTAAAGCCGAGATTAAAGAATATGTTCGAGGCTGTTTCTTCTTTTGAAAGGGTAACATTTTTGTTTGAGCTCTGGAAAGCATCCATTCTGAGGGAGAACATATTTTTTGTTTGAGTTGGAAGGAAGAAAGTCTGAGAGTAGGAAGAAATATCGTTGTAATGATGAAAAAAGAACTGATATTGTGAAGGGAAAAGTTTCAAAGGGGAAAACAAAATACCAACAGGGATTGCAAATATTGATATGGTTATCAAAAGATTTTTCATTTTTGACTCAATTTTTCTGAATTTCTTGCTTTAAGAGGTTAGATACATTCACCATTTGTTCTACCGAGAGATCTGTTGGTCTTGCATTCTCACGAATTTTGGATTTCTCCATAATTTTAGTTATTTCTTCCTTTTCCATATTGAATGCAGAGCTCAAGCAATTAGTCAATTTCCTTTTTCTTTTTTGTAGAATCAAATCAAGAGTTTTGAAGAAGAATTTCTCATCATTTGCCTTTATGTTATTGTCTTTTCTTGGAGACAAGAGTACTGAAGTTGAGGTAATTCCTGGTTCAGGATAGAAGAAACTTGATGGAATATCGAATAACTTCCGAGGTTTGAATCTGTAGTGCGCATAATATGTCAACCTGTTGGCACTACTTTCTCCTGGTTTACTAAAGAGTATTTGAGCAACTTCCTTCTGCAGTGTTAGCACACAGGATGAGATAGAGTTGGTTGTGCATAAATTTCTTAGAAGTTTCTTTGCACCTCTATATGGAGGATTCGATACAAATTTGACCCTTGCTTTGTCTAACATGTATTGGCTTTGGGTGAGTTTGAAGAAGTCATTCTCTATTATGTGAAAATTCTCAAATGAAGAAAATCGGTCCTGCAAGAATGCTACGAGCTTTTTATCTATTTCGATAACCAGCAGGTCTGCGCCTCTTTTTAGTATTTTTTCTGTGACCATACCCATACCTGGACCAAACTCCACAACGAAATCCTTGCTTGAAACATCTGCAGCGTTGACGATTCTTTCTGCAATACTGTCGCTTACAAGAAAATTTTGTCCAAGACTCTTTTTGGGGGATAAACCGATTTTTTCGATCGCTCGTTTTAAGTCACTTTTCCTCATCCTTCAAATTGTATCACCAAAATCATAAGATGTCAAGTCTCTTACCCATTTTTTGCTTGAATTTGCCTGTATACTCTGTTATATTCTCCCCCAGTAGTATGTGTTAAATGTAGTTTTGACGGAGGTATGAATATGATAAGACTTGGGGTAAATGTTGATCATATTGCAACAGTCAGAGAGGCAAGAAAGGCAGCTGTTCCAGATCCTGTAGAAGCTGCTCTGATTGCCGAGAGGGCAGGTTGTGATGGAATAACCGCTCACTTGAGACAGGACGAAAGACACATCAAGAAGGAAGATATAAAACGTTTGAGAAGGAAGATAAAGACAAAACTTAACATTGAACTTTCCACAACAGCTGAGATAGTGTCTTTTGTCAGAGAGATAGAACCTGATTGGGTATGTTTTGTTCCTGAAAGAATTGAGGAGATAACAACAGAAGGGGGTTTGGATATTATCAAGCAGGAGAGAATATTGAGGGAAACAATACCTTTATTTGCAGAAAGGGGCATAAAAATAACACTATTTGTCGAGCCGGAAAAAGAGATTGTTAGGAAAGCGAGCGAACTTGGAGCAAATGCTATTGAAATAAATACAAAAAGCTACGCAATTAGCCATTCGGATACCAAAGAGGTGGAAAGAATCAGGGTATCAGCAAGACTCGCCGCTTCCCTTGGTCTTGAAGTACACGCAGGGCATGACCTGAATTATCACAATCTTGAACCTATTAAAGAAATCAGCGAAATTGAGGAGGTGAACATAGGCCATTCTATTATTGCAAGGGCAGTTTTTACGGGGTTTGAAAGGGCAGTTAAGGAGATGCTCGAGGCTTTGAGATAGAAACAATATAGGAGAGATTTATGAAAAGATATTTAATCATTTTTATTTTATTGTCGGTTGTTGTTTCCAGTTCGTGCAGAAAACACAGTAGTGGAGCAAAGGAAAAAATTGCTCCTTACACAATTACGGAAGCACTTGATTCTATTCCACTGATTGTAGTAACTGATAGTGAAATACGAATACTGGATGCAAAGTCACTCAAATCTTTGGATAGTTATAAGATTAGGACAAAAGATTTGATTCGCTCTTTTCTCTTTGAAGAAAGGGTTTATGTTGTATGCAAGGATGTAGCATACTGGATAGACCTGTCCAATCTTGAGCTTTCAAAAGTCAATTTTCCCGTTAAGATGGAAAGAATTGAAATCTCCGGGAATCATCTGATAGTTTCCAACAATCATTCTATATTTTTGCTTGGAAAAGATGGGCTGCTGACAAAGCTGAAAGACTTCAAGAGAGAAATGCTCAAGGTTTATGTCTTGAGTGATATTTCATCTATCGTTGCTCTTTTCCATACTGACGAGAAAAATGAACTCGTAAGGTTTTCACTAACCAGCAAGAAATTTGAAAAACAGATAGGGCTAAACGATTATGTAAATATGGCAATTTCCCCTTTTGGTAAAAGGATATATGTTCTGACCAAACATAAACTGATTTTCCTTAACACAAAAAACCTTGAGATAATATCAGAGATCGCCTTTAAGGGAACCGGAAAAGAGTTTTTGATTACTGCCTCAGAAAACAGAATTTTCATATTTACTGAAAATCCTGCCAAAATTGTTTCTATAAAGAGAACGACAATGGAGGTGTCATCGGAAGAGATACTTGCAGTTTCTCCACGAGAACAATATATTACAGGCGATGGCGGCACAATTTTCTTCTTAGCACAGGATACGCTTTATAGATTCGATACCGGTGTTGGCGAAGTAGTCAAAAAGGGTATTGCTACTCGGGGTTCTAACTTGCTTAAAGCTACCTGGAAAGGTTTGAGAGTAATAAGTTCAAAAAAGGAATCCAGTGAACTTTCAGTTTTTGATGGTAACACCCTGCTTCGGGTCGAGACGATTACCCTTACAAGCAATTTGCTTGATGTTTTTTTAGGTAGAGAAGCAGTTAAAAAGGAAATCCAGGTTTCTCTGCCAGTTGAATCACTCGGTGTGGATACGGCAAAGTCAAAGCCTGAAAATCCAGCAGTCGAACTGTTCACGCTTCAGGTAAGTTCAAGCAGTGTTTCCGAAGGGGCAAGAAAGTTATATGCCAATATTAGACAATTATCAGTTCCCGTATACATTGATTCAGCTGAGAACAAGGGTAGTGAGAGGGTATATAAAGTAAAGATTGGAGCATTTAATTCCAGGAAAGATGCAGAAAGTTTTAAGAATGGCATTAAGGAAACGTATAATGTTTCATCCTGGGTAACAAAGGCAGTTTTCAAGCCAGGCATTTTGAAGGAGGTTGGGACCGATATCAATGGAGATCTGAATAGGGAATTACTTCTCCATTATAACAAACGGCTTATCCTGTTTACAAATTATGGAGGTATTCTAAAATCTGTCCTTGATAAAAGTACATCTGGAGTTGTGCTAAAACAGAAACCGCTTGTTCAGAGGCAAAAAGATGAAATTGTAATTGGTATTCCTTTTGACGGAGACTCAATTTTCGCTGTTAAATGGTTGAATAAAAAATATGAGTTTGTGAAGAGAAAGTATCCTTCGTAAATGAGGAAACGAAGAGGTAGAGAGTGCAGAAAAGAGGCAATAGAACCATATCTGAATAGTTTCATAAATTACGAAAGGTATAAGTATTTCCCAAAGAAAGTAGATCTCAATGATTTTAAGAATTTTCTCAAACTGATAGGAAATCCTCAAAGGGAATTGTCTTCCTCTATTCTTATTGCAGGAACAAATGGCAAAGGTTCGGTAGCAGCCATTCTTTCAAGTGTTTTGATTCACGCCGGTTATCGCACGGGAGTTTACACTTCCCCACATATTTTTACTTACAGGGAGAGAATAAAGGTGAACGGTAAGGTGATTTCTAAGGACTCCTTTAAGACGTGCATCAACTCTGTAAAGCCGTATTTGGATAACCCGTATCAGAAGGAAAGACGCACATTCTTTGAAGTACTAACAACAGTTGCATTCTTATACTTCAGAGACAAGAAAACTGATATAAATATTTTCGAGGTTGGTCTTGGTGGGAGATTGGATGCAACGAATGTTGTGGAGCCAATTGTTTCAGTTATAACCAGTATTGGTTTTGACCATACAAGAATTTTGGGCAGAACTCTGCCTGAGATTGCACAGGAGAAGTGCGGCATAGTAAGGAGGAAACATGCTCTTGTATCAAGTGAGCAGCATAAAAATGCTATGAAAATAATCGAGAGGATTGCCGCAAAGAAAAAAGCTTATCTTATAACTACATCTGATATAAACTTGAAGCCGTATTTGCTTAACGATAAAGGAATTCACTTTAGCTACAAGAGAGAAAAATATTTTACTCCACTCACAGGGAAGTTTCAATTAGAAAATCTTAGAACTGCTATTGCCGTGCTCAAGGTTATTGAAAATAGGGGTTTTTCAGTATCAAAAGAGGCAATAGGACAAGGACTTGCAAACTGCAGTTGGAGAGGAAGGTTTGAGATTGTAAGCCGAAAACCTATCATAATTCTCGATGGTGCTCATAATCCCTCAGCATTGAAGGAGATATTAAAGGCAGTAAACGAGATATATCCGCAAAAAAAAATAACTGTCGTGTTTTCTTGTTTAAGGTCAAAAGACAAGGCAGCTATGGCTAACATTCTCGAGAGTTTTGCAGAAAGGATTATCATTACAAGGATAGACTCAGAGAGAGCATCTGAGATTGAAGAATTAAGAAGAGTTTTCAAAACTGAAATTTATGAAAGAAATAATATTAAAAATGCAATAATCCTTGCAAGGAGAATTTTAAAGAAGGATTCGCTCATACTTGTTACCGGTTCAATCTATCTTGTTTCAGAAGCACTTTGTGTGATTGAAGACAAATGAAGCAAATTTTGCACTTCAAGTAAGTTCTTGCTATTAAAATAGTTATGGGAGTTTAGAAAGGAAAGTGTGCAAGATTTGCACCCCGGGGCTGCCAGTAATTGTTATGGCAGCCTTTTTTTATTCACTATTCCCGAGTTCCATAAGGACAATCCCGTATTGTCATTCTGAGTAGTTTGTTCCATATTGACTGTGGAAGAATCTATAAACATCGAGTTTCTTCGAGAGAAAGAAAGTAATGTTGACTCAGAATGACAGATGTAGACAAAACACTTGTCAAAAAAGTCTTGACAAAGATGTAAAAATTTCATATATTCTAGAGGTGTAAAAAGGGCCTGTAGCTCAGCTGGTTAGAGCAGCTGACTCATAATCAGAAGATCGTAGGTTCGAATCCTACCGGGCCCATTTTGTGAAAGGGCGAGTAGCTCAGTTGGTTAGAGCGCCGGTCTCACATACCGGAGGTCACCCGTTCAAGTCGGGTTTCGCCCATAAAAAGGAAAGTGGAGATTAACAGATTGATAGGATTTCAAAAAAAGCATACTACAAAATATCCGAAGAAAAAGGGTGCAATTTATTTATTGCACCCTTTCTTAATTTTAAATTGGCATAGGTTGCAAAAACTGTAATGAAAATGGAGGTTAAATGAATGAATCATTAGTCAAGCTTTTTCATCTGCAGAGTGTCGATAAGGAGATTATGGAGAAAGAAAAGATGATTGGAGAAATTCCAGGGAAAATAAGGGAACTTGAAGGTAAAATTAATGAAAGAAAGGAAACATTGGCAGAGATAGAACAGAGACTCACAGAGAATCATAACAAGGAGATGGCTGCCGATAAGAAATTACAGGAAACGAAAATGGTTATCGGAAGACACAAACAGCAACTTCTCGTAGTTAAAACTAACAAAGAGTATGCAGCGCTCATGAAGGAGATATCTACAGAAGAAGAAAACATAGGACATTTGGAAGAGGAAATGATTGCACTTCTTGATGAAGCAGAAGGAATTGAAGAGGAGAAGGAGGAAGAGGAGAAAATCATAGCAAGAACAGAAGAATATTCCGAGAAGAACAAGAAAGCACTGCAGGAGAGGAAGGATAAATTTGAGCAGGATATAAAGGAGAAAAAACTGGAGAGAGAAAAAGATACGGCTGCGTTAGATTCACAACTGCTTAAACGTTACGACAGGATAAGAAAAAGTCGAGATGGGATTGCTGTCGTGAGAATACAAGGTGAGAACTGCGGGGGTTGTTTTTCGTTAATCCCACCTCAGATTATAAATGAAGTAAAAAGAGGGGATAAAATTCTTACCTGTGAAAGTTGCGGGAGAATGCTCATTTATTTGGATGAAGGAGAGAATAATTGAAGAGTGAGAACAGACTTGTTATTTTTATTGATGGAGCAAGTAAGGGGAATCCAGGTCCTTCGGGCGTAGGTTCGATAGTCTATAAGGGAAATAAGGTTTATGCAGTTCTTTCAAAATATATTGGTATCACGACGAACAATGTTGCTGAGTATACAGCCCTAATAGAAATCTTGAGAAAAATGGAACCAGTGTTACTTAACAAAGACGAAATTGAAATTTGGCTAAAATGTGACAGTGAACTTCTCGCAAGACAACTCACAGGGGTATACAAAATCAAGAATTTTAAGTTAAAAGAACTATCAAGAAGCGTTTTGAAAACGCTTGGTCACTATAAGAAATGGAGAGTCGAGCATATAGCGAGGGGCGATAACAAGATAGCAGACAGTCTTGCAACCGCAGCAGTAGACAATGCCTTGAGAGCGCAAAAAAACTCTTGACAAACATATATTTTTTTGATATAAGAGGAAAATTGAATACAAAGAGAAGGAGGTGATGAAAGTATAAAGACAAGAATAGAAGGGAAAAACAAAAAGGAGGAATTAATGAAGAGAATATTAGCAGTTGCTATCTCTTTGATGCTTCTTGTATGGTTTGCGGGATGTCAGATACCAGGTGGAGGGGAAGCATTCAAGAAAGTAGGAGAAGCAGTACAGAAAATCGATGAGATTCAAACACAGCTTGACGATATGCAAGCACAACTTGATGAACTTACCAATTCATTCAATACTCTTGCAGATGAGTTCGACAAGCATATGGAAAAGTATCATTCTCAGAAGACTACAACTCCGAGACCCAAACCCAAACCAGAAAAACCTCCTCGCACAAAATAGCTATAAAATAAACTGAAGGAGTGAAAATGAAAAGGTTTCTTTTATTACCACTGGTTATCTTAATTGCAGTAATAGTTTTTCTTTTTACGGGTTGTCCCAATCCGGATGAACCTACAAATGTTGCTGCTCCAACAATCACTGACCATCACGCAGTTACCGAAGGTGCAGATTTTCAACTCACCTGGACCGATAATGCCGAAGGTGGCGCGGAGATTTTTTACATTTACGCAGCAAGCACTGATAGTACCAACAATCTTTCATATACAGTTAGTTCTTCGGATAGAGCCTCATCGGTTGCTGTGACGGCATGGATTGGGAATGACGAGAGCAGCAAAGCGACTCATGACTTGGGTCTTACAAAAACACAGAGTCTGGAAGTCTGGAGTACAGCAGACCCATCCTCAGACCATCCGTCATTTGTTCAATTCACAAATGGAAATGCAACTGCTATCAGTGAAGCTAATTCAGATGATGCAACCTTTTATATCGGTAACGCTACTCAGCTTGAAGGTATCCATAGGTGGCCTGGGGTTACCACTTCACTTGACCCCGCATTTGCAGATGCAGTATCTCCATATAATCTTGCATCAGGAACAGGAAATTATACAGATATTTGGCCAGCAGGTCTGATTGCAATAAACGCTACATATTATATGTGGATTGATCGTGCACCCATAGGTACAATGGGAGTTGAAGATGATTTTGTGAAGATTTATGTTGTTAACATTGTTGATGATGGCGGTTTCAACAAAGTTACACTCAACATATCTTTTCAGGGTGAAGATGGACTTAGATGGCTCGTAGACTAATTTCAACATTCTTGTTTAAGAAGGCGGAGGATTTCCTCCGCCTTTTTTTATACGTCTTCATCTCTTGTTTCCCCCATTTTTATTTTTTCCCTTGACAACCCAGACTTTTGTGATTATATTTTGATAAAGATATGAACAAGTTGTTTACGATATTAAATTGGAGGATATTGTGACAGTCAGGGTTGCAGTTTCTAATGTATCAAAAAAGATGAGCGTGAAGGGTTTGCTAAAACTAACACATGTAGCCGTAAGGAATAGACAATTAAGGAAGTACTTATTGACAAGAATAGAAAAGAGAATGCATGAAGACCTTATCATAGCGAATCCTTACCATAGACCTGTTAAGGTGCAGGAAGACAAATACTATATGGGCAGAGCGTTGCTTAGAAGGATTGATAAAGCATTAACAGAGGGACATCTTTCAAGGAAGGCATCGGAAGGACTCTTGAGCGTTTTTCTCGGAAATGTTTTCTTTGGAGGCTTTTATAAGAGGGCGGAGTTTATAAAAAAATATGGTTTCAAACCACCAATTTTTCTAACTATAAGTCCAGGTAAGGCTTGTAACCTGAGATGTAAAGGATGCTATGCAGATTCAGGAAAGGAATTCCATGAGAAACTTGACTTTGACATTTTCCAAAAGATTTTGAATGACGCAAGAGAACTCTGGGGCTCAAATTTCTTCGTCATATCAGGTGGAGAGCCCCTACTTTACAAGAGCAAGAGTAAAACTATTCTTGACATTTATGAAGAAAATAGTGATTGCTATTTTCTTATGTACACAAATGGGACTTTAATTGACAGGAATATGGCTCAAAAACTGGCTGACCTTGGTAATGTTACACCTGCCATTTCCGTTGAAGGGTTTGAAAAAGAAACTGATGCAAGAAGAGGTAAAGGTGTATTCAAGAAGATTCTCGCCGCAATGGAAAACCTGAGAGAAGTGGGTGTGCCTTTTGGTATATCCTTTACTGTTCTCAAAAACAATCTTGATATTCCTTTAAATGATAAGTTCTTTGATTTCTACTTTGAGGAACAGAAAGCGGTTTATGTATGGATGTTTCAATATATGCCCATTGGTAGAGGATACACGCTTGACCTTATGCCAACTCCCGAGCAGAGGTTTGAACTCTTTAAGAAAGAATGGGAGCTTGTTCGTGAAAGAGACATCTTCATAGCCGATTTCTGGAACAGTGCGGCTTCATCGGATGGCTGCATTTCTGCTGGCAGGGGTGGCGGATATTTTTACATAGAGTGGGATGGAAATGTTACACCCTGTGTTTTTGTCCCTTACACCACACATAATGTTAATGATATCTATAGAAGTGGAGGGAATCTGAACGATGCGCTGCATTCAAAGTTCTTCTCTGAAATTAGAGAATGGCAAAATGATTATGGATACGAGCAGCCGCCGGAAAAGCACAAAAACTGGATTATGCCCTGTATCATAAGAGACCATCATAAGAAATTCCTGGAGATTGTTAAGGACAGTGGCGCAAAAGGCATAGATGTACCCTCAAGAGAAGCTCTTTTGGATGAAGGTTACAACAAGGGCTTAATAAAATATGATGAGGAATTCTCAAAACTTACTGAACCTATCTGGCGGAAGCATTATCTGCAGAAGAACAATTAATAAGTAGTTTAGTTTTTATGAAGATTCGGGAAGCTCGGAAAAAAGATAGAAAAGATATTATAAAGATTGCTTCCGATACCTGGGAAGGTTGGGATTATATCCCCCAGCTTCTCGATGAGTGGTTTGCAGAAGGTGGACTTTTTGTTGCTGTAGATAAAGGAAAGGTTGTAGGTATAACAAAAACCACTGTTCTCTCATATGGGGAACTTTGGTTGGAAGGCATAAGAGTAAAGAAACAGTTGAGAGGAAAAGGCATAGGAAAGGAACTTGCTTTTTTTCAACTTAAGAAAGCAATGGAACAGAATCCAAGGGTAATCAGACTCTCTACTGCAGAGGTAAATACTGAAAGTATTAAGCTGATAGAGAAACTGGGTTTCAGGAAGATAAAGGAATTCACCTATATGCAGCTCGACAATTTAAAACCTAAAGAATTCTGCAGGGATATAACAAAAGAGAAAGATAAGGACAAGATACTCGAGTTCATTACTATCTCAAATTTACTTGACTACTACAAAGGTCTTTTTCCATGGAGCTGGATTTTCAGAGAGGTTACACCCGAACTTATTTCTTTTCTCATAGACAAAGAACAAGTATTTGTTCGTGGGCAAAAGAGTATTATTTCTCTTATTGTTTTAACTCCACACAGATATAATAAGAGAACATTAGAAATAGGTCTGATTTATGGTAGCAACAAAGAAATGTTTAATTTACTTGAATTTGCTAAAGATTATGCAGTTAAGAATGATTTTGAGAAAATTACGCTGTTTTCACCTTCAAAAAGAGTGGAAAACACCGCAAAAGAGGCGGGTTTTACATTTCCCCATAGATTCAAGAAAGTTGTGGTTTATGAACTTGTTTCTGGTTGAGGTTCTGGATTAGCGGCTTCCTCAGCAAGCTCAAATTTCTTATTGAAAAATTTCGTCAGTCTTGATTTGTGCCTTGCCGCATTGTTTTTGTGAATAACACCTTTGCTTGCAGCCATATCGTAAGCCTTGTATGCTTCTTTAAGAAGTTTGTTTGCAGAATTCTTATCTTTCTCATTTCTCACTTTTTTTGTAATAGTCTTAAGATAAGTTTTTACTGATTTATTTCTTAGTCTTCTTTTCTCATTCTGTCTTAATCTCTTCTTAGAAGATTTTATGTTTGGCATCCAACTTCCTCCTTAGAATTTTTCTTATATATACCAAAAAAAACGAGTATTGTCAACTCTTTTTTTACCGTTTCACTCTATGCCTTCCCTGCCAACGAGCACTTTGCGTGGTTTGCTGCCCTCAAATGGTCCAACTATGCCTACTTTTTCGAGTTGGTCGATAAGCCTTCCGGCCCTTGCATAACCCACCTTCAGTTTTCTCTGCAGCAATGAAACCGATGCCTGTTGGTGTCGGATTACTATCTCCCTTGCTTGGTCGAAGAAATCATCAAATTCATCATCAGTTGGTTCGTTAGCGAACCTCCCACTTTCCTCCATTATTTTCCTTTCAAAAGAACTTTGTTCTTCCAGTGGTGGGTAGTATTCGAGATTATTGAAGAGCACAACAAGTTTTTTTATCTCCACATTGTATTTTTTTGCTGTTTTTTCAGAGAAGTTTATAATTCTTTCTTCAGCACCAGGTATCTGATTACTGTTAACGATTGTTTCCACCAGATTGTTCTTAATTAAATCCTGTGCGATTTCATCGGGATGTTCTATCTCGCTTCGCAGCAGTGTTTTAAGGTGAAGCTCTGACCAAAGATTGGCAATTTTTTTTGCTTCGTCTGTAGATATATAGGCACCATGTAATCTTATGGGTGTTCCCTTTCCTGGAGGAAGGAAAAGCATATCTCCTCTTCCAAGCAGTTTTTCCGCACCTATCATATCAAGAATAGTTCTTGAGTCTGTCATTGAGGCAACCTGAAAAGCAATCCTTGCCGGGAAATTAGCCTTTATTAGTCCAGTAATCACATCAACACTTGGTCTTTGTGTTGCCAGGATAAGATGGATACCAACTGCACGTGACATTTGAGCCAATCTTGTCAGTGTGGATTCTATCTCACCTGAAGCTTGTATCATCAAGTCTGCCAGTTCATCCACAATTACAAGGATGTAAGGTTTTTTTTCTTCGATTTTATCGTTATAACCTTCAATGTCCCTTACGCCCACTTTTGCAAATTCCCTGTAACGGATTTCCATCCATTGCAATATCTGTTTAAGTATGAGAATCGATTCCTTGGATTCGGTGAGGACGGGAAAGATGAGATGAGGGATTCCATTGTAAACAGGCAGTTCAAGCCTTTTTGGGTCAATCATAATGAATCTAACATTTTTTGGTTGTGCCCTGGAGAGAATACTGGCAATGATTGCATTTATGCATACACTCTTACCCGATCCTGTAGCTCCTGCAATAAGGAGGTGAGGCATTCTTGCAATATTGGCAAGCACCGGGTCTCCTGCAATGTCTTTGCCCAGACCGACAGTAAGCAATGATGAAGACCTGTTGAACTTTTCGCTCATTAGAAGTTCCTTAATAAACACATTCTGCCTTTTCTTATTAGGAACCTCTATACCAACAGTTCCTTTGCCAGGGATGGGGGCAACAATCCTTATTTTGGGTGCTTTCATAGCAAGAGCAAGGTCATCCGCAAGACTGGAGATTCTTGAGACTTTTATGCCTGGACCGGGCTCGAATTCATATCGTGTTATAACAGGTCCGGTTCCAATTGATGTAATATTTCCTAAGACACCAAAGTTTTCGAGTTTGTCAATCAGCGTTTTTGCATTTCCTTTTAGTTCAGACTCAGCAATATCGGGTTTGAAAGGAGGAGGATCATCGAGATTGTCAAAAAACTCTTTCTTGAAATTGTCGTCAATTTCAACTTTCATTATTTTTTCGCTTGAACGGATTTTGACTCCTGGCGTTATGTTCTGCTGTTTCGGTTCCTCAGTCTCTTCAGTTGTATGTTCCTCTAAAATTGGTTCTTCTACTTTTTGCCTTTTAATATTCTTCGTCCTCTTTTTCCCTTCTATTTTGGGTTTCTTAAAGTGGATTTTTAATCTTGAAAGGGAAAGTTCTGTAAAAGCAAATATGAGTATGACTAAAGCGATGAAGAGAATTATGTATATACCAAGCATACCCGTATATTTTATGAGAAAATTAGCGCTGTGAATACCTACTGCACCACTGAACGATATTTGCGAATGCAGGATTTTGCTCAGGGGAGATATACCAAAAAGTATGTTCAACCAGTATGACAGGAAGATAATTAGAGCTGACGGTTTTACAACTTTTTCAATTTCTCTGTTAGATACGAGGAAGAAACCCCATAAAGGCAAGAGGATAACAACAAGAAAGACCGGAAGTCCAATATAGCTAAAAGACCAGTTTGAGATGAGAAATCCTGCAATTCCACCAAAGTTGAATATTCCACCCGTTGAGAGCTTCTCGATATCAGTTACCCTGTATGAGAATAAACTTATAAGCAGAAAAATGAATACAAGGAAAAGAAGGATGCCAATTACTTCATGCAGCTTTTTCTGCTTGAGCCTTACAAGTCCTTTCCAGAAACCTGTAACTGCAAGAAAAAAAATAAATGCCCCGGCTAATCCGCCTACAAAAATAAGAATGTATTTAAGAAAGACTAACAATCCAGCTCCAAAATTAGTTCTCTTCCTCTTTTTGTTCCTGGACCGGTTTTTTCTCGAATTGTTGCAGTATTCCAGCTATGTCTTCGATATACCATTTACCGTTCTCTTTTTCCAGGTTAAATGTATATTCCTTTTCTTCTTCCTTCCCGGTAGTTATAAGACCTTTTGTCTTCATCATGACAGGAACCAATGCGGAAGAATTTTTAGTTTCCGCTTTTCCGATTTTATAGTCTTCGATTTCAATATTGCGGAATGTTGTGGAAAATGCCTCATACGCTTTCTCTGTAGAAAAAAGCGTTTTAAGAATAGCCTTTGCCTGTTTTATTGTAATAGGCGAAGTTTCATTCAATTTTGCGACATTTTGAATGAATGCCTTGATAGTGGACTGGGGAGTTTGTTGAAGGTTTTTCCCGCATCCAGCAATGAATACGAGTAACAAGAAGAACACTAAGCATTTATACTTCATAATACCTCCTTATTTGTTGACAGGTACTGCAAAAAACTTAACTTCAGAGAACCAATATTTAGTCTTTGCTCTCTGTGGTTTCTCTATTATCGTGCAAACATAATATCTAAAAAGCTTGTGCCTGTCAAGGAAAAAATTAAATCTGGAAATGCTTTCATTTCTTACAAAATAAAAAAGCCTTTACTAAAGTGCTATTTGATGGTATAATAATAACAAAGGTTGTTATTTCAACCTTGATATAATGATGCTTATTGCTGTATGCTGAAAATGCGGAAATGGAAATAAAATTGATGACTTACAAAGAGGGGATTGAGGATGCTTTAAGCATCAGAAAGGATGTCTTTGTCAAGGAACAGAATGTTCCCTTAGAAGAAGAAATAGATAACATTGACAGAAGAGCAGTTCACATAATTGTATATGAAGACGAGATACCCATAGGCACAGGAAGAGTGTTTAAAGAGAAGAGAAAATGGTTTGCCGGGAGACTTGCTGTTATCGAAGAGAAGCGTGGATGTGGAATAGGGAAACTAATGATGGTAAAATTGATAGATTTTGCCAGGGAGAAAGGTGCAAAAAAGCTCTATCTGTATGCACAGACATATATTTGCAATTTTTATAGGGAATTAGGTTTTACCGAAATCGGGGATGTATTTATGGATGCTGGTATTCCCCATATAGAGATGTATAAAAAACTATGAAAAGAAAATCGAATAATTACAAACGTTACCTTGATCCAAAAGTTATTTCGAAGATTAAAGGTCTGGACATTATTGCACGAATGGTTGTCGAAGGTTTCCTGGTTGGACTTCACAAAAGTCCCTATCACGGTTTTTCAGTGGAATTTGCAGAACATAGAGAATATAGACCTGGCGATGAGATGAGATATGTTGACTGGAAGGTATATGGCAGGACAGATAGATATTATGTGAAGGTCTTTGAGGAGGAAACAAATCTCAAGGCATATTTGATTGTTGATAAAAGTGGTTCAATGGGGTTTGGCTCGAATGGTATTACAAAACTCGAATATGTGAAGTACCTTGTATCAGCTCTCTCTTTTCTTCTTCTGAGGCAGAAAGATGCCGTTGGTCTTATGCTTTTTTCAGATAAATTGGATTCATACATTGCACCGAGCACAAGGGGAAACCATCTTAATACTGTCTTGAAGGAACTTCACCAGTTAAAATCAGGTGGGGAAACCTCACTGGCAAGCGTGCTTTTCGAACTTGCCGAAAAAATAAAGAGAAGGGGACTTATAATTCTTTTCTCCGACCTTTTTGACGATTACCAGAGTATTGTAAAATCATTAAAGATTTTTCGTCACAAGAAAAATGAGGTACTTGTCTTTCATATTCTTGATCCAGCAGAAATCTCCTTCCCTTTCAAGGGAGATATACTTCTTAGGGATATGGAAACAAGGGAAAAAATTACTGTCGAACCAAGGAGCTTAAGGCGAAACTACAAAAAAAAGATACAAAGTCTTATAAGTTCTTACAAGAGAGATTTTCGAAATGTTTTCATTGACTACCAATTCTTAAGTACAGATACGACTTATGATACGGCATTAATGTCATATCTTTCAAAAAGAAGAAAAATGAAGTAAGATGTTTCATATATTACACCCATTATATCTTGCAGGACTGAGTCTTGCGGCAATTCCTCTTATTTTTCATCTTCTCGGAAAGAGAAGAATAAAGGAAATACCTTTCTCCTCACTTTTTCTGCTCAAAGAGATAAGAAAATCAAATTCTGTGTGGATGCGAATAAAGAACCTAATTCTTCTTCTCTTAAGAATTCTCTTCATTGTCTTTGTGGTTGCTTCCTTTTCACATCCCTTAGTGCTGTCCCCGGTGCCTTTTCTTGGAAATGAAGCGCCCGAGAATATTACGATACTTATAGATGTCTCTTTAAGTATGGGAGTCGAAGGCACATTCAATAAAGTGAAGGATGAGGTAATAAGAATCTGGAAACTGTTTGCGAGTGGAAGTCAAATAACTCTCATAACATATAGTGACAGGATTGAAAAGGAGGAAGATGTAGAAAATATTTCGGATGTGAATTCATTCTTGAACAATATTCAAGTTACGTATAGGGGGACGGATATTGCACAATCGCTTGAATTTGCTCATAAGAAAGTTCTCGAGGATAAGGGATTTTTGAAAAAGGTTTTTGTTATTTCTGATTTTCAAAAATACGCACTCAAGAATGCACAGAAGCCATTCGGTGAAATGCACAGACAAGGAATTCAGATATATGCGTCAACTATTTTGGGGAGCAAAAGAAATTTGTATTTTTCAGGTTTTAAACTGGAGCCTTCCTTTCCATTACCCGGTCTTCGGATGAAGATATATCCACAGATGGTATTTGATAAGGGGAATTCGCATCCAGTAGAGTTTTCCTTGAATGGCCTGGTAAAAGGGCTTAAGGAATCGACAGAAAATACTTTCTTTGAGACAAAAACAGAGACATCAGGTTATAAATATGGTTATTTTCGCATAAGTGGTGATTCCCTTTCCCTTGATAATGATTTTTATTTTTCTTTCTATGTGCCACAAAGTTTGAACGTTCTCCTTGTTGCAGAGGATGGAGAAGCATCGTATATTGCAGCAGCATTAACTCCAGGGGTAAAATCACCTGTGGAAATAGAAACCGTATCCAGAAGTGATTTGTTGCGAGTTAACACTGAAAAGTATGACCTCCTTATTCTTTATAACACAGGGATGAACAGTCTTGTCGAAACACGCACAGCAAATTTCCTTTCCAAAGGTGGTGGAGTATTGATGATAATGGGAGACCGTTTCAGGACTGATGTCAATAAAAGTATCTTTGGAGATATCCGGATTACGAAAGAGATGAATGCAAAAGAGGGTTTCTTTGGTATAAAGACGGTTGACACAGGTTTCCAGCCGCTTTCGGATTTCAAAAATAAAGGATTGAAAAATCTATACGACACAAAGGTATTCAGGTATTACACAGTAAATTCCCAAATGAGGAAAGTAATTGTTGCGAAAAATGGCGATCCACTTATGATGGTTGGAAATATAAGTGGAGGAAGAATTGTCCTTATCCCATTCTCGCTTGAACCTGAATGGACACAGTTACCTTATAAAGCGATATTCGTACCTCTCCTGTACAGGCTCGCATTTTACCTTGCAAGGAGAAGGGAAAAACTTTCGACATTTAAGGTTGGAGAAGCGGTTAAAATAGCTTTCAGCAAAACAGTTAAAGACCCCATTTTTCTTTTGCCCGATAATAAGAAAAAGTCTGCAGAAGTAACTGCAATGAGAGATGAATTTTTTTATACGCTTAAAAATACTGATACACCGGGTATATACAGATTTATTCCTGAACCCGATGATACTATTCCTGTTTCGGTTAATGTGAAAGAAGAAGAATCTGTTCTTGAGTTCTCAACATTCAAAGAACTAAAAGCACAGTTCCCTGATATAAAAAATGCTCAGGAAGTAAAAAGTTTTGCAGTGAAAGGCAAAAGATGGCTTGACTTGTTCCCGCTATTCCTAATTCTATCTCTTTTATGCATTACGGCAGAACTTATCCTTGAAAATAGATAAGGGCGAAATCTATCTCCTCACTCTTCACCCTTCCCTTCCTCCTAATTATCTCTTGCTGCTCAGTATCCTCTCTATTGCCCATTCAGCGTGATTTTTGATAATAGTATTATCTTCGGAGAGCAACTTTTTTAGTAGAGGTAAATATTGCTTATTTTGAGAATTCCCCATCGCAACAACAATATTCCTGAGTAGACCGCTACGCTTCGCCCTTTTTATGGCAGAATTACTAAAATATCCCTCAAAATTCTCGTAAGCCATTATAAAAAGCTTTTCAAGAGAAATACCAACCAAGTTTTCCCATGGCAAAAAACGGGATTCAGTAGTTTTTGTAACATTTCTATTGAATGGACAGACCTCCTGACAGGTGTCGCAGCCAAAAACCTTATTTCCAAGAGCCTTTCTCAACTCCATAGGTATCTCTCCTCTATTTTCTATAGTAAGATAGGATAAACATTTTGATGTATCAGCAACCCTAGGAGCAATAATGGCACCTGTTGGGCAGGCTTCTACGCAAAGATTACAATCCGAGCAAAGATTTTCTGCTGGTAAATCCTTTTTTAGGTCTATGTCAAGCACAATTTCTCCAAGAAAAACCCAGGAGCCAAACTCTTTTGTGATTAGTGCTGAATTCTTACCAATCCATCCAATACCAGCACGTTCCGCAATTGCTTTCTCAAGAACGGGACCGGCATCACAGTATATCTTTCCGCTTACTTTACCGTCAGTCGCCTGTCTTATGTAGGCAAGTAGTAGTTCAAGTTTGTGTGAGACTACCTTATGATAATCATTACCAAGAACATATTTCGAGATAAAAGCAATATCTCTTTTGCATTTTTTACCGATGAATCCGGGATTGTAATTTAGGGCAAGTGAGACAATGGATTTTGCACCTTCAAGAAGATTCGCGGGATTAAAGCGTATATCAATATTCTTATTGAGATATGCCATCCCAGCATTGTAGCCTTTATCAAGCCAATTTGTGTAGTGATTTTTTGTTTCCATTGCAAAAGGCTTGGTATCTGAAATACCAATTTTAGAGAAGCCCAATTCGAGAGCGGTTTTTTTTATTTTCTCTAATAAATCCATTTTGCTACCGAAGTAATCTTAGTTTTTATGCCTTAACCTTTTTTCGCATTTGCTCCACTTCTTCGAATAGCTTCAATACATCTTTTTCTTTCAATCTTGTTTCTTCAATAATGGTATATCTTCCTGTCCTGATTTTTCGTGCATGCAACACTACTTTAACAAGCTCCTGTCTTTCTATTCCGATATCTTCGGAAATAACAGGTAACCCCAGTGAAAGATTAAATTTCACGATTTCCTTTCTGTATTTTTTGTGAAGGAAAGCGGAGATAACATTTCCAAGAGAAACCTTGAAACCGTGTGGAATGGACGATGGGAAAAAGTAATCGATAGAATGGCTTATCTTGTGTTCCGCACCACTTGCAGGGCTTGAATTGCCTGCTATTGACATTGCTATACCGCTCAATATTAACCCCCAGGCAAGTTGTTTTAAGTCTTTTTCCGAGATATACTTGATTGCAAGGTTAGAGAAATGGGGAAACACCAGAAGAGCGGCAGTTCGAGCAATGCTTACTGCAACTGTGTTATATTCTTTTTTGTTTCTATCTTTGTATTTTTCTGCATCCATTGATGCAAAAAGGTTTGCAGTTAAATCGGCAATTCCGGATAGTAGTGATTCGGTTGGGGAGTTTCCAACGGTTGTAAGGTCGACAATCACTGCATATGGACTTACCGCTTTTCTACTTTCTGACCAGTGTTTTCCTTCCTTTATTACGGTAACGGGTGATGCAATTCCGTCGTGAGAAAGTTGCGTGGGGAACGAGATGAATTTTACCTTCTGTTTGAATGAAGCATATTTGGCAATATCAAGTATCTTTCCTCCACCAATGCCAACACATAGGTCAAAAGAATCGTCTTCCAATCTTTCGGTTACTTTTCCAGGAACCTTTTTATCGTTCTTTTTGAATAATAGTTTTTTTGATTTCCTGTTTTTTGCCAATAAAAAATCACAAAGCCATTCTGTGCTTTTTCCCGCTACAGCAGATGTAACAATCAGAAGTTTTTGCGAGCGTTCGGCTTCTATTATTTTAGCAAATGATTCTTTTGTTTCTTTTTTACTTTTTGTGATATGTATATATTTAGGAATTCTCATTATTGTTTTACCGTGTGTCATTGCGAGTTCCTATAAGTCCCCTCTAATAAGAGGGGATTTAGGGGTATGTTACTTCGAAGCAATCTCATAACTCCTTTCGCAGGCTAAAGCCTGCGGCTACAGCAACAGCGTTAGTTTACAGCACGAAGTGCGTTTGTTTACAGTTTCTCTCCGACACACCGTTACTCCGTCACACTGAGACGCTGCTCACTCTTCTCTCAAAGAAACATCTTTCTCATTCCCTGCATTCCCTCTACCGCTTTACCAAAAATAAATTCATCTACAATAGAGGAAATCGGAGTTCTCTCGATATTTATTTCAACCAGGAAAGCGTCATTTTGTTTTGCCAGATAGGGAAGAGATGCAGCAGGTTGTACAACACCTGAGGTCCCAATAATAAGGAAAATATCAGCTTGTTGTGCAGCACGAAATGCGGTTTCTAATATATTTTTATCAAGCGACTCACCAAACCAGACAACATCAGGCCTAATATATCCACCACAATCACATTTCTGTGGTTTTTTCGATATAATTTCTCCAAACGCTTTACCACATTTGAAACACTTGTTTCGCCAGATATTTCCGTGCAATTCAATAATATTCTTATTTCCGGCTTTTCTATGAAAACCGTCTATATTCTGTGTAATGAGCACAAAATCGGTAAAGAATTTTTCCATATCAGCTATTACATAGTGTGCTGCATTGGGCTTTGCTTTCCCAATAATTTGCCTTCTCCAATTATACCATTCCCAGACAAGCTCGGGATTTCGCATCCAACCCTCGGGTGATGCGAGTTCTTCCGCTCTATAATTTTTCCATAATCCAGAAGCACCTCTGAAAGTAGGAATTCCGCTTTCGGCAGAAACTCCGGAACCCGTTAAGACCACACAGCTTTTGTCTTTTTTTAATATGGCTCCAATATCCATAACTTTGATTTAATATACAGGATAGCAAAAGTCAAGGGAAATATGGGTGACGCACTTTTATTTCTATTGATTTTAAAGGATAGTTGTGGTAATTTAGGAATATGAAAAAGAAAATCGTTTTTATCGGTGCGGGAAAGGTTGCCTGGCATCTTTCCTGTGCTCTTAGTAAAAAGGGTTATCCGATTTCAGGTATTGCATCGAGGAAAAAGTTATCTGCAAAAAAGTTAGCCGATAAGTTCAATACTGCTTGGTCAGATAAACCAGAAGAGATTGTTAAAGATGCAGATATAATCTTCATTACAACTCCAGATGCAGAGGTTAGAGGTGTTGTTCAAAACCTTTGTTCAAGGAGAGTAATAAAGAGAAAACAACTTGTTATCCATACAAGCGGGGTATTAGGTGTAAGGGAGATAAAGTGTGTTGAGAAATTCGGGGCGTTGGCACTTTCTATGCACCCGGGTTTTCCCTTTTCGTCAAAGTCTTACAAAAAAGATGAACTGAGGGGAGTATTTTTTGTGCTTGAAGGCAGTAAGAAAGCAGTCAGAATAGGGAAAGAGATTGTGCATAAACTTGGAGCAAGGTCACTTATGATAGAAGAAAAAAGCAAAGCGATTTACCATTTAGCACTTATTTTTGCCTCGAATTTTTTTGTCGGTGTTGAGGATATGTCGGTTGAACTGCTACAAAAATGCGGAATAAGGAAGAATAATGCATTGAAGCTGCTTCAAACCCTTGTTCAGGCAACAGAGAAGAACATTTTTGAGAAGGGAACGCTTAATGCACTTACAGGTCCGGTAGAGCGGGGTGATATAGAAACAATAGAAAAACATCTTAAATTACTTGTAAAACAAAAGCGATCGTATGACAAAACATACAGAGAGATTTCAAAACATCTGCTTGCGATGGTTGAGGAGAAAGGAAACATTAAGAAAGAGAAGATAAAGACGATAAGTGAAACGCTGGATAATAAGAAACCATAAAACATAGCAAGCGAGATGTTCGATTGAGCACCCTTACAGCAGCACTAAGAATTTCTTTGCGGACTCTGCGACGGTGGAAGGCTATTTTAATTTATTCTTCACTTCTTCATTTTCGGGGTCGAGTTCGAGCGATTTTTGCCACATCTCGGTTGCTTTTTCTCTATCGCCCAATTTTTCGTAAACATCTCCAAGATGTTCGAAGATTATAGAGTCCTGGGCATACTTTATTGCCTTTATTAGTACCTCTTTTGCTCTATTCAAACTTCCCAGTCTAAAATACAACCAGCCAAGACTATCTATATAATATCCATTAAGAGAATCGAGTGCAATAGCCCTGTTAATCAGCGTCTCTGCTTCTTTGAGATTCTTATTGTGTTCAACAAATAAGTAACCTAATGCGTTATAAGTATTTGCGCTGAGAGTGTCCAGGTCCAAAACCCTTCTATATGCGTATTCAGCAGAATCTATATCATCCAGTTTTTCGAATACGAAGGCAAGAGTATACCATGCTCTGACATAATTGGAGTTTTCGTCAACAGTTTTGTGCAAGAATGTCCTTGAAGTTTCGTATTGTTTCTCATCGTAGAAATGTGTGCCAGCAGAAAAATAGATGTCTTCTGGTTTCATGCCCTTTTGTTCCAACTCGAGAAATAAGGGCAGTGAACTTTTCTCGTCATTTTCCCTAATACCTATGAAAAAAAGATATTCCAGATTGGGAGAAAAATCAGGATTTAGTTTAAGCGAATAACTAAATTCAGACTTTGCCTTTTTCATTTCGTTATTTTCATAATAAAGTCGCCCCAGAAAATGATGAACACCTGCATCTTTTGGCAACAGTCCAGATAGAAGGAGATACTGCTTTAGGGCATTTTCCTTATTCTTCAATTTATAGTATGCGTATGCGAGTTGTTTTCTAACATTGTTTTCTGTTGGGGAATCCTTTAATATCTCTAACGCCAGATCTCTTGCTTCGTGCCAATTACCTTTCATCAGGTCAAATTCAACAATCCTTTTCTTGAGGTTCAAGTTTTCGGGGTCGAGAAGGGAAGCTTTCTTGTAGAATATGATTGAACTATCAGGATTTTTCTTTATTTCGTAAATAATTCCAAGTCCCAGCCATGCAGGGTAATATAGAGAGTCAATAGCCAGCGCTTCGGTAAATTCCTGTGTTGCCAGGGATAGTTTGTTTAATCTCCCATACAGGTCACCCAATTGTGTATGAACTCTCAGGTCAAATGGATATCTCCTTTTCAATGCTTGTAGAAGCAGAATAGCACCATCTGTCATATTTGTTTCGCGCATTAATTGTGCAAGATTTAGAACAAGAAAATAATTTGTTGTATCCGAGAGAGCTTTTTTGTAGAACGAAATTGCCTTGTTTACATTTCTTTCTTCTTTTGCTTTGTTCCCAAGGATTATATAGAGGTCTTTGTCCTTTGCTCCGTTTTTGATTGCAAGTTCTGCATATTCTTCTGCTTTTGTATATTTGCCAATTTTTGCAAGGGCAAAAGCAAGCGACGATAAAATTTCAGGATTGTTAGAGTTGATGATTAGAGCCTGTTCAAGTTCCAAAATAGCAAGACTGTCATTACCTTCTTGTTCGTAGTATATGCCTAATGTATAATGCTCCAGGGCGGTGTGTGAGAGTCCTGGTTTTTCTTTTACTTCTTTTGTGCATTCAAGAGTTAGAATAGAAATTGCAAGTAAAAGTATTAAGGTGACCGTTGTATACTTCTTGATAGGGTTCTTGAATCTTTTCTTAAAGTTCGTATTTTCCAAAGTCCTCAAGGTCCATATTTTTGACATACTCTTTTAAAGCCTTTTTCTTGAGCTCCCTGTCCAGTTCTATTGAAGTCCCACTCGTTTCCATAACCTCTTCCTCGACAAAAATGGGAACTTTCATTCTCAACGCAATAGCAATAGAATCACTTGGTCTTGCATCCACTTCGAATAATTCATTATCTTTTTTCAGAATCAAGGTTGCATAGAAAGTATCGTTTTCGATTTTGTTAACGACAATTTTCAGAAGCTTTATATTCATACCAACAAGGACATTTTTTATGAGGTCGTGTGTAAGTGGCCTGGGTAGATGTGTTCCCTCGAGTTCCCTTGCGATTGCGTTTGCTTCGACAGGTCCAATCCATATGGGGAGAACCATATCGCCTTGAATTTCCTTGAGGAAAATTATTGGCGTTTTACTTACCTGGTCTATAGCCAGAGCTGAAACCTTTACTTCTATCATTTCATAATCCTATGTTTAGTGCGAGTTTCAACAGAAAACCAGCAATCAGTGCAAAAAGAAGGTCAAGAATAAGGTCGAGTGCAGTGATTTTGTATTTCTTTCTTAGAATCGAGAAAAACGCTCTTGGAAGAAGTGCAATTGGAATAAGCAGATAATAGAAAGTTCCCAGGAAAGTGAATGTCGTTATGGCTGCTCTCTCTAAGAATTCGATAATCTTTTGATTCCAATCAGGAAAAGCAATGGGGAGATTAAAAGAGGTTTTTATGGAAAGAATAAAGTATAGAGCACCGTAGGTTACCGCAATATACACAGAAATAAATACCATAAACATAGTGCTACCATATAAATATAACGATGCGCCATAATGAGGTGATGAAGGAACCGAGATAGACAGTAACCAGCAGGTACCTATATGAATAATTTGATCGAGGAGGAAAAATAAGAAACCTACTCTTTTAATTTTGGGTGTTAAGAGAAGTTTTGCTTTGTCTACAAGAATATGAAAGATGAGATTGAGGAAAAGATACAACCAGAGGATAGGGTAATGTGGCAAGTAAGGAATGGCAAAAATATAGATGAATATTCCTGCAATAGAGCCATGAAGTATTACACCCCATCTATACTTGGTCTTTATCCTGAAAACCGCATCAGTTTGAAGGGGGAAATCCCCTACAAAATGACCTGCCAAAAGGCGCCAGAATAAGAATGAGAATTGCATTTTACACTGATTCGCTAACAACCCATAGTTTTATCGAAGCCTGGACTTCGGGATGTAGTTTTATGGGAATGGTGTATACACCAAGGCTTTTTATGGGTTCAGAAAGGACAATCTTCTTTTTTTCGATTTCATGTCCTTCCTTTTTAAGAAGTTCAACAATATCGGCCGAGGTTACCGATCCAAACAACTTTTCGTTTTCGCCTGCTTTGACCACAGATGTGATAGAAAGGGTGTTTAGTTTAAGGGCGAATTTTTCAGCTTCTTCTTTTGAATGTTCGTACTGGATGGTTCGTAATTTCCTTATTGCTTCGAATTTTTTCATATTTACAGGTGTGTAAGTTAGCGCTTTTTTCTTCAGTAGAAGGAAATTTCTGGCATACCCACCAGTTACATCGACTACATCACCCTCTTCTCCCAGTTTGCCAATACTCTCAAGTAAGATTACTTTCATAGTTTCTCCCTGATTTACGGCTTGTGAGACTAAATTGAAAACTCAGCGTCATAAGGCAAAAGAGCCATTTCTCTTGCCATTTTTATTGCTTTCGTTATCTCTCGCTGATGTCTTGCACAGACGTAAGTAAACCTGCGAGGTAGTATTTTCCCCCTGTCAGTTAAAAATCGTTTTAGAAGTTCAACATCTTTGTAATCGATTTTTTTCGAGCGATCCTGACAGAATTTGCACTTTCTCATACGTTCCCTAAACATTTATATACCTCCAGCAAAATAATTTAACCAAAGATTACGACAAACAGTCAAGAACAAGAATTTGGATTTCATACTAAAATGGTAAATCATCTTCGGGTTCTTCTTTTTTGGAAATTTCCTCTGTTTTTACATCCTCTTGCGATTCCTGGGGTTCAAATGTGCCTTTCTCCAGATTTTGAATTCGGTATGCATTGATTTCCACTATATTTCTTTTTTGTCCTTCCTGTTCCCAACTTTTACTCTGTATTCTTCCCTCCACGAATACAGCGCTCCCCTTATGTAGTGTCTCCGCAAATCTTTCTGCTTGTTCCCCCCATACGGAAACAGGAATATATGTAACAGCCTTAGTCCAGTTACCGCTTTTGTCTTTGTAGGATCTATCGCTTGCAATGCGAAATTTTAGCACAGGAACTCCGTCCGGTGTAAAGTTAAGGTTTGGGTCAGCAGTGAGCCTTCCCGTTATTAGAATGCTGTTTATTCTTGCTAATCTTATTTCACTCATATCTCCCCCTGCTTGTCGGTCTCCTTTTCATATTCCGAATAAGGTATTTCGTTTTCCAATTCAATACTAACAAGATTATTTCTCAAAACAAGGTTATTGAACTTGAAATAATCCGAAAAGGTTGTTATTTTCTCAGGTGGAAGCGTAAATTGCAGAACAACGAAAATACCAGTATTCTTTTTCTTTACATCGTAAGCTAGTTTTTTTCTTCCCCATCTATTAACTTCAACTACTTTACCTTCTTCTTTAGTTATGATGCCCGTTAGCTTGTTAATTTCCTGTTCGATATCATCATTACTGCAGGAAGGGTCAAAAATTATTAATGTTTCGTATCCTTTCAAAAGCAAACCTCCTTTTTAGCCAATCCTTGCAAAGACCGGAGCAAGAACAAGGGAGACGACACTCATAAGCTTAATCAGAATGTTTATAGAAGGACCTACTGTATCTTTGAGTGGATCTCCAACCGTGTCTCCAATAACTGCCGCCTTATGAGCGGGACTGTTCTTGCCTCCGAAGTTTCCGGCTTCAATGTATTTTTTGGCATTGTCAAGTGCAGCCCCGGTATTTGCCGTGAAAATGCCAAGCATAAATCCTGTTATCAGTGCTCCTATTAGAAAACCTACAAGTGTAGTAGGTCCGAATATAAATCCAATCGATACGGGAATAATGACCGCGAGAATACCGGGAAGCATCATATTCCGAAGAGCTCCAACAGTTGCAATATGAACACATTTAGTTGTATCAGCTTCTGCTTTACCTTCCAAGAGACCTTTTATTTCTCTAAATTGTCTTCTAACTTCACTGACTATTCTGAATGCGATTTTCGCGACGGATCTCGCAAGCAGAGATGAGAACAAAAATGGAACCATTCCACCAATAAGAAGACCCGCTATAAGTTTTGGATCGTTTATATTAAGAATGAATGTTCCTTTAATAGCTGAAACAGTTGCAATATATGCTGCTATAAGTCCTAATGCTGCAAAACCTGCCGAGCCAATGGCAAATCCTTTTCCAATGGCGGCTGTCGTATTGCCCACGGCATCAAGTTTGTCCGTTATCTTTCTTATATCAGGGGAAAGATTAGCCATCTCGGCAATTCCCCCTGCATTGTCAGCAACGGGTCCGTATGAATCAACAGAGAGAGTAATTCCAAGTATGGAAAGCATTCCCAATGCAGCGAGAGCAACACCATACATCCCGGCGAAATAGAAGCTCATAAGTGTAGCAAAGGCTATCATTAGCACAGGAATTACTGTTGACTGCATTCCAATAGACAGTCCGTTTACTATCACAATTGCTGGCCCACTTTTTGCCGATTCTGCAAGTCGCTTCACTATTGCAAATCTATCCGAAGTGAAGAATTCGCTCACAAGCCCGATTATTAGTCCGGTAAAAAGACCAGCCAACAGAGCCCAGAATGGACCTAATCCGGAATAAACTATTCCACCTTCATTGTATGAAAGGTCCAAGAATCTGACCGTAAGGAAACTTCCCATTATCATAAGGACAGCGCTTACATAGATACCGATGTTTAACGAATTCTGCGGGTTTCTTACGGGAAGAATTCGGACGGTTATTATTCCAATTACGGAACATATTATTCCTATTGAAGCTATGAGAATCGGAAGTTCTATGAGTTTACTTCCAATAAATGACAGGCTAACTCCTATTACTATAGATGCAATGATTGATTCTACATAGGATTCGAGTAGGTCGGCACCCAGTCCTGCAGTGTCTCCCACATTGTCACCGACATTGTCAGCAATAACTGCTGCATTTCTTGGGTCATCTTCAGGTATTCCTTCCTCAACCTTTCCAACAAGATCTGCTCCCATATCAGCTGCTTTTGTAAAGATTCCACCTCCTGCACGCGCAAAAAGTGCGAGTAAGGAAGCACCCATAGCATAACCGTTTATGCTCAATGGATTGCCTTTGAACATTGTATAAACAATAATGAATCCAAGAAGCCCAATCCCAACAATGGAAAGCCCGGTTACTGAACCTGCAGAAAAGGAAACCGCAAGAGCCTCTTTTAGTCCAGACATAGCAGCCTGCGTTGTTCGTGCATTAGCCCTTGTTCCTATCCACATAGCTATATAACCTGCCAAAGCGGAAACAATTCCGCCTATAAGAAACGAAACTGCAGTTCGCCAGTCAATGCCAATATCTGAAAAGATACCCGTCAAGACAAAAATAATTGTAATAGCAACCATCACAAATGAAACATAAAAATATTCCTTTTTAAGAAAAGTTTGAGCACCTTCCTGTATTGCCTTTGAAATTTTGACCATTTCCTCGTTCCCTGGACTTTTTCTCAGGATGGAAAAAGCAAGGAGAAGGACTGCAATAATTGCAATAACTGCCGAGAAAAGTGCCAGATATATCGTATTCATAGGTTTTTCTTGTTTGTCTGGTTCATTGCCGTTTCGATTCCATCAGTTGCCCATATTTTCACACAAGCAACTGAATTTTCGGTAATATCTTGAAGATGCTCTTTTTCTTCTTTGTTAAAGTTTAAAAGCACATATTCACTGAGCGGTAAATCACTCTTAGGGCTGCCTATTCCAAGGCGAAGTCTGGGAAAGTCTTCGGTTGAAAGATGGTAGATAACAGAAGCTAAACCTTTATGACCACCATCGGAGCCACTTTTTCTTAAACGGATGCTGCCGAAAGAAATATTTATATCATCCAAAACTACAAGCATATTGTTGTTATCTACACCAAAATATTTCTTAGCCTCGCTGATTGCGATGCCAGAAAGATTCATGAATGTCAGAGGTTTTATTAGACAAAGCGGAACCTCTTGCAGAGAAAATTCGCTAAAGAGAAATTCTCCTTTACCTGTTTTAAGCGTCAAATTTCCTTGTTCCAATATTTTGTCTATAACCATATAACCCAGGTTGTGTCTTGAACAGCTGTATTGATTTCCAGGATTACCAAGGCCGCATATGAGTTTTGTGTCGAAGATATTATTCTCCTCCTTCAGTTTTCTCTTCTTTTTCTTCCTTTCCCTTTGCTGCTTCTTCTGTCGGTTCTTTTTCGACCTCTTCTTCTACTTCTGGCTTTACCTCTTCAACGACTCTGGGCCTTACTACATGCAATACGACTCTGTCAGGATTATCATCTAACTCTGCGTCTCCGATATCAAGGTCTTTTATATGTATAACCTGACCAATTTTTAGGTCCGAAACATCCACATTTATAGAGGAGATTATTTTGGATGGAAGAACTTTTACTCTTATTTTGTGAGCAACCTGTTCCAATATTCCGCCTTCTTTTTCACCCACAGGTGTTCCTTTAGATCTTACAGGGACATCAACGATGATTGTTTCTCCTTTATGCAGGTGTTGGAAGTCTATATGCCAGATGTCATCGTTTATGGGATTTTTTTGCACCCTTTTGACGAGGGACCAAAATGTTTCCATGCCTGTTATTTCTATATTGACAACACCAATCCCTGTTGGGTTGTTCTTAATTATTTGCTCGAAATCCTTGGTGTTTATTGAAGCGGGGATAGCTGGTTCCCCGTGACCGTAAATCACACAGGGGATTTCGCCATTTCTTCTCATTGCTTTCACAAAACTTTTACCTGTGCCTTCCCTTTTTTTTGCTTTAAGCCTTGTTTCTTTCATAGAACCTCCAAATCAGATGAAGAGTGAACTAACAGACCTTTCTTCATGTATTCGTTTTATTGCTTCGCCAAGTAAACTTGAGACAGAAAGAACTGTGATAAAATCTCTTATTTTGTCACCAAGCGGAATTGTATCAGTTACTACCAGTTCTTTTATCGGAGCATCGGTTATTTTTTTGATAGCTTCCCCCGAGAGAACGGGATGAGTGCAGTACACATAAATATCTTTTGCTCCTCTTTCGGAGAGTGCTTTACTTGCTCCAACAATTGTTCCTGCCGTATCTATTATGTCATCTACAATTAGCACATCTTTGCCCTTTACTTCGCCAACGATATTGATTACGCTTGATTGATTAGGTTCGGGTCTTCTTTTGTCAATTATAGCAATTGGAAGATTTCCCAGTCTCTTGGCAACGGCCCTTGACCTGTTGACACTCCCGGGATCTGGTGAAACAATGATGAAGTTTGAAAGGTCAAACTTTTTGAAATATTCTACCATAATAGGAGTTGCGTAAAGATGGTCAAAAGGAATATCGAAAAAACCCTGTATTTGTTCGACATGTAAATCCATTGCAAGAATCCTATTTGCCCCGGCAACCGTAATAAGGTCTGCAACCAATTTTGCAGTAATCGGGACTCTTGGTTCATCTTTCTTATCCTGGCGTGCGTAACCGAAGTAGGGTGTAACAGCGGTTATTCTTCTTGCTGATGCTCTTTTTGCAGCATCCATGATAATTAATAATTCCAGCAGGTTTTCTGCTGGCGGGTTAGTTGACTGAATAATAAAAACATCGCGCCCTCTAATATTTTCTCCGATTTTTACGCGGATTTCCCCATCAGAAAACCTTAGTAGGTCAATTTTGGTTTCTTCTATATTCAAATAGGAGCAGATGCTTTTTCCAAGAAGAGTATTAGCGCTCCCACAAAAAACTTTCATTGTGTTTCCTTGGTTTTTTATTTTTTTCTGGGGTGGGAGGGTTCGAACCTCCGCATGTCCGCTCCAAAGGCGGATGGCTTACCACTTGCCTACACCCCAAAAGTTTATATTATTCTATTCCGGCTTCGGGCGGCTCTCTTTTAGTGATTTCTACATTTTCTGTCGGAATTCCTTTTTGGGAAAGTTCCTTTTTATACGCATCAAGAACAACAGTTTCTATTCTTTGCCTTGTTTCGTTGTTTATAGGATGAGCAATGTCCCTGTAAGTTCCATCCTTTCCCTTTCTGGAGGGCATTGAGATGAAGAATCCATTAGATCCCTCTATTATCTTCAATCCTCTAATAACAAAACAGTCATCTAATGTTATGTTTGCGAATGCCTTAAGTTTAGGCTCATCTCTTAGTGTAATCCTGACCTCCGTTATCTCCATTGTAGTTCCTCCTTGTTCTTGTAAGAAAATTGAGGAATTTTAGATGACGGGATAGAAAATGCTTTTTTTGCCCAATACACCTTATTTGAAATCAAACGAAAAGCACGGTTCAACTTTTCTTCGTCATCAAAAATTCCATAAACTGACGATCCACTTCCAGAAAGGGAAACGGTAACTGCCCCGTTCTGGCTTAGAAACTGCTTTACGACTCTTAGTTCACCAAATTCTCTAAGCATCACCTCCTCAAAATCATTTTTTAGCCAAGTTGTGTTTTTTCTTATAGCTGTCGTATCAAAGTTGTAATCTGGAATTCTAATATAATTCTTAATATTTGTCAAGAAATTTATTTTACCATAAGCCCATTTCGTATCAATACTAAAACCAGGATATACAATGATGTATCTTAGAAATGGTTCGGGTTTTATTGCCTTCAGCTTTTCTCCTCTTCCAGAGACATAGGCTGTTCCTCCATCGATAAAAAAAGGTACATCCGAACCAACTAAGAATGCCAGTTTCTTGAGGTCCCGGTTGCTCAAAGGAGTCGCTAACAAAATGTTCAGAGCTTTCAAAACGCTTGCGGCATCTGAGCTACCTCCACCCAAGCCTCCGCCAATCGGGATATTTTTTTCGATATGGATTAGGACACCAGTTTTTTGCCCTATTTTTTTCATGAAAGCGATTGCTGCCTTATAGCACAGATTTGATTTATCGCAAGGGAGTTGAGGGTTATTGGTTGTAATGAGGATATCGTTGTTCTTAAGGGAAATATGCAGTTGGTCGAACAATGATACAGTTTGCATGACTGTTTCAATATTATGATATCCATCCATTCTTTTTTTTAGTATTTTAAGTCCAAGGTTAACCTTTGCAAATGCCTTTATGGTTAAATCTGCCATTTTATTTTTTCTTTCCATCTCTGTTAGCTTTTTTTTCAAGAATTGAAGCCAAAATATGACCAATCATAATATGCGCTTCCTGAATCCTTGGTGTATCATTGGATGGAACCCTTATGGAAATATCTGCAGTATTTGATAGTCTTGTTTTCTCCTTGCCTGTCATTGCAATGATTCTCATTTTCAGTTTCCTTGCAATTCGTAATGTATTAAGCACATTAGCCGATTTTCCGCTGGTTGATAGAGCAATGAGTACATCCCCGCTGTTTGCATAAACCTCCAGTTGTTTTGAAAAAACCTTATCATATCCAAAATCATTTGCGAGTGCTGTCAGTGTTGGGATATTAGTGGCAAGAGAAATTGCCGGGATAGATATAGGTTTTTTCCTGAGTCTGCCAATAAGCTCACAAGCAATGTGCTGGCTGTCCGATGCACTTCCACCATTTCCACAAAGGTAAATTTTCTTGTCTTTTCTGATTGCTCTTACCAGTATTTCCGCAGCCCTACTAATATCCTCTATGCATTTGCTCAGCACGAGTGTCTTAACGCTTATACTATCTTCTATCTCCTTTTTTATGTGCTTTATATAATCCAATCTTACTCCTTTTTCAATGGTTTATCAGGTTTATTTAGTTGTCACTGGGAGTTCAATAAGTCCCCTCTAATACCCCAATACCCCGTTTCACCGATACACTCAAGCTATTCTTCTTTTTTCCAAGAGGTATCTTTTAAGTCCATCCTCCCAGAGGGGCATTTTGTAATGAAAAGTGTCTTCAAAATACGAATTATCGAGTAATGAATTGGACGGTCGTTTAGCAGCTCTTTTGAATTCCGCACTCGATACTGGAATAATCTCTGTTTTCTTTTTATATAGGGAAACAATTGTCTTTGCATAATTAAACCAGTTCGTTTTTCCACTGTTTGTTATATGGTATATACCGTATTTCTTACTTGGAATAAACATTTCAAGTGCATATGCAAGGTCTTTTGTATAAGTTGGAGCGCCATACTGGTCATTCACAACTTTTATTTTGTTCGTCTTGTCGGTAAGGGTTTTTATCGTTTTGACGAAGTTTTTTCCATTCCTTCCAAAGAGCCAGCTTGTTCTAACAATAAAAAACTTTGTGAGGTTGTTCTTGACAATGTCTTCTGCCTCTTTTTTTGTGCGACCATAAAAATTTACGGGATTTGGTGAGTCTGTTTCCGTATAAGATGCTTCTTTTGTCCCATCAAAGACATAGTCTGAACTGATAAAAAGAATAGGAATATCCAGCTTTTGGCAGGCTTTAACGATGTTTTTTGTTCCTGTGATATTTATCGCGCTCGCTTTGTCTCTCTGTGTTTCGGCTCCGTCGACATTTGTGTAGGCTGCGAGATGAAAAATGAATTCTGGTTTTTCTTCGAGCAAATAGTCAACGATTTTACTGTCGACAATATTGAAGTTGTCAATATCAATGCAAAGGATGTTATGCTTTTCATCTAATCTTCTGACAACATCATAGCCGAGCATTCCTTCTGAACCGGTAATAGCTATCTTAAGATTAGAAGTTTTATGTTGCGTCACTGTATGTAACAGCATACTCTTCTGTTTCCCAAACCTTTACAGAATGCAGTAATGACCTGTCTTTGAGCCCTTTTCTTATTCTACCAAAAAGGAATTTTGCTATGTTTTCAGCAGTTGGGTTATTTTCCTTGAAGAAAGCAATATCATTCAGGTTCTTGTGGTCGAGACTATTTACTGCCTTGTTTGAAATACTTTTCAGTTCTCTGAAGTCAATACACATCCCCAGTTTATTTACTGCGTCTGCCTTAACATTCACCTCAACCTTGTAATTGTGGCCATGCAGACGGGAACAATTGCCCTTATATCCTCTAATTCTATGGGATGCGGAAAAACCTGTCTTAATAGATATTATATACATTTGTTTTATGTTAAAGGGAAATCCCCCAATTGTCAAGAGGAAATTTCTTTACAAAAATATTTATTTATGCTATACAAAGTAGACTATATTTTTGGCTTGTTAGTCAATTGAAAAGATTGTTTTTTAATCTGTGCAATCCTATTCAAAAATCTGAGTAATCAGGTATAATGAACATTATACCAGGAGGTTCGAATGAAAGGCTTGATTTTATGTGGCGGTCTTGGAACCCGGCTCTCTCCATTGACGAGGATAACGAATAAACATCTGCTTCCTGTTTATGGAAAGCCAATGGTATATTATCCATTGACAACACTCGTGGATGCGGGTATCAAGGATATTATGCTTGTAACGGGCGGTAATAATGCGGGAGATTTTTTGAGATTACTTGGCAACGGAAGTGAATTCGGATTAAAAGATATTAGTTATACTTATCAACAAAAAGAAGGTGGAATTGCAGAAGCGACTGGACTTGCAGAACATTTTATGGGTGAAGACAAGTTTACCGTTATTTTGGGGGACAATATATTAGACGGAAGTATAAAGAAGGCTGTAAAATCATTTGAGGAACAAAAAGAGGGTGCAAAGGTATTCTTGAAGGAGGTAAAAGAACCCAGCCAGTATGGTGTTGCTACAATAGAAGGTGAGAAAATAACCGGGATTGAGGAAAAACCCAAAAGCGCAAAGTCAAATCTTGCAGTAATAGGTGTGTATATGTACGACCAAAATGTTTTTGAAATTATAAAACATCTGAATCCATCGGGAAGAGGAGAACTGGAGATAACCGATGTAAATAATGAATATATAAAGAGAGGAAAAATGACTTACGAGGTTTTTAAGGGTTGGTGGGGTGATGCAGGTGCTTCGGTGGATGCGTTATTCAAGGCAAACGAACATGTTAGAAACAAAATGAGGGCAGGCAAGTGAGAGGGGAAACAGCAGATAAAAGTTTTATGTGTCACTCTGAGTAAGCAGGAGTTATTGACTTAAGAAGAGTCTAAATATTTGATGAATGGAATAAACAGACGACATTAGTAAATTAGAACAATGAAAGTTAACGAGATATTTAAGAGTCTTCAGGGTGAATCATCTTATGCGGGTTTGCCCTTTGTTTTTGTAAGATTAACCGGCTGTAATCTAAGATGTACTTATTGCGATACAACCTATGCCTTTGAAGAAGGTTTCGATATTTCAGAAGAAAAACTCATCGCGAAAATCGATTCATACTTCTTGAAGTTTCTTGAAATAACAGGAGGGGAGCCGCTCTTGCAGAAAGAGATTTATCCCTTAACAGAGGAACTTGTCAACAAAGACTATACAATCCTTGTCGAAACAAATGGAACTATGGACATATCTCAATTAAATGAAGAGATTATAAGGGTGGTTGACATAAAATGCCCGGGCAGCGGAGAAAGTGACAGGATGAGATGGAAAAATATCGATTCCTTGACTGAAAAGGATGAGGTTAAGTTTGTCATAATGAATAGAGAAGACTATGAATGGGCAAAAGAGATTTCAGAAAAATACAAGCTTAACAAGAAACTTACAGTAAATTTCTCTCCTGCTTATGGTTTTCTAAAACCTGATAAACTCGCAGATTGGATTCTTGAAGATAATCTGAATGTAAGATTCAATCTACAACTGCAAAAGTATATATGGCATGGTGTAGAGAGGGGAGTGTAAAGACAGAAGAGAGAAACGGTGTAACGGAGTGTCGGAGAAACGGAGAAGCAGAAAATAGACGACGTGATGTAGGAGCGACTTCCTATTCGCGATTGGGAAGAGAGATACCAAAGCAAGTTAAAAGTAAAAAGTGAGAAGTTAAAAGAGAAGGAGATCAGGAAGGTGATAAAGGTAAAGTGAGTTCATAGACTGTCATTCTGAGTAATCTTTTGCATATAGACCGGGGAAGAATCAAACACCGAGATTCTTCCACAGTGAATATGTCTGTGTGACTCAGAATGACAATCGTAAATCCCCCTTAATTTCCCTTTTTCAAAGGGGGAATTGTGGAGGAGGTAATTTTTTCAAGGTGGAATTTTGAAGGGCAAATCCCCTCTTTTGTCATTGCGAGGAGTGAAACGATGTGGCAATCTCATATTGACAGAAGAGTTATTTTGGTGTATATTAAGGTTAGACAAAATATTACAAGGAGGTTTGGATGGATAAGAAAAGAAGAAAGCATTGCAAATGGGTTTCTATTGTTATGGTGGTTTTGTTTCTGTGGGGAATAAATGTCTTTGCACAGGGTCCTGATACCTTATGGACGAGGACTTATGGTGGTGCAAATGATGATCAGGCGTATTCCGTGCAGCAGACCTTTGATGGTGGCTATATAATAGCAGGTTATACGAAATCGTATGGAGCTGGTGATGCAGATGTATATTTAGTAAAGACGGATTCTATTGGAGATACCCTCTGGACAAAGACTTATGGTGGTGCATATTTTGATGCAGCATATTCAGTACAGCAGACATCGGACAGTGGCTTTATTGTTGCAGGGGTAAAGACAATCCCTGATTCTATCTGGACAGACGTATATGGTTATCTTATCAAGACGGATAAGAATGGTGATTCACTCTGGGCGAAGTTATATGGTTGGGATCCGTATGAAGACGCTAGATTCTATTCGGTTGACAAAACCTCTGATGGCGGTTACATTGCAACGGGATTTATCAGCAAGATTTTTTTGAGGCAAATCGACGTATTGCTTGTAAAAACCGATATGGACGGGAATGTGCTCTGGCATAAGGAATATAGCGAAGGTTATGGCTATTCGGTCAAGCAGACCTCTGATGGTGGATACATCGCTGCAGGAGCTATGGGGGGTAATGTCTATCTTCTAAGAACATATCCGAATGGCGATACAATATGGACAAAAGGCTATGGTGGGCCAGAAGGAGATAGAGGCTATTCGGTAGAGCTATCCTCTGATAATGGCTACATCATTGTCGGAGAGCTTTTATTATTCGGTGCACCCTGGGCTGATGTATATATTATTGGGACCGATTCGCTTGGGGACACACTTTGGACACGGCATTATGGAGGAGCGGATTATGACCGAAGTTTTTCGGTTCAGAAAACCTTTGATAGCCATTACATCGTCGCAGGATATGCGAAATCTTATGGTTCTGGATTAGAAGATGTATATCTTTTGAAGGTGGATGAAAATGGAGATACAATCTGGACCAAGACATATGGATGGGCAGAACCTGATATAGGTTACTGTGGGCAACAGACAACCGATAGTGCATATATAATTACAGGATACACAAGGTCTTTTGGAACGGGTGACTGGGATATATTGCTCGTTAAGACCCAACCAGATGTTGGTATTGAAGAGAGACAAGACCAGAGACCGCAGACCAGAGACTTAAGACTTTTTGTTCAACCCAATCCATTTACAGCAAAGACAGATATTAGGTTTAAGGTTTCAGGTACTAGGGAGGGAACTAACACCTATAACCTAACACCTATCACCTTGAACATCTACGATGTAAGCGGAAGATTTGTCCGCAGTTTTCCCTCTTCTCTCCTCTCTCTTCACTCATCAGTAATCTGGGATGGGAGTAATGGAAATGGGATTAAGGTTTCAAGAGGAATATATTTTGTAAAACTTCAAGTTGGGAATCTCACATCTATGAAGAAGGTAGTTTTGGTAAGGTAGAAAAGCTGTGTGGTAAATGCAAGCCCTGAACCGTATGGTGCAGGGGATGGCAATCTCATATTGACAGAGGAGTAATTTAGGTATATATTAAGGTTAGACAAATATTACAAGGAGGTCTGGATGAATAGGAAAAGAAGAAAATTAACAAAAGAGGTAAAAATGAGGAATTGGCACAGAAACTTAGAAGTTTTTAGTATTCACTTTTTACTTTTAACTTTTTACTTTTCACCTGTCTTTGCCCAGGGACCTGATACCCTCTGGACAAGGACGTATGGTGGGACAAATGATGATCAGGCGTATTCGGTGCAACAGACCTTTGACGGTGGATACATCATAGCAGGATATACAAAATCATTTGGAGCAGGTAATGCAGATGTATATTTAGTAAAGACGGATTCCATTGGAGACACCCTCTGGACAAGGACATACGGTGATACACTCTTTGACGCAGCCTATTCCGTGCAGCAGACATCAGACAGTGGGTTTATTGTCGCAGGGAGGAAGGAAATCCCTGATTCTATCTGGTCAAACATATATGGTTATCTTATCAAGACGGATAAGAATGGTGATTCACTCTGGGCAAAGTTATATGGTTGGGAACCGTATGAAGACGCTAGATTCTATTCCGTTGACAAGACTGCTGATGGCGGTTACATTGCAACGGGATTTATCAGCAAGATTTTTTTGAGGCAAATTGACGTATTGCTTGTAAAAACCAATATGGACGGAAATGTCCTCTGGCATAAGGAATATAGCGAGGGTTATGGCTACTCGGTCAAGCAGACCTCTGATGGTGGATATATCATTGCAGGTACATATTTAATAAAGGCAGATTCCCTTGGTGATACACTCTGGACAAAACCATACGGTGGCTATTCAGTAAAGCAGACCAGTGATGGAGGGTATGTTATTGCTGGGGAAAAGGGAGTAAATGGGGTCGATGTACATTTAATAAAGACAGATTCTCTTGGCGATACTTTATGGACAAGAAATTATGGGGGTATCCATCATGACGAAGGTTATTCAGTGAAGCAAACCATTGATGAGGGTTACATTATTGCAGGAAATACAGGGTGGTATTTTGATATAAGTCTCGCTGATACCTTTTATGATGCGGATGTTTATCTAATAAAAACGGACTCTTTTGGGGATACGCTCTGGACAAAAATATATGGAGATACGAATAATGATTATGGTCGTTCGGTGGAACAGACATTGGATAGTGGATTCATAGTTGCAGGGTATACGAAGTCATTTGGAGCTGGGGATTATGATGTATACCTGATAAAGACAGGAGCGGATGTGGGAGTGGAAGAGAAAAGAAAACCGAATGTAACCTACAATCCGAAGTTCAGAATATACCCCAACCCTTTTAGTAAGTCATCAACAATCAGTTATCAATTACCAATGAAAGGTAATGTAACATTAAGAGTTTATGACTTAAGTGGGAGATTAGTAAGGTTATTATTAAGCGGGGAGCAGGATTCAGGGTATTATGTAGTTGCATGGGACGGGAGTGATGGAAATGGAATTAAGGTTCCAAGGGGAATATATCTTATAAGACTTCAGGCTGGCGGTCACACATCCATGCATAAGGTGGTTTTGCTAAGATAGAAATGCAGGGTGGCACAGAGGTAATTGGTCTTTAGTGGGTGTGGTACATTCTCGCCGTAAGAATTTAATTACAAAGACAAAACTGGAGGTTACCATGAAGGTAGAAAAGCTTTCTGTCTCACTTTTCACATTTTCTCTCCTATTGGTCTGCCTTAATGCAAATGCTTTCGCAGAGATGCGGGGTTTCTGGAAGTTTGAAGAGGAGAGCGGCGACTCAATTGCTCATGATTCATCAGGTTATGGGAATGATGGAAAGCTTTTTAATATGACTTTAGATTCCTGCTGGGTTGATGGCAAGCGAGGAGGAGCATTAAAATTTGATGGTATTGACGACTATGTCAACTGCGGCAAGGATTCAAGTTTAAGAATTATGGATGCGCTCACGATTGAAATGTGGCTTAAGTTTGATACCCTTACAATAAATGAAAATGTGTTGTCTAATGAACTCTATAGAATATATCACCGTGGAGAGTGGGCTGGTGATAGAATCTACTTTTTATACAGGATTGCAGAGAATATGAAGCCCGGTCAATCAGAATGGTCAAATTGGGCAGGCGTAAGGACAGCAATAGAACTTCAGCAGGACCGCTGGTATTATCTGGTTGCTGTTATGTCAGGCGATACGATGCGGATCTATGTAAACGGCGAGAAGCAGGGAGAGAACACCTGTTTATCGGGATTTACCAAAGATCCACCAGACTCGAATTTGTACTTCGGGATTGAGAAATATCGATATCAGTTTTATTTCAAAGGAACACTTGATGAGGTCATTATACGCAACAGGGCGTTGGGCGATGATGAGGTCTTTCAGAGGGCAACCTGTGGATGGTGGAAGTTTGATGAAGGAAGTGGTTCAGTTGCTGGGGATTCCTCAATCTTCCATAATGATGGGACACTTAGGAATATGGATACAACCACCTGCTGGGTGGATGGAAAAGTAGGTAAGGCACTAAAATTCGATGGGAGAAACGACTATGTTGACTGTGGAAATGCAGGTAGTTCTGTGGTTTCGAGCAACAGGTTAACCCTGGAAGCCTGGATAAAACCTGAGAATGCAAACGGGGATATTATGGGGTTCTCATCAAGCATAAATTCTCATTGTGGATACAGTTTCAGGTTAGATAGCCAGAAACTGCAGCTAACATTTCAGGATAATGGTGGCACCTGGCACACAGCCACCTCTACATATACCGTTTCTCTAAATCAGTGGAGTAAGGTTGCGGTTACATACAATGCACCGGCAGGGACGCTTATGTTCTACAAGAATGGTGAGCCTGAGATAATAGAGGAAAGCTCAACCTGCGATAATACTGCGACCCAACTCAGGATAGGATGGAATAATTCGAACTACTTCAAAGGGAGCATAGATGAACCAACCGCTTACGATATCTCTTTAAGTGATGCAGAAATGGAGTTACATTATGAACCGACTGACTGCGGTGCTGAGCTCAATCCCACAGGGAATCCCATTGGCGGAGGATACGGATATACGGATATTATTATGCCCTCACAGGCTGATACCGTGGTCGCAACAAAACAGGAATTGCTTAATGTCTTAGAAAATGCAGAGGCTGGAGATACCATATTTGTGATTGATACCGTTGAGATAGACCTGAGTGGAGAAAAAAAAGACACAATTCCCGGTGGTGTAACCCTGGCAAGCGGAAGAGGTAGAATCTTAAGTGACAGCAGCGTCTCAGAAGGGGCGTTACTATATACCACAGAGCACGATGTGACAATAAGACCTCTTTTTGAGGCTGGCGGCGATTCGGTTCGTTTCACAGGTCTCAGATTAAAGGGACCTGATACGGAAATAGGAAACCACGACACAATGGGAAACTATAAATTCTCTTTTGGGATTCAGTCAAAATATAATCCTTTTGAGGTCGACAATTGTGAAATACTGGGTTGGACACAGGGAGTAATAGTCAAAGTGGGCTGCACGAATGCATACATACATCACAATTACATCCATCATAATAGGCGCAATGGAATTGGATATGGAGTATGTTTGCCCTATACGCAGGGTAATGGTGATTCTGCTGCTGCGCTTATTGAAGCCAATCTATTTGATTTCTGTCGTCATCATATTGCCTCTTTTGGTTGGGCTGATAGCCTAAGAGGAAGTAGCTACGAAGCACGGTATAACATAGTGCTTGAGCACGGATTGGCTCATAGTTTTGACAGGCATGGGACAAAAGAGGATTCTTCGTGGGTAGGTGGGGAAGGTGGTTACTGGACATTAATCCACCATAATACATTCAGGATTACAGACCAAAGAGCAGCTAAAATACGAGGGCGACCCCATAATGGAGTACGCATACATCACAACTGGTTTTACCAGCCAGGACGGGTTGATGAAGTATGGTTGTACACCAAAGATAGCGTTTCGGTTTATAATAATATCTACAGCCTGAGTAAACCTCAAGGTATAGAGTCGAAATTGCCCATTGCTAAAGCAAGCATTGAACCATCTTCCGGGAAAAGTCCTTTGACGGTTTCTTTTGACGGTTCAAAGAGTACTGACCCTGATGGTTCGATTATTTCCTACCAGTGGGATTTTGGTGACGGAAACACCAAGAGCGGAGATACGGTAAGTTATACCTATAATGATGTTGGTAAATACAATGTAGTCTTAACCGTTACTGATAATGATGGTATTTTGGCAAGGGATATGTTACCGGTCACTGTTTTTCCTGCTACAGGAAATCATATCCTGAGTTTCTGGGTAATCGACTGCTACAGAGACACCCTCCTTTCGGGATACTATCTCAAACAGGCATACGTCGTTGTTGCTTCGGACACGGACATGGTCTGGGAAGATGATATTTCGGGGGATGAAGGCTGGCAGCACATAACGGTAAATGTGGATAGTCTAACAGTAGGAAAAGACACCGTAACAGTAATTTTTAAGGTTTACTGTGCAAAAGATGCAGGTAGCGCAGATGTTGCAGAGATTATGGTATGGTGGGATGATATTTACCTGTTTGGTGGTAGTGTTTGCAACTGGGATTTTGAGAAGGATTATGGTGGATGGCAATATAAGAGGGAAAATTTAAACTGGATATTAATATATACAAGCGCAGATATAAGAAGCGGAAATGCATCTTATGTAATTTTACGTCCATCCAAAGTATCCTGTGATAGTGGTTCCTATGCACAGATTAGCCAGGAAGTATTCATAGATACGATTCCGCCCACCGTAGGAATAACAAAACCGGAAGGTGGGGAGAAATGGGAAATCGGAGGATTACACAGGATTGAGTGGAGTGCAAGTGATAATGTGGGTCTTCTGTATCAGAAGATATCTCTCTTTACTGGAGACAGCACAATTTCTGTAGATTCTTTGGGAAGCGAATTAAGTGAGTATGATTGGGATATTCCCGACCTAACATCGGACAGCTGCCGCATTGAGATTTTGGTTGGTGATTCTTCTTTGAATGAGAAAGCTGACACAAGCAGCTATTTTGAGATAGGACCACTCTTTTCTGATACCTCCTGTGCAACTGCGCTCAACAATCAGAGAAAGGTCATTATTGGAAGCAACGGAAATCCTTCATTCCTATATCAATCTTCAACAAGGATACTCTATGATTATTCGAGCAATGGTGGATCGAGCTTTGTACAATCAAGCATTGGCGATGGCGAGTATCCAGCTTTGGCGAGTTACACGGATACTGCATCGAACGAAATCCTCGGAGCCGTGTGGATTAACAATGAGGTGCTGTATTTTTCACGATATGACAGTTGTTGGAGTGAAGCCTGCTCTCTTATCACCAATCTAATTGTAGGCGTAAATGTCCATTATACCCCTCCTTCTATTGCAATAGATGATTCTGCAGTTGGTCATCTTACCTGGGAGTTATATACAGAGCCTACAAACTATCCGGGATACATAACCTATAAATTGCATTACTCCACTTTTAATGCTGGACTGGATACACCAAGTATCATAGAAGATGATACACTGGACAGTGCAAGTGAGTATGTTTCAGAGTGGATACAAGGATTAGAGTTAGAATGTGCATCAATTGCATTATATAACGATACAATGTCTGTTATTACCTGGTCAAGGTCTATAGGAACCGGGAAGAATACGATTTATTACAAAGAAAAAGGTGCAAGTGGCTGGCCAGCATCCCCAGAGATGGTTTCTTCGTCGAGTGATACATCGAACCATCCGTTTTGTGATATTGCAGGAGGGAATATACACATAGTTTGGGAAGAAGATAATAAAATCAAATACAGAAAGAAATCTGGGGCAAACTGGAGCTCGATAGAGACGGTAAGCAATACCTCATTGACATCAAGAAGTCCACAGATGTTGGGTGGAGACCTATGTGCTTTCACCGAGGTGCCGCTGTTCCCACCAGGCAATTACTCGCAC
>Ga0307376_10000101_pt1 | contig 128859 bp, 116 predicted proteins | sample TR2MG_FD_202536 | JGI IMG/M metagenome (GOLD analysis project Ga0307376, IMG submission 202536) | Soil microbial communities from Risofladan, Vaasa, Finland - TR-2 | ecosystem: Environmental > Terrestrial > Soil > Coastal area > Acid sulfate soil | place: Finland: Risofladan, Vaasa...
ACAGGCCAAAGTCGGTATAAAGCCGCGCGGTGCGCGGGTGATAGTTGCCGGTGCCGAGATGCGCGTAGCGGCGCAGCTTGCCGTCTTCGCGGCGCACCACCATCAGCATCTTGGCGTGGGTCTTGTGCCCGACCACGCCATACACCACATGCGCGCCGACCTCTTCCAGGCGGTTCGCCCAATTGATGTTGGCCTCCTCGTCGAAACGCGCCAGCAGCTCCACCACCACGGTCACTTCCTTGCCGCCTTCCGCCGCGGCAACCAATGCATCCATCAGGGCGGAATCCACCCCGGTGCGATACACGGTTTGCTTGATCGCCACCACGTTAGGGTCGCTGGCGGCCTGCTGGATGAAATCGATTACCGGCTTGAACGATTGGTAAGGTTGATGCAGCAGTACATCGTTCTTGCGTATCACCTTGAACATGTCCGAGCCTTTTTTTTGCAACACGGCGGGCACGCTGGGGACGAAGGGTGTGAATTTCAAATCATCCCGCGCGACCAGGTCGGGGATACGCATCAGGCGCACCAGGTTTACCGGGCCATGCACACGATATAAATCATCCGGCGTCAGGTTGAATTCCTTGAGCAGCAGATCCGCGATCAACGGCGAACAATTGTCGGCAATCTCCAGCCTCACCGCGTCGCCGAAGTTGCGCTGCGGCAACTCGCCCTGCAGGCTGAGGCGCAGATTCTTGATTTCTTCCTCGTCAACAAACAGATCGCTGTTGCGCGTCACACGGAACTGGAAACAGCCGAGCACTTCCATGCCGCTGAACAATTCGCCGACATGCGCATGCAGGATGGATGAAAGAAAGACAAAGCCGTGTTCGCAGCCGCTGATTTCAGGAGGCATCAGTATCGTGCGCGGCACCACGCGCGGAGCCTGCACAATGGCACGGGCCGAGTTGCGCCCGAATGCGTCCTTGCCCTGCAGTTCCACGGCGAAATTCAGGCTTTTGTTGAGAACACGCGGAAAAGGATGGGCCGGGTCCAGGCCGATGGGGGTCAGGACAGGCATGACCTCGCGGAAGAAAAAGTCCCTGACCCAGGCCCGTTGTGCCTCGTTCCATTGGGTGCGGCGCAGAAACTTGATGCCCTGTTTGGCGAGGGACGGCGTGATGTCGGTGTTGAACAGCTGATACTGGCGCTCGATCAGCTGATGTGCCTGTTCACGCACCAGCTTCAGGGTTTGTTTGGCGTTCAGGCCGTCCGTGCTGGCTGCCGTACCGCCGAGCTTGATCTGTTCCATCAGGCCCGCCACCCGAATCTCGAAAAATTCGTCGAGATTGCTGCTCACGATACACAGGTACTTCAGCCGCTCCAGCAGGGGGATGGTCGTGTCTTCAGCCTGCGCGAGCACGCGGCGATTGAATTCCAGCTGGCCGAGTTCGCGGTTCAGGAATTGCTGCGAAACGAATTTTTTAGGCAAGCTGTAGCCTTTTAATTTTTTGGTGGCACGTACCCGTCCGGCATCTGCACACCCTCGCCAAAGAAATATTTTTCCATCATTGTGGCGAGGAGTTTGCGTGCCGCTGCATCGGCAAGGTTGAGGCGGTTTTCGTTGACCTGCATGGTCTGGAATTTCAGCCACCCCTGCCAGGCTTCCTTGGAAACGTTTTCAAATATACGCTGGCCCAACGCGCCGGGATAGGGCGGACGATCCAATCCTTCGGCTTCATGCCCCAGTTTTACGCAATTGACCATTCTAGCCATGTTATGAATCTCCGATTGTGATTATGTGTCGATATTATGACAGCGGGATGACAAAGTTTTTACCAAGTTGCTGCTGGTTCGCCCTGCCGTTGCAGGTGGTGCCGGGTGAGCGGTACTTGACCAGCGTTTACCTAGATACCGTTCTGATGAAGCAAAAAGACGATTGCTGAAGCACACAGGCAATATATGCCGAAAAGATACCAGCGACCGCTCTCCAGCCAACTGGACAACCATTTAAGTGCCAGCAATCCGGCAATAAAACTGAATACCATGCCCAGGATGCTGGGCATAAAAATATGCGCCAGATCGGCCATGGACATTGATGCGTGCTGGTCATGCAGTATTCGCCATACCTCACGGGCAATGACCGGCGGCGTCAGTACAACCGCGAGCGCAAAACTGAATTCTTCTATTCGTCTTCTTGGAATTCCCAACAGCAATCCGGTGGATATTGTCGCGCCCGAACGCGAGAATCCCCGAAAGGGCAGACAAATACCCTGGACTGCGCCCACATAGCAGGATTCTTTCATGCCCAAAGCCTGTTCTGTTTTGGCTGAAGCGCGGTTTCTGATTCCGGCGTACAGAATCAGCAAGCCTGCCGCTGCCAGGGCTGCGGAGATAAGATTCATGTCCCCAAAAATCATTTCAATTTGGGCATGCGCTATATCGCGCAAGAAGAATTTCTCGATCAGGTATTTCAGCGACAGCCCGACGATGCCCGTCATTATCGTGGCCGCGACGATGAATTTGGCCGATGACCAGAATACCTTTCTTGAAGAAAAGAAGCTCTGCTTCCATGATTTCCAGAAATAGAAAATAACCGCAAACATGGTGCCGGTGTGCAGCGTCACCAGGAGCAGCGTCATTTCAGGGGTGGTCGGATCGAGCCCCATCAGTTTTTCCGCCACGATCACGTGAGCAGAACTGGATACCGGCAACAGTTCGGCAGCGCCCTGAATGACGGCAAGAACCAATATTTGTATAAGTGTCATGTGATCGGATTCCGAAATAAATTTACCGCCGCAACCAACCGCAAGCGAAAGATCCTGTTGCCAGTCGCCGCATGCGGCGGTTGAACGTGGCATCTGCGCAAGTGAATCAGTCACCCGTGAAAACAAGACGGGCAGCAATAGCCATAAACCATTTGCCTGCGTTCATTACCGGGCTCAAGCCTTGCGGTACAGCTGGCTGCCCAGTTTCACGAATTCTTCGGCCTTCTGTTCCATGCCCTTGTTCAACGCAGCGGTTTCATCCAGACCCTCTTTAGCCGCGAATTCGCGCACGTCCTGGGAAATCTTCATCGAGCAGAAATGCGGACCGCACATTGAGCAGAAATGCGCGACCTTGGCGGATTCCTTGGGCAGCGTCTCGTCGTGGAATTCACGCGCCTTGTCCGGGTCCAGGCCGAGGTTGAACTGGTCGTCCCAGCGGAATTCAAAGCGCGCCTTGGATAAAGCGTTGTCGCGGATCTGCGCGCCGGGATGGCCCTTGGCCAGGTCGGCGGCGTGCGCCGCGATCTTGTAGGTGATGATGCCCTCCTTCACGTCGTCCTTGTCGGGCAGGCCGAGATGTTCCTTGGGCGTGACGTAGCACAGCATTGCGGTACCGAACCAGCCTATCATCGCGGCGCCGATCGCGCTGGTGATGTGGTCGTAGCCGGGTGCGATGTCCATGGTCAGCGGGCCCAGCGTGTAGAACGGCGCTTCGTGGCACCACTTCAGCTGCAGATCCATGTTCTCCTTGATCAGGTGCATCGGCACGTGGCCGGGCCCCTCGATCATCACCTGCACGTCGTGCTTCCAAGCGACCTGGGTAAGTTCGCCCAGCGTTTTTAATTCGCCCAGCTGCGCCTCGTCGTTGGCGTCGTAGATCGAGCCGGGCCGCAGACCGTCGCCGAGCGAAAAGCTCACGTCGTAGGCCTTCATGATCTCGCAGATGTCCTCGAAATGGGTATAGAGGAAGTTCTCCTTGTGGTGCGCCAGACACCACTTCGCCATGATCGAGCCGCCGCGCGACACGATGCCGGTCATGCGTTTTGCGGTCATCGGCACATAGCGCAACAGCACGCCGGCGTGGATGGTGAAGTAGTCCACACCCTGCTCCGCCTGTTCGATCAGCGTATCCCGGTATATTTCCCAGGTCAGGTCTTCGGCCTTGCCGTTCACTTTTTCCAGCGCCTGGTAGATAGGCACGGTACCGATAGGGACAGGCGAATTGCGGATGATCCATTCGCGCGTCTCGTGGATGTTTTTGCCGGTGGACAGGTCCATCACCGTGTCGCCGCCCCAGCGGATCGCCCAGGTCATCTTTTCAACTTCTTCCTGGATACTGGAGCCGAGCGCGGAGTTGCCGATGTTGGCGTTGATCTTCACCAGGAAGTTGCGGCCGATGATCATCGGTTCCACTTCGGGGTGGTTGATGTTCAGCGGGATGATGGCGCGACCCGCTGCCACTTCGCTGCGCACGAATTCCGGCGTGATCTGTTTCGGCATAGCCGCGCCGAAGTTCTCGCCGGGATGCTGTTTCAGCATCATCTCGGAAAGTCCCTCGCGGCGCTGGTTCTCGCGTATCGCGATGTATTCCATCTCCGGGGTGATGATGCCTTGCCGCGCATAGTGCATCTGTGAGACATTTTTGCCGGGCTTGGCTTTGCGCGGGGCGCGGCGCAAATTGAAGCGCATTTCGGCCAGTTCCGGATCGTTCAGGCGCTGTTGCCCGTAATCCGAGGTGAGATGGCCCAGCGTTTCGGTGTCGTCGCGTTCGGTGATCCAGGCATCGCGCATTGCGGCCAGGCCGGAACGGATGTCGATCTTCACTGCCGGGTCGGTATAGGGGCCGGAACAGTCATAGACGTGGATCGGCGGATTAACCTCGGCACCCATACTGGCAGGGGTTTCAGCCTGGGATATCTCACGCATCGGCACCCGCAGGTCGGGGCGGCTGCCCTGCACATACACCTTGCGCGAATTGGGCAATGGCTGAATTGCTGCGGCGTCAACGTGAGCAGCAGCGGCTAAAAATTTTGGGTTGGCGTTCATGTGATGCTCCTGGAAATTCGGAAGCATCAGGTAGATGCTTCCCTACGACGGCATTACCCGTACAGGTTCAAAGGGTGTGTCTCACTTCGCCGATGCTGCTTTATGCCGGTGAAGACCCCTAGCTGAGGGCGAAAGGTAAAGCAAAGGCCGGTGAAAAGCAAGCCGGACCGGCTTGTGAAATATAGCAACATTGAGCCCACCGTACTGGCTTGCTATACTGCCCCGCTGAATGACAAAGTAACGCTGGTTGAATCGGGAGAAGGGGAATGCTGGATATGGAACAGGCACGCTTTAATATGATAGAGCAGCAGATTCGCCCATGCGAAGTGCTGGACCCCCGGATTCTGGAATTGCTCAAGCACGTGCGCCGTGAAAATTACGTGCCAAAAGAGATGCGCGCAATGGCGTTCATGGATTTGGAGATCCCGTTGGGCCATGGCGCGTCGATGTGGCAGCCCAAGCTGGAAGCCCGCACGCTGCAGGAGCTGCATCTGGGCCGCAGCGATAAAGTATTGGAGGTTGGCACCGGCAGCGGATATCTGACTGCATTGCTCTCCATGCTTGCGGGCCATGTCACGTCGGTGGAGATCGTGCCGGAATTGAGCGCCATGGCGAAGCAAAACCTGCAAACAAACCATCGCGACAATATCACGCTGCAAATCGGCGATGCGGCGCTCGGCTGGGGCGGCGGGACAAATTACGACGTGATCGTGCTGACTGGTTCGACCCCGGAGTTGCCGGCCTCGTTCCAGAACAGCCTGAATGTGGGCGGGCGCCTGTTTGCGATCGTCGGCGATGCGCCGGTAATGGAAGCCAGGCTGATCACCCGTGTCGCCCAGAATGCCTTTGAAACCGTCAATATCATGGAAGCCTGTGTCGCGCCGCTGCAAAACGCGCTGCAACCCGAACGGTTCGTATTCTGACGATGTCCGGGTTAGCGGATTCATGTGATAAGAGATTTGTCCGGCAGGTTCAAAAAGAACTAATACTCGGATGGTGAAATACCGTTGAAACTAAAATTGATCTTCCTGGCAACATTGCTGGCAGCGAGCGGCACGGTCCGTGCCGCCGACCTGCTGGAAACCTTTCGTGCCGCGCAGGCGAACGACCCGGTGTTTGCCGCTGCGCGTGCCGCCCAGCAGGCTGGACAGGAAAAATTGGTACAGGGCCGCTCGCTGCTGATGCCGTCGGTGAATCTAAATGCCAACACGACCTTCAATGACGTGACGACCCAGTTCAACCCGGTGTTCCCGCCCCTGTTGATCGGCGGCACGGATCGCTACAACAGCAACGGCTACGGCGTGACCCTGGTGCAGCCGCTGTTCCGCGAACAAAACTGGGCCGCATACAGCGAGTCCAAACTGCAGGTGATGCAATCCGACCTGCAACTGAAGATCGCCGAGCAGAGTCTGATCGTGCGCGTCGCGCAGGCCTATTTCGACGTGCTGATCGCCCAGGACAGCGTGGGCCTGGTCGGGGCGCAAATGAACGCCATCTCCGAACAGCGCGAACAGGCCAAGCGCAACTTCGAGGTGGGCAGCGCCACGATCACCGACACCCTTGAAGCCCAGGCCCGTTATGACCAGACCGGCGCACAGGAAATTGCCGCAAAGAACAACCTGGAAGTCAAACGCGGCGCATTGCAGCAGCTGATCAACAGCGTGCCGGGCGAGCTCGACCCCCTCGGCAAGGAATTCAAGCCTGAAGTGCCGCAGCCCGCCGACATGAAAAAGTGGGTCGATGAAGCGCAATTGAGCAATTTGCCGCTGGCCGTCGCGCAGGCGAGTGCCGAGATTGCCGACAAGGAAGTGGCGCGCAATCGCGGCGGTAACTATCCGACCGTGGACCTGGTGGCCAACTATTCAAAGAACAACGCCAATGGCGGCAACTTTGGCATCGGCACCGACACCGCCAGCAAGACCATCGGCGTGCAACTGAATATGCCGCTGTTTGAAGGCGGCGCGGTCAATTCCAAGTGGCGCGAAGCGGAAGCCAATCGCGAGCGCGCCACACAGGAACTGGAAAATGCGCGCCGCAACGCCGAGCAGCAAACTCGCCAGGCTTACCTTGGCGTGGTCAGCGGCATTGCACAGGTGCAGGCGCTGCAACAGGCACTCGCTTCCAGCCAGAGCTTGTTGGATGCAACCAAGCTGGGGCAGCAAGTCGGCGTGCGCACCAACCTCGATGTGCTGAATGCGCAGCAGCAGCTTTTTTCCACCCGCCGTGATTTATACCAGGCCCAATACGATTACCTGATGAGCGAACTGCGCCTCAAGCAGGCAGTGGGCACGCTGAACATAGCCGATCTGGACAAGGTCAATCAGGCGTTACACTAAATTCCCGTAGGAGCGGGCCATGCCCGCGGCCGCGTGAACCTGGAATCGCGGGCATGGCCCGCTCCTACAATAATTATAGAGAGAAGACACATGAGCAAGTCCGCAACCCCCAGTTCGCAACAATCCAAGGTTGCATTGATTACCGGCATCACCGGCCAGGATGGCGCCTATCTTGCCGAATTTCTGCTCAAAAAGGGCTATATCGTTCATGGCGTAAAACGCCGTTCATCGCTGTTCAACACCGACCGCATCGACCACCTGTACCAGGACCCGCACGTCAAGAAAGCCAGTTTTATCCTGCACTACGGCGACCTGACCGATTCAACCAACCTGATCCGCATCATTCAGCAGGTGCAGCCGGACGAAATCTACAACCTCGCCGCGATGAGTCACGTGGCCGTGTCGTTCGAGACGCCCGAATACACCGCGAATGCCGACGGGATCGGCACGCTGCGCATCCTCGAAGCGATCCGCATCCTCGGCCTGGAAAAGAAGACCCGCTTCTATCAGGCTTCCACTTCCGAACTTTACGGCTTGGTGCAGGAGACGCCACAGAAGGAAACCACCCCGTTTTATCCGCGCAGCCCCTATGCGGTCGCCAAGCTCTACGGTTACTGGATCACCGTAAACTACCGCGAGGCCTACGGAATGTATGCTTGCAACGGCATCCTGTTCAACCACGAATCGCCGGTGCGCGGCGAAACCTTCGTCACGCGCAAGATTACCCGCGCGCTGGCGCGCATCAAACTCGGATTGCAGGATTGCCTGTACCTCGGCAATCTCGATGCGTTGCGCGATTGGGGGCATGCGAAAGACTACGTCGAAATGCAATGGCTGATGCTGCAACAGGACAATGCGGAAGACTTTGTGATTGCCACCGGAGTGCAGTACAGCGTGCGCGATTTCGTGAATGCCGCCGCCAAGGAGTTGGGCATCGCGATCAAATGGAAGGGCAAGGGTGTCGAGGAAAAGGGCTATGACGCCGACGGCAAATGCATCGTGCAGGTTGATCCGCGCTACTTCCGTCCCACCGAAGTCGAAACCCTGCTGGGCGATCCGAGCAAGGCCAAACAGAAGCTCGGCTGGACACCGAAGATCACCTTCCACGAACTGGTGGCCGAGATGGTGCGCGAAGACCTCAAGTCAGCAGAGCGCGATGAGCTGGTGAAGAAGCACGGCTTTACAGCTTACGATTATCACGAATAAACCTTCAATTAGTAATTGAGAACTGTAGGAGCGGGCTATGCCCGCGAAAGCAATTTTGTTCGCCGGCATGGCCCGCTCCTACAAATGCACGATTGATCTGGAACCCGATTGCTTATGAATCACGATTCTAAAATCTATATTGCGGGGCACCGTGGTTTGGCGGGCAGCGCGATAATGCGCGAACTGCAGCGGCAGGGCTATACCAACCTGGTTACGCGTACGCATGCCGAGCTGGATCTGGAAGACGCGGTCACCACGCAACAATTCTTCGAACAGGAAAAACCGGAGCTGGTGTTCCTGGCAGCGGCCAGGGTCGGCGGCATTCTGGCCAACAACAGTTACCCGGTGGATTTTTTGATGAGCAATCTGCTCATCGAAGCCAACATCTGCCGCGCGGCGCACCGTGCGCAAGTCAAACGGCTGATCTTCCTCGGCAGCTCATGCATCTATCCGCGCGACTGCCCGCAGCCGATCAAGGAAGAATACCTGCTCACCGGCCCGCTGGAAGCTACCAACCGACCCTACGCGCTGGCCAAGATTGCCGGCATCGAGATGTGCTGGTCGTACAACCGCCAATACGGCACCAAGTGGCTGGCAGCGATGCCGACCAACCTGTACGGGCCGGGCGACAACTATGATCTGAACAACTCGCACGTGCTGCCCGCGCTGATGCGCAAGATGCATGAGGCGAAATTATCCGGTGCGAAAGAGGTGGTGCTGTGGGGCAGCGGCAAGCCGAAGCGCGAGTTCCTGTACGTGGACGACCTCGCGAATGCACTGGTGTATCTCGCCACGCTGGATGACGAACGATACAACACATTGGTCGCGCCTTCGCAATGCCCACTGATCAATGTTGGCACCGGTACTGACCTGACAATACGCGAGCTGGCTGAAACGGTTGCTGATGTGGTAGGTTACCAAGGCAAGTTCGTGCAGGATACGACCAAGCCGGATGGTACGATGCGCAAGGTGATGGACGTCAGCAAGATAAAGAACCTGGGATGGAAGGCGACGACCAGTCTGAAACACGGAATCAGCCTGACTTACAAAATCTTTAACGAGCAGTACTCATGAAAATCATCAAAGGAAATCCCGCATGAGCCAGCTTGCCAGAAAAGGCATTATCCTCGCCGGTGGCTCCGGCACACGCCTGCATCCGGTGACGATGGCTGTGTCCAAGCAGCTATTGCCGATCTACGACAAGCCGATGATCTACTATCCGCTGTCCACCCTGATGCTGGCCGGGATACGCGATATCCTGATCATTTCCACGCCGCAGGACACACCGCGCTTCCAGCAACTGCTGGGCGACGGTAGCGCGTGGGGGCTGAATGTGCAATATGCGGTACAACCCTCGCCGGATGGATTGGCGCAGGCCTTCATTATCGGGCGCGATTTCATCGGCAACCACCCTTCCGCGCTGGTGCTGGGCGATAACATCTTTTACGGGCATTCGTTCCAGGATCAATTGGCCAATGCGTCACGGCGAACCAAGGGCGCGACTGTGTTCGCCTACCATGTACGCGACCCGGAACGTTACGGGGTAGTGGAGTTCGATGCGAAAGGACGCGCCATTTCGCTGGAAGAGAAACCGGTCAAGCCGAAATCGAACTATGCCGTCACCGGCCTGTATTTCTACGACAATGAAGTGGTCGACATTGCAGCCAGCCTCAAGCCTTCCCCGCGCGGCGAACTGGAGATCACCGACGTGAACCGCATCTATCTCGAGCGTAGTCAATTGTCCGTCGAAATCATGGGCCGCGGCTACGCCTGGCTGGATACCGGCACGCACGAATCGCTGCTCGACGCCAGCCAGTTCATCCAAACCATCGAGCGCCGCCAGGGCCTCAAGATCGCCTGCCCGGAAGAGATCGCCTATCACATGGGATATATCGATGCCGCGCAACTTGAAAGGCTTGCCGCACCGTTGCTCAAGAGTGGTTATGGCGCTTACCTGATGAGCGTGCTCAAGGATGGCTCCAAATGAGAGTAATACATACCGCGATTCCCGACCTGCTGATCATCGAACCGAAAGTGTACGGCGATGATCGTGGATTCTTTTTTGAAAGCTTCAGCCGGCGCAGATTCGCCGAACTGACCGGACGCGATGTGGATTTCGTGCAGGACAACCACTCGCGTTCCGCGCAAAATGTGCTGCGCGGATTGCATTATCAGATACAGCATCCGCAAGCAAAGCTGGTGCGTGTGGTGCAGGGCGCGGTTCTCGATGTCGCGGTGGACATCCGCAAGAGCTCACCGACTTTCGGCAAGCATATCGCCGTGGAACTATCGGCCGATAACAAACTGATGCTGTGGATCCCGGAAGGCTTCGCGCACGGCTTCAGCGTGCTGACCGAGACCGCCGAGTTCTTATACAAGACCACCGATTACTGGTTTCCGGAACACGAGCGCTGCATACGCTGGGATGATCCGGCGCTGGTGATAGACTGGAAACTGAAGGCAGAACCCATCGTTTCCGGCAAGGATGCACAGGGTAAAAGCCTAGCTGAGGCTGACCTGTTCCCCTGATTTCTACTCTTTAAGTTAGGCGTTAATACTCTTACATTGAAGGATTGCTATGAAATCTGAAATTGTCGCAGAAGCTGCTCGTGCCACTCTTGACGGCAGCATTCCTTTTCCAGAAGTCGTCAGAAGATTAATTGAAACTGGCGTTGAGTATTACCATGTTGATTATGTTGCGTTGCAAAAAACTTACTACAGTGCCTCTGGAGAAATTATCAAAACATCTATCAATTACGAAGGATTACCTTCTGTTGCAGCAGATTTTGACCCTGATGCACTGAGGGCAGCAATTCTCGATAGCCAACAAAATGGACAGCACTACAAAGACTTTACCAAGCGAGTTATGAATGCCGGGGTTCAAGGTTATATCGCTTTTCTACGCGGCAAGCGCGTTACCTATTGGGGGCGTGGTGGTGGTAATCATACTGAATGGTTTCCTGGTGCAACCTCTTAAAACGCCAAACCTAACGTTCGAGCGGGACTGCCGCGAAGCAGCCCGCGTCAGCCCCTCAACTTAAAGACACCTAACCTTTAGGATAGGTGATTTGTCTGTAAAACTTGTATCCATGCACCCGTAGGAGCGAGCCCTGCGTGTGTTGCTGGGGCTGTGTCAACTTTGCACTCAACTTGTGGAGTAGCAAATTGCCTGACTTTGTTATTGGCCCCTTAGTGTCAATTCCACACGCAGCTTGCTGTGTAGTGGATTGCCTGCTTTTGGTACAACCACGGCGTACCCTTGCGGGTACTGCCCGCAAACATAATAAGATCGCGGGCAAGGCACGCTCCTACTCCCTCTTTCCTCTTGTATTTCTTGTCTGATTGCCCTTGACTAAGCAGCAAATTTATCGTTCAATCGCTGAACATGTTCAATGACTGAACGATTAAGGGCCAACTGCATAGCCATGCTAAGCGACGAATACCGCTACAAAATCCTGAAACGCCTGGAAGCCGATCCGGAGATCAGCCAGCGCGAATTGGCTGGCGATCTGGGCATCAGCCTGGGACGGGTGAACTATTGCATGCAGGCATTGATTGAAAAAGGCTTGGTCAAAGCCAACAATTTCCGCAACAGCAAAAACAAAAAAGGATACGCCTACCTGCTTACACCAAGAGGAATAGAGGAAAAAGCCAAGATCACGGTGGAGTTCCTCAAGATCAAGCTGGCGGAGCATGAAGCGTTAACCAAAGAGATTTCGGGGCTGCAAGCAGAGGCACAGCAAGCGCAGATGCAACAAAGCGGTGGGGTATCACCCGACAAGGCGGGAAGATAATTCTCATGTCAACCAGCCAAACTACTCTTGTTATCGAAGCAGGCAGGACGGAACGCCATTACTGGCGAGACCTGTGGCGTTACAGAGAGCTGTTCTTCTTCCTCGCCTGGCGCGACATCCTGGTGCGCTACAAGCAAACGGCCATCGGCATCGTGTGGGCTTTGGGTCGTCCATTGTTGACAATGATCGTGTTCACGCTGGTGTTCAGCAAGCTGGCGAAACTGCCTTCTGGAGGCGTGCCCTATCCGATTCTGGTATTTGCTGCTCTGCTTCCGTGGCAATTTTTTTCCAGTGCTTTTAGCGGTGCAGGAGAAAGTTTGGTCAGCAATGCCGGTATGATCTCAAAGGTGTACTTCCCGCGTCTGGTAATCCCCGCCAGTGCGGTGATCGTCGCCTTCGCGGATTTTCTTATTTCATTGATCATCATGGTGGGGTTGATGATCTGGTATGGATTCGAGCCCAATCTGCGCATGCTGACACTGCCCTTGTTTATTTTTGTGGCCTTTGCCGCCGCGATGGGAACGGGATTATGGTTTGCCGCACTCAACGTCAAATACCGCGATTTCCGAATCATCGTACCGTTCGTGGTGCAGTTCGGGTTATACATCTCTCCGGTCGGGTTCAGCAGCAGCATCGTTCCCGAGAAATGGCGATTGCTCTATTCAATGAACCCGATGGTGGGCGTGATCGATGGGTTTCGTTGGGCGATACTGGGTGGCAACACCCAGTTGTACTGGCCCGGATTTTTGCTCTCACTTGCACTGATTTTTGTAATACTGGTCACTGGAATACTTTACTTCCGTAAAACGGAAAAAACCTTTGCGGACGTGATCTGATGTCAACGGTTATCAGCGTCGAGAGCCTCTCGAAAAAATACATCATCGGCCACCAGAAACAGGAGCGTCATGATTCATTGCGTGATGCTCTGGCGGATGGAGCAAAACGAGTTGCCCATAAACTGGCACATCCATTTGCTGCACCGCAAAACGACCCTACCCACGAAGAGTTCTGGGCGCTCAAGGATGTCAGTTTTGACATCAAGCAGGGCGACCGTGTGGGCATCATCGGGCGAAACGGGGCAGGCAAGTCCACCTTATTAAAAGTCCTGAGCCGCATCACAGAACCCACATCAGGAAAAGTTTCCATCAAGGGCAGAGTGGCCAGCCTGCTGGAGGTAGGCACAGGCTTTCATCCCGAACTTAGTGGACGGGAAAATATATTCCTGAATGGCGCGATCCTTGGCATGAGCAAGGCCGAGATCAAGAAAAAATTCGACGAGATCGTAGCCTTTGCCGAAGTGGAGAAATTCCTCGATACGCCGGTCAAGCGTTATTCATCCGGTATGTACGTCCGGCTGGCGTTTGCTGTAGCCGCCCATCTGGAACCAGAAATACTGATAGTGGATGAAGTGCTGGCGGTGGGCGATGCACAGTTCCAGAAGAAGTGTATGGGAAAGATGGAGGAGGTAGGGAAGGAAGGAAGAACGGTCTTATTTGTGAGCCATCAAATGGCAGCTATTCAGAATCTCTGTCAAAAAGTGATAGTTCTCAACAAGGGATGTGTTAATTATGTTGGGACACAACTTGAAGCTGTATCTAAATATCTTTCTTTAGATCAGGTCTCCACTGAATCATTAATTTCAAGGAGTGACAGACGAGGCACGCAGGGGATGCGAATCGTGTCCATAACTTTTGTGGACCATGCAGGTCGTGAAATAAAATCGGCTGTTTCAGGCCAAGAACTCGGCATACGCCTACATTTTGATAGAAGCAGTATTTCAAACTATCCAAAAATCATAGCCAGCATTACAGTGAAAACTGATCTTGGGGTGCCTGTATTTCTGCAACACAATCGCTTGGGTGGGTATCAGTTTGGCCCTTTACCCAGCCAGGGATTTTTTGAATTCAGGATTCCACGGCTACCGCTTCCGCCATCTGGATACCGTATTGCATACAGCCTGATAAATGACGGAACGTACATAGATGCCCTTAGCGATGCGGCTGAATTAGTCGTCTCAGAAGGAGACTTTTTTGGTACCGGAGAAGTGCCGCCAATTTCACATGGTTTGAGCCTTGTCGATGGTAAGTGGTCGGTTCAATCAATACAAAATTCCCAAAATACGTGGATAGTCTAATGAAAACTCATTCAATATTTGCAAAAACACTAAGCTCGCTATATCAAGTGCGCAATCGTTTCCCACAAAATTCGTATCAGGCATTAAAAGGCGCAAGCAGAATGATGCGCGAACACAGAATCGGATGTGTAATTTTTGAATTTGGCCAAACCACCTTTGATATGGGCAATGATCCAGCCAAACTTACCAAATTCATTGCCAGCAAAGGCTATAAGCTTCGTAACCTTATCAAAGGCGCACCGATCTTTCCGGGTGGCGAGTCGGTTGCTGCCGCCCTGTTTTCAATGCATGTTTGTACACCATCTCCATGGTAATCATGAATTTAAGAAAATTGCGTTGGATGGTTTCTTACTGGAGCCGTGAACTTTCACCACGAAAGGCATTGAGGTCAATAAGAAAGTCGCTCCATGCATGGCTGAGGTTTTGGAATAGTTACCAAGTCTATTCCAAAATCACGCCTCCGGATGATAGCGCTTCATTGGCTTATCTCTATCCCTGTATTTACGATGCAACCGCAACTACAGAAATTGAACCGACATATTTTTATCAAGATTCCTGGGCTTTTGAGCACATCGTTCACAACCATCCGTCACGTCATGTGGATGTGGGTTCACACCATAAATATGTTGCGTTGCTATCCAAAGTATTGCCGGTAACGATGGTTGATATTCGGCCTCTGTCACTACCGCTTGATAGTTTGACGTTCCGCGAAGGCAGTATTCTTAATTTGCCATATGAAGATGGAAGCGTGCCATCGATATCCAGTCTTTGCGTTGTTGAGCACATTGGCTTGGGTCGATATGGTGATCCGTTGGATTCAAGGGGCACGGAAAAAGCTCTGGATGAACTTAAACGTATCGTAGCACCGGGTGGTGACCTGTATTTATCGATTCCGTTAGATGATGAGAACCGAACATATTTCAATGCACACCGTGCATTTTCAGAGGAATATCTCTTTAAATTGTTTAAGCCATTTGAAGTATTAAACAAACGATATATCTATGGTAAAGAATTTTGTACAGAATTACGTTCCGGCTTTGGTACCGGATGCTACTGGTTAAGAAAACCAGTGAAGTGACGGATAACAATACTTATAAAAGCTATGATTATTTTTTTTGAAAGCGGACGCCTCGGAAATCAACTATTTCAATATTGCGCTATGAGAAAATTTCAACATAGAGCACGAATTGTGGCTATAGGAATGCGCGAATTAAAAGATAATTTTTCTGGAATTGATATTGTAGGCGCATCAAAATACGGAAAAATTATTCAAAGAATAATAGGCAGTATTGGGAAGAATCGAATTGAATATGCAGCAAAAAAAATGCGTATTCTTACTATAGTGGAAGAGGAAAGAACGCCGACGGGCATAAAATTTAGAGTAAAGAGAGGCTTGTTAAGCAAGCTAATATATTTCAAAGCCGGATATTATCAGTCAGAAGATATGATTGATGATGGCATAGCAAAATATATTGTTCTGAACAAAACAAATAAGGAAATTGCCGGCCAGCTTAGCAACGATATACAGGGTGACAAAATTAATAGGTTCTTTGTTCACGTTCGTCGTGGGGATTATATCAACTGGCCTAGCCGCGAATCACCGGCGGTGTTGCCACTTAGTTGGTATAGGGCGCAAATGGATAATATACGCAGTAAAAATCAAAATGCACTATTTGTTGTTATTTCAGACGATAAGCCTTACGCGGATGAATTTTTCTCAAATGAAAAGGATGTAGTAATTGTTTGTGGTGATTTGATGAATGATTTCTCTGTCATGACGAAATGTTTTGGGGGAGGCGTTCTATCAGCAAGTTCAATCTCTTGGTGGGCATCCTATTTTATTCGTCGAGATAATCCCGATGCGGTTTTTGTGGCACCAAAATATTGGGCCGGTTTTCGAGTTGGAAAGTGGTTTCCTGAGTGTATTTGCACGAGCTGGATTAAATATGAAGATGCATTCTGACGAGTTTCATTTATAGAACAATTATTATTTTCTAATAAAGATGGAAATTAAATTTTTGAATCAATCAAACTTATATAAGGGCACGCCATGAAAATAGTTGTGTTTGGCGGAGATGGTTTTTGCGGGTGGCCGACAGCGCTTCATCTATCTAACTTGGGACACGATATTGTTATCGTTGATAATTTATCACGCCGTGATATTGATAATGAGCTGGAGACGAACTCCCTTACGCCTATTGCCGCGATGTCTACGCGCATAAAGGCATGGAAAGACATCACTGGCGAGGTTATCGAATTCCATAATTTCGATATTGCCAAAGAGTACGACCGGCTATTGCACTTACTGCATCACTACAAGCCGGATGCGGTGGTTCATTTTGCCGAGCAGCGCGCTGCACCGTATTCTATGAAGTCAGAGCGTCAAAAGCGCTACACCGTCGATAACAACTTGAATGCTACGCACAACATTCTGTGCGCGATAGTCGATTCCGGCCTGGATGCGCATGTGGTTCATCTCGGTACTATGGGTGTGTACGGATACGGAACAGCCGGGATGAAAATCCCAGAGGGATATCTCAAGGTTCAGGTTGTTAATGATATTGGAGAGGTATCAGAACGGGACATCCTGTACCCAACCAATCCCGGTAGCATTTATCACCTGACAAAAACTCAGGATCAGCTTTTCTTTGCTTACTACAACAAGAACGATGCAGTCCGGGTAACAGATCTGCATCAGGGGATTGTGTGGGGTACCAATACCAGGGAAACCAACTTGGACGAGCGGTTGATCAATCGTTTCGACTATGACGGTGATTATGGAACAGTTCTCAATCGGTTTTTGATGCAGGCCGCCATTGGGCACCCACTGACGGTGCATGGAACCGGCGGGCAAACGCGAGCCTTTATTCACATTCAGGACACTGTGAAGTGTATTGAGCTGGCCATCAATAACGCGCCGCTCAGGGGGGACAGGGTAAAGATTCACAATCAGATGACCGAAACGTATCGGGTGAGAGACTTGGCCAAAATCATTGCGGAAATGACTGGGGCAACCGTGGATTATCTACCCAATCCTCGCAATGAAGCTGCGGAAAATGATTTGCACGTGGAAAACAAATCACTCATAGGCATGGGGTTGAGCCCAATCACGTTGAACAAGGGCTTAATGTTTGAAGTGCATGAAATCGCGACGAAATACAAAGACAGGTGCGATACCAGCAAAATTCCCGCTACTTCTTTCTGGCGGGGAAAACACTGAAATTAATAATGGAAGATAAAAAAGAATCGAATGCGGTTAAAAGCGGATTTAACGTACCCGTAGCCTTGTTCAATTTCAATCGTCCACAAATGACCCGACATGTCTTTGAAGTCGTCCGTCAGATAAAGCCGCGAAAATTATTGTTGGTCGCGGATGGCCCGCGTGAATCCAAACCGGATGATGTTCGGCTTTGCGCCGAAGTTCGTGCGGTGTTCGAAGAGATCGATTGGGACTGCGAAGTCACCCGAAATTTCTCAGATATCAACCTGGGTAGTTTCAAGAGGAACTCTAGTGGCCTGAATTGGGTTTTTGATACCGTTGAAGAGGCGATTATTCTAGAAGATGACTGCGTTCCTTCTCCATCATTTTTCCCGTATTGTGAAGCTCTATTGGAAAAATTCAGAGATAACACTAGGGTAGGCGTTATATCGGGAAACAACTTTGTGCCGCCCCGGAGCAGGCAACATGACGCAAGTTATTTTTTCTCTGCTTACGCACTAACTTGGGGTTGGGCGACGTGGCGCCGTTCCTGGAAGCAGGTTGATCTAACCATGTCTTGGTGGGAGCCTGAAAAGGGAAAAAAGCTGTTAAGTACGTTACATCCTCATCCGCAGGAATGGGAATATTGGTATCAGATATATGAGGATATTCATAATGGCATCAAGAAAAATGCATGGGATTATCAAATAATTCTGTCATCTTTTCTTCATTCACAGCTATGTGTGGTACCCGGTGTAAACCTGATTTCCAATGTCGGTCATGGTATAGATGCAACCAATTGCATGGACGCATCTTCGCCGCTGGCTAACATGCCAAGCGAAAATATGGAGTTCCCCCTTAGGCATCCCGTTGCAGTGAGTTGCAATAAGCAAATGGATCACGCGATCTTCAAGGCTCGATTTCACTGCTACAGCCCGCAATCGCTACAACACCGATACGTCAATAACGTAATCAGGAAAGTCGGATCTATGTTACCGACCACATGGAAAGCGAATTTAAAAAAATGGAAACGGCTTTCGATGACCAATAAAAAATAATGATGTAAATTATGCTTATAAAAATAATCTCACAGTTGCCAAAATCAGTCAAAACAATGCTGAAGCCATATTTCGAATTCTTCAGTTTGCTGGCTTCCAGTTCAGAGTCTATGGCAAAAATAGCCTTTGGTAAGGCAATCAGAGTTGTTCAACGCCCTAAATTTCCATGCCAAGATCAAGGCGTTTTCCTTAATCTGGGTTGTGGCATGACCAATCATCCAAAATTTATTAATGTTGATGGGTTTCCCTATCCGCACGTACACTTTGTACATCGCATTGATCGATTGCCGATGTTTGTGGACAGTTCAGTTGACTTAATTTATGCGAGTCACTGTTTGGAGCATTTTGAGTATCGGCACATTAATGAGGTGCTCAGAGAATGGATTCGAGTATTAAAGCCTGGAGGATGTATTCGCTTATCGGTTCCAGACTTCGATAAGCTGGTAGCAATTTACAGCGATACAGGGAATCCTGACGATATTGTTGAACAGATTATGGGTGGGCAAGATAACCCCTACAATTTTCACTATGTTCTGTTCAATAAAAAGAACCTAGCCAGATATTTGATTCAGGCAGGCTTCACTGACATTCATGAGTGGGTTCCAGGGAGCAACGATCTGACAACGTTTTCAGATTTCTCGGTATATCAAAAGGACACAAACGGTAATAAATACGAAATTAGCTTGAATCTTGAAGCGAGAAAAGCATAAGCACGCGAATAAGATTTTTGCAGCGCCATTATTTTAATAATCAATCGGCTTAGGTAAAGACTGTAATAGGTGGAAATACCCGAGTTTGCAGAAATGAATAATATGAATTCAAGATGAAACTTTTGATTGTTCAACCCTGGTTTAGCGCCATTGGCCATCCGGCGCAGTCGCTTATCAATATGGCATCAGCGATCGGGCGGGATGAGCACGTGGAATATCTGGTGTCCAGTGGCGGTGACTCCGAGTATTTTCGGGAGGAAGCGGAGAGGTTGAAGGCGTGGGGCAAGGTCGAGAGTTTTGCGGTTACAACACCGGTTGGCGACTCAAATACGGTCAGGGCTTTGATGGCGCTGTGGCGCATGCGTCTGAAAGGGCGACGATATCAGCGCATTTTATTTTTTGACGAGTCGCTCTATATCCTGGCGCTGCTTTGGCCTTTGGTAGCTTTGTTGCTATCGACAGAGAGATTGAGTGTTCTGCATCTGTTCGGACCGATAGTGGGCAGACGAAATTGGTTGCGACGATTCATTATTAGCCGATTCCTGAATCGACGAGAGGTGCGCTTTTATTTGCGTACCGAAGAAATGACGCAGGCGTGGCGCGATGTATTTAGATCGGTTTCAAGCGGGCACATCACTTATTTGCCATCACTGGAGATTCCCGACGACGAGCCCCGGCAGTACTCAAAGAAAAGTCCAGATTCGTTGGCGTTTGGCATCATCGGCCAAATACGGGTCGGCAAGGGGATCGAATGGCTGGTGCCGGCATTTCAGAACAATGCCACACTCGGAAGGCTAACAGTCGCCGGGGAGTTCAATATGCCCCAAACTCGTGAGCAATTATCAGTTCTCAATGGGTTTGACGGTTTCATTAATTGTTTCCTGTCGGAAAATGACATGCTGGAACGGGCGGGAGAACAGGATTATTTGCTGGTGCTGTATGACTTGTGGGATAAGCGGATGGAGAGCGCAGTGCTGTACCTCGCCGCACGGGTCAATCGTCCGGTGATCGTTTATGGCGACGGTTGGAGTGGTCGAATGGTTCGAGAATTCGGTTGTGGTGTCGTTGCACCTATTGAGCGGAAAGCGATAATGGCTTTGCTGCGAAGTTTGCCGCGTCCGGGTAGTGCCGAATATGTTGGGTTGCTCAAAGGGATGGATGCATTCCGGCAGGCGCATTCAGTCAAGTCGTTACGCGGCAAGGTCGTTCAGGAGTTGCTAGGTTAAATTTGTCCAGGAAGGTGATGCGTAATGCAGTTTATCAAGAGAGGCATCAAGCACATCCTGCGGAATGTGTTCGGGCTGGAAGCGTCCTGGTCCAGGAATCAACCGCCCACTGCGGCGCAGCAAGAAGCGATGAAGCTGGTCGCATCAATGCAAAAATTCGGAATCGATCTGGTTCTAGATGTGGGCGCCAATACAGGCCAGTTCGCGTCTGAGATCCGCCGCTGCGGATATGCGGGCAGGATCGTGTCGTTCGAGCCGCTGTCTTCGGCGCATGGTGAGTTGTTGCAGACAAGTGCCGGGGATTCCAAGTGGGATGCCTACCCGCGTTGTGCGATCGGTGATACTAACGGTGAAGCTGAAATCAATATAGCGGGGAATTCTGAAAGTAGTTCAATTTTGCCGATGCTGGAATCGCATTGCCGTGCCGCGCCGAAATCGGCCTATCAGGGAAAGGAGAAGGTCGCGATCAAAACGCTGGATGTGGTTGCCGGGCAATACCTGAAAGATGCGCGGGCCGCTTTGCTTAAGATCGATACACAGGGTTTTGAATGGCATGTGCTGGATGGCGCGCGTGAGACATTGCCACACATAAAGGGGATAGTGGTGGAGCTCTCTCTTGTGCCGCTCTACGAGGGCCAGCATTTGTGGCGAGATGCGATAACACGTCTTGAGACTGCGGGCTTTATCTTGTGGGCATTCAAGCCAGTTTTTTCCGATCAGGAAACCGGGCGCACGCTTCAGGTCGATGGGATTTTTTACCGGACATCCTGAATAATGTGTGTGCCTAAATGAAAATCTCCACAAACCAATAGTTTCAGCAAACAGCCATGAGCAATCGCACAGAGCCTTTCGCCAACATAGGCAAATTAGAAAGGGTACGGGCGATGCATGACTTGCCGAGTGAGATGAAATCCGGCACCCCTAGAATATCCATAGGATTGGTCGTCTATAACGGGGCCGAGTACATTAGAAGTGCCTTGGACAGCATCGTGAAGCAGCCATATAAGGACATTGAGCTGGTCGTTGTTGATGGAGGTTCAAGTGATGGCACGCTGGATGTCTTGGAAGAATTTGCGAACTATATATCGGTGATGGTCAGCAAACCAGACGAAGGCATATACGATGCGATGAACAAGGTTTGCTCGCTGGCGACCGGTGACTGGCTGATATTTCTTGGTTGTGATGATGTGTTGCTTGAAGCACTGGGTGATATATCCGTGCAAATGACTAGTCCAGATTCAGTTTATTATGGAGATGCGATTTTTCTTTCCAGTGGCAATGTCATCGGGGGGAGGTTTTCAAAACGCAGGTTGGCGCAGATGAATATCTGTCATCAGGCAGTGTTCTACCCTAGAACGGTGTACAAAAAATATGCCTACAGCTTGGACTATAGCTGGTTGGCAGATTACGCCTACAACCTGAATCTAGTTGGTATCGGAATTCAATTTGTTTACGTAAACGAAGTAGTGTCTGTTTACAACGACAAAGGGGGGTCTTCGCACGGCGACGCCGAGTTTGAGAAGAAGAAAATAAAATTGATATATTCATCACTTGGCTTAATGTATGTTGCGCTTGAGATCTTACGCAGACTAAAAGTAAGATTAATAGATATAACAGCAAGATCCATAGGGGTTTTTCTGAAGTGTCTGCTTCCATATTCGTACTGGAAATACTTTCAGTCGTTGTGGAGGAGAATGCAGAAATATTTTTGAATATGATGATCGGACATAGAAATTAAGCTCTGTTTTATACATGTCTTAACATCAAGAATGAGAAATCGCATTCATGATTATGCTCATTACATTTTGATTGAGGATGATAATGGTCGGTGAATTGGTCAGCATTGTTATGGCCACTTACAACGGGGAAAAATATCTGCGCCAGCAGCTGGATAGCATTCTTCAGCAAACCTATCAGCACTTTGAGCTGGTTGTGGTTGATGATGCATCTACAGATGAAACGTTATCTATCCTCAATGAATATGCCGGCTTAGACGATCGTGTTTTTGTGTATCCATCTGAAAATAATCTAGGTTTGGTCTCCAATTTTGAGCGGGGCCTTAGATTGGCTAGGGGAGAATTTATTGCGCTTTCAGATCAGGATGATATCTTCCGGGAAGACAAGATTGAAATATTACTAACTGCGTTGAAAGCCCATCCGAAGAGGGATATTGTTCTGTCAGACCTTTCTTTGATAGATGCCAATGGCAATATTATTGCTCACTCCATGTGGAGCTATTCGAAGTTAAAACCAAAACAAGGAAAGCCATTCCAACATCTGCTTTATGCTAATTTTGCTACTGGATGTGCAACGATGTGCACGCACAGGCTTTTAAAACTTGCAATTCCGTTTCCTCCGGATTGTATTGTTCATGATTGGTGGCTTGCTGTTGTTGCAACAAGTACGAAGGCAGGAGGGATATGCTTGGTTGACAAACAGTTGACGGCTTATCGTCAACATAGTTCGAACGTCCTGGGGGTAATGGAAGAGGGGAAGCTGGAAATGGGGACCATAGTTTCACGAATAACAGCTTCGCCAAGAGGCCGTGCTGGTTTTGAGAACAGGATGCGTCTATACAAGCTGGATCTAGACCGCTTGACGGGATACTTACAGAAATCGGTGTGGTCTTCAATTGATCGGACGATCATAGAAAAGAGCAGGACGCTATTTGTGGATTATGCGAACGACGTTCAGAACAGTTTGGCTAGCAGAATTGCAAAGCTTCCAAGAAGATTTCGCCATGCATGGATAACAGGCGGTGTTGTCTCATGCTTGTCGGTGGTAATGCATACGATATCGCCTTACAAGTAATTGTCATTTTGAAAAATGGCCGTTGCGGTGCTACATAAATATTCATAATGATTAAAAAATTGATACATGTTTTGCGGACACGAGGAATTGCAGGATTGATGTTCACAGTCTATTTTCGCTTGTCCCATTTGTTTCCAAAACATGCTAAATCATTCAGCAAAATTGAAAGTTTGTTACATGGCAAGATTGGAATAGAGATTGGGGGCCCCAGTCAGGTATTCACCGCCAAGGGCATATTCCCCGTGTATCCGATAGCAGGATATCTCGACAATTGCAATTTTGGGGGCACAACCGTCTGGGAAGGTGACATCAATGAAGGGCAGACTTTTCAGTTCGATCGAAACAAACCGGTGGGTCGGCAATATATCGTCGAGGCGACCGCGATGGAAAACATCCCTTCTGTCAGCTACGACTTTGTGCTTTCCTCGCATGTGCTTGAGCATACGGCAAATCCGATCCTGGCTTTGTCGGAGTGGATGAGATTGCTGAAAGATCAGGGCACTTTAGTGCTGCTGCTGCCGCACAAAGATGGAACATTCGATCACCGGCGTCCGGTGACAACGCTGCAACATATGATCTCCGATTTTAATGCGGGCATGGGTGAGGACGATTTGACACACATGACGGAAATCATAGCGTTGCATGATCTGGAACGTGATTCAGAGGCGGGTGATCTGGCTGCGTTCAAGGCGCGGTCCAAGCGTAACTTCGAGAACCGTTGTTTTCACCATCATGTATTTGATACGCACGTTGCCGTAAGTCTTGTCGATCACATGGGCCTGCAAATTCGAGCGGTTGAAGCGATTCGACCCATGCATATTTTAGTGGTAGCCCAAAAGGTAGGTAGAGGGAAATTGGTGGATAACTCTGCCTTTACCGACAAATCAGCACAATATCGGCAGAGCAGTCCTTTCTTGTCCGATCGTTTGTCAGTAGCAGGAAGCAACGCATGAGTTGTTGTGCGATCATCGTTACTTTTCATCCAGGCGCCGAGATAACTGAAAATATCGCCGCCCTGCGTGGTCAAGTGGACGAAATTATCATTGTAGATAACGGCTCAGGTGACGGCTCCAAGGATCTATTGGGCCAACAGGCGCAACTGTCAGGTGTGAGCATTATCTACAATCAAGAAAACCTTGGAATTGCTGCGGCATTGAATATGGGTGTAAGGCTAGCCAAAGTCGCAGGTCACCAATGGATCGCGACTTTCGACCAGGACAGCAAGGTGACGCCTGGCATGATCGGTGCAATGCTGGATGCGTATGAAGCCTATCCAGAAAAAGAAAAGGTTGCGAGCCTGTCTCCCCGATATTGGCATAAGAAGACAGGGGAGATTTATGGCAACAGTCCCGATGTACCAGACATGGCGGCCTTGCCATACGCAGAAGTGCTAGTGGTGATGACCTCGGGAAATTTGATCAAGTCGAGTATCTTTGACGTGGTCGGCTATTTTAATGAGGCGCTTTTCATTGACTATGTGGATAATGAATTTTGCCTGCGGTGTTCTGTCCACGGTTATAAAATCCTTGAGGTAAAAAATGCCATTCTGGAGCATTCTATAGGCTATCCTACCCAGCATAAACTTTTATGGAAAACTCTAATCTCCAGCAATCATAGCGCGCTACGACGCTATTACATTGCACGCAATAGCATTTATACCTATAGAAAATACATATTTACTCACCCCATGTGGGTGCTGAAAGCTGCGTATGGTTTATTGAAAGTAGATATTGTATTAGTGCTGTTCGAGACTGATCGAAAACATAAACTGGCAGCGATCATTAAAGGTGTTATGCATGGATTATCTGGAAGGATGGGTAAGTTTAGCGGGCCTAGCCGGGATTCAAACTGGACGCCGAATAACCCATCTAAATAATATAGATTTTTTATCCCATGACTCTTGAAATAGCCAAGCCGGCCATGGTGACAGTGCTGCTCTCCACGTACAACGGAAGCAAATTTCTTCAGGAACAGCTGAATTCGCTGTATCAACAAACTTATCCAAATATCAGGATTCTGGTTAGGGACGACGGATCGTCTGATTCGACCAGAAGTATTATGGACAACGAACAAGCTAAGGGTCGTATAGAAATACTGGAAGGCCACAACAACCTTGGCCCGGCCCAGAGTTTTTTTGAATTGCTGCGCAGTGCCGCATCAACAGGAACCGAATATGTGGCATTTTGTGATCAGGATGATGTCTGGCATCCCGAAAAAATTGCGCACGCAGTATCGGCCTTGAATGGAGTTACAGGCAGCGGTCCGGCCATGTATTGTTCCAGGTCTGAAATCGTCGATGAGCATCTTGAACATATCGGCTATACAGAGTTGCCGGGAGAATTCGGTTTTGGCAACGCGCTGGTAGAAAACGCAGCTACCGGATGTACGATTGTACTAAACCGGAAAGCCATCGATCTTGTTGGTGAGCACCTGCCTGATAAGGTGTTGATGCACGATTGGTGGTGCTATCTGGTTTTGACTTGTTTTGGCGAGGTCATTTTCAGCGCAAACCCCGACATCCAGTATCGCCAGCATGGAAACAATACGATAGGCTTGGCATCGAATACTTTTTACCGGCTGGGGAGAAAGTTGCGCAGGTTTTTCGGGCGTGGTGAAGGCCGGCAATGGATGAGCGAACAGGCCATATCGTTGCTGAATACGTTCGGAGACGACATCCCGTCATTGCGAAGGCCGGTTCTCAATATGTTCGTCGAGGCAAAATCATCATTGCGCTGTCGCTTACAGTTAGCCTTGTCGAAGGATATTTGGCGAAAGAATTGGTTCGATGATCTGGCGCTGCGAATCCTGATATTGATCAACCGATTTTAGCTGTGATGATCATTAGGCCGTCATTCCTCCTGACGCAGGAATGATGCGGTTTTGTACTTATGCAGGATTTGGGGTTAAATCATCCTTTGCGCATACATCGCGAGCTGAAATGAAAAAACTTTGCTTTGTCGCAACCATCCCCGCCGTTGTTCATGCCTTTCTGCGGGGACATATTCAAGCAACTTCGGAAAAGTATCAGGTAACAGTTGTATGCAATTCTGCCGACAGACACTTGCTTGAGGGCCTGAATGCCCGTCTTATTCTGCTACCCATCGAACGCAAACCATCACCCTGGAAAGATACGCTGGTTCTGCTTCAATTATTAATGCTGTTTCGGCGCGAGCGTTTCGATATTGTGCATAGCCACATGCCCAAGACGGGGCTGCTCGGGATGTTGGCCGCACGGATGGCCGGTATACCGATACGCATCAATACCTTCCACGGCGAGGTGTGGGCAACGCGAAGCGGCTGGCGGCGTGCAGGACTCAAACTGTTTGACCGATTGATAGTATTGCTGGCAACAGACATTTTGGCGGTCAGCCCCTCGCAAAAGATATTCCTCGAGAGCGAGGGCGTTTTACCGCCGGGTAAAGCAACGGTGATTGGGGCGGGTTCGACCTGTGGTGTCGATGCAGCGCGATTTCATCCGGACCTAGTGATGAGGGAAACAGTACGCCATGATTTGGGCATAGCCCGGGATGCCACGGTGATCTTGTTTGTCGGGCGACTAAACCGCGACAAGGGCATGCTGGATCTGGCTGCGGCATTTGATGTGATTGCGAAATCCAACCCGGATGTGGTGCTGTTGCTGGTGGGTTCTGAGGAAGACGTTGCATTCAGCCGTATTCAGGAAATCTGCGATGGGGTACGTGACCGTCTTCGGCATGTGAGATTCACATCAATGCCGGAGAACTACATGGCGGCAGCCGATATCTATTGTCTGCCTAGTTACCGAGAGGGGTTTGGCATGTCCATTATCGAGGCGGCAGCGTGCACGGTACCCACTGTAGCTACACGTATCTATGGCATTACAGATGCAGTGGCAGAGGGGAAAACCGGCTTGCTGTATCCGGTCGGCGATGTGGCGGCCCTGACGCAAAATCTGTTAAAGCTGATTGCAGAAAATGACTTGCGGAAACAGATGGGGAATGCGGCCCGCCAGCGTGCAATCGAGTTATTCTCAAGCGAAAAAATCATCCAACACACGATGATGATGTACGACAGATTACTTGAAGAACGCGGCAACAAGAATGACAAGTAACATAATTGACGGAGGCCATAGACGCGCTCTTGTAACAGGAGCGCGCGGCTTTGTTGGGCAACCACTATGCAATGAACTGGTTAATCGCGGCTACCAGGTCAGTGCAGCGATGCGCTTACCTGGCCCATTAACCGCCGCTGCTGATACGGTAATAATCGGCGCTATCGATGGTGAAACAGACTGGACTGTTGCGCTGCGCAGTGTGGAGACGGTGATTCATCTTGCGGCGCGGGTTCATGTGATGAAAGATACTGCCGCGGATCCGTTGTCGGAATTCCTCAAGGTCAATCTGTATGGCACGTCCAATCTGGCGCAGCAGGCTGCAAGCGCGGGAGTAAAGCGCTTGGTTTATGTTAGTTCGGTCAAGGTGAACGGCGAACAAACCACAGTGAATCGTCCCTTTGCCGAGTCGGATGAACCCGATCCGCAGGATCCTTACGCAGTTTCGAAATTACACGCAGAACAGGACTTGCAACGCATTGCCAAGGAAACAGGGCTAGAGGTCGTGATCATGCGTCCCCCGCTGGTTTATGGTCCGGGGGTGAAGGGAAATTTTATCCGACTGCTGGCCGCGATCGACCGGGGGATTCCGTTGCCGCTGGCGGGGGCGAAAAATGTGCGCAGTCTGGTGTATGTTGGGAATCTGGTGGATGCGTTGATCGCCTGTGCGACACATCCAGCCGCTGCGGGACAGACCTATCTGGTCAGCGATGGCGACGATGTTTCGACCGCGATGCTGGTGGATCTGATCGCCCAGTCTTTGGGTCGTAACAGCCGTACATTCAATTTTCCGCCCGGCCTGTTGCGTGCTGCGGCAACTTTGCTGGGGCGTACAGAACAGGTGGACAGATTGTTCGGTTCGTTGCGCGTCAATGATGAAAAGCTGCGCAGGGACCTGGGCTGGTCTGCGCCGTATACCCTGGAGCAGGGTTTGCGCACCACGGCGGATTGGTATCACAGCCTGCATCAGCACAGATCGCACATGTGATCCCGCTCCTACACACACATGCACCTTTAATGTGAACTGGAATGGGTTGATCCGGCATGGCTAATTTTTAGCGGAGGCCTAAACGCATCGAATATAATTACGTCTCATTTCAAACATGGCGTCTATCGTCCGGGGTGACAAACAACATGCTATTAGTGACTGGGGGTGCAGGTTTCATAGGCTCGAACTTCGTGCTGGATTGGCTCGCGCAAAGTGATGAGCCGGTGGTCAATCTGGACAAGCTGACCTACGCGGGTAACCTGGAAAACCTCGCCGCGCTCAAGGATGATACTCGCCACATCTTCGTGCGCGGGGATATCGGCGATGCGCCTGTGCTGGACAGGCTGCTCGCCGAACACCACCCGCGCGCCGTCATCAATTTTGCCGCCGAGAGCCATGTGGACCGTTCCATCCATGGTCCGGAAGATTTCATCCAGACCAACATCGTCGGTACCTTTCACCTGCTGGAAGCGGTGCGCGCCTATTGGTCGGGTCTGGCTGCCGAAAAAAAGAACAATTTCCGCTTTCTGCATGTCTCCACCGACGAAGTGTATGGCTCGCTCGCAAAAGATGAACCGGCGTTCAGCGAGACCCACCGCTATGAACCGAACAGCCCCTACTCCGCCAGCAAGGCCGCCAGTGACCATCTGGTGCGCGCCTATCACCACACCTACGGCCTGCCGGTGCTGACCACCAACTGTTCCAACAACTACGGCCCTTATCATTTTCCCGAAAAACTCATCCCGCTGATGATCGTCAACGCACTGGCGGGCAAGCCGCTGCCGGTTTACGGCGACGGCCAGCAGATCCGCGACTGGTTATATGTGAAGGACCATTGCAGCGCAATCTGCCGCGTGCTGGAGGCGGGCAGGTTGGGTGAGGTGTACAACGTGGGCGGGTGGAACGAGAAAGCCAATCTCGACATCGTGCATACCGTTTGCGCGCTGCTCGACGAACTGCGTGCCCGGGCCGACGGCAAGTCCTACCGCGAACAGATCGCGTTTGTCACCGACCGGCCCGGCCACGATCGCCGCTATGCGATCGATGCGCGCAAGATCGAGCGCGAGCTGGGCTGGAAACCGGTAGAGACATTCGAGACCGGCATACGCAAGACCGTGCAGTGGTACCTGAACAATCAGGGCTGGGTGAACAGCGTACAGTCGGGTTCCTACCGGCAGTGGATCGAAAAGAACTACGTGGGGCTGGCCGGATGAAGATACTGCTGTTCGGCAAGAACGGCCAGGTCGGCTGGGAACTGCAGCGCAGCCTGGCGCCGCTGGGCGAACTTGTCGCGCTGGATTCGTCTAGCCGTGAAATGTGCGGCGATCTCGCCGATCCGGCAGAACTCGCGCGGACGGTGCGCAAAGTCGCTCCGGATGTGATCGTCAATGCGGCGGCATATACCGCGGTGGACAAGGCCGAGAGCGAGGTTGAACTGGCCCGCACCGTCAACGCACTGGCGCCCGGTGCGCTTGCAGAGGAAGCCATGCGCGCCAAATCATTGCTGGTCCATTATTCGACTGATTATGTGTTCGACGGCAGCGGCGACCAACCCTGGTTGGAATCCGATGCGACCGCGCCGCTGAACGTGTATGGCGCGACCAAGCTGGAAGGCGAACAGCTGATACAACAATCCGGATGCCGCCACCTGATCCTGCGCACCAGCTGGGTGTACGGTGCGCGCGGCGGCAACTTCATCAAGACCATGCTGAAGCTGGCCCGGCAACGCGACAGCCTGAATATCATCGAAGACCAGATCGGAGCACCCACAGGCGCGGATTTGCTGGCCGATGTGACCGCCCATGCGGTCCGGGCCGCGGAGCATCGGCCCGATGTGTCCGGCCTGTACCATCTGGTTGCGGGAGGAGAAACTTCCTGGCACGGCTATGCCCGATTCGTGATTGATTTCGCGGCACGCTCCGGCATCGACATCAAGGTCGCGCGGGATGCGATCAAGGCGGTGCCCAGCAGCGCGTTCCCCACCCCCGCCAAGCGCCCGCTCAATTCGCGGATGGATACAACGAAGCTGAAGCAGACGTTTGATTTGAACCTGCCGGATTGGCAGATCGGCGTGGCGCGCATGTTGAACGAAGTGCTGGAGAAGATGTAGGAGCACTAAAAGTAGGCTATCTGCTATCTGCTGTTGCAGATAGCAGATAGCCTACTTTTAGTGCTCCTACAAACCCCGTTGCACCTTGCTTCTATTCCCCGTCAATCTGCAAACTGACGCCCAGCGACTTCCACTGCTTCACTTCATCCTGCAAAGCGGTATCGGTCAGCGGGTTTTGTGCCAGCCAGTCGTGGCCGACCGAGAGGTAGAATTTGGTGCCGCTGAAGCGCGCGTGCAAATCGGGCAGGTCGATGTCGCTGCGGTTGCGGTAAAACAGCACGGCCAGACGCAGGCTCATCGCGAGCACGCAATTTTCCTCGTTGTTCAGCATACCCTGCAATTTTTTCAAGTTGCCACGGTGTGCCAGCGCCAACAAGCTCAGCCGTGCCTGTTCCTTTTTGGAAAATCCCGGCATGTCGGCATTGGCAAGAATGTAAGCGGTATGTTTGTGGTAGCCGCTGTGCGCCACCCGGATACCGATGCCGTGCAGACTGGCGACCCAACCCAGCACGTGCAATGCAGCCTGGTTCGCATCGCCGCCAAAGAATTGCTGTGCCAGCATATTCGACAGCCTGGTGACCCGCGCGACCTGGTTGGTGTCAACGTGATAGCGCCGCATGAAGTTCTGTACCGTCACGTCGCGCATGTCATTGTTGTGGAAACGTCCCCACAGATCGTAGAGCACACCTTCGCGCAGGGCACCGAGCGCGGGCTGCATCGTGCCGATTTCCAGTTCGCGGAACGCCGCATGCATGATCGCAAAACCCCCCGCCAGCGTGACCACTCGATCGGGGCGCAGGCCCGGCAAGTCCATTTTTTTTACATCGCCTTCCTTGAGCAGGCGGGCGCGCAGCTTTTCCAGCCCGTCGCGGGTGATGCCGCCCTGGCTGTAGCCGTTTGCTTCCAGGATATCGGCGATGGATTTGGCCGTGCCCGATGAGCCCAGTGCATATTGCCACTGCCCGCGGAAATCGGCAGTGATGTTTTGCACTTCGTTGCGCGCGGCAACCTCGGCCTTTTCGAGTTTGCGTTCGGTGATTTTCCCATCCGGAAAAAAATGGCTGCTGTAGCTGACGCAGCCCATGTACAGGCTTTCCATCTTGAGCGGTGACAGGCCGTTGCCGATGATGAATTCGGTGGACCCGCCGCCGATATCCATCACCAGCAGATTTTCGTCGGACTTGGGCAAGCCATGCGCGACGCCAAGATAAATCAGGCGCGCTTCTTCAAGTCCGGAAATCACCTCGATCGGAAATCCCAGCACATGCTCTGCCTGCACAATAAAATCCGGGGCGTTTTTGGCGATCCGCAGGGCGTTGGTACCGACCGCACGCACCGCCACGCTGGGCAGATCGCGCAGTCGTTCGGCAAACCGCCCCAGCGCGGCAATTGCGCGTTGCTGTGCATCGGTACCAAGAATTTTGTCGCCGGACAGCCCATCAGCCAGTCTTACCGATTCGCGCAAACCGTCCAGCATGTAGAGCTGGTCGCCTTCGGCACGCGCGATCTGCAGCCGAAAACTGTTCGAGCCCAGGTCGACTGCTGCAAGGATGGACTGATCCTTCACTTCCGGGAACTTCGAAAAATATACATTTCATCCCAACTGATGGAACAACTAGCCATTCGACTAAGCTGTCCAAAGGCGTTGCATAGCCAATCGGCTAAGTCACCAAAAGACGGTGACATAAGCCGCTGGTTAACGACAGCCAAGTCGCTGGTTATACTGTGTTGCGGAAAAAATATCTTGCTTACATATAGCCCATATGCGGCGCGGCGAAATTTTTTCCGCGCCTTGTATTTGGGCGAAATCTGCATTTTTAGAAGTTCCCTATTCCTGGATTTCGCGATCGATCTCGTCGATGGTGATGTGGCGCACGTCGCGTCCCTTGACCATGTAGATGACGTATTCGGACATGTTCTTGGCGTGGTCGCCGATACGCTCGATCGCCTTGGCCACGAACAGGATCTCCAGGGAAGTGGTAATGGTGCGCGGATCCTCCATCATGAAGGTGATCAGGTAGCGCATAATGGCGCGAAACTCTTCGTCCACCTGGTCGTCCTGGCGCACCACCTGTGCCGCCATCACCACATCAAGACGCGCGAACGAATCCAGCGATTTGCGCAGCATATCCAGCGCGATTTCGGAGGCATGCTTGATTTCCTGGTAACGCGGTATCGCCAATCCCTGCTTTTGCGAGAGCAGCTTGGCCATACGGGCAATCTTCTCGGCTTCATCGCCAATGCGTTCCAGATCGGTGATGGTCTTGATCACCGCCATCACCAGACGCAGATCACCGGCTGCCGGCTGGCGGCGCGCGATCACCTGGCTGCAGGCTTCGTCGATCTTGACTTCCATCGCGTTAACGCGATGATCATCGTTGATCACCCGGTTCATCAGCGCCACATCGCCGCTGACCAAAGACTCGACGGCACTCTTGATCTGGCTCTCCACCAATCCGCCCATCTGCAACACGTAAGCGCGGATGGCTTCGAGGTCGGCATCGAACTGCCGGGAAATATGTTCACTGCTGCTCATACTGAATTCCTTAAAAAGTTATGCAACTGGACAGGATATGCGGCGAATGTGAAGGGAACATGACGGCAAGCTAAACCGTCATCGTCTTGACGCCCTGTGCTGTTCCCAGCAGCAGCACATCGGCGCCGCGGCGGGCGAACAGGCCGTTGGTAACGACGCCCGCTATGTGGTCCAGCGCGGATTCAAGTTCTACCGGGTTCATGATATTCAATCCGTGCACATCGAGGATGATGTTGCCGTTGTCGGTGGTAAAGCCCTCGCGCAATTTGGGTTGCCCGCCCAGCGCAACCAGCTGGCGTGCCACCGAACTGCGCGCCATCGGGATCACTTCCACCGGCAGCGGGAATTTGCCCAGCACATCGACCAGTTTGCTGGCATCGCACACGCAGATGAATTTTTTGCTGGCCGCCGCCACGATCTTCTCGCGTGTCAGCGCGCCGCCGCCGCCCTTGATCATGTGCAGGTGGCGGGTGATCTCGTCCGCCCCGTCCACATATACCTGCAGGTCGCCCGCGTCGTTGAGTGGCAACACTTCGATGCCGTGTCCCTTCAGCCGTTTCGCGGAAGCTTCCGAACTGGCGACCGCGCCGCGTATCTTGTGCTTGATCCTGGCCAGTTCATCGATGAAAAAATTTGCGGTGGAGCCGGTGCCCACACCGACGATGGAATCGATAGGCACATATTCGATTGCCGCCCTGGCAACCGCGCGTTTCAATTCGTCCTGATTTGTCATTTCAACTGTTCGCTTTCAAATTTATTTATTGTTAGACGCGATTATTGCAGGAATTGAAAACGTTGGGGAATTTTGCTCGTGCGGCGCGACAAAAATAAAGGGCGGATTGCTCCGCCCCTTATTTGTGCTGTCCGACCAGCCGTTGCCGAATTGCGCTTTACCACTGATAGGAAATACCGATAGACGCAACCGGCCAGAATTTGAAATTGCCCAGGTCATTCTGCAGTTTGGTGTTTTCCGCGGCAGTGTCGCTTTGCAACTGGGTACAGCTGGCCGTTCCGGCAATCGCGCTGCCGCAGGTGGCGACCAGGCTGGTCTTGGGGGTGCCCTGAAACAGCACGCCGAAATCGGTGGTCATGCCCCAGCCCTGGTCAGTCGGCGACGGTTTGCCCCAGCCTATCCCGATATAGGGCGCAACCTTGTTGAAGGACATTTCACCCTGCAGCGAGCCGACGTCGGTCGAACTGTAAGTATTGCCATTGATGGTGTAGGTTCCGCCGGTGGGCTGCCCGTTCAGGCTAACCTTGTTGTTGTTGTACATCACGCCCAAGCTGGTCCTGAAACTGCTATCTTCGAACGGGTACCAGTCCGCCAATGCACTGACCGTTTGCAGCTTCAAATGGAAGTCGTAATTGACCGTGCTTGAGTTGGCGTTGTATTGATATGAATATGAATTCAGCCCGATGCGGGCACCCAGGCTGCCGGTGAGGGCGATATCCAGCTCGGCACCCAGTCCCAGTGTGCTGATTTTTCCGGTTACAGACAGGTCGGAGCGGCGGTAACTGTCCTGCTGGTCAGCAGCATCAGGCGATTCTTCCGCGCCGGCTGCCGGCGCCGTCTCAACAGGAGGCGCTGTTTCAGGGGTGGCCGGTTCCGGCTCACCGGCTGCCATTCCCGCCATGGCCGTACCCGCAGCGCTTGCCGAAGTGGCGGGCATAACAACGGCCGCAGGAACGACGGTGGTAGCCGTTACGGGTGTTTCAGGCGGGGCGGCGGCAGCGGGTGCAGCCGGGACTGCAGGGGTGGGAGCGGGTTCAGGTGCGGGTGTCGGTGTCGGGATTGCCGCAGGATCAATGGGTATGAATTGCAGTTTGCCGAATGCCTCCGCGGGTACGGCCAATGTAGAAACCGGAGAGGCCAGAACGGCGGAAGAGGTCGCGACAACGGTCTGGCCGGTGGCGACCGTCTTCATTCCGGCCGCATTCGTCATTGTGATCTTGCCCGCCAAGACCCGGCTATAAACCGATTTTCCAACCATGGATACCATGAAGTCAGTTCCGTGTATCCCGATGGTCGCGTCTGGGGTCGACAGCCGGAACGCCTGTCGATTATGCTGGCCGATCAACCCGGAAATGAAGCGCATGCCTCCCTGAAACATCGAGAATACGATGCTGCTGTTCCCGATCCGTTTGGCGTCATAGCGGTATTCGCGCACCTTGAAAATGGAATCGGCCTGCATCGTGACGACTTGGCCGTCCTCGAATCTCAGCAGTGCGGCGCTATTATCGCCGGTCTGGATCAGCGTATCGGACACGACGGGTTCGCTATTGGTCACGCGCTGGGTGGGATTTTTTCCCTGCGTGACGAACACATCGCCGCTCACCCGATAGATGCGGCTGACATTTTCCGCATCATTTTGCGACGCAAATGAAACGGCCGGGAACAAAAAGAGTACTGCCAATACTGATGCGATTGCTTTCATGTCATGAGGGTCCGGTGGATTGAGTGGGAAATAAATCGGACGGCTACGGGCGTCAATGTAAACCCGGTGCGGGGGACCGTCAATAGCCGCACTCCGCCCGCCGCGCCTGCCGGCTCAGAAACGCATCAGCAAAGCTGCGCCCGCTTCCATCTGCACGAAACCGTTGCCGCGAACCATGATCGTGCATCCTCCCGAACAGAACACGGCGGTGTCGGAGTTGAGCATGGTGTAGATTGCGCGCACATCGAAGCGCACGCCAACGCTCCGGGAAAAATAAAATTTTGCGCCGCCGCCCAGCGATAGCGACAGCCGATTTTCCGTGGTGAGGTCGGCGCGTTTCGGCACCATGCGCGTCACACCCATGGTCCCCGACACGAAGGGGTGCATGAGCCCCTCGGCCGGCAGCAGGTACAGCCCGCCGATGTGGTAGTAATCGATGCTGAGATTGAACAGCGGATTGCCGGTGAATGTTCCGGCGGTGGTCAGCTGCGTGTCCTGGCGGCTAAGGAATACCTCGACCTGCTTGTCCGGCTCGGTGTCGAAATCAAGCAGCAGCCCAAAGCTGTTCGCATCCGCCAGCTCGAACCCGGACAGGGTGTTGGCATCCTGGAAGCTGCCTCCGTAGCGGTGACCGATGAAAGGCGCGACTTCGACTGCCCGCGCATCGGATGAAACGGCGGGGATCAGGGAGAGCGCCAGAATGAATGCTGCAATATTACCCATATCCGCTGGAAATCGATGATGTGGTTGGCTGTTGCAGCGAATGTAATCGTCGGGTGGCGGGGCGTCAACAATCATGAAAATTGCAGGGTGGTCGCGTTGATCCCGCGACCACGGTTGGTTCGCGGTGCAGAGCGTATTTCGGTGCGGCGATGGTAAGATGCAAATGGGGTTACAACAAAATGGAAGGAAAAAGAATGCAGATCCATACGGTCGCAACCACGCCTTTTCCCGACCAGAAGCCGGGCACCTCGGGATTGCGCAAACGCGTCCCGGTTTTTCAGCAGGCCCGTTACCTGGAAAATTTCGTGCAGTCCATTTTCGATACCATCTCCATCCCGCACGGGGCGACGCTGGTACTGGGCGGCGACGGACGCTACTACAACCGCGAGGCGATCCAGGTCATCCTGAAAATGGCCGCGGCCAACGGGTTCGCGCGCGTGCTGGTCGGCAGGGACGGCATCCTGTCTACGCCCGCCGCCTCCTGCCTGATACGCAAATACCGCACCCACGGCGGGATCATCCTGTCCGCCAGCCACAATCCGGGCGGACCGGACGGCGATTTCGGCATCAAGTACAACGGCAACAACGGCGGTCCCGCGACCGAGACCGTCACTGAAGCGATCTTCGCGGCAAGCAAAAAAATCGCCCAATATCGCATCGCCGACTCGGCTGATATCGAACTGGACCGGATTGGCGATTATAAAATCAGCGCCATGACGGTATCGGTGATCGATCCGGTTGCGGCCTACGCCGAGCTGATGGAATCGCTGTTCGATTTTGCGGCGATCCGCTCATTGTTAAAAAATGGATTCAGGATAAAGTTCGACGCGATGCACGCGGTTACCGGCCCCTATGCGCGCGAGATTCTGGTGAATCGTCTCGGCGCCCCAACAAACAGCGTGATGAACGCGGTGCCGCTGCCGGATTTCGGCGGCGGCCATCCGGATCCCAACCTGACCTATGCGCATGAGCTGGTCGGAATATTGTACGGCGATGATGCACCCGATTTTGGCGCGGCGTCGGACGGCGACGGCGATCGCAACATGATCCTGGGCAACCGTTTTTTTGTCACTCCTTCCGACAGCCTCGCGGTACTCGCCGCGAACGCGAATCTGGTGCCCGGATACCGGCAGGGACTGGCGGGCATCGCACGCTCAATGCCGACCAGCGCGGCGGCTGACCGCGTCGCCAGGGAACTCGGCATCCCCTGTTACGAGACGCCCACCGGCTGGAAGTTCTTCGGCAACCTGATGGACGCGGGCAAGGTCACCCTGTGCGGCGAGGAAAGCTTCGGCACCGGCTCCGACCACATCCGCGAGAAGGACGGCCTGTGGGCAGTGTTGTTCTGGCTGAACATACTCGCGGTGCGCAAACAGTCTGTGGAACAGATACTGATGGAGCACTGGGCGCGTTTCGGGCGCAACGTGTATTCACGCCATGATTACGAGGACATTCCTGCCGACGCGGCCAACGGCGTGATGAAATTGCTGCATGACAGCTTTGCCACGCTGCAGAATGCGCGTTTCGGACAGCTGCAGGTCAAAATGTGCGACGATTTCAGCTATACCGATCCGGTGGACGGCAGCGTCAGCACCGGCCAGGGCGTGCGCATCATATTCACCGACGGCTCGCGTATCGTGTTCCGTCTTTCCGGTACCGGCACCGGGGGTGCGACATTGCGCATCTACCTGGAATCCTTTGAACCCGATGTTTCCAGACATCACCTGGACGCGCAGCAGTTGCTGGCCACGCTGATCGGCATCGCATCGCAAATCTCCGAATTGCGCAAGCGCACCGGTCACGAAAAGCCCACCGTCATTACTTAAGGCCAACCCTTAAGCGGCTATAATGGGCGCATAGCTGCCTGTCCGCGCCATTCCTGCGCGGATCCATTTGAAGGAGTGCGCCATGGCAAACAGAAAAATCATCCAGACCCCCGATGCGCCCGCTGCGAGCGGCACCTATTCACAGGCGGTGTGCGTCAACGACACAGTCTACCTGTCCGGCCAGATCGGGGTGGACCCGGGCACCATGCTGATGGTCGAGGGTATCGAAGCGCAGATTCATCGTGTGTTCCAGAATTTGCGCGCGGTGGCGAGTGCGGCCGACAGCAGTTTCAACGATATGGTGAAACTCAACGTCTATCTCACCGACCTTAAAAATTTCGCCAAGGTCAACGAAATCATGGCCGGCTATTTCCGCCAGCCCTACCCGGCACGTTCTGCGGTGGGTGTGGCCAAGTTGCCGCACGGCGCGCTGGTGGAGATGGATGGCGTGCTGGTGATTCAGGATTAATTCCACTTCATCGGCGACACAGCATTGGCTTACACCGTCATTTACTCGTCGCCGCTTTGTTTCAACTTGGAATTGGACCCGGAATAGGCTGTTGTGCATCCATCCAAAATCTCCCCTGCCACGCTAAGCAAACTCGCCAAGCTCGGTATCCATCACCGCGCCGACCTGCTGTTGCATCTGCCGTTGCGCTACGAGGACGAGACCCATCTTGCACCGATTGCCACCGTGCAAGCCGGTGAAACGGTGCAGGTGCAGGGCGTCATCACCCACAGCGAAGTCGCTTATCGTCCGCGCCGTACCCTGGTCTGCCGTTTGCAGGACAACGGCGACGAGCTGTACCTGCGTTTCCTGAATTTCTACCCCAGCCAGCAGAAACAACTCGCGGTCGGCAAACAGATACGCGCCATCGGCGAGGCACGGATGGGTTATTACGGCATGGAGATGGTGCACCCGAAATGCCGTGCGGTGGATGACGACACGCCGCTGCAGCAAAGCCTCACGCCGGTTTACCCGACCACGGCGGGGCTGGCGCAACCGGTATTGCGCAAGCTGATCGTCAACGCACTGGAGACGCTGCCGCTGCCCGATACCCTGCCGGATGTGCTGTTGCAAAAACTTGAACTGGCCGGCTTCGCCGACAGTATCCGCCTGCTGCACTGCCCTTCACCAGAGATATCTGCAAATTCTTTGGAAGAACGCAGCCACGCAGCCTGGCGGCGCATCAAGTTCGACGAGTTGCTCGCACAGCAGCTGTCGATGCGCGTGCATCACCGCGAGCGCGGCAAGCGTATCGCGCCCGGGCTTGCCGCGCACGGCAAGCTCACCGAGCGCCTGACCAAAGCCCTGCCGTTCGCGCTGACCAACGCGCAACAACGCACCTTTGCAGAGATCAGCGCAGACCTCGCGCAGCCGCACCCGATGCAGCGCCTGCTGCTCGGTGACGTTGGCAGCGGCAAGACCATCGTCGCCGCACTGGCGGCTTTGCAGGCGATCGAGAACGGCTACCAGGTTGCACTGATGGCGCCCACCGAGATCCTTGCCGAGCAGCATTACCTCAAGCTGCGCGACTGGCTGGCGCCGCTCGGCATAGTGCCGGTGTGGCTATCCGGCAGCCTGAAGAAAAAGGACAAGCAGCTTGCCGCGGAACAGATCGCGTCGGGTGAGACACTGCTTGCGATCGGCACGCATGCGTTGTTCCAGCAGCAGATCAGCTTTCACAGGCTGGGCCTGGCGATCGTTGACGAACAGCACAAGTTCGGCGTGCAGCAACGTTTGTCTCTGCGCAACAAGGGAAAAACCGAGAACAACGATGCACATTTGAATTCGAATTCACATGAGCCGCATCAATTGATGATGAGCGCCACGCCGATCCCTCGCACGCTGGCAATGAGCTATTACGCCGACCTCGATGTGTCGGTGATCGACGAGTTGCCGCCGGGCCGCACACCGGTGATCACCAAGCTGGTCAGCGACACGCGCCGCGACGAGGTGTTCGAACGGGTGCGCAGCGCCTGCATGGCGGGGCAGCAAGCGTATTGGGTATGCCCGCTGATCGACGAGTCTGAAACTCTTCAACTGCAGACCGCATTGGAAACCTACCAGTTGCTCAGCGCAACCTTTCCCGAACTGCGTGTCGGGTTGGTGCACGGCAAGCTGGACAATGCCGAAAAGGCGCGCGTGATGGCAGCGTTCAAGGCCGGCGAGCTGCAGTTGCTGGTCGCCACCACGGTCATCGAGGTCGGCGTGGATGTGCCCAATGCCAGTCTGATGGTGATCGACCACGCCGAACGCATGGGGCTGGCGCAACTGCATCAGTTGCGCGGCAGGGTGGGACGCGGCGCGGCGCAAAGCCTGTGCATCCTGCTGTACCAGCAACCGCTCTCCGAGCTGGCGCGGGCGCGCCTTAAAATCATCTTTGAGAGCACCGACGGTTTCGCCATTGCGCAACACGATCTGCAATTGCGCGGTCCGGGCGAGTTGCTCGGCGCGCGGCAAAGCGGGATGGCGATGCTGCGTTTCGCCGACATCAGCGAAGATGAAGACCTGTTGAACCAGGCGCGTCTGGTCGCCGACGAACTGCTGCGCGATTACCCCGAAGCGGCACGTGCGCATCTGCAGCGCTGGATGGCCAACAAACACGATTTTCTGCATGTCTGAGCTGGATGGTCAGCCCCCGATACCATGCCATGCCGTGCCATGATTGAGCCGCGCGGGGCTGTTCTACTGATCAGGGAAACGATGCCTGCCAACTTGCTGCTCAGACAAAACGCAGACTGATGGTGATAGTGCGGATTTGAATTCTATAATGCGGCTGTATCGTTATATTTTTCGCTCCGCGGTTTATCCGGCACAATCGTGGAATCTCCATATTAAGGCAGCGCTGAATTGATGGATCACCAGATAAAATCCCTGCCCGACCTGTCCTCGGTCACACTATGCGCTGTCGATTGCCTGAATCCCGCGCTTGCATTGCGCGCGCTCGATATTTGCGGACTGCAGTGCAATTTCGGCGATATGGTGTTTCTTTCGGACAGCGCAACCCGGCACGAGCTGGACGGCTGCCGCATGGTTGATATTCCCCGCATTGGCTCGGTGGCGGAATACTCCCGCTTCGTCCTCAAGGAACTGGGCAGGCACTGTCATACCGGGCATGTGCTGCTGGTCCAATGGGATGGCTACATCATCAATCCGCAAAGCTGGCGCCCGGAGTTTCTCGAATACGACTACATCGGCGCTCCGTGGGGCTGGTATCAGGACAATCATCGTGTCGGCAACGGTGGATTTTCGCTGCGCTCCTGGCGGCTGCTTGATGCGTTGCTGGATGAGGGCATCGTCGATATCGAGCCCGAAGACGAAGCCATCGGGCGGCGCTACCGACCGCTGCTCGAAGCGAAGTACGGAATCCGGTTTGCCCCCGAGGAAATTGCCGAGGCGTTTTCCTACGAAACGATATCGCCCAAAGACGACCCGTTCGGATTTCACGGCCTGTTCCATATGTGGTCGGTCCTGCCGCAGCAGCAACTGGACGGATTTGTCGCCGCACTCGCCAACTCGTCCGTAGCCAGCCGTCAATACCTTCAGTTGTGCAAGAACTATGTCGAACTGGGCTGCATGGAAGAAGCCGCGGTGATGCTGGAGCGACGCATGGGAGTGGTTCCGGATGACAGTGAAGCCGGCAAGCTGCTTGCTTTGCTGTCCTCCCCACAGGCCGGCGTCCCGCCCATGTTGCCCATGCTGGGCAGCAGCGACCCGTGCCCATGCGGCAGTGGCAAACAATACCGGGTGTGCTGCGGTGATGTTTCAGGGACAGGGCCGGCGGCTTTGCCGCCGCCAGCCGGACAAATCGAATTCGTTCTGCATAACGCGATGGCGCATCATCATGCCGGACATCTGGAAGAAGCAGAAGCGGGATACCGGCAGGTGCTTGAACACAAACCCAGGCATGCTACCGCGCTGCAATATCTGGCAGTCGTGGCGATGCAGCGCGGCGACAAAGTCCGCGCGCGGCAAATGAACCGCCGGGCACTCGACCTTCGCTCGTATATGGCCGATTTTCTGATCAACCTCGGCATGTGCCTGCGCCTGAGGGGCAGGATCGTCGAGGCACAGGATTGCGACTCGTATGTATCGGCAATCAGGCCGGACTATGTTCCCGAACACAATAATTTCACTTAGTCGGAATGGCCGGCTTGAGCGATCCCTATAACACATGAACAAAATTTCGCCGGATGGCCAACAGACACGATTACCTGCATGTCTGAGCGCGCCGTTAGTGACGGACTTCTGTGATATCCGGTTTCAGGTCGGTGATTGTATAATCCGCCAAAAACAATACACACAGGTTGATGGTTCTGGTCAACGGACAGGATTTATTCTTTCTCATCATCCGAATATTGCCGGAAGAGCCTGTCGCAAAAGCCGGTTTTTCAGTTTAAATTTGAGGGGGCTGTTTGGAACAAATTTCATGGCTGTCTGCCCAGGGTTACCAGGGTCTGCTCGATCGTCTGCAGGACGGGATATTTGTTATCGACGCGGGACAGCTAGTCTACGTCAACCAGCGTCTGGCCGACATGCTCGGGTATCCGGTCGATGAACTGATAGGCCGGCCTTTCATCGAAGTGGTCGCAGCCGAGGACCGGCCCATTGTTTGGGAAAGGCATCATGCCCGCCTTGCCGGAGTACAGGTTCCCGAACAATATGACATCCATCTTAGTACCTCGCGCGGAGTAATTTTCTGTTCGCTGAACGTTGGTCTGGGCGAGGACAAGGAAGGCTGCACCGTGACAGTCGGGAGTGCCCGCGATGTGACGCAGCAAAGCGAGGCGCTGGCCGAACTGGAAGCCTCCAGGGTTGAACTGAAATCCATCATGGATCAACTTCCCGACGTCCTCTACCGCACCGATATGCAGGGGATCATCACCATGATTTCCCCGGTTTGTTTTGACATTCTCGGATACCGACGGGAAGAATTGCTGGGCACGCCCTTAAGCGATTACTACAACATACGTGAGGACAGACAGAAGATTGTGCAGGCCATCAACGAGGCGGGTGGCAAGGCTACCCGGGTCGAATCGGCGTTGAAACACAAGGACGGTTCGATCGTTTGGGTATTGACCAACGCCTTTGTCCGTTTCGATGCGGACGGGCAGCCAGTTTCCATACAGGGCTTGGCGCGCGACATAACCGAGCGCAAACGGATGGAAGACCAGTTGATGATGCTATCCAGAACCGACGGTCTGACAGGGGCTTACAACCGCGGCTACTTCATGGAAAAGTCCGAAGAGGTTATCGGCATGATGAGAAGGTACCGGCGCCCGGCATCGATGATGGTTGCGGATCTGGATCATTTCAAGATGATCAACGACAAATACGGCCACCATGCAGGCGATTTGGCCCTGAAGGCTTTTACCGATGTATGCAGGCAGGAGATTCGCGAGTCCGACATACTTGGACGGCTGGGCGGCGAAGAATTCGGTGTGATGCTGCCCGAGACCACGATACAACATGCACGGATTCTGGCCGAGCGCATTCGCAAGGCGACATCGGCACTTGAGATCAAGCTGGACGACCAGGCGGTCAGGATCGCCGTATCCATCGGGCTGGTGGAACTCAGTACGGAGGGCGCAACACTGGATGCCGCAATGCGTAGCGCCGATCTGGCCATGTACCAGGCCAAAGCGGGAGGCCGCAATCAAGTGGTTGCAGCCATGGCATCATGTTGATCGCATCAACCTTTCAACGGTATTGCTGACAGATGGAAGACCAATACTGGCGAGGCGCAGCGCTGGGTTGCGAAGCCGGACTCGCACCCTGGTTGGGCGACCGCGGTTCGCTGACACAGCGCATTCGGCAACGCTGCACGGACTTCGCGGTGCGCAATGTGCGCAGCAGCCTGGCGCGCATCGCGCCGGACGAAGCTGCGCTGCTGGGCATCGCTACACATCAGTTTGCCTGGTCGCGCGAAGTGTTCCTGTATGCCGACGGTCAGCCCGTGGTATTTGCCCACAGCGCGGTTGCGGCCGGGCATCTGCAGGGCGTGTGGTCTGAAGTGCGCACATTGGAAAATAAGCCGCTCGGCGCATTGCTGTTCGCGCACCCGCTGGTGGTGCGCAAGCCGCTGCATTACCGTGCGCTGCGCAACACGCATCCATTGTATCGTCGTGCCGCCGGAGCGCTGATCGAACCGCCGCACAGGTTGTGGGCGCGGCGTTCGCTGTTCTACCTGCACGATGCGCCGTTGCTGGTCACGGAAGTGTTTTTGCCGGGAATTCTGCGGCTGAAATGAACCGGGCCAACAATCCAGATCAGTCACGCCCGTTTTAAACAGCAATTTAAGAAAGCAGCACCCGCCCGGTAACCGCATCAATCAGCACCCCGGATGAAGCGGCACCGCGTTTTATTGCGACCAGATAGGCGGAGTTGTCCGGTTTGATGACGCGCAGTTGGGCGGATGGAATGCCGGCGGAGGTGACATCAGTCTGTGCGCTTATCAGGGTAATTTCATCCCTGCTAAAATCTTCCGTATCGATTTTGCGTTGTCCGTCGATAAAGCCTATCGCTGCGGTCAGGGCGATTACGCCTGCAGCACCGGGAAGTATTCTCAGTTTTTTCATGTTTGCCCCTGAATAAACAATGTTGGTTGCGACGATAGCGCGCGAACGAAACAGGCCGGCGCATTGGGTCAATTGTTATCGCAAACAGGATGAATTCCGAACGCCGACACAACTTTTCAGTTGCGCAAAATCTCCCGAAAACTCGGAAATATTTATTTAACTGAAAATATGATTGGGTTTCCCAGCCAAAGTTCAGCGGATAAACTTTTTGAAACAATTCACCGGTTGAATCATGTTTCCGAACAAACCGTTAATATGGCCAAGATTATTAGGATGCCGACATCAAATCAAATTACAATTCGCGGTATCAGACATACAGGAGTCAGCTTACATGATCGCACCCATTCCATTACGTGATATTCCGCAGACCAATATATTTCGCAAAGGCGACATCTTTGTGTTGTTCGGCGAACTGTTTGGCCGGGGTTATGCCAATGGTTTGATCAATGAAGCGCGCAAGGCGGGCATGACCATCATCGGCATCACCGTCGGCCGGCGCGGCGAGAACAACGTGCTGCGTCCATTGACTGACGAGGAACTGGCCGTGGCCGAATCTAATCTGGGCGGGCGCATCATCAATGTGCCGCTGATGGCCGGTTTCGATCTTGATGCCCCGGCAGGTGAACCGACCCCGACCGATATGCTGGCCGACATGACGCTGAAGAGCTGGCAGGACGACAAGCTCGACTGGAAGCATATCGAGAAATGCCGCGAAGTCGGTGTAAAGCGTTTCAAGGATTCCGTGGCCAGGGTGATGACCAAGATTGACGGAATGATTCCGGATGGCAGCAACGTATTTTTTGCCCATACCATGGCCGGCGGCATTCCCAAGGTGAAAGTGTTTCTGGCGATTGCCAACCGCATCTACAAAGGGCGCGGCGAGCGCTTCCTGTCATCGCGCGCACTGTTCGACAGCGACCTCGGCAAGCTGATCCTGATGAACTTCGACGAAGTCACCGCAAACACCTTGCAGCATCTGATCGACGGCAGCGCGGCGATCCGCGCACGGATAGAAAAGACCGGCGGCCAGGTGCGCTACACCGCCTACGGTTACCATGGCACCGAGATACTCACGGATGGTCATTACGAATGGCAGACCTACACCAATTACTCGCAGGGTCCCGCCAAGATGCGCCTGGAACGCGTTGCCGAAGCAGCCTGGGCGAGGGGAATCAAGGCGACGGTTTACAACTGCCCGGAGATACGCACCAATTCATCGGACATCTTCGTCGGCGTTGAGCTCTCGCTGTTCCCGTTGCTCAAGGCATTGAAAAGGGAAAATGGCGGCGCCTGGGCGGATGCGCAGTGGCAAGCCTGCCGCGCATTGTTTCAGGACGAGCAGGCGCTGGATAATCTGCTGAAAAAAATCACCGACTACAATGCCAGCAGCGTGATGAAGAAGTTCCGCAATTTCGAGGCATGGCCGATGGACAACTCGGCAGAACTGGCAGACCTGATGATAGGCACTTCGGAAGAAATCACCCAGATGCACAAGGACCGCAAGGCGCTCGTCACGGACATCCTGAGTGCGCTGGTGCTGGAAGGAACCGGGCCGTTGATGTTCCACGAAACCTCCAATCCTGCCGGACCGGTACTCTGGCTCAATCATGACATCATCGCCAAGCAACTTAACCTGACGCACAATAAATAATCGCGGGACCTGTCAATCAATCCGGCGATCAATCAGGTCCAGGTACAGCGCCTCCACCCTGCTCCGCGCCCACGGGGTGCGGCGTAAAAACTTCAGGCTGGATTTGATGCTGGGATCGTGCGTAAAACAGCGTATCGGCACGGCGGCAGCCATCGCCGACCAGCCGATGTCCCCGGCTAACCGGGTAACCATCGCTTCGAGGGTGATGCCTTCCAGGGCGGGACGACTTGCCGATTTTTTAATTGAGTCCATCGCGCATTTTACAGATGAACGCTTTACTTGGGTGCTGCGCGACTCACGGGCGTCATGGCAGGCAACCATTGATTAAATGTAAAGCTTGGTGTGGTAGCGCGAAACAAGAATGGATTGGCCGGGAGATCAAGCATGAATGCAACGCGAAAACTGCGGGTGGGACTTGCGCTGGGCGCCGGATCGGCGCGCGGCTGGGCGCATGTGGGCGTGATCCGCGTCCTGGAGCAGGCGGGTATCCGGCCGGATATGGTATGCGGCACATCGATAGGTGCGCTGGTCGGGGCGGCCTATGCAGCTGATGAGCTGGAAAATTTCGAGAAATGGTTGCGCGGGCTGGGGATCAAGGAGGTGCTCTCGCTCATGGATGTGCGCATGAACGGCGGAATGATCAAGGGCGAGCGATTGATGGAGTTTTTTCGCCGCAGTTTCATTGATCGTCCGATTGAGGAATTGACCATTCCCTTCGCCGCAGTCGCCACCGCATTGCATTCCGGCACCGAAGTCTGGTTGCGCGAAGGGTCTACGATTGAAGCAGTGCGCGCGTCCATAGCGCTGCCCGGGTTGTTCATGCCGGTAGTATACGATGGACGGATTCTGGTTGATGGCGCGCTGGTCAATCCGGTGCCGGTATCGCTGGCACGGGCGATGGGCGCTGATATCGTGATTGCCGTCGACCTGAACTCAAACCGGTTGGGCCGCCATCTCCCCGATGAATCCGCAACTGAAACCCCGTCCGACGTGATCAGCGAATGGAGGAACAGATTAAAGAATAATCTGGGGGCGTTCATCTCCAAGCGCAAAGAAACCGAGCCAAAACTTCCCTCGATAATGGAGGTGCTCGCCAGCAGCTTGAATATCATGCAGGAGCGCATCAGCCGCAGCCGCATGTCCGGAGACCCGCCTGATGTGATCGTGGCACCGCGTCTGGCGCAACTCGGCCTGCTTGATTATCACCGTTCCAAAGAAGCGATTGCGGAAGGACAGCGCGCGATGGAAGCGGCGTTGCCCGATCTGGAAGCGATCATGAAATAACCGCCGGGGACTTAGAAGCTGTGCTGAGCCTGTACTGCCGATGCCGTGCGGCGCAGTCTGATGAGCGATTACAATGCCCATCCGTAAGCCCAGGTATACTCGTCATGATTCCCCCCGTCCGTCTCGCAAAACGCCTCGCCGCAACACTGCCATGCTCACGCCGCGAGGCCGAGCACTATATCGCGGGCGGTTGGGTGAAAGTAGATGGACAGGTGGTGGAAGAGCCGCAGTTCATGGTGTCGGAGCAAAAGATAGAGCTTGACCCCGAAGCCACCCTCGCACCGCTGGAACCCGCGACCATCATGCTGCACCAGCCGGCCGGGATAGCCATCAACCCCAGTGCCGCACTGCAACTGATACGCGCCGAAACCCATGCGGCAGACGATACTTCTGGCATTCACATGCTCAAGCAACACTTCCTCAGGCTCACGCAGCACATACCGCTGGAAGGAAATGCCAGCGGTATGGTGTTGTTTACCCAGGACTGGCGTGCGGCGCGCAAGCTCGGTGAAGATGCCTCTTCACTGGAACAGGAATACATTGTCGAGGTCGCGGGCGGGCTCACCCCAGACGGACTCAGGCTGCTCAACCACGGACTCATGTTCAACGGGCGCGCATTGCCCCCGATCAAGGTCAGCTGGCAAAATGAAACCCGGCTGCGCTTCGCACTTAAGGGCGTGCAATCCGGACAGATCATACACATGTGCCAGCACACCGGACTGCAAGTGCTGGCGATGAAGCGCATCCGCATCGGGCGAGTGTCGATGGGAAAACTGCCATCCGGACAATGGAAGTATCTGCTGCCACAGGAACGGGTTTAACTTGAAGGTTGCGAAGGTATTACTGGCCCTTCATTTCGCCGTATAGTTTTGAAATCAGCCTCTGGACTTCAATGGAAGTTTTGGCATATTCATCCCCGGCGAGGAGTTTTTGTGCGGAATCCTTGTCATTATGCTGTACAAGTTCGACGACGCGCGATGCTGTGATGTGGAATTGCGCATGCTTGGCTTTTAGCTGGTGGAAGACAGACAAATCTGCCATTGGTGTCGCGCCGGAAGTGTAAATCCACTTGCCTAAAGCACATTGGTCATCGCGGCAGATTGCGGTGTAATCCAATTTTTCGGAGGAGGTGCCTTGAACATAGGCGGTTAATCGCTCTTTCCACTTGCGATGTGCTTCGATTGCCGCAAAGAAATCCAGGCCATCAATCACGGCCTCTTCCTTGATGATGCCCGATTGCGGCTTTGCAAGTGCAGCCTGTGCAGATTTTTCATCACCTCTGGACAAGGCATTAAACCAATCGATCAATCCCATGGTCTTTCCCCCCTCTTTAAAATATTGAATTCGTAACATCGTGCCGGCTACCCCAGATTCAACTGAAACAGACAGTACTGTTTTGCGCTGCACTGCACGACATTGGTTTTGACGCTTAATCAACTTCGCCGACCCGCCGATGGCCGGTATCCAGTATCATGTTATTCGCAATCATATGCCGGTTTTTATAGATTGGTTAAGCGAAATAATATTGATTAAATCCATGTCTATCGCACAACGACTATCGCTTTATCTGCAGCTCACCCGGTTGAACCGTCCCATCGGCATCCTGCTGTTGTTATGGCCGACACTGTGGGGGGTGTGGATCGCCGGAGCAGGACACCCGTCATGGCAGATCGTGCTGATCTTTGTGCTGGGTACGGTGCTGATGCGTTCCGCCGGATGTGCAATCAATGATTTTGCGGATCGCGACTTCGACAAGCGCGTCAAGCGCACCCGGGAACGGCCGGTCACCAGCGGGCGCATCGCGCCGCGCGAGGCAGTCTGGCTGGCGGTGAGCCTGTCGCTGGTTGCTTTTGTGCTGATTCTGCCGCTGAATGAACTGACGCTGCTGCTGTCGTTCCCGGCCGTATTTCTGGCGGCCAGCTATCCGTTTACCAAACGCTTCCTGGCGATTCCGCAAGCCTATCTCGGCATTGCGTTCGGCTTCGGCATCCCGATGGCATTTGCCGCGCAACTCGGTTATGTGCCGCCGGTGGCGTGGCTGATGCTTATCGCCAACGTGTTCTGGGCGATCGCCTATGACACGGAATACGCGATGGTGGATAGGGATGATGACATTCATCTCGGCATACATTCGGCGGCGCTTTTGTTCGGCCGCTACGACGTGGCCGCGGTGATGGGTTCCTATGCGATCACCCTCGCGTTGTTGGCACTGGTAGGGCAGATCGCGGGTCTGGGCTGGGCATACTACGCGGGATTGGTAGTTGCGGCGTGCATTGCAATTTACCACTACACGCTGATACGCGGGCGAAAACGCGAAAGCTGTTTCAAGGCATTCCTGCACAACAACTGGTTTGGTGCGGCGGTGTTTGCCGGTATCGTGCTTGATCAACTGGCTCACATCCGCTTTTGACCAACCGTAACAATTTGTTTCAAATTCAGCCAGAACTTCTGGGTCATGCAAGATACAAACGGGACAGCATAAACAATCCAGTCCTGTGTCTGAGATTTTTCCGCAATGAGCGGTGGTCGAGACTTTGGCTGCCATTAAGGAGCATGAAGCATGAAATCCAAAATTTTGCCAAAATTCAACAAGTATGGCGTTACTGTTCTGGTCGTCGCTGCGGCCATGTCTGTCTTCTATTGGGGGGTCACTCCCGTCGAAGCGGCTAACGCGAGAACGAATACAACGGTAGCGGTGACAAAACAAACGCTGCAGGAGTCATCCAGCGGGCTGCCGAATTTTGAAAGGATCGCAGCCCAGCAGGGACCAGCCGTGGTCAACATCAGCGTCTCGGGAACGGAGAAAACCGGTTATTCCGGATTCCAGGGGATGCCGCAAATGGATCCGAACGACCCTTTTTACCAATTCTTCCATCAATTTCAGGGACAGGTTCCGCATAACCGCGTACCCACACATGGCCTCGGTTCAGGTTTCATCGTCAGCTCCGATGGTTTGATCCTCACCAACGCGCATGTGGTGGCGGGCGCCGATGAAGTTATCGTCAAGCTCACCGACAAAAGGGAGTTCAAGGCAAAAGTCATCGGCATTGACAAGCTTTCCGATGTTGCGGTGCTCAAGATCAATGCCAAAAATCTGCCGACCGTCAGGATAGGCGATTCAAAAACCGTACGCGTGGGTCAATGGGTGGTGGCGATCGGCTCACCGTTCGGATTTGAGAACAGCGTAACGGCAGGAATCGTGTCGGGAGAATCGCGTTCACTGCCAGATGAAAATTACACGCCTTTCCTGCAGACCGATGTGCCGATCAATCCCGGCAATTCCGGCGGCCCGTTGTTCGACCTGAACGGAGAGGTGATCGGCATCAATTCCCAGATATATACCGAAAGCGGCGGATACCAGGGGCTTTCGTTCTCGATCCCGATCAATGTTGCGATGAAAGTGGAAAAGCAGCTGGTTGATCATGGCAGCGTGAACAGGGGGCGGCTCGGTGTGATGATTCAGGACGTCAATCAGGAGCTGGCCAGATCATTCGGCCTGGACAAACCCACCGGTGCGCTGGTGAGTGCCGTCGATAAAAAAAGCCCGGCCGAGAAGGCCGGAATTGAACCGGGTGATGTAATCCTCAAGTTCAACGGCAAGCAGGTAAACAGTTCCAATGACCTGCCGTCCATCGTTGCAGATGTAGCCCCGGGCACGATTGCCCAGGTGGAAATCTGGCGTGACGGCAAGGTTAAAAATCTGTCGGTGGATGTGGGCGCAATGAAAATTGCCAGTGCCGACGAACAATCCGCCGGGGGCGACAAGGGCGGACTCGGGCTCGATGTGCGTCCGCTTACGGCTAACGAGCGCCAGCAGGTTGATGTTGGCGAAGGTTTGCTGGTCGAGAATGTAGACAATGGACCGGCCGCCAATGCCGGCATCCAGTCTGGTGACGTAATCCTTTCCGTGAACGGGGAGAAGGTGGGTAGCGCCAGTAAACTGCGCGCCCTGGTGGCAAAACATAAAAAGGACATCGCGCTGCTGGTGCTTCGGGGAAATACCAAAATGTTTGTTCCCATCCAGCTTGGCTAGTGGGTTTTTGTTGGCGCGGCAAACCGTGGCGCAGTTAAAACTACTGCGCCACGGTTTTGTACGCTAGATTACCGACTCTCCCAACAGCTTGGTCATTGCGCTGCGCTCCGCGGCATATTCACCGGTGAGCGCAAACCCGCGCAACTTGTTCTGCGCATCGAAAAACCCAAGCTTGATGCCCCGTTTGGTTTTCTGGTCATTTGTCAGGATGCGCCATGCGCCGATCGCGTCACGCTCAACCGGCAGCACCACGATCGAATGGGCCGGTGTCTTGACCACCACCGGCATGGAGGGAAAGTCCACGCGCGCATCCTTGCCGGCCAGCACCTGCGCCAAAGCACGCGCCGCATGCATGATCGGCAGCACATAAGGCTGTACCCGCCCTTCGATCTCGGCGCAATCGCCCAGCGCGTAAATCGACGCATCACTGCTGCGCATATGTGCGTCCACCACAATGCCGCGATTGACCGCCAATCCGGAACTGCGCGCCAGATCAACACGCGGGCGCAAGCCCACTGCGGACAGCACCAGGTCAGCGTACAAAGTCGTGCCATCGGTCAGTGTCAGCGCATAGCCCGTTGACTGCCTGTCCACTGCCTGCACTGCGACGCCAAACCGGCCTGTCACACCCAGCGCAGCCAGGGGCTCGAGCAGTTGTTTGCCTGCATGTTCCGGCATCAGACTTGAAAGCGGGTGGGTGGTCGGGTCTATTATCGTCGCGGCATATCCGGCAGTGGCCAGATCATTGGCGAATTCGCAGCCAATCAGCCCGGCGCCGATGATGGCAATATGTTTTACTCCCGGTGTTGCTGATTCGAGTGCACCGCGAAATTTTGCGTAGTCGGCAAGGTCGTTCACCGATAACACCGCATCAGCAGCATCGCCCTGCAGTGGCAAACGTATCGGGTCGGCGCCCAGCGCCAAAACCAGCCGGTCATATTCGATTGTGCCTGAAGATGTCTGCAGTTGTTTGTGCTCGCGAGCTATGCCCGACACTTCGGTATTTTGCAGCAGCGTGAAATCCAGTTGCACGGCCATCTCGGCCGCTGCAGTGATGACCAGCATTTCGGCGCTTTTACCCTGTGCCAGCGCATTCGAAAGCATGGGCTTCGAATAAAAGTCGCCGCTGTCACGCGTGATCAAAGTGATCGCCACATCGCGGTCCAGTTTGCGCAACTCGCGCACCAGTGTATATCCGGCCAGGCCGCTGCCCAGCACTACGATAGGTTTCATTGCCATACCTTTAATTTTTCTGCAGACCGCACATAACAGTCAGCAGCTTACAACTCCACCATTTCAAAATCGGCCTTGGCTACGCCGCAATCAGGACATACCCAGTCTTCGGGAATATCCGCCCATGCCGTGCCGGGCTTTATCCCCTCTGCCGGGAGGCCGACTGCTTCATCGTATACAAAACCACAAACCACACATTGCCAGACTTTCATAATGTTCTCCTAAGATTAAGCGTTTACTTTTGCCAACATGGCACTATATTGGTTGGCGTGGCGTTCTTCCACTTTGGCCAATGCCGCAAAGCGTTTCGCCGCCTTCTGCAGCATCGCCTGGAATTGCTCGGCGTGTTGCTTCGATTCGCCAATCTGCCCGTTGATCTCAGCAACGGCAGCGGCATTGCCTTCCTGCTGTGCCGTTTTCAGAAAACCGGGGTACATTTCGGTATATTCGTATGTTTCACCCTCGATCGCCATTTCCAGGCAACGCGCGGGTGTCATGGTTTCCTTGGGGTAAAGCAGATCTAGATGCCCGAACGCGTGCTGTACTTCCTGGGCGGCTGTCTCTTCGAAAATATGCGCCGTTGTCTCGTCGCCTGCGGCGCGCGCGATTTTAGCAAAATAGCGATACTTGATGTGCGCCATCGATTCCCCGGCAAATGCCGATTCGAGGTTGGCGACGGTTTTGATTTCAGGTCGTTGCATAGTGTTCTCCTTGGTGATTGATCGAGTGGTTGATGTCCACAGATGCAATTTAAGGCTTGCCAGTTGATAAATCCAATTGATTATTAATTGCACATCGATATGATTTGTAAATCACTTGGAGCGGCCGAGCAGACGGCCGGATCCGCCGGGGTTGGTTTGGCGGGATCAATGCTCGGCAGAAATAACGCCGGTGGTTACTGCAATGACGATTGGCTTAGCCCTGCAAGTCGCGCAACAGGGAGATGCGGGCAGCAGGCGGAACGGGATCTGTTGCGGCTTGGTAGTTCGGGTGATCGACACCCATGCTTAATCCGGCACCTTGTTTCAGGGAGCGCGACATTTCCGCGGTAAGTTCAAAGCGAAGAAAGTGGACCGCCGCGGTCTTTTGCTCGTTGGAGCGTTCCAAATCCTCGTCGGCAATCGCAAAGACCCGTTCGAAACCCGCCACTTTCACCCACACGCATTGTTCTATATCAATCATCCGGGCAAGCATGCGGTGGCGTTCGTCGACATCTTCGTATTCGATCAGCATGGTGGCTTTCCAGTTGCTACCGTCCGGGATAAGCGGGTTGTAGGCATCGAGTTCTTCCCGGATGCCGTCCTCCTCGAATATCTTTTCCGCGCGCAGCATTTCCTGCACCTGGTAGCGGATAGTCTGTTCATCCTCGAATAACAGCGTGACGTGCGCGCCCAACGCGATGTTGCGGTCCTTCTTGTGCGCCATCACTTCGGCGCGGATCATATCGCGCGCCTTGGCGTAGGCTTCCAGCGTCATCAGCTTGTCCTGGGTCAGTTTTGCCATAATTATTTGTGCTGGCCGGTGATCGGCCCCTCCTTGAACAGGTTGTCCTTCAACTCATGGTCGAACGCCGGATCATGGCGGCGTATCCACTCCAGCACCATTGCGGCGTGTTCCTTTTCCTCGTCGCGGTTGTGGGCGAGTATCTTTTTCAGTTCCGGGTCGGTTGCGGCGTCAACGCGCTGGTTGTACCAGTCCACCGCTTCCAGTTCTTCCATCAGGGATGTAATTGCACGGTGCATGTCCATGGTGGCGGCGGATAATTTCTCGACTTGCTCGTGATAGCCTTCGTTTGCCATTTATTTCTCCTGGGTCGGTATGGTGGTTTATAACCCGTATGCGATGCGGATCAGCGTGAGCGGATGCAGTTTTTGCGCCGTTGTTTTGCCGATGCCCTGCATGATATGCCGCCCGGCGATGGCACAGTCCGAGCTGACATAGTCCGGCTCGCTTGAAGCCATCTGCTTGAACACCGGCTTGCCGATCTTCATCGATTCCGCGAAGAATTCGCTTTTGACACCCCAGGTGCCGTCGTGGCCAGAGCAGCGCTCCACCGTATTGACCTCGGTTCCGGGCACCAGTTGCAGCATTTCGCGGGTCTTCAGGCCGAGATTCTGCACCCGCAGGTGGCACGGCACATGGTAAGAGACCTTGCCCAGCTCGTTCTTGAAATCGGTCTTGAGCAGTCCGTCCCTGTGGCGCAGCACCAGATATTCGAACGGATCATACATCGCATCGGCGACTGCCTTTACGTCCGCGTCATCAGGGAACATCAACGGCAGCTCCTGCTTGTACATCAGCGTGCAGGAAGGAACCGCCGTCATGATCGCATAGCCTTCGCGTGCCAACTTTACCAGGTGGGGAATGTTGGTTTCCTTGAGGCGGGCGACAGCTTCGAGATCGCCCAGCTCGAGTTTGGGCATGCCGCAGCAGGCTTCCTTCTCGACCAGTCGTGCCGGTATCTCGTTATGGGCCAGGATGCCGAGCAGGTCGTGGCCGATGCCCGGTTCGTTGTAGTTGATGTAACAGGTTGCATAGATCGCCACTTTGCCGGGCGTGCGTTCGCCGTTCTTGACCGGGAATTGTTCAGCCGGCACGGCATTGTTGCGGAATGGGCTGCTGCTGTATTCGGGCAACTGGCGATCCTGATGGATGCCCAGCACACCGTCCATCACCTTGCGGGCGGCCGAATTTTTGTTCACTGCGTTCACCGTTTGGGCGACTACCGGAATGGATGCCAGCTTGCCCATCAGGTCGGTGCTGGACAACAGTTTGTCGCGGAATCTGGTCTCGCCTTTTTTGAATTTCACCGCCTTTGCGCGCAGCATCAGATGCGGGAAATCCAGGTTGAATTGGTGCGGTGGCACATAGGGACATTTGGTCATGAAACACATGTCGCACAGGTAGCACTGGTCTACGACCTTCCAGTAGACCGTTTTCTCGACGGTGTCGAGTTCGTTCGAGGGGCTTTCATCTATCGCGTCGAACAGGGTGGGAAATGCATTGCACAGGTTGAAGCAGCGCCGGCAGCCATGACAAATGTCAAAGACACGGTGCAACTCCTCATCCAGCGAGGTTTCGTTGTAGAACTCGGAATTTTGCCAATCCAGCGGATGGCGCAGCGGCGGTTCAAGATTGCCTTCGCGTGTGCTCATTTTATTCCTCTTGTTGGCAAATCATAAGAATTCATCAGGCCCTTATATTTCTCCGCTATATTGATCTGGAGATACACAATATAAAGATTAATGTCGGTTATTGGGAATGCATCCCCCGTCCGATTCGGATGAGGGATGCGTAGCGGATGATCAGTCTGCCAGTGCGTCCAGTGCTTTCTGGAAGCGGTTGGCGTGTGAACGCTCGGCTTTGGCGAGTGTCTCGAACCAGTCTGCGATCTCGTCGAAGCCCTCGGTACGCGCAGCCTTGGCCATACCCGGATACATGTCGGTGTATTCGTGCGTCTCGCCGGCAACCGCGGATTTCAGGTTGGCGCGGGTAGGTCCAATAGGCAGATCGGTGGCTGGGTCACCGACGGCTTCCATATATTCCAAGTGGCCGTGTGCGTGTCCGGTTTCGCCTTCCGCAGTCGAACGGAACACTGCCGCGACATCGTTCTGGCCTTCCACGTCGGCCTTGGCTGCGAAATACAGGTAACGGCGGTTGGCTTGGGATTCCCCGGCAAATGCATCTTTGAGATTCTGGTGGGTTTTGGATCCTTTGAGTTGCATGATCGTTCTCCTTGATAAAAGTTGAAATACGGGCAAAACAAACAGGGTGGAAATAGAACCACGAAAACAATATAGACCCATTTATTCAATAAACCCAATTGAAATAATCAAACAACATGATTTACTATGCAAATCACGATCTGCTTGGCAAATACCGATTGGAAGCCTCATGACTCTGAATGAATTGCGTTATATCGTTGCGGTGGCACAGGAGCGCAACTTCCGCCGTGCCGCGGAAAAATCCTTTATCAGCCAGCCCGCGCTGTCGCTGGCGATACAGAAACTCGAAGAAGAGCTGGGGCTGAAGATATTCGAACGCGGGAAAAATAATATTTCTGTCACACCGGTCGGCATTGAGATCGTGGGACAGGCGCAACGCACCCTGGAGGAAGCAGAACGCATCCGCGAAATTGCCAGGCAGGGCAAAGACCATTTGGCCGGTACCCTGCGTCTGGGCATCATCTACAGCGTCGGCCCCTACCTGCTTCCCGACCTGGTTCCCGCCCTGAAAAAACTCGCGCCTGACATGCCGCTGGAAATCGAGGAGAACATCACCGCGAATCTCGACACGTTGCTGCACAACGGCAAACTGGATGTCATCATCATCGCGTTGCCGTTCGGCGATTCGGGTATTGTCACGAAAGCGGTATATGACGAACCGTTCGAGGTGGTGGTTGACAACGAACACCGTTGGGCCAATCGGCGCAGCATCAAGGCGGAGGAGCTCTCCGCTGAAAAAGTGCTGCTGCTCGATTCCGGGCACTGCTTCAGCAATCAGGTCGCCGAGGCCTGTCCGGAACTACACCGCAAGGGCGCGGATATTCAGCAGGGCACCTCGTTTGAAACCATACGCAACATGGTCGCCTCTGGACTGGGCATCACCGTGCTGCCCGCTTCGGCGAACAGCGCGCGCTACCGCAACAAACTGCTGAAAGTGATACCGTTCGCCAATCCCGCGCCGTCGCGGCGCATCGCACTGGCATGGCGCAAGAGTTTTGCCCGCGGACAGGCTGTCGAGGTGATTGCGCAAGCCATTGCGCAGGCCAAAATATCCGGCATCAAACTATTGCGATAATAGGTTCCTTAACATGCCGAAAAATGATTTGCCATACCGTGAAAATAAACTACTGAGACGGAGCTATAGCCTGATCGCGCCGCTTTATGACATGTTCATAGCGCGTCCGCTGTTGCATGCACGCATCCGGTCACTGCGTGCCTTGCCGGCGATACATGCAGGGAAGGTATTGTTAAGTGGTATCGGCACCGGGCTCGACCTGCCCCTGCTGCCGAAACTGCATCTTTACACCGCGCTCGATTTCAATGGGGCAATGCTGGAGCGAGCCAAACCGCGGGGTGAGGGTTTGCAGGTGGAGTGGGTGCTGGGTGACAGTATGGCCTTGCCGTTTTCCGACGCGCATTTCGATCATGTGGTGCTGCACCTGATCCTTGCCGTTGTGCCGCAACCCGGGCGTTGCCTGAGCGAGGCTGCCCGTGTGCTCAAACCCGGCGGCACCATTATCATCCTGGACAAATTCCTGCGCCCGCAGCAAACCGCATTGCTGCGCCGCGCGCTCAATCCCTTGTCGCGCCGTATTGCCACGCGCATGGATGTGGTGTTCGAAGAAGTATTGAGCGGGGTGCCGCAGTTGCAAAAGGTCAGCGACATGCCGCTGCTTGCCGGGGGATGGTTTCGCGGGATCGTGTTGCAAAAGAATTGATCTTCAAGGCGGTCAAGCTCATGTAACTTTGCATGATGCAGCGCTGAACTGAACAGGGCTGACGGTTCGGTGTACTATTCTGCTATCCATCAGGCTAGGAGCTGCACGACATGCTGATCTGGGTAGAATTTCTTTTTTGCCTTGCCGTGATCGGCTACGCGGGCTACTTCCTGTCCCGCTTTGGCGACATCATCGCCGAGAAAACCGGCATGTCCGCTTCCTGGGTAGGTCTGATCCTATTGTCCACCGCCACTTCGCTGCCCGAGCTGGCGACCGGAATTTCCTCCGTCAGTTTTGCCGATGCACCCAACATCGCGGTAGGTGATGTGCTGGGCAGCACGGTATTCAACCTCGCTATTCTGGTGATGCTGGATGGGTTGTACAAACGCGAAACCCTGTATAGCCGCGCCGGACAGGGACACATTCTGTCGGCTTCGTTGGGCTCGATTTTGATCGCTTTTGCCGGCTTCAGCCTGCTGCTGGATCATGCGGGTATGAGTCCGAAATTCGGTCATGTGGGGTTTTACTCGCCGTTCATCATACTGGTCTATCTGGTTGCGATGCGCGCCGTTTACAGCTATGAACACCGCACTTTGGCCGAATACACCGAGGAGTCTGCCGAACGCTACCCGGATGTGACGCTGCGCAGTGCCGTCAAGGGTTATGCGCTGGCAGCAGGCGCGGTGGTGTTGGCGGGTACTTGGTTGCCATTCATTGCCACTGACATTGCCGAGTCGATGGGTTGGGGGAAAAGCTTTGTCGGTACCCTGCTGGTGGCGGGCGTTACTTCGGCACCGGAAGCGGCAGTCACGATTTCAGCATTGCGCATCGGTGCGCTGGACATGGCCATTGCCAACCTGCTGGGCAGCAACCTGTTCGACATCTTGATCCTGGCGATTGACGATCTGTTTTATACCAAAGGACCTTTGCTTGCCAACGTCGATGCCAGCCATGCGCTGACCGCATTTACCGCGGTGATGATGAGTTCGCTGGTGGCCGTGGGTTTGACCTTTCGTCCACAGGGGCGCGCGGTACTGGGACTGACCTGGGTGAGCCTGGGACTGTTCATGCTGTATGTGCTCAACTCATGGATACTTTTCGAACATGCACATTGACAACACCAACTGGCACACGCTGACCGTCGACGAAGTCGCGCAGCGTCTGGAGACGACGCCGAACGGCCTGAGTCCGGAACAAGCAGCAAAACGGCTGGCGCAGTTCGGCGCAAATGAACTAATGGAAAAGCGCGAGCGTTCACCGTGGCGCATGCTGCTCGACCAGTTCTCCGATTTCATGATCATCGTGCTGATCATTGCGGCGATCATTTCCGGCTTTGTCGGCGATATCGAGGACACCATCGCGATCATCGTGATCGTGATCCTGAATGCGGTGATCGGCTTCGTCCAGGAATACCGGGCGGAGCGCGCGATGGCGGCGCTCAAACGCATGGCCGAAGCGGGCGCCCACGTGTTGCGCAACGGGCACCCAAATACAATTAACGCTTCCGAACTGGTCCCGGGCGATGTGGTGCTGCTGGAAGCGGGCAATGTGGTTCCCGCCGATTTGCGCATCTTCGAAACAGCGCGGCTCAAGATTGACGAGTCTGCGCTCACCGGAGAATCGGTTGCGGTGGAAAAGCAAACCCAGGCTCTGGCCATCGCTGCCGCACCGCTGGGCGACAAAATCTGCCTGGCATACAAGGGCACCATCGTCACCTACGGCCGTGCGCGCGGCATGGTGGTGGCGACCGGCATGAACAGCGAACTGGGCAAGATCGCCGCACTGCTCAGCGAGGACAGTGATTTGAAAACGCCGATGCAAAAACGACTGGCGCTATTCGGCAAGCGATTGGCATTGGCGGCGTTGGCAATCTGTGTGCTGGTGTTCATTGTCGGTGTAATGCGCGGCGAGCCGTTGCTGTTGATGTTCATGACCGCGATCAGCCTGGCGGTGGCGGCCATACCCGAGGCATTGCCCGCGGTCGTGACGATCTCGCTGGCATTGGGGGCGCGCAAGCTGGTGAAACAGCATGCACTGATTCGGCGCCTGCCCGCTGTGGAAACGCTGGGATCGGTCACTTTTATCTGCTCCGACAAGACCGGCACACTCACCCAGAATAAAATGCACGTGACGGCGATCTATATTGATGGTGCGTTATGCGACCCGTTGCGTGACGTGAAGAAGACTGAACCCTGGCCGGAATTTTTTCATGCCCTGGCGTTAAGCAATGACGCGCATCTGGATCGCCACAACAAGGCACAGGGTGAACCGACCGAGGCTGCCCTGCTGCATGCCGCGCAAACAGCGGGTTACGACAAAACAACACTGGAGCGGGAAGCGCCGCGCCTCAAGGAATTGCCGTTCGATTCCGAGCGCAAGCGCATGACCACCTTTCATGGTGAGGCTGGATCTGTCATTGCCTATACCAAGGGTTCGCCCGAATCGATATTGCCCTGCTGCAATCGTGTGCTGATGTCCGGGGGGGAACGGAACGTTGACGCGGCAGCCTTGTTGAAACAGGCCGAAGCCATGGCTGCAGACGGTCTGAGGGTACTGGGAGTCGCTTATCGCCGCTGGAGTGCGTTACCCGAGAGCGAACTGCCTGACGAGCTGGAGCGCGAGCTGGTATTTCTCGGCTTCGTCGGCCTGATCGATCCGCCGCGTAGCGAAGTGAAGGAGGCGGTGGCAGAGTGCAGGTCGGCCGGCATCACCCCGGTGATGATCACCGGAGATCATCCCGCCACCGCGCGCGCCATCGCGAGTCAGCTCGGCATCCTCTCGGACAGCGACGGGCGGGTGATGACCGGGATAGAGCTGGCGCTGCTCGATCAGGAGGCATTCGAGGCCGAGGTTGGGCAGGTGCGCGTTTATGCCCGTGTCGATCCTGCCCAGAAGATCAGGATCGTCAGGGCACTGCAGGACAAAGGTGAAGTGGTGGCGATGACCGGCGACGGTGTCAATGACGCGCCGGCGCTCAAGGCTGCCAACATCGGTATCGCGATGGGCAAGGGCGGCACCGATGTGGCGCGCGAAGCGGCGCACATGGTGCTGCTCGACGATAACTTTGCCACCATCGTGCATGCGGTGCGGCATGGACGCCGCCTCTACGACAACATCCGCAAATTCATCCGTTACGCGGTGACCACCAATTCGGCGGAAATATGGACCATCTTCCTCGCGCCGTTTCTGGGACTGCCGATTCCGCTGCTGCCGATACACATATTGTGGATCAACCTGGTCACCGACGGTCTGCCTTCACTCGCGCTCACTGCAGAACCTGCCGAACGCGGCATCATGCGGCGCCCGCCAAGGCCGGCACAGGAAAGCATCTTTGCGCACGGCATGTGGCAGCACATGCTCTGGGTGGGCTTGCTGATGGCGGCATGCACACTGATGGTCCAGGCTTGGGCGTTGCGCAACGGCTCGGCGCATTGGCAGACCATGGTGTTTACTGTGCTGACGATATCCCAGCTCGTCCATGTCATGGCGATACGTTCCGAAAAGGAATCGCTGTTCTCCATCGGATTGTTTTCCAATAGACCGATGACGCTGACTGTCAGCGTTACTTTCTTGCTGCAAATGGCGACCATTTACGTGCCCGCACTCAACCCCATCTTTAAAACCGAACCACTTGATGGCAGCGAACTGGCGGCATGTCTGGCGATTGCCAGTATTGTGTTGTTGGCAGTGGAAATAGAGAAATGGCTGATGCGGCGTGAGTGGATCTATCGCACGACATGACAGCCGTGATGAAATTTCCGGCCATATTAATTAGCTGCGGGTATTTTCGTTCAACGAACCCGAACACGAAATCTTGAATCGGGAGGATCGCGGTTTCGGAACCACACTTTGAGCGGTTAGAATGTATTGCGTTGGCAGTATTGCCGGAATGCTGAATGATTTTTCGCGGAGACATACTGATGAAACGCCTGATCCTGTTGATATCCCTGCTGTTCATGCCGCTGATGGCGTACGCCTCAGAGAGTGCCACGCGTCTCGATCTGACCAATAACTGGGTGGGTGTCACCTCGGTGGTGTTGTTCTTCATCGCGTACCTGGCGGTGATGGCCGAGGAATTTACGCTGCTGCGAAAATCCAAGCCGGTGATGCTGGCGGCCGGGATCATCTGGGCGCTGATCGCCTGGTATTACCAGTCGCATGACATCCCGCACGTGGTCGAAGCCGCGCTGCGCCACAACCTGGAAGAGTATGCAGAGCTGATGCTGTTCCTGATCGTCGCGATGACATATATCAACGCGATGGAGGAGCGCAATGTGTTCGAGGCGCTGAGATCCTGGCTGATCAGCAAAGGGTTCAGTTATCGCACCCTGTTCTGGGTGACGGGCTGGATTGCCTTCTTTCTTTCGGGTCTGGCAGACAACCTGACCACTGCATTGCTGATGGGGGCTGTGGTCGTGGCGGTTGGCCATGGCAACCGGAAGTTTGTGGTGCTGGGATGTATCAACCTGGTCGTGGCTGCGAATGCCGGCGGGGCATTTTCTCCGTTCGGTGATATCACCACGCTGATGGTGTGGCAGAAGAACATTGTTGCAAGCAACGGCCCTATCGGATTTTGGACATTCTTCTACCTGTTCATACCCGCCATGGTGAATTTCGCCGTGCCGGCGATGGTCATGCATTTCTTTGTGCCGTCCGGGAAGCCGGAAGCCGGCGGCGAGATGGTCAGCATGAAACGCGGCGCGTTAACCATCGTGGCGTTGTTCATCTTCACCATTGCATTGGCGGTAAGCTTCCACAGCAAGCTGGGATTGCCCCCGGTCATCGGCATGCTGACCGGGATGGGGGTGCTGAAATTCTATGCCTTTTATCTCCGGATAACCACCAGCGGACGGGCGCAGGCCCATGCCTCGGAGATCGGCAGCCCGATTGCATTCGACATTTACCGCGAAGTCGCACGTTCTGAGTGGGACACATTATTCTTTTTCTACGGGGTAGTGATGTGCGTCGGTGGCCTGGGTTTCGTCGGCTACCTCGGCATGATTTCTCAAATCATCTACGTCGACTGGGGCGCCACCAATGCCAATATCGCCATAGGCGCGATCTCTGCCGTGGTGGACAACATCCCGGTGATGTTTGCGGTGTTGACCATGCAGCCCGACATGTCAGTCGGGCAATGGTTGCTGGTGACATTGACTGCGGGTGTCGGTGGTTCGCTGCTTTCGATTGGCTCGGCGGCCGGTGTCGCGTTGATGGGGCAGGCGCGCGGTGTTTACACTTTCTTTGGCCATCTGAAATGGACCCCGGTGATCGCATTGGGCTATGCGGCCAGCATCGCAACGCACATGGCACTCAATCATGCGATATTTTGAGCACCGGCTGCGCATATCAGGCATACATAAACTATAAATCGATTTTGGAATAATCCCGGATGAAGCGCATTTTCACGACACTGCTCCTGCTGTTCATGCCGCTGCCGGCATTCGCCTCGACAGGCCCAGAAACACTCGACTTGACCAATAGCTGGGTTGGTATTGCCTCCGTGGTGTTGTTCTTCATCGCGTACCTGGCGGTGATGGCGGAGGAATTCACGCTGTTGCGCAAATCCAAGCCGGTGATGCTGGCGGCCGGGATCATCTGGGCGCTGATCGCCTGGTATTACCAGTCGCATGACATCCCGCACGTGGTCGAAACAGCGCTGCGCGACAACCTCGAAGAATATGCCGAACTGATGCTGTTCCTGATCGTCGCGATGACCTACATCAACGCGATGGAGGAACGCAACGTGTTCGAGGCGCTGCGTTCATGGTTGATACACAAGGGATATGGCTACCGGGCGCTGTTCTGGGTGACCGGCATTCTGGCGTTTTTTATTTCATCGGTTGCCGACAACCTGACCACGGCATTGCTGATGGGGGCGGTGGTGATGGCGGTCGGACACGGCAACCGGAAATTTGTGGTGCTTGGCTGTATCAATCTGGTCGTGGCGGCCAATGCCGGCGGGGCATTCTCCCCGTTCGGCGATATCACCACGCTGATGGTGTGGCAGAAGAACATCATCGCCAGCAACGGTACGGTCAGTTTCTGGACGTTCTTTGCCCTGTTCGTTCCCGCATTTGTGAATCTGCTTGTGCCGGCGGCAATCATGCATTTCTTCGTGCCCGATGAAAAACCGGCAACGGGCGGCGAAAAGGTGGCGATGAAACGCGGCGCGCTTCCCATTGTGGCGTTGTTCATGTCGACCATCGTGTTGGCGGTCAGCTTCCACAGCTGGCTGGGATTGCCGCCGGTCATCGGCATGCTGACCGGGTTGAGCCTGCTGAAGTTCTATGCATACTTTTTGAAGACCGCAGACAAACGCACCCGGTCAGGCTATTCGCCGGGTGAAAACATCGGCAGCCCGGTTGCGTTCGACATCTACCGGGAAGTGGCACGCGCAGAATGGGATACGCTGTTCTTCTTCTATGGCGTGGTGATGTGCGTGGGCGGGCTTGGCTTCATCGGCTATCTTGCGATGATTTCTCACTCGATTTACGGCGGTTGGGGGGCCACCTACGCCAATATCGCCATCGGGCTGGTCTCCTCGGTAATCGACAACATACCGGTTATGTTTGCGGTGTTGACCATGCAGCCTGATATGTCCGTCGGGCAATGGCTGTTGGTGACGATGACGGCCGGGGTCGGCGGTTCGCTGCTGTCGGTCGGTTCGGCGGCCGGTGTCGCGTTGATGGGACAGGCGCGCGGGACCTATACCTTCTTCAGTCACCTGAGATGGACCCCGGTGATCGCGCTGGGTTACGCGGCCAGCATTGCGACTCACCTGTTGATTAACCGCAGCTTGTTCTGATGCCGCTGTAACGGTCGTGGCGCGAATTCAGGCCCGGCAGTTTGGACTTGACGCGGAACGGTTAATGCACATAAAATTCCCGACCATTTAATTAAGGTATAACGCCATGAGCGCAGACATCAAACAACGTATCAAAGAGCAAGTCACCACGCATCCGGTGGTGCTGTACATGAAAGGCAGCCCGCAGTTTCCGCAGTGCGGATTTTCCGCCAACGCGGTGAAAATTCTGAGCACGCTGGGCGTGAAAGAATTATTTACGGTGGACGTGTTGCAAGATCCCGAGATCCGTCAGGGTGTAAAGGATTACGCCAATTGGCCGACCGTGCCGCAGTTGTATATCAAGGGTGAATTTGTCGGTGGCTCCGACATCATGACCGAGATGTACCAGAGCGGGGAACTCAAGCAGTTGCTGGCTGACTAGTCCGCGGGACAAGGCGCTTTCGATTCTTCGATTACGAATTTCACCATCCCACATTTGTACTGAATAGCTATTCCTTCCCCTGCGGCGTGGGGCAGGGATAGTGCAATTCCTGCGCATCAATCCCGCAAACAGGCCTTCTGCCCTTCCGGCGCAAGAAGCCCGCTGCTTTTCGTTTGCCATTAAATCCCGACAACACGGCAAAATTAATGCGGCAAAATTTCAATGCGCAATATTGTGCAGTGCCCTTCCTGTGCTACAGTTACAGCAATTAATCAATTAGCAGGTTTAACTAGCGGATTACTCACAATTTGCGGTAGTGAACAGTACCTGTTGAAACCGGAAAAGCGATCAGCCAATGACAAATCTAATGCAAGAACCATTTATTGATGTAAAACCTCAGCCCATTGAGGCTGCCGACCTGCTAGTCGCCTATCTGGAACAAATCGGTGTCGAGTTTGTGTTCGGTGTGCCCGGCGGCGCGATCGAGCCGCTATACAACGCGCTGGCGCGCAGCGCACGGCGCGGCGGGCTGCGTGCGGTTGTTGCAAGGCACGAAACAGGCGCTGCATTCATGGCCGACGGTTATGCTCGTGAATCGGGCAGGCTCGGTGTGTGTTGTGCCACGTCCGGACCGGGCGCAACCAACCTGATCACCGGCGTGGCCTGCGCTTATGACAATGAAATCCCGATGCTGGTCATCACCGGCCAGCCCCCCTTGCGTTTGCTGGGTAGAGGGGCGTTGCAGGAAGCATCCGGCGCCGGCATAGACACAGTCGATATGTTTCGCACCTGCACCCGCTACAGCGCGCTGATATCCCATCCGGACCAACTGGAAAGACAATTGACCAATGCGCTGCTGAGCGCATACCAGCCGACACCCGGCCCGGTTCACCTCAGCATCCCGTTGGATGTACAGCGCACCACGATGAAAAGCGGGCCGGCCTACAATCTGGCGCATCTGCTCAAACCAATGGCTGCCGTCGATGATACGGCAGTGCGCGAACTGCAGGCGATCGTTGCGCAGACCAGAAAAGTAGTGGTGGTGATCGGCAACGGCTGCGGCGAAGCCATAGAACTCATCCTCGAACTGGTGGAAAGGATGGGCGGCGTGTTTGTGGTTACGCCGGACGCCAAGGGATTCATCAGCCCGCGTCACCCTTTGTACCGGGGTGTGTTCGGTTTTGCCGGCCATCGGTCCGCCGTCGCAGCGATTGAAGACAAGGATGTGGACCTGATCCTGGTTGTCGGTTCCAACCTGAGCGAGTGGACCAGCAACGGCTGGAGCGAAGCGGTGCTGAATAATCGGCTGGTACATATTGATCCACTGGAGGCACATTTGGCGCGTTCGCCGATGTCGCGCCTGCATGTGCGTGGCGCGATTCGCCCGGTGTTCGAGCGGGTACTGAGAACACTACGCAAAGAAGGTCCGGAAACGGTTTCCGCCGGAGAGAAGCGGAAATTCAAAAAAATTTCCGTTGGAGATCCGTTCAAGCCGGCATCCGCCGACGCACCCATCAAACCGCAGTATCTGATGCGCGAGCTCGGCTGGCGCAGTCCCCCCGATACGCGCTTCCTGACTGATTCCGGCAACAGTACAACCTGGGGTATCCATCATCTGGCCATGCACGACCACCGGCCCAGTACCGGAGGCTGGATGCGCGTCACAATGAATTTCGCACCGATGGGCTGGGCCATCGGCGGCGCGGTGGGTACCGCGCTGGCAAATCGCGAGGCACCAGTAGTCTGTATCACCGGTGATGGCAGCCTGCTGATGAATGGCCAGGAAATGACCGTGGCATTGACCGAGAAACTCACCGTGCTGTTTGTGATACTCAACGATGCGGCGCTGGGTATGGTGAAGTTCGGCCAGCGCATGGCCGGTGCCGAGCAGACAGCTTTCGAATTGCCGGCAGTCAATTTCAAAATGATGGCCGAATCGATGGGCATCCCCGGCCATGTAATTCGCACCGCAGAGGATTTTGACAAGCTTGACCTCGATGCGATCTTGGCCCACAAAGGTCCGACCGTGCTGGATGTGCGCGTGGACAGGGACGAAGCGCCGCCGATGGAATTGCGGCTCAGAATGTTGGGATCGAAAAGATAAACATGGAAACTATATACACCCGAATCTGGCAGGAACAAGCCGAACCCGATAACGCATTCGCGGCGTTGTCCTGCCACTGCCACGGTTACGATGTCTACGGTGAGTTGCTGGCCCAAGCCAGCTGGATCGAATATCTGTTCCTGCTGTTTAGAGGCGAAGCACCCACGAAGCAACATGCCAGATTATTGGAAGGCCTGGCGATTGCGCTGGCGAATCCCGGGCCGCGTGATGCGTCCGTTCATGCCGCAATGTGCGGGGGGGTTGGTGGTTCCACTTCGGCATCCTGTTTGATGGCGGCGCTCGCGGTGGGTGCGGGGGCATCCGGCGGTGCGCGAGAAGTGTTCAATGCGATGCAGGACTGGCAGGCACGCGGCACCGATCTGGCCTTGTGGCAATCGGGGTTGGCTGAGAAGCAGGTGAATGATCTGGCGGATGTCTGGCCGGCTGCCGGTCATCCGGCAGGATTCGATCCTTACGGCGTGCGCTGCACCACCCCGGTGCTGCAAACATTGGCACATCTCGCCGCGCTTGATTGCGCGCCCTCCTTGGGCTGGCTGCAAGCTAACCGGGCCGCACTGGAAATTGCGGCCGGATTGCCGTTGGCGATGGTCGGGGTGGCAGCAGCAGCATTGCGCGATCTCGGTTGCACACCGGAACAGGGAGAAATGTTGTTCCTGTTGCTGCGTCTACCGGGTGCTGCGGTGCATGCGCTGGAACAACGCGATAGCGGCTACAAGAATTTTCCATTCTTCCGTATCGAACTGGAAAACGATCCAGGCCCCGTTACCGCTTCCACCCAGCATGCAGCGAATAGTGATGGAGAGAAAGCATGAATGGACCGAAACTTCTCGAAGAATATGTTGGACGGTTATCTACAAGTATGGGCGCCTTCTTTCCTGGCGAACGCGTCGTGTTTCGCGGCCAGAATTTATTTACCTCTCTCAAAGATCTGGACTGGCTAGAGCTTTATTTATATGGTATCAGCGGGCGCCGATATTCTTCGCAGCAAATGCGCGTGTTGCACGTGCTTTGGACGCATAACAGTTATCCAGACGCACGTCTGTGGAATAACCGCGTTGCGGCATTGGCAGGAACAGCGCGTAGTACTGGGCCTCTCGGCATTTCGGCAGCAATAGCAGTATCTGAGGCAAAGATTTATGGAGGCGCATCGCAACTACGTTGCAGTGAATTTTTAACCCGCGCCAAAAAATTGGTAGATGATGGTGCCGATCTGGAAGCTTTGGTACGAGCGGAAATCAAAGAAAAGCGAGGAATCGGTGGTTACGGTCGGCCAATTATTTCAACGGATGAGCGTATTGCGCCGATCATGGTGATAGTGCGTGAACAGGGCCTAGAAAATGGGCCACACCTCAAACTTGCTTTTGAAGTGGAGCGCATCCTGTTGCAGGGGCGTTGGCGTTGGCACATGAACAGCGTTGGACTTACAGCAGCACTATGCGCTGATTTTGGCATGAGTCCGCTTGAATATTATTTGGGGGCGGTGCCGGTATTTCTCGCCGGCATGCCACCATGCTATCTGGATGCAGCAGATAAGCCGGAAGGCCAGTTGTTTCCTTTGCCGTGCCGGATGTTGTCGTATGAGGGCGTACCACACCGCCGTTGGCATGCTGCGAATCCAGCTATTCAGGCTGCTGAATGAAGAGCCACTACTAGGGCAAGTGTCCATTGGCGCAAACTGGAGAAGAAATGGGGAAGCCAAAATGAAAATATCTATAGCTCAGACATTTCTTGTGCTGTTGACAATAACTTGGGCTGTGAACAGTTACGCAGCAGTACAGTCAGAGGAAGATGAGCTGTCACTGGCTTATGGCGACAAGTCATTCGTTTCGATTGCTACAGGTTCCCGCCAACCGATCGCAAGGGCTCCATCGGTTGCTACCGTGATTACCGCAGAGGACATTAAATCCATTGGTGCATCGGATATCGACGAGGTGCTCGAAAGCGTTCCCGGTCTGCATGTATCGCGCTCACCTATCGGTTACAACCCAATTTATACCATACGCGGCATCTCTACCCAGTACAATCCGGAAGTGCTGATGTTGGTGAATGGCATACCCATTACCGGGGTGACTATTGGTGACCGTTCGTTGGTTTGGGGTGGAATGCCGGTTGAGAATATCGCTCGCATCGAGGTGATACGCGGTCCCGGATCCGCGCTGTACGGCGCAGATGCCTTTGCCGGGGTGATCAACATCATCACCAAGACTGCCGCTGATATCAACGGCACCCAACTCGGTTTGCGCACCGGCTCGTTTAACAGCCACGATGGTTGGGTACAGTATGGGGGCACATTGGGCGCTTACACAGCTGCTGCCTACCTGCGCGTCGGCCACACCGACGGCTCGAAGCAGATTATCAAAGCAGATTCGCAGACCTTGTTCGACTCCCTGGCAGGAACATCTGCGTCGCTGGCACCAGGACCGGTCAACCTTGGTGAGGATACCATCGATAGCCGCATCGATCTGTCGCGCAACAAATGGAGATTACGCGCGGGATTTCTGCAGCGCAGCAACGGAGGATCCGGTGCGGGGGTAGCTTCAGCGCTGGATCCCACGGGAAAGAATTTTGGCGAGCGCATCAATACCGACCTGACCTATCATGATGCCAATTTCTCACCAGACCTGGACGTAACTGCCCAGGCCAGTTACTTATCTATCATCGAACAATCAAGTCTGGCGTTATTTCCGTCGGGAGCCAATTTTGGTTTGGGCGCATTTCCAAACGGGGTGATCGGCAATCCCGACAAGTGGGAGCGTCACGTGCGTGCCAACTTTTCAGCCATCTACTCGGCAATCCAGAATCACAAACTGCACTTCGGCGTCGGCACCCAGAATGACAACCTGTACAAAACCCGGGAATCAAGGAATTACGACCTGGTGTTGGGGCCCCTCGGTTATGCTCCGCAACCGCTGCCGACAGGACTAACAAACATGACTGCCTCTGGAATCTTTCTGACCCCGCATGATCGCACGGTTAACTACGCCTATGCACAGGATGAGTGGAATTTTACCCGCGACTGGTATTTGACCGCCGGAGTGCGCCATGACCAATATTCGGATTTCGGCGGCACTACCAATCCGCGCCTTGCGCTGGTATGGGATACGGCTTACAACCTGACCAGCAAACTGCTTTATGGCCGGGCGTTTCGTCCGCCGTCGTTCACTGAACTCTATGACATCAATAATCCGGTGGCGCAGGGCAACCCCAATCTGAAGCCGGAAACCAACCAGTCTGTGGAGTTGGCTTTTAACTGGCAGGCGACCAGCACCCTGCAGGCTAACCTGAACCTGTTCCGTTACCAAATGAAAGACATCATACGTTTCGTGCCGGACCTGACTACCGGGATTTCCACTGCGCAAAATGCCGGTAGCCAGCACGGCCAGGGTTTTGAAACTGAACTGGTCTGGGATGCAGCGGATAATCTGAGGCTGTCGGGGAATTTTGCGCAACAACAATCCATCGACGACGCCACCAACCAGGATGCCGGCGACGCACCCCACCATCATTTTTATGCCCGCGCGGACTGGCGCTTTATGCCGCAATGGAGTGTGGATACGCAGCTCAACTGGATTTCCGATCGCAAGCGCCAGCCGGGAGATACCCGCCCCCCGATCCCCGATTACCATACCGTTGATGTCACGCTGCACAGTAAAAACCAGAAAGGTGATTGGGACATCGCCTTCAAGGCGATCAATCTGTTCGGTGCCAACGCGCTCGAGCCGTCTCCGTCTCCGCTGATTCCTTATGACTTGCCGGTGTATCCGCGAGCAATGTTCGTCGATTTGACTCATCAACTCTGATGCTTAATTCCCCCGACATCCCAGCCGGGGATTGTATTTTATCGGTCATTAAAATTTCAGATTCAGGTTGGCTGCGTTGATAACACTACCGATAAAACGACTGATAAAACTTCTAGCCATTCGACCGGGTCGCCAAAAGGCGCTGCATAGCCATTCGGCTGATGAAACCACTGGTCATCTGACTAAGCGGGCAAAAGACGCCCGCCAAGTCATTGAGTCACCAAAAGACGGTGACATAAGCCGCCGGTTAACGGCAACCAGGTTGCTGGCCAACTTGTCGGGCATGTTGCTGATTCTAATCGCTGCGCTGACTGTGATATCACCGGCAGCGGCAGATCAAACAAGTCAAATCGCGGTTTTCTACCCCGATATCGGGGAACCCTACCGGGATATTTTCACGGAAATAATTTCGGGAATAAAAGACAAGGTCAATGCACCGGTAACGAGTTATCCGGTGAGCGCGGCCACGAATATCAGCGCGCTGAAAAGTAGTCTGGATACCCAGAAAACCAAAGTGGTAATCGCTCTCGGGCGCCAGGGCATGAACACGGCAGAGCTTTTCGAAAATCAAGTCAAGATAGTGGTGGGTGGCGTGTTGTCAGTGCCGGAGAACGGTACTGACGACCAGCCGGTGATCAGCTTGACGCCAGATCCCGCGCAGTTGTTCGCCCGTATGAAGCTATTGATGCCGTCCATGAAGCGCGTGTTCGTTGTATATGACCCGGCTTACAATAGTTGGCTGATGACATTGGCCGAATCTTCAGCTCAAGACCAGGGGATTGAGCTGGTGGCTTACAAGGCGCAGAATCTGCGCAAGGCGGCCGGCGTTTATCAGCAAATTTTTTCCCATGCGGACAGTCACAGCGATGCGCTGTGGCTGCCGCAGGATCCCACCACGGTAGAAGACAGTTCGATTCTGCCTTTGGTGTTGCAGGATTCGTGGAATAATAACCTCGCCGTCTTCTCCAGCAATTTCGGTTACGTCCAGCGCGGTGTGTTGTTTTCGCTTTATCCCGACAACACGGGACTGGGGAGACGTCTTGCCGGTCTGGCTCAGGGAATTTTGACCACGGGTGAATATGGAAAGCACGGTTTGATGCCTTTGCGCGACGTAAAAAGTGCCGTCAATACGCGTACCGCCAAGCATCTCAGGATCGATACAAGCCGCTTGACGAGTTTCGACAAGATAATCCCCGAGCAATAAATCTGGTTATCCATGAACAAGATTATCAAAGAATTTCTCGAGAACCTGACCTTCAGGCGCCAGCTTGGCATCATGATCACGCTGGGGATTCTGTTGCTGGCGTTATCTTCCTCGCTGGTCGGTTCGTGGCAGAGCAACGAGCGGGTGCGAGCCAACCTGCTTGATCAGGGCAAGCACATTACCGAGAATCTGGCGCGCCAAAGTGTCTTGGCGTTGCTCTTTGCGTCGCCCGATAATGCAGGCGAAGCGGTGAAATCCACCATGGCCTTTCCCGGCGTGATAGGACTGGAAATCCGCGATGTCAAAAAACACGTATTGCTGACACGCGGCAGCGCCAACATCGCCTCATCTAAGGTGCTGTTCAATGCTGAAAATTCGCATGCGGGTGCAGTCCTGGATCAGGAAAGCGGCAAAGACTGGCGCTTTGTGGCGCCGGTGTACACACAACCTTCCTCCGATTCACCGTTCAATGTGCAGACGGCCCAACCCGAGCTGCTCGGCTATGCTTCGGTAGTGATGAGCAAGGCAGCACTTAGCCGGACAACGACCGATATTTTTATCGTCAACATGGCCACATCGTTTTCCTTTGCGCTGCTGATTTTGTTCTTGGCACGCATGCTGGCCAATCGCATGACGCGGCCGCTTAACCAGCTGTCGGAAAGCATGGGGCGTGCGAAAGCAGGAGAATCGGAGGTGCGAGCCACGCTGACCGGGCCCAAGGATATCGCCGATATGGCCCATGCCTTCAACAGCATGATGGCGGTGCTGGAAGAGCGCGAAGCAGCACTGAGTGTTGCGGCGATTGCCTTCGAGATCGAGGAGGGCATGATCGTGACAGACAGCGACGGGGTGATCCTCAGGGTCAACCGTGTTTTCACGTTGCTGTCCGGTTACAGCGCCGAGGAGGCGATCGGCAAAAATCTGAACATGATCAAGACTGATCGCGATGACCCGGGGTTTTACCCGCGTATGCTGGAAGCGCTGCTGCGCGACAATTACTGGCAGGGAGAAATCTGGAATCGTCGCCAGAACGGGGAAAGCTATCCCGAATGGCTGACGATATCCGCCGTTGTCGGCAAAGACGGCAGTGTCACAAATTATATTTGCGCATTTTTTGACATCACCGAGCGCAAACAAGCCGAGGAAAAGATCCACAACCTGGCGTTTTATGACCCGCTCTGTCAATTGCCCAACCGCAGGCTGCTGTTTGACCGTCTTCATCAGGCAGTGGCAACCAGTGCGCGCACCAAGAATTGCGCCGGTCTGTTGTTCATTGACCTGGATAATTTCAAACTGTTGAACGACACCAGGGGACATGCTATCGGTGACATGCTGCTCATTGAGGTGGGACAGCGACTGCGCGCCTGCATACGCGAGAGCGATACGCTGGCGCGCCTGGGCGGCGATGAGTTCGTGGTGTTGCTGGAGGGTTTGAGCACCGACAGAAGTGAAGCCGCGGTGCAGGCACGCGAAGTCGGCGAAAAAATGCTCAACGATATTCACCAGGTCTGCATACTCGACAATGTCGAGCATTACAGTACCGCGAGCATCGGGGTATCACTATTCGTCAATTACCGGCAGAATCTTGACGATCTGATCAAGCAGGCCGACACGGCGATGTATGCGGCAAAAAAAGCCGGGCGCAACACGCTGCGTTTCTTCGATCCGGCCATGCAGGAAGCGCTGGAAATGCGCAGCCAGCTGGAAGTTGCGATACGCAAGTCGTTGCCAAGGAATGAATTCAAGCTTTTCTACCAGGTGCAGGTCGATAACAATCATAGAGCGATTGGTGCCGAGGCACTGATACGCTGGGAACATCCCGAACGTGGCCTGATCTTCCCGGACAAATTCATTCCGATTGCGGAAGATACCGGGCTGATATTGCCGCTGGGTGAGTGGGTTTTGCAGACGGCCTGTGCGCAAATCAAGGACTGGGAGGCCAATCCGCTTACCCGTGAATTGTCGCTGGCAGTCAATGTCAGCGCGAAGCAGTTCCGCCAGCCGGATTTTGTGAAGCAGGTTATCGGCATAATCGAGAAAAGCATGATAAACCCCGCCCGCTTCAAGATTGAGTTGACCGAAAGCACGGTGCTGGATAACGTCGCTGACACAATCAGCAAAATGCAGGCATTGAAAAAAATCGGTGTGAGTTTCTCGATGGATGATTTTGGCACCGGCTATTCATCGCTTGCGTATCTGACCCAATTGCCGCTCGACCAATTGAAGATCGACAAGTCATTCGTTCAGAACATCGGCACCAAGTCGACGGATGCGACGATCATCCAGACCATCATCGGCATGGCCCATAATCTCGGCATTGAAGTGATTGCTGAAGGCGTGGAAACCTATCCCCAACGGGATTTCCTTGAGCAAGCCGGCTGCACCCGTTACCAGGGCTATCTGTTCGGCCGCCCCGTCCCGTTGAAGGCATTTACCGCTGCGCTGACTTAAACGGCGCGGCCGAGATGCCGGCTATGCAGCGAGGCCGGCGCGCGACCGAGCGATCGCGGCTCCGACTTGCTGCGGAGCGGTGCCGCCGATGTGGTTGCGGCTGGCGAGCGAACCTTCCAGCGACAGAACCTGGTAAACATCCTCGCCGATATGCGCCGAAAACCGCTGCAGCTCGGCAAGGCTGACCGTGCTTAAATCGCATCCCTTCTGTTCGGCGAAGCGCACCGCGAGCGCCACCGTTTCATGCGCATCGCGGAATGGCACGCCTTTCTTGACCAGATAGTCGGCCAGATCGGTTGCGGTGGCGTAACCCTGCAAAGCAGCGCTGCGCATGGCTTCCGGTTTTACCTTTATACCGGCAATCATGTCGGCGTAGATGCGCAAGGTTTGCGTCAAAGTTTCCACCGTGTCGAACAGCGGCTCCTTGTCTTCCTGGTTGTCCTTGTTGTAAGCCAGCGGCTGACCCTTCATCAGTGTGAGCAGTGCGACCAGGTGGCCATTGACGCGACCGGTCTTGCCGCGCACCAGTTCAGGCACATCGGGATTCTTTTTTTGCGGCATGATGCTTGATCCGGTGCAAAAACGATCGGCAATGTCGATGAAGCCGAAGCGCGGGCTCATCCACAGAATCAGCTCTTCGGAAAAGCGCGACAAATGGGTCATGACCAGGGCTGCCGCGGCGGTGAATTCGATGGCGAAATCGCGGTCGGAAACGGCATCCAGCGAATTTTCGCACACGCCGTCAAAACCGAGCAACTCGGCGACGTATTCGCGCTTGATCGGATAGCTGGTTCCGGCCAGCGCAGCCGCGCCCAGCGGCAACCGGTTGACGCGCTTGCGGCAATCGCTCAGGCGCTCCGCATCGCGTTTGAGCATTTCGAAATAGGCCATCAGGTGATGCGCGAAGCTGATCGGCTGGGCGACCTGCAGATGGGTGAACCCGGGCATGATGGTGTGGGTGTGGGGTTCGGCCAGATCCAGCAGTGAATGCTGCAATGCCTTGATCAATCCGAGCAGGTCGTCTATCGAATGGCGCAGGTACAGCCGGATATCGGTCGCGACTTGGTCGTTGCGCGAGCGGCCGGTATGCAGGCGCTTGCCGGCATCGCCGACCAGCGCGGTAAGCCGCTTCTCGATGTTGAGGTGCACGTCTTCCAGGTCAATCGACCAGACGAATTCGCCGGCGATGATTTCATTTTCGATTTGCGCGAGGCCGCGCTTGATGTCATTCAGGTCGGGCGTCGAGATGATGCCGCAAACCGCAAGCATTTGCGCGTGTGCCAGCGAACCCTGTATGTCAAACATGGCGAGTTTATGGTCGAAACCCACCGATGCAGTATAGCGTTTTACCAGTTCTGCCACCGGTTCCGCGAATCGTCCCGACCAAGTATCTTTGTCTTGCATTGCCGCCCCCACTTGTCCCAAAATGAAGCATGAAAAACTCAAGGCTGTCCCGCCATGAATAAGGCGCTCAGTATAAGACAAAACAACAGGCAGTATGGCTTGCCAAACTTTCGTAACCTTGGCACGCTGCTGCGCATTCTGATAATCAGCAACACTTTGGCATTGTTGCAGTCGCTGATCATGTCGAACAGCTGGATGGATGTGGCGCAGCACATGATGCAGATCAACACGCTGTTGACACCGGTATTGTTTTCCAGCCTGTTGCTGCTATGGTCCGCGCAATCGTGGCTAAACCGGTTTTCGTACCCGCGCGGGGCATTGCTGGTGACGTCTTTGGTGATTGCGGTAAGCGTTTCCATTTATTATTTGGGCGGGGAGTTGTACCGTCCGCCCGAACAACTCGACAACTTTTTCGATTTGGTGCGTTGCGGGCTGCTCAGTGCGGTGGTGTGCGGACTCCTGCTGCTATATTTCCGGTTGCGCTCCAGGATACTGTCGCGCGCGTTGAGCGATGCCCGTTTGCAGGTATTGCGCGCGCGCATCCGGCCGCATTTCCTGTTCAATACGATCAATGCCGTGCTGGGTATCGTGCGGGCACAACCCAAACAGGCCGAAGCGGCGCTGGAGGATATGGCCGATTTGTTTCGCATGGCGATGTCGGATGTGCAGGATCTGGTGCCGCTGGGACGGGAAATTCAGCTGAGCAAACAATATCTGGCGTTGGAACAATTGCGCATGGGCGACAGGTTGCGCGTGGACTGGCAAATTCGGGATGTATCCGAGGATGTGCTGATTCCGCCGCTGTTGTTGCAACCCTTGCTGGAGAACGCCGTTTATCACGGTATAGAACCGTTGACCGAGGGTGGCAGTATCAGCATAACGTTGAGCCGCAGCGGTGATCAATTGCACCTCGTGGTTGAAAATCCCTGCCCGCTGTGCGCCGACTTGTCGCATCAGGGCAATCGGATCGCCTTGCGCAACATCCGGGAACGGCTTGATCTGCTGTTTGATGTCGAGGCGAGCTATCAGGTTGAATGCGGCAAAGACTTTTATCGTGTGGAAATCGTATTCCCGTATGTATCCCGTATAAAGGAGCGCCTCCAACCATGAACGAAATCGAGCTGGCTTTGCGAGTTTTTATTGTGGATGACGAACCGCCGGCACGCAATCGGCTGCGCGATCTGCTGAACGATTGCAGCGAGCAGCTGGCTCTGGAGCTGGTGGGCGAAGCGGGCAATGGCCGTGAAGCGCTGGACAAGTTGGCGGATACCGCTGCCGATGTGGTGTTGCTGGACATTCGCATGCCGCAAATGGACGGTATCGAGCTTGCGCAGCATCTGAACAAACTGCCCAAACCGCCGGTGGTAATCTTCACCACCGCCTATGATGCGTACGCCATAAAGGCATTCGATCTGCGCGTAATCGATTATTTGCTCAAGCCGATAAGACTGGGGCGGTTGTTCGAGGCGCTGAACCGGGCGCGTGTAGCGGTGCCGGTACAAACCGAGATGCTGCGCGAACTGCTACCCGATCCGCGCAAGAATTTATCCATCCACGAGCGCGGCAAGATTCACCTGATTCCAATCGAGGAGGTGCTGTATCTGCGCGCGGAATTGAAATACATCACGGTGCGCACCGCCGAACGCGAGTATCTGATCGAGGAATCCCTCAATGCGCTGGAAAAGGAATTCGCCATGCGCTTTGCGCGCATCCACCGCAACTGTCTGATCGCGAAAGATGCGATTGCCGGTTTCGAGAAGGGCGGCGACGAGGGTGAAAGCGGCTGGCTGGTCAAGCTCAAAGGTCTGGATGAACTGCTCGCGATCAGTCGCCGGCAGCAGCACATCGTCAAGGACTTTAGCAGGGCCTAGTTGTTTTATGTGCGCGGGAAATCGGCAGCCCGTACTTGGGCATGCACACACGCTTGCAAGGTGTTTCATCAGGTTCGGCCAATCACAAATTGCCAGGCAAGCAGTTTTTCCCCGTAGCTGATACCCGCATTAGCCGGACTGGTTGATGGCAGCCGCCGGTATTGCATGGTGCCCGAGTCAAGGTACGGATGGACGTATTTGAAAAAACACTGCTCGGCTTTGGCTCCGTTGAAGTATATGCGGGAGATATCGGGATGTCCCAGGAAAAAGGAATTGAAATCGTTCGGGACGACCGAGCCGGACTGTATGTCCGAATCGAGACTGCCGGTGCGGATGCACGAAGCGAGTACGTCCCATAACGCGATCCCGGAACCCCGCAGGATATCGATGCGCTCTGTGTAGGGAAGACCGGATTGCGCACCGATGAGTTCACCCATGATGGTCCAGAAGGAGTTTCTGGTATGGGCATAATACTGGCCCGTTGCAAGCGATATCCTTCCCGGCATACTTCCCAGGATCAATACGGTTGCAGCGCTGTCCTCAATCGGTTCGAAGCAATAAACGCGGGGCATTTGGATATACAGTGGACGTTGGTGCAAGCTGATCCGACCCGAACCGTCAGGGCCGCGATGGCTTGGCCGTCAATCAGGCCGTTCGGCGGTGAACCTGTCCGGGGCGGATCGCAATGGCAGGCTTGCGGTGGAACGGCATCATCCGCTGTTGCGCAACCCGGTTGCAATGCCGTTGATGGTGAGATGAATGGCGCGCTTGACCCGCTCGTCAGTGTCGCCGGCACGATGGCGCTGCAGCAGCGCGACCTGCAAGTGGTTGAGCGGATCGATGTAGGGTGTGCGGGTCTGCAGGCTGCGTGCGAAAGTCGGGTTGTCCTGCAAAAGTGAGTTATTGCCGGTTACCCTGAACAGCATCTTCACGGTATCGTCCCATTCGCGTTCGATCATGCCGAAAACCTGTACTCGCAATGCCTCGTCATCCACCAGTTCGGCATAACTGGAGGCGATGCCCATGTCGGTTTTGGACAGCACCATGTCCATATTCGACATCAGTCCGCGAAAAAACGGCCAGCTCTTGTACATGGAGCGCAGTTGCGCAAGACCCGCATCGCCCTCGCTGGCGATGAATTGCTTTACCGCGCTGCCGAAACCGAACCAGCCCGGCAGCAAGGTTCGGTTCAAACCCCAGCTGAACACCCAGGGGATCGCGCGCAGATCCTCGATCCGATCGGATGCCTTGCGCGCAGAGGGGCGGCTGCCGATGTTCAGCTCGGCGATCTCGCGTATCGGCGTGGCCGAGAAGAAATAGGTGTTGAAACCGGGCGTCTCGTAAACCAGTTTGCGATAGGCAGCAAACGCGTTGTCGCTGAGTTTCTCCATGATGCGCATGTATTCCGGGTTCCCGTCCGCGTCATGCGGATGATCCAGCAGGGTGGCCTCGATCGTGGCTGCAATCAGTGTCTCCAGGTTGCGCCGGCCGATCTCGGGATTGGAGTATTTGCTGGAGATGACCTCGCCCTGTTCGGTGATGCGGATCTGCCCGTTCACACTGCCCGGCGGTTGCGCCAGGATCGCATCGTAGCTCGGGCCGCCGCCGCGCCCGACGGTGCCGCCGCGGCCGTGGAACAGGCGCAGTTCGACGCCGTGCTTGGCAAAAACCTTCACCAGCTCGACTTCGGCCTTGTACAGCTCCCAGTTGGCCGTCACGTAGCCGCCGTCCTTGTTGCTGTCGGAATAGCCGAGCATGACTTCCTGCGTATTGCCGCGGCTGTTCAGCAGCCTGCGGTAATACGGCAGAGAGAACAGTTCGTCCATAATGACACCGCAACCGCGCAAGTCTCCGATGGTTTCGAACAGTGGGATGATATTGATGTGCAGATGGTGGGAGCCTTTTTCCAGCAGATCAACCTGCTGCAGCATCAGCGCGAGTTCGAGCATGTCGCTGACCGACTCGGTCATGGAAATAATATGGTTGGGCAGTGCCGCGCGGCCAAAACGCTGATGGATTTGCGCGGCGGCCTGCATGATGCGCAACTCGCTTTGTGCCACGCTGCCATATTGATCGATCTCGCCGAGCAATGTTTTTCCGTCCTGCAACGCGGCCAGCAACACGGCACGGCGTGCCGCCTCATCCAGGTCGCGGTAATCCGATTTCCCGCTGCTGCGCGAGAATAGTTCGGAGATGGTCTGCTCGATAACGGCGCTGTGCTGGCGCATATCCAACGGCGCGAGATGGAAGCCGAATACCTGTACAGCACGGCGCAGGTTGGCCAGTTGCCCGCGCGCCAGGTAAACCGCCCCGTGTTTGTACAAGGAGTCGATCAGCACGTCCAGGTCGGCGATGAATTCCTGCGGCGATGCATAGGGTTCGGCATCCTCATTGACGGGGCGAAGTTTTGCCACTTCGTGCCCCAACAGTCTTGCGCTAGCCGACAAACGCGAATAAATCAGAATCAACGCGCGGCGGTAAGGTTCATCAATGCGGTGTACGGCCTTGTCCGGGGATGCATCGGAAAGTTTACGCAACGCGTCACTGACGTCAGCAAGGCGGTCTGTAAGGCTAAGCCGTGTCCCGAGAAAATGGGTTTCCTGCAGATAATGTTCGAGCACCAGCGCGGAATGCTGTTGTACCGCGTCCAGCATCACGTCGTGGGTAACGAAGGGGTTGCCGTCACGGTCGCCGCCGATCCAGCTGCCGACATGCAACAGCGGCGGAACCCTGATGTCCTTGTCGAAGCGCGCTTCAAGCTGGCCTTCCAGGTTGGCGTAGACCTTCGGTATTTCATCCAGGAAGGTATAGCGGTAAAACTCCAGGCCGTTCTTGATCTCGTCCCTCACGTTCAGCTTGGTGGTGCGCAACATGCGTGTCTGCCAGAGGATCAGCACGAAACGGCGCAATGCATTTTCGTTTTCGGCCAGATCTTCGGGGGTCATGTCCATGCGGTCGCGATCCGACATCAGGCGCGAAATGATCAATTGGCAATCGAGGATGCTCTTGCGCTGCACTTCGGTGGGATGTGCGGTCAACACCGGCGCGATCAGTGCTTTGTCCAGGAATGTTTGCAGTGTTTCCTTGCTGATTTGGCTTTTCTCGGCACGATCCAGTGCCAGCAGCAGGCTGCCGTCCTTGGGTGCGCTGCCCGCCTTGAGGTGGGCACGGTGGCGACGGTTGTGATGCAGGTCTTCCGCGATGTTGGACAGTTGCGAAAAATAGCTGAACGCTCGCACCACCACCAAGGCATCGCTGGGTGAAAGCGCATCCAGAATCCGCTCCAGCTGCACGTGGTCACGGTCATCCTGGCTCTTGTGGAAAGTTACCGCGGCGCGGCGCACGCTCTCGATCAGCTGAAAGGCCGCTTCGCCTTCCTGCTCGCGCAGCGTGTCGCCGAGAATGCGGCCAAGCAGGCGCACGTCATCGCGCAGGGGCAAGTCTTTGCTGGAAATATTGCTAGGTGTGGCAATCAGATTCATCACGCTCTCGAAACAGAAGCACTGCACACCCTATGTTAGAATGCCGCAAAGACCGTTGGTTGGTTAAAAAATAATTTAAGGTTCAAATTTCCGGAAATAATCTCATGAATCAGAAGCACCATCAAGGCCCCGATCGATTAGTGATAGCTTCGCGGGAAAGCGCTCTCGCGATGTGGCAGGCGGAGCATATCCGGGACAGGCTGCGCGAATTATATCCGCAAACCGAGGTTAGCATATTGGGCATGACCACGCAGGGCGACCAGATTCTGGATGTCACGCTGTCCAAAATCGGCGGCAAGGGCCTGTTCGTGAAAGAGCTGGAAACCGCGCTGGAAGACGGGCGCGCCGATCTCGCCGTGCATTCGCTGAAAGACGTGCCGATGAATCTTCCGCATGGTTTTGTACTGGCCGCAATCGGCGAACGTGAAGATCCGCACGATGCTTTTGTCTCGAACGAATATCAGAATTTGGCGGCCTTGCCGCCGGGCAGCGTGGTGGGTACGTCCAGCCTGCGCCGCGAAAGCCAGTTGCGCGCGCGGTTTCCGCATCTTGACATCAAACCGTTGCGCGGCAACGTGCAAACCCGTTTGCGCAAGCTGGACGAGGGGCAATATGCCGCAATCATCCTGGCCGCCGCCGGATTGAAGCGTCTGGGTCTGGGTGAGCGCATACGCGGTATTATCTCCAGCGAAGAAAGTCTGCCTGCAGTAGGGCAGGGTGCGCTGGGCTTTGAATGTCGTGCCGACCGTGCCGATGTGATCGCTATGCTGCAACCGTTGCACCATCCCGATACTGCCGCATGTGTGCTGGCAGAACGCGCCCTGAGCCGCTCCCTGGGCGGCAGTTGCCAGGTGCCGCTGGGCGGGTTTGCCGAGGTAAAAAACGGCAAACTGCGTATGCGCGGTTTTGTTGCCAGCCCCGATGGCAAACGCATGATGCAGTCCGAGTTGATTGGCGATGTCGCTCACCCTGAAGTCCTGGGCAACAAAATCGCCGATGCATTGCGTGCGCAAGGTGCGGATGTAATCCTCGCCGAACTGGCTGTCTGAATCACTGTTGTGGCCGGGGTTCGGCCGTGATGGATATCCCCGGTGCTGCCGGAAGAATGAAATCCTTGGCATGAAAATGGACGGGGGACTTCGTGCAAAACAAGACTGGATCATATGACTGACGATCTCCCCCTGGCCGGGTTGACGGTTGTGGTCACCCGACCGCGTGACCAGGCATTGAAACTGGCGCAAAAGATCGAACAGGCGGGCGGTGTGGCGCTGCTGTTCCCGTTGCTGGAAATAACCGCGATAGCGGATAGCGATGCTCTGAATGGCCAGATTGCCCGCCTCGGGCAATTCAACCTGGCGATCTTTGTCAGCCCCAATGCGGTGCGCTATGGTATCGCCGCGATACTTGCCGCGGGCGCACTTCCGCGGGCGCTGAAAATCGCCACGGTCGGCCAGGGCAGCGCAAGGGTCTTGCGCGAAACGGGTATCTCCAACATCATCGCACCCACCGAGCGCTTTGACAGCGAAGGTTTGCTGGCATTGCCGGAATTGCAACAGGTTTCCGGATGGCGCGTGATGATTTTTCGCGGTGACGGCGGACGCGAGTTACTGGGCGATACACTCAGTGAACGCGGCGCGACTGTAGAATATGCAACCTGCTACAGGCGCACCAAACCGCAGCTGGATACAAGTGCGCTACTGGCTGCCGGACCCGATGCAATCATCGTCACCAGCAGCGAGGCACTGGACCACCTGGGCCAAATGCTGAATGCCGGTGACCGGCAAGCTTTGTGCAACACGGCTCTATTTGTGCCGCATGAACGCATTGCCGGGCGGGCCCGCGATCAGGGTTGGCCGCGGGTGCAGGTGACGAGTTCGGGCGACGACGGGGTATGCTCCGCTTTGATCGCATGGACCGGCCAAAGAGGGAATGGAAATGAAGAACAGGGAACCGCCTGATCGGAACGCAAGCCCCGGAATCGCCCACGCGCACCCGGCGCTAGACCGGCGACGCTTGTTCTTATTAATGAAAGGTACTGAATGAGCGAGCAAATCTCACCACCCGAAAATGCCGGGCCGGCCAATCCGGAAGGCCAAACCACGCAGCGTGATGGGCCCGCGGGGGATACGCCGCAAGCAGATCGTCCTTCGGACGGTCATGGCGCAGATAGTGGTCACACAGGCTTCGCGCATATCAGTATTACGCAACTGACTATTGCGGTACTGGTGATTATCTTCCTGTGGCAATGGCTGGACGGCCATCTGGCGATCAGCGACATGCAGCGGCAGCTGGCGGAAAAAATTGCCGAAATGGACGGGAACAGCAAGGCCAACCAGGTGTTGCTGGCCCAAAACCAGGACCAGGTGCGCGAACTTTCAGCCAAAGTTGCAACGATGGCATCAAGCTATGCAGAGTCGCAAAACCAGCGCGCCGCACTGGAGAACCTGTACAACAATCTTTCCGCGAATAGCGATGAAGCCGCGCTGGCCGAGGTCGAGCAAATGTTGCTGATCGCGTCGCAACAATTGCAATTGTCGGCCAACGTGAGGGCTGCATTGATCGCGATGCAAACCGCCGATTCGCGTTTGCAACGCCTGAACCGGCCTGCATTCAACGGGCTTAGACAGGCCATCAACAATGATATGGACAAGTTGCGCGCGCTGCACGAAGCGGATATTACCGGTATCAATCTTCAGATCAATAGCCTGATATCAGCAGTGGACAGCATGCCGCTGGCCTATCAGCAACAAGTTCCGGCCAATGAAGCCGTCGCGCAAACCGTACCGCCAAAAACTGAAACGGTCTGGAAAAAATTGCTGCATGACGTCTGGGGTGAGCTGAAACAGCTGGTGCGTATCGAGAACACCGATAAGGCGGAGATTCCGCTGCTGCCGCCCAACCAGGAATTTTTCCTGCGCGAGAATCTCAAGCTTAGTCTGTTGTCAGCGCGTCTTGCCCTGTTGTCGCGTGACGAAGTCAGTTACAGGCAGGGCCTGAAAACCGCGCAACGCTGGACGGCGCGCTATTTTGACGCAAAATCGGGCGTGAACAGGCATGTATCCGACGAGCTGAAAAAGCTGGCCGCGTCCGACATCAGCATCACAATACCCGACATCAGTGACAGCTTGCGAGCAGTGCGCAATTATCTTTTGCTGCGTGAAAACGAGCCAAAGGCGCGTTTCGAGGCACGGCCAAACGAGCCAAAGGCGCGTTTCGAGGCACGGCCAAACGAGCCAAACAAGACTTTTAAAGGGCGGCCAAGCCAGACAGCGACAAGTCCGGCGAGCGGGTCTAAAGTGCCAAAGGCCGCGCAATGAAATATCTTGCATGGCTACTCGGACTGTTTGTCGCGGCGGCTGCGCTGGCCATCATTTCGCGCAATCCGGCTTATGTGTTGCTGGTCTATCCGCCCTATCGCGTCGAGGTGTCGTTTACCCTGTTTATCGCGTTGCTGTTGCTGGGTTTTTTGTCCGTCTACGGGCTGGTAAGGCTGGTTGTAGGCGTTCTCCAACTTCCGGCTTACGTGAAAAAATTTCGTTACGACCGCGTTCAAGCCAAGATTCGCAAATTGCTTGACGAGGAACTGGGCGCGTATTTCGAAGGCCGGTATGCCGATTCGGAAAAGGCCGCAAAGCGCGCAATGAAATTGGGCGACACTTCGGACTTTCACCACATCATCGCCGCACGTTCCGCCCATGAGTTGCGCGAATATAAAACGCGCGATGCCTATCTGTCCGATGCCGGAGGAAAAAAATCCGGCGATTCAACCATGCGTCTGATGACAACCGGCAAATTCCTGCTCGACCAGCATGATAGCCGCGGCGCATTGAATGCACTGCAGGAGATACGTGACAGCGGGGTCAAGAACCATCTAGGCGCATTGACGCTGGAAATGAAGGCGCACCAACAGGCGGGTAATTGGGACGAGGTATTGAATGTGCTTTACCAACTGGAAAAGCGCGGCGGGATTGATGCGACACAGGCAACGCATTTGCGCCAACAAGCCTGGTTGGGGAAAATCCGCCAGCAAAAGGATCTGGCAGGATTGACCCGTTGCCTGAAGGATATTCCCTCGGATTTGAAGCGGCGCGGCAAGATTGCCGCAGCTGCGGCGCGTGCACTGATTCAACACGGCGGGGACTCACTCGCGCAGCAACTGCTGACCGATAGTCTCAATGCGCATTGGGACAGTGATCTGGTTGCGTTATACGGCGATTGCAAATCCGGTGATGCGGTGGCGCAAATCAAGCAGGCCGAAAAGTGGCTCGCCCAGAACAATCAGGATGCCGGGCTGCTGCTGTCGCTCGGGAAGCTGTGCCTGCATCAAAAGCTTTGGGGCAAGGCGCAAAACTATCTGGATGCAAGCATCAGTATTGCGCCCGGTCGTGCCGCCTATAACGCGCTTGGTGAATTGGCGGAACGCCTGGGTAATCCCACCGAGGCGCTGAAGTACCGTCAACAGGCGATGGCACTAAAAGAGGGGGAGGCCAGATAGAAGACGCAAGAGGAAAGGTTCAGGCAAGAAGCCGCACACCGTGAACCTTGTCTTCTAGTTCTTGGGAACGAAGGTGAACGCGTCCGAGAAAAAGGCTTCATTGGGCAGCCCGCGCTGGGCAGTGAAGTCGCGGTGTGCGGCTTCCACGACCACGGGCGCACCGCAGGTATAGACTTCATAGGCTGACAAATCGCTGTAGTCATCCAGTACTGCCTGATGAACAAACCCGGTGCGTCCCTGCCATCCATCTTCCGGCAAGGCATCGGAAAGTACCGGTGTAAATTTGATGCCTTTTGCTTCCCATTGCCTGGCCTTGTCGAGCATATACAGGTCCGCCAGCTTGCGCGCTCCCCAGTAAAAGTGCATCGGTCGTTTCACGCCGATGTAAAGCGCGTGTTCGATGATCGCCTTGATCGGTGCAAAACCGGTGCCGCTGGCGACGAAAATGATCGGTTTGTCGTTATCCTCGCGCAGAAAAAATGTACCCAGTGGTCCCTTGAAACGCAGTATGTCGCGTTCCTTCATGACCTCGAACACATGATGGGTGAAAGCACCGCCGGTGATGTTGCGGATATGCAGCTCGAGGAATTCGTCGTCATGGGGCGCATTGGCCAGGGAGAAACTGCGCGGTTTCTCGTCCTTGAGCAGGATGTCCACGTATTGTCCGGCCAGGAATTGCAGGCGTTCATTTGCGGGCAGCTTGAGCGAGATCACCATGACATCCGGCGCCGGTTTTGCCATTTTTTGCACGCGGCAGGGAATGGTCCTGACCGGAATGTCGTTGACCGCAAGCACTTCGCGGCACTCCAGCACCAGATCGGACAGCGGCGTGGCGCAGCAGAACAGCGCCATGCCCGCCGTTTTTTCGGCCTCGCTCAACGTGCTTTCCTGGTACTTGCCGTAATCAACCTGCCCTGTCACCACTTTGCCCTTGCAGGTTCCGCATACGCCGTCCCGGCAGCTATATGGCAAGGTATAGCCATGTTTGAGCGCCGCTTCGAGGATGGTCTCGTGCGGCTCAATCATGAAGTTGTGGCCGCTGGGCTGAATAACCGTTTTAAAAGCCATGATGAATCTGCAGGTTGCGCGAAAGCGCGAATTTTAACGCATAATCATGCCATGAGACGACTGTTGATTGTTGGTAGTGGCGATGTTGCGCTGCGAGCGATACCCCTGCTGAGAAAGGGATATAAGGTGTTTGCCCTGGTGCGCGATCCGGACAAATGCCGGGGAATACGGGAGCTTGGTGCGGTACCTTTGCTGGGTGATCTGGATGATCGCGCCAGCCTCGCGCACCTCGGCGGGTTGGCCGATGCAGTGTTGCATCTCGCACCGCCCCCGAACAGCGGCGTACTTGACACACGAATGCGCAATCTGCTCAGTGCGCTATCGCAGGGCAGGGGGCGGAGGCGTAGCCTGCCAAAGCGGCTGGTTTACATCAGCACCAGTGGTGTGTATGGCGATTGCGGTGGGACATGGGTAAGCGAAACCCGTCCGGTCAATGCAACATCAGCACGTTCGCGGCGACGGTTGGATGCCGAGATGCGGGTCCGCAGCTGGGCGAAATGCAACCGGTTGAATGCCAGTATTTTGCGCGTGCCCGGCATTTACGCGGCGGACCGTTTGCCGCTGAACCGTTTGCAGCAGGGCGCGCCCGGCATCATCGACAGCGAAGACAGCTACACCAACCACATCCATGCCGACGACCTGGCGCATATCTGCGCCGTGGCGCTGCAGCGCGGGAAATCATGCCGGATTTACCACGCCAGCGACGACAGCCGGCTGAAGATGGGCGAATATTTCGACCAGGTGGCGGACGCGTTCGGACTGCCGCATGTCCCGCGCGTCAGTCGCCTCGAAGCGCAGCAAGTGTTGTCGCCGTCGCTGCTGTCGTTCATGAATGAATCACGCCGCCTGACCAACCGGCGCATGAAGGCGGAGTTGAACGTGAAGCTGGCCTATCCTGCCGTCGCCGACCTGCTCGCCACAATCAAGCGCCCGCAGCCTTGAGAGGTTTGGTTCTGTCCGGCCAGTCAAATCAGGCAAATCGTATCGGTCGGCACCCGATCATTCAGGATGACCCATTGCCCTGATCAACCGGCGGGTTCAAGCTTTTTCCGGTGCAGGTGGCGCATCAGTTCCTGTTTGATCTCGCGCAACTTGGTCTTGACCAAATCCTCGTTCTTTCCGCCCAGACGCATCAGGATACGCTGGCCTATGGAGCGGCTTTCAAGGCCGGGGTCTGCATACTGAAAATCGACACTGGGCTGAACAAGCTTAACCGGCTCCCCGGGGATCGGGGCAGCCAGCAAGTCGTCCAGCACCACGATCAGGCGATCATTGAAATATTTGTGCGGGTAGCCAAGCTGTTCGTAGGCATGCTGGAACAACGGATAGAGGCGGATATATAACCCGACCAGCTTTTTTGCGTCGATGGCCTCGGCGATCCGCACATAGGCCGAGTAGCGGGCTGCGTTATTCGGGCTGATCGTCAGGTTGCCCTGCCCACCTGCAGTAACAAAATTACCGGGGACCGGATTGACCGGCATCACGTTCATTGATGCGCGCCTGGTTGGCAGGTTATCGATGGTCGCCACGAAATCCAGTATGAACCGGTCGGCATGGAAGCGTTCCATCAGCGACTTATTGCCCACCAGCCCGGCCAGCGCGTCAAGTATCAGTTTGTCGCTGTCCGCCAGGGCCGGCAACGGAGGCTGTGCCGGCGGTGTTTCAACCACATTGCGTTCTTCGGGTGTTACGGCCGGGGCCGGGGGAGAGACCGGCGGCGCGTTCACCTGAACCGGTGCGGGTACCGGCTCGATTTGCTGCCAGAAAAAATAAGCGGCGATGCCACCAGAAATAACAAGTGCCACGACAACAATCAAGAATCTGTTTTTCATGTACAAATCTTCCCTATGGTTATTACCGCGATGCTTTTCATTCGTTTCATCATCATTTCAAACAACCGGCCGAAGATCGTCTGCTGGTCACCGGCTGTTTCCACAGGTGGATGATGTTATGCCTTGAAACTTTTGCTCAGCGCGATGAGCTGATCCAGCTTGGCTTTTGCCGCGCCGCTGGCAATCACCTGACCGGCCTTTGCCACGCCGTTCTCCAGGGTACCGGTCAGTCCCGCTACATAAATCGCCGCACCGGCATTCAGTTGCACGATGTCGCGCGGCGCACCGGCCTCGTTGTTCAACACACCCGACAGTTTTGCGCATGCCTCGTTGATATTGCCTACCTTCAGCTGGTCAAGTGGCGCGGTCACCATGCCGAACAGTTCCGGATGGACGGTGTATTCGGTAACCTTATCGTCTTTTAGTTCCGCAACGTAGGTGGCGCCGCTGATCGAGATTTCATCCATGCCATCCGCGCCGTGCACGACCAGCACATGCCGGCTGCCGAGGCGCTGCAGCACGCGCGCCTGGATGCCCACCAGGTCGGGGTGGAATACGCCGAGCACCTGGTTTTCCGCGCCGGCAGGATTGGTCAACGGACCCAGCACGTTGAAAATGGTGCGTACGGCCAGCTCTTTGCGCACCGGCGCGGCGTATTTCATCGCGCCGTGAAAATTGGGCGCGAACATGAAGCCGATGCCGATCTGGTCTATGCACTGTCCGACCTGTTCGGGTGCCAGGTTGAGGTTCACGCCGAGCGCTTCCAGCACATCTGCAGAGCCGCAGGTCGAAGACACCGAACGGCCCCCGTGCTTGGCGACCCGGGCGCCAGCTGCCGCCGCGACCAGCGCGCTGGCGGTGGAAATGTTGAAGGTATGCGCGGCATCGCCGCCGGTGCCGCAGGTATCCACCAGGTGGGCGCGATTGCTGACCGGCACCTTGGCGGAAAATTCGCGCATCACCTGCGCGGCGGCAGAAATCTCGCCGACGGTTTCCTTCTTGACACGCAGGCCGACGAGTATGCCCGCGATCTGCGCCTGCGTGACTTCGCCGCTCATGATCTGGCGCATCAGCGACAGCATTTCGTCGTAAAAAATTTCGCGCAGTTCGATCAGTCTGGTCAATGCTTGTTGCGGTGTGATCATGGCTCTACTTGCCTTTCAGGAAGTTCTCCAGCATGTCATGGCCATGCTCGGTGAGTATCGATTCGGGGTGAAACTGCACGCCATGCACCGCCAGTGTCTTGTGGCGCACACCCATGATCTCGCCATCGTCGGTCCACGCGGTGATCTCCAGGCAGTCCGGCAGTGTCTCGCGTGCTATCACCAGCGAGTGATAGCGCGTCGCGGTAAAAGGGTTGGGCAGACCGGTGAATACGCTGGTGTTGTTGTGATGGATAGCCGAAGTCTTGCCGTGCATCAATTGCTTGGCGTGGATGATATGCCCGCCGAATGCCTGCCCGATGCTCTGGTGACCGAGGCACACGCCAAGCAGCGGAATTTTTCCGGCGAATTGCCGGATCGCGGCAACCGAAATACCCGCCTCGTTAGGTGTGCAAGGGCCGGGCGAAATCACGATGTAGTGCGGATTCAATTTGGCGATCTGCTCGATGGAAATCTCGTCGTTGCGATGCACCACCACATCTTCGCCCAGTTCGGCAAAATATTGCACCAGGTTGTAGGTAAAGGAGTCGTAGTTATCGATCATCAACAGCATAAGGGCACCTTTATAAATCCATTTTTCGGGCGCATTGCGGCGTTGCACAGTGCTCGCTTCCTCGCCTATCGGGTTGATATGTCTCGGTCGCTGCGCGCTGTGCGCCTTGCGCTGCATCCCGAAATTCTGAATTTCTAAATGTGCCCATGTTTGTTCCAATCACTTCTTAATGGTTTGCATGATACTTAATGCCACCGCTTCGGCAACCTCTATCCCGTCCACTGCCGCAGACAATATCCCGCCCGCATACCCCGCGCCTTCACCGGTCGGATACAGGCCCGCGGTGTTGACGCTCTGGTAATCGTCACGATTGCGCTTGATGCGTATCGGCGAGGAGGTGCGCGTCTCGACACCAGTCAACACCGCATCGGCCAGATCGAAACCCTTGATCAGTTTCGCGAACGCGGGCAGAGCCTCGCGGATCGCTTCGATCGCGTACGCAGGCAACGCAGTGGACAGGTCGGTCAGGTGCACGCCGGGGGTGTAGGACGGCAGCACTTCACCGAATTGGGTCGAGGGTTTGCCTGCAAGGAAATCGCCGACCAGCTGTCCGGGCGCCCGGTAATTTTTTCCACCCAGTTCATAGGCGCGCGATTCCCAGCGGCGCTGAAATTCCATTCCTGCCAGCGGGTTCTTTGGGGTGCTGGCATCGGGGGGGTAGTCCTGTTCGGGCGTGATGCCTACGACTATTCCCGCGTTGGCGTTGCGTTCGTTGCGCGAATACTGGCTCATGCCGTTGGTGACCACTCGCCCCGGCTCGGAAGTTGCCGCGACCACAGTGCCGCCCGGGCACATGCAGAAGCTGTACACCGAGCGTCCGTTGCTGGCGTGATGCACCAGTTTGTAGTCGGCCGCGCCTAGCAACGGGTTGCCGGCGTTCTTGCCGTAACGGGCGGCATCGATCAGCGACTGCGGATGCTCGATGCGAAAACCGATCGAGAACGGTTTGGCTTCGATGTAAATGCCGCGCTTGTGGATCATCTCGAAAGTGTCGCGCGCGCTGTGGCCGACAGCCAGCACCAGATGATTCGTGGCGATGTGTTCACCATTGCTCAATACTACGCCAGTGACCAGCCCGTTTTCGATCACGATATCGTCGGCACGGCTTTCGAAACGTATCTCGCCGCCCAGTGACTGGATCGATGCGCGCATCTTCTCCACCATGCCCACCAGCTTGAATGTGCCGATGTGCGGGTGACTCTCGTAGAGGATTTCTTCCGGCGCGCCCGCCTTGACGAATTCCTCCAGCACCTTGCGACTGAGAAATCGCGGGTCCTTGATCTGGCTGTACAGCTTGCCGTCCGAAAATGTCCCCGCGCCGCCCTCGCCGAACTGCACGTTGGATTCCGGGTTGAGCACGCCCTGCCGCCACAGACCCCAGGTGTCCTTGGTGCGTTCGCGCACTACCTTGCCGCGTTCCAGGATCAGCGGGCGGAAGCCCATCTGCGCGAGCAGCAGCCCGGCAAAAATTCCGGCAGGACCCATGCCAATGACAATTGGCCGCATGTCCAGATTCCTCGGTGCTTGGGCAACGAAATGGTAACTTGTGTCCGGCGCGATCCGAACATGGAGATCATTATTGAAGCGCGCCAGAACTGCCGCCTCATCGCGCACGGTCACGTCAAGTGTGTAGGTGTACAGAATCGCGTTCGGTTTACGCGCATCCACGCCGCGCTTGAACACGACATATCCAACTAGTGCATCGTCAGGGATACCCAGGCGCTTGAGGATCGCGGCCCTGATTTCGCCCTCGGCATGAGCCAGCGGCAGTTTCACTTCGGTGAGCCTGAGCATCGCGCTACGACTCCAGATCGTTGTCCAGCCCCGCCAGCACCATTTCTGCCGCGCGCAACACGGCACGGGCCTTGTTCAGCGTTTCCATCCATTCGCTTTCGGGTACCGAATCGGCAACGATGCCGGCTCCGGACTGGGCGTACAGCATGTTGTTCTTCACCACGGCGGTGCGCAACGCGATCGCCAGATCCATGTCGCCGTTGAAGCCGAGATAGCCGACCGCACCCGCGTAGATGCCGCGCTTGCTGGGTTCCAGCTCGTCGATGATTTCCATCGCGCGCACCTTTGCCGCGCCGCTCACCGTGCCGGCGGGAAAGGTCGCCTTGAGCACGTCCATCGCGTTGTAGCCGGGTTTGAGCCTGGCCTCGACGTTGGACACGATGTGCATCACATGCGAGTAGCGTTCGATGATCATTTTTTCGGTGAGCTTCACCGTGCCGTTTTGCGCAACGCGCCCGATGTCGTTGCGCCCGAGGTCGATCAGCATCAGGTGCTCGGCCAGTTCCTTCGGATCGGCCAGCAGCTCTTTTGCGAGTTCGGCATCCTGCTGTTGCGATTTTCCGCGCGGACGCGTCCCGGCGATCGGGCGCACGGTGACCGCATCGCCCTCGAGCCGCACCAGTATCTCGGGAGACGCACCGACCACATGATGGTCGCCCATGTCGTAATAGAACATGTACGGTGACGGGTTGACGCTGCGCAATGCGCGATACAGCGACAAAGGCGCGGCAGGGAAGGGTTGTGCCATGCGTTGCGCCAGCACCACCTGCATGATGTCGCCGTCGAAGATGTATTGCTTGGCCTTGACGACCGCATTCTTGAACGCGGTCTCGCCGAATTCGGAATGCGCTTCGCCGCCATGCATAGGCGGCGCATGCGGGATATGCACCGGCAAACGCATCCTGCCGAGCAGTTCGTGCAGCCGTTTGCGCGCCAATTCATAGGCGTCTTCCTGTGAAGGATTGGCGTAGACAATGAACGTGAGCTTGCCGGACAGGTTATCGATCACCGCGAGTTGTTCGGTGAGCATCAGCAGTATATCGGGTGTGCCTATTGCGTCGGGCTTGTGTACTGTGGCCAGGCGCGGCTCGATATACCGTATCGTTTCGTAGCTGAAATAACCGGCCAGCCCGCCGGTGAAGCGCGGCAGATTGGGCAGCGGCGCGACCTTGAAGCGCGACTGGTATTCGCTGATATAGTCCAGCGGATTCTCGACGTCGTGGGTGGTTTCAGTGTCCTTGTGTGTCAGCGTTACCCGCTTGCCGCGCACCGTGATGCGCGTGTCGGCCGGCAGGCCGATGAAGGAATACCGCCCGAAGCGTTCACCGCCCTGCACCGATTCGAGCAGGTAGGAAAATGGCCGGTTGGCGAGCTTGAGATACAGCGACAGCGGCGTGTCGAGATCGGCAAAGGTTTCCGCAACCAGCGGGATGCGGTTGTAACCCTGCTCGGCAAGCGCGTTGAATTCGTGTTGTGTAATGGGGTGCGGCATTAATAACCTCCGTTGGTACTATTGGAAACCGGGACGGGACTGCGTCCCGTCAAACCTGGCAATGCGGTTAGCACCATCGCCAGGCGGCGGTTTCTTTCGGATAGCGGAAGTTATGCGGTTTCATGATCAGGCGTGTTTGATGAGCGGCAAAGCGGCCGGCAAATCGGGAATGACCGCATCCAGGAACAGGCTGTCGACCGGTTCGCCGTGATTGTAGCCGTAGGGCACGCAGAACACCGGGCAACCCGCGGCGCGCGCGGCGACGGTGTCGTTTAGTGAATCGCCGATCAGCAGCAGTTTTTCGACCGGGATGCCGAAAAATTTTGCCGCATGCAACAGCGGCATCGGATGGGGCTTCTTTTCCGCAAGCGTGTCCCCCGATAACACGATCTCGAAATATTTCGCCAGACCGGTGCCCTTCAGCAATGGCTCGGTGTAGCGCGCCAATTTGTTGGTGATGCAACCCAGGCGGAAACCCGCGGTCTGCATCGCATCGAGCCCCTTGATCACGCCGCCGAACGGTTTGCTGTTCAGCAGCAATTCGGTGTAATGCTTTTCAAAAATCGGCAGCGCGTGGTCATACAATGCGGCATCCGGCGTGGCGTGCATGTCGCCGGTCAGCGCGCGCTTCACCAGCCAGCTGATGCCGTTGCCGATGTAGCTCATCAGCAATTCCTGCGGCACCCGGGCGTATTCCATGTCACGCAGCATGCGGTTGGCCGCTTCGGTGAGCTCCGGGGCGGTATGCAGCATCGTGCCATCGAGATCAATGACGATGGCCGAAATTTCCAGGGGAAAGTGTACCGGTTCCATTACCGTTTTACCTTCGCCAGTTCGGCACGCAGTTCTGCGACAACGGTGTCATAACGATTCTTGTCTTTTTCGTTGCGTTTGCTGAATATCGCGGAGCCGGCCACGAAAGTATCCACGCCGGCCTCCGCCACCTCGCGTATGTTGCCCGGGCCCACGCCGCCGTCGATCTCGAGGCGGCAGTTGTATTTGCCCGCATCGATCAACTTGCGCGCCGCGCGTGCCTTGTCCAGCACGTAGGGAATGAATTTTTGCCCGCCGAAACCGGGGTTCACCGACATCAGCAACACCATGTCCAGCTTGGGCAGGGTGTATTCCAGCACGTCCAGCGGCGTGGCCGGGTTGAACACCAGGCCGGCCTTGCAACCGCTTTCCTTGATCAGGCCGATGGTGCGGTCGATGTGCTCGGAAGCCTCGGGATGAAAAGTGATGTAAGTCGCGCCCGCCTTGGCGAAATCGGGAATGATGCGGTCCACCGGCTTGACCATCAGATGCACGTCGATCGGTGCGGTCACGCCGTGCTTGCGCAGTGCTTCGCAAACCAGCGGACCGATAGTCAGGTTGGGTACATAATGGTTATCCATCACATCGAAGTGAACGATGTCGGCGCCGGCGGCAAGGACATTGTCGACTTCCTCGCCCAGTCTGGCGAAATTTGCAGAAAGAATGCTCGGGGCGATCTGGTACATGAGGTGTCCTTAGGCGTAAGTTGAAATAAGTTTGGAGGCGCGTATTCTATCCGATAGTTCATCGGCCGAATACTTGAGATGCTGCAGCCAATGTGGCCGTGACCCCGGCACATGGAAACAGTTGTGACGATGGGAATGGCCGAAAAACAGCCTGCTATGTACGCCACCGTACTGACCGGGTCCGTTCCGGAGACTAAATTGACAACAATTGGGGTGACCCTGGTTGCAAACAAGGAGGAACCAAATGACCGATGCTAATCACCTGATGCGGAAAAATATTATGGAATATGAATCGCGCATAAAACATTTTGACGAGCTTATTGCGCGTGCCGACAAAGGCGTCGGCGCAGGACCCGAACATGCGGAGGCCGCGGATAGTTTGGCAAGCCTGAAACAGCAGCGCGACAAGTTCGCCGCCTGGCTGGACGAACTCCGGCTGAAGTCACTGGAAAACTGGCGCGTGGATGAAATCGAGAAAGCCGGTCCCATGGGTATTTGGGATGCGGTTGGCCAGCAGCTGGAGAAACTGGTCGAGCGTATCGAGCGCTAAATAATGCATCATTCGGGAAGGGCACCATGCTAGTGACGTTTACCACCAAAGCCTATGCCGATATCACCATGTTCGGGGATGTCGCGATTGCCATGCTGAAAATGATGGGGCACAGCGGAACCGTGCCCGGCGCGCTCCGGGCGGAAGAAGTTCCGGCAGCGCTGGGCCGCTTGACAGCCGCTGTCAACGCGGGGGCATCCACGCCGCCGCATGCCGACAAGGATGAGGATGAACCCGCGGTGAGCACGTCGCATCGCGCGCTGCCTTTGATGAATCTGCTTGCCGCCGCCGCAAAAGATGGCCGTGACGTAATGTGGAAATAAATCGCCATGAAATTTCGGATGGTATTGAATCTCAATATGCGGGTTAAGTAGATACAAAAATTGAATTCACTGGGCAATAGGATACGGCGCTGGCATATGCGTCGAATACTGAGACGCAATCCGATACCGCACCCTGTCTGGCACGGTGTGACACGGCGCATTACGGTATTGCAGGAACTGGATGCCGTGCAAATGGCGCATCTGCGCGAACTGACAGCCTGGTTCCTGCATAGCAAGGCGATTAACGGCGTGCAGGGACTCGATGTGACACTGGCGATGCGCGTGGCAGTGGCAGCCCAGGCCTGTTTGCTGATTCTGAATCTGGACATCGATTACTACGACAACTGGGTTGAGGTCGTCCTCTATCCCGGCGCGTTCCGGGTCAATCATGAACAGCGGGATGCCATCGGCCTGTTACATAACGATACAAATGTTTTAAGCGGCGAAGCATGGCTGCGCGGACCGGTGATCTTGTCCTGGGATGACGTGGAGCGCGATACTTATCATCCGCAACCCGGCCACAATGTGGTGCTGCACGAATTCGCGCACAAGCTGGATGGCTACAATGGGGCGGCGAATGGATTGCCGCCATTGCGGCGCGGCATGAGCCGGAAAAGATGGGCCGAAGATTTCAGCGCGGCGTACGATAAGCTGTGCTTGCAGGTTGCGGCGGGCGAAACGACCTTTATCAATCCCTATGCGGCCACCAGCCCGGCGGAATTTTTCGCGGTAGCGTGCGAGTATTTTTTTACCGCTCAGGAGCAGTTGAAAGATTGCTGTCCCGGTGTCCACAGGCAATTGGTGCTTTTGTTACGGCAGGCGGCAATGCATTGATTTATCATGACCGGGCTTCATTCTTGAATCTCGAAAAGGTTCAAGGGTGAGCGTACCGTAATTTCTTTGCAGGGGAGCCGAGCAGATGGAATTCAAGGACTACTACAAGATCATGGGTGTCGCGCGTGACGCCACCCAGGACGAGATCAAGCGCTCCTATCGAAAACTGGCCCGCAAATACCATCCGGATGTCAGCAAGGAGGCCGATGCCGAGGCGCGCTTCAAGGAGTTGGGCGAGGCCCATGAAGTGCTGAAGGATGCGGAAAAGCGCGCGGCCTACGACCAGCTCGGTGCCAATTACAAAGGCGGGCAGGAGTTCCGGCCGCCACCCGACTGGAACACGGGTTTCGAATTCAGCGGCGGCGGCCCAAGCGGCGGTGACGGGTCAGACTACAGCGATTTCTTTTCATCCCTGTTCGGGCAGGGCTTCCGCACCGGCGGTCCCGGCCACACGCCACCCCATGCAAAAGGTGAGGATCACCACGCCAAAGTGCTCATCGACCTGGAAGACACATACCATGGTGCATCCCGCACCATCACGCTGCGGGTGCCCGCAGTGGACGCGCAGGGACATGTCATCACCAATGAGCGTGTGCTCAACGTAACTATCCCCAGGGGCATCCGCGAAGGCCAGCACATTCGTCTCAGCGGGCAGGGCAGTGCCGGCAGGGGAGAAGGCAAAGCGGGGGATTTGTATCTGCAGGTGGAATTTCGGGCACACCCGATTTACCGCGTCGAAGGCCGCGATCTTTATCTCGACTTGCCGGTGACGCCCTGGGAAGCGGCGCTCGGCGCAACAGTCAAAGTGCCGACACTCGGCGGCATCGTGGAATTGAAGATTCCCGAGGGTTCCGCGTCGGGCCGCAAAATGCGGCTGAAGGGACGCGGTATTCCGGGTGACCCGCCCGGAGATTGCTACGTGATATTGACGATTGCGTTGCCGCCTGCCAATAGCGAGGTCGCCAAAGAGTTGTATCGAAAAATGGAAAAGGAACTTAACTTCAATCCGCGCACCAAACTGGGAGTGTGAGACATGAATACCGATAACAATTCGACACAATTTTCCATATGCATACTGGAAGAACAAACCCAGCTGACGCTAACTGACCTATGCCGCGCCTGCGCTGTTCATGATGAACAGATCATTGCGCTGGTGGATGTCGGTGTGCTGGAACCCCAGGGTCGTGAACCGGAGCACTGGCGTTTCAGCGGTGCCAGCCTGAACCGCGCCAGAAGGGCCTTGCGCCTGCAACGCGATCTGGACATTGATCTTGCCGGGGCGGCACTGGCGGTGGAATTGCTGGACGAGATCGAATCGTTGCGGACGCGCCTGCAGGCGGTGGGAGGCGAGTACTGAGCGATGAATCGCGCAACATCATGACTGTTCCGTCGTCACGCCGGCTGCGTGTACCCAACTAACACAGGAGATTTCAGATGCATCTAGGCATGATCGGATTGGGGAGAATGGGAGCCAGTTTGGTGCGGCGTCTGGGCAAAGACGGACATGGCTGTGTTGTCTATGATGTGAATCCCGCCGCGGTGAAGAAACTTGCGGTTGGCGAAGTTCAGGGCGCCGCCTCGCTAGCCGGGCTGGTCGCCAAGCTGGCCAAACCGCGCGCGGTCTGGGTGATGGTTCCCGCCGGCGTCGCCGGCAGGACAATCGAAGAGCTGGCCTCGCACATGGATGCCGGTGACATCATCATTGACGGCGGCAACAGCTACTACCGCGACGATATCCTCAGAGCGAAAGCACTCAAGACCCGTGATATACATTACGTCGATTGCGGCACCAGCGGCGGTGTGTTCGGTGAGGAACGCGGTTTCTGCCTGATGATCGGCGGCGAGGACACGGTCGTCAAACACCTGGACCCGATCTTCAAAAGCATTGCGCCCGGCGTCGAGTCGGCGGAACGCACACCCGGAAAAATAGGCAGGCCCGGCCCCGCGGAACACGGATATCTGCATTGCGGACCGACCGGTGCCGGCCACTTCGTCAAGATGGTCCACAACGGAATCGAGTATGGTCTGATGGCGGCCTATGCCGAGGGGATGAACATCCTGCATAACGCCAATGCCGGCAATCGTTCTCAGGATAGCGATGCCGAGACTACCCCGATGCGCGACCCGGAATATTACCAATATGAGCTGGACCTGCCGCAGATCGCGGAAGTCTGGCGGCGCGGCAGCGTGGTGTCGTCATGGTTGCTTGACCTGACCGCAGCGGCGCTGGCCGAGGATGCCGATCTGAGCGGATTCTCGGGTCGCGTGTCGGATTCGGGCGAGGGTCGATGGACGGCATTGGCAGCCATCGACGAGGGCGTGCCGACCCCGGTTATCAGTGCGGCGCTGTTCGAACGTTTTGCGTCGCGCGGCAATGCAGGTTATGCCGACCGGCTGTTGTCCGCGATGCGCAAGCAGTTTGGCGGACATGACGAGAAGAAGAAATGAACTCCGGGACGGGCAATACGCATAGCCGCGCAACACCTGCAGATGCGCTGGTGGTGTTCGGCGTGACCGGCGACCTCGCCCACAAGATGGTCATTCCGGCGCTCTACGCAATGGCCAAGAGCGGCGCGCTCAACGTGCCGGTGATCGGCGTAGCCTCCTCGAAGTGGAGCCTGTCCCAACTGCGCAAACACGCCAGGGACAGCATCAAGCAGGCCGGCAAGATCGACGACCGGAAGGCGCTCGATCATCTGCTTTCACTGCTTCAATATGTGAGCGGTGATTACAAGGACCCGGAAACTTTCAAGGCGCTCAAGCTGGCTTTGGGCAAGGCCAAACGACCGGCACATTATCTTGCCATTCCCCCTTCGCTGTTTGCCACGGTGATCAAAAGTCTGGGTGCTGCAGGCCTGGCCGACCAAGCGCGCGTCATCGTCGAAAAGCCGTTCGGCCGCGACCTGGCCTCGGCGCGGGCGCTCAACAAGATCGCATTGTCGGTGTTTGCGGAAGACTCGATCTTCCGCATCGACCATTATCTCGGCAAAGAGGCGATCATGAATATCCTCTATTTCCGATTCGCCAATTCCTTCCTCGAACCGATCTGGAACCGCAACAGTGTGGCCAGCGTGCAGATCACGCTGGCCGAGGATTTTGGCGTGAAGGGCCGCGGCGGATTTTACGATAGCGCCGGCTGCCTGCGCGACGTCGTCCAGAACCACCTGTTCCAAATCGTCGCGCTGCTGGCGATGGAACCACCGGCCTATCAGGGCTATGCCGCCGTACACAGCGAGAAAGCCAAGGTGTTCCAGGCCATGCGTCCCGTGCAACCGGACGATGTGGTGCGTGGCCAGTACGCAGGCTACCGCAAGGAGCCGGGCGTGGCGAAGGACTCCGATGTCGAAACGTTTTGCGCGATGCGATTGTTCATCGATTCATGGCGCTGGGAAGGCGTGCCGTGGTATCTGCGTTCCGGGAAATGCCTGCCCGCCACTGCGGCGGAAGTGCTGGTCGAATTGAAACCGCCGCCGCAAAGGTTGTTCGACGATTCGGTACCGGTGAACGGACATGCAAATTATCTGCGCTTCCGCCTTTCGCCCAATTCTGCCGTCGCCCTGGCTGCCCGTGTCAAACGTGCCGGCAAGGAATTCGTCGGCGACCAGCGCGAGCTCTACCTGCTGGACGAACAATCGGGCATCGAGTCGCCCTATGAGAGGCTGTTGAGTGATGCGATGGCCGGCAACGGCGGACTGTTCACCCGCGAGGATGCGGTTGAGGCGGCATGGGTAGTGGTTGACCCCGTAATTGACATCCCGTGTCCCGTTTACCCCTACAAGCCGGGCAGCTGGGGACCGAAACAGGCAGATGCACTGATCGCGAATGACGGAAGCTGGCACAACCCAACATTGGTAAAGGATAAAAAATGAAAGCCACACAACAACTGCACGATCTCGGCCAGAGTCTCTGGCTGGACAACATCACGCGCGGACTGCTGACCAGCGGCACACTGGCCCGCTATATCAGCGAGCTGTCGGTAACCGGACTCACCTCCAACCCGACGATCTTCGAACATGCCATCAAGAATAGCGATTTCTACGATGACGCGATCCGCAAAAAAGCGCTCGCGGGCAAGTCGGGCGAGGCGTTGTTCTTTGAACTGGCTCTGGAAGACCTGAGTCGTGCCGCCGATCTGTTCCGTCCGGTTCATGATGCCACCCGCGGTGTCGACGGCTGGGTGTCGCTGGAGGTGTCGCCCCTGCTGGCCGACGATACCGCCGCAACGATAACGGCGGCAGTGCAACTGCATAAACGTGCACAACGCCCCAACCTGTTCATCAAGATACCCGGCACCCGCGCAGGTATACCCGCGATCGAGGAAGCCATCTTTTTCGGCGTGCCGGTAAATGTCACGCTGCTGTTCTCCCGCGAGCAATATGTTGCTGCTGCTGAAGCATACCTGCGCGGCATTGAGCGGCGCATCGCAGCCGGACTCGACCCGAAGGTCGGTTCCGTCGCGTCGCTGTTCGTCAGTCGCTGGGATGTTGCGGTCAAGGACAAAGTGCCGGATGAGCTGCGCAACCGCCTCGGCATTGCCATAGCCATGCGTACCTACACAGCCTACCGTGACCTGCTGGCTTCAACGCGCTGGCAGAAATTGGCCTCGTCCGGCGCACTCCCGCAACGACTGCTGTGGGCCAGTACCGGCACCAAGGATCCGGCAGCCCCGGACACACTTTACCTTGAAGCGCTCGCGGCTCCCGATACCATCAACACCATTCCCGAGAAGACGTTGCTCGCTTTTGCCGAACATGGCAAGGCGCAGCATGTCCTTCCCACTGGGGACGATCAGGCCGAAGCGCTGCTTGTCGAATTTGTGCGCGCCGGTATCGATCACGCAGCGTTCGCCATCGAGCTGCAGCGCGAGGGCGCACTCTCTTTTGCAAAATCGTGGCGAGACCTGATGGATTGCATCGCTGCAAAAAGCATCTCGCTTGTACAACCCGATGCAGATTGAGCAGGAGCCAGGCTTGAAGGAAACATGATGAACGAGCAATCACGAGACAGTCATCCGCTATATGGTCTGCTCCCTGCCGACGTCCAGGGATTCGATAACCTGGTCGAGCTGGCCCTGGATATGCGCTGGGCATGGAACCATGCCACCGACGAGGTGTGGCGGCAGATTGATCCGGTGCTGTGGGATCAGACACATCACCCTTTTGATGTGTTGCAAACGGTTTCGCGCGACAAGATACGCAACGCGCTCGCCGATAAGGCATTCCGCAACAAGATAGATGGCCTGCTGCTGTCCAAGAAACAGGCTGCAGAGGCCCCCGCATGGTTTCAGCAATCCCACCCGCAATCACCGCTGAACTGTGTGGCGTATTTCAGCATGGAATTCATGTTGAGCGAGGCGTTGCCCATCTACTCCGGCGGGCTGGGCAATGTGGCCGGCGATCAGCTCAAGGCGGCCAGTGATCTGGGCGTGCCGGTGATAGGCGTGGGCCTGCTCTACCAGCAGGGATATTTTCGCCAGGTCATCGACAAGGATGGCGCACAACAGGCGCTTTATCCGTATAACGATCCGGGCCAGTTGCCGATCTCTCCGTTGCGCAAACCGGATGGGGAGTGGCTGCGACTGGAGGTTAAGCTACCCGGTTACTCGCTCTGGCTGCGCGTCTGGCAGGTTCAGGTCGGGCGCGTGAAACTGTATTTGCTGGACAGCAACGATTTGGCGAACTACCCCGCGCATCGCGGGATTACCAGTGAACTGTACGGGGGCGGGCATGAGTTGCGGCTGGAGCAGGAACTGGTGCTCGGAATCGGCGGATGGCGCTTGATCCATGCGCTCGGCCTGCAGCCGGAAGTATGTCATCTCAACGAAGGCCATGCGGCATTCGCCGTGCTGGAACGCGCCCGGAGTTTCATGGAAGAAACAGGGCAGCCCTTTGACGTGGCACTGGCCGCGACGAGAGCGGGTAACCTGTTTACCACGCACACGGCGGTGGAAGCCGGCTTTGACCGCTTTTCTCCGGCCCTGATCGAGCAATACCTCGGTGCTTATGCCGTGCAGGGGCTGGGCATATCTGTCCACGATTTGCTCGCGCTGGGCCGCCAGAAGCCGGATGATCCGACGGAACCGTTCAACATGGCCTATCTGGCAATACGCGGCAGCGGAGCGGTGAATGGCGTCAGCCGCTTGCACGGGCAGGTGAGCCGGCAGCTGTTCGAGCCGCTCTTTCCGCGCTGGTCGCAGGACGAGGTGCCGGTCGGCCATGTGACCAATGGCGTCCACATGTCGACCTGGGACTCCGCGGAGGCGGACGATCTTTGGACAGAAGCCTGCGGCAAAGACCGCTGGCTGGGGACGACGGAAACGCTGGGACAGGACATACGCCGCGTTTCAGACACGGATCTCTGGCAATTCCGCACGGCCACCGGCAAGTCACTGGTCGAATATGCACGCGCAAGATTGTCGCGGGAGTTGGCCGCATCGGGCGCGTCGCCTGATGACATTGAAACTGCGAAGCATCTGTTCGATCCCAACATATTGACGCTGGGTTTTGCGCGCCGTTTTGCCAGCTATAAAAGACCCAACCTGCTGCTGCATGACCCGGAGCGGCTGCTGCGCCTGTTGAGCAATCCGCACCGCCCGGTGCAGCTCATTATGGCCGGCAAGGCTCATCCCAGGGATAAGGCAGGCCAGGCATTGATCCAGCAATGGACGCATTTCATCCGGCGACCCGAGGTGCGTCCACATGTAATCTTCCTCAGCGACTACGACATGCTGCTGGCCGAACATCTGGTACAGGGCGTGGATGTGTGGATCAACACGCCCCGGCGACCCTGGGAAGCCAGTGGAACCAGCGGCATGAAGGTACTGGTCAATGGCGGCATCAACCTGTCGGAACTTGACGGCTGGTGGGCGGAAGCCTACACCCCGGAAGTGGGATGGGCGCTGGGCGACGGCCAGGAACATGGTGACGATCCGGTATGGGATGCCGGCGAAGCCGATGCACTCTATGACCTGCTGGAACGCGAGGTGATCCCCGAGTTCTACACGCGTGATGAGCAGGGCATCCCCGGTGCCTGGGTGAGACGGATGCGGGAAAGCATGTCGCAACTGACACCGCAATTTTCCGCCAACCGCACGGTGCGCGAATACACCGAACAGCACTACCTCCCGGCAGCTTCGGCCTACCTTGGGCGCGCAGCCGACAAAGGAAAATTCGGCGCGGACATGGTCGGGTGGCGGCGTGACCTGGAACAAAAATGGAGCGCATTGCGCTTCGGCGAAATGAAGGTTGAGTCTACCGGCGAGCAGCACATATTTGAAGTGCAGGTGTATCTCGACGACCTTGATCCGGAGGCTGTCCGGGTCGAACTTTATGCGAACGGTGAAATGCCGGAGCGGATGGAAATGAAGCGCGTGCGGCAACTGGTGGGCTCAGTCAACGGCTACGCCTATCACGCCGAGGTGGCTGCAGCCCGACCTGCATCGGACTATACGGCACGGCTGATCCCGCACCGCGACGGCGTGTCGGTGCCGCTCGAGGAAGCCCGAATACTGTGGCAGCGATGACTGATCGCGACCGGGATGCCGTTGCCTAAATCAGGCGCCGGCATGTTCATCCGGTTGCGGTATGAATATTTGGCAGCTTAATGGCAGACCAGTAAATTGCCGATCCGACATGTCGCGCGGCAGGAAAGAAAAAACGTGCAAACCGAGCAAATGAATACGCCCGAACGACCGCTGCATGATTACGCAGCCGAAGTCTCCGAACATACCGAAGTGCGCAGGGGTGTGCCTTTGCCCATGGGAACACATGAGTCCGGTGGAGGGGTGAACTTCGCCTTGTTCAGCCGCCACGCCACCCGCGTCCGGCTGGAAATGTTCGATCAACCGGCAGACGCAAAACCGGCACGAGTAATCGACCTGGACCCCGCGCGCAACCGCACCGGTGATGTTTGGCATGTATGGGTAGAAGGAATTCGTTCGGGCCAACTCTATGCCTACCGTGTTGACGGGCCATTTCAACCCGAGCAGGGACACCGTTTCAATTTCAACAAGCTGCTGCTGGATCCCTTAGCGACTGCGATCTCGCCGGTACCCGGTTGGGATTTTCGTCCAGCTCTGGGATACGACCCCTCGGCGCCCGGACTGGATCTTGCCTGTTCCACGCTCGATGATGCCGGCGCCATGCCAAAATGCGTGTTCACACACGAGCACTTCCATTGGCAGGGTGACCTGCCACCCAGGCATTCCTGGGCCAGCACGGTCATCTATGAGGTGCATGTGCGCGGTTTCACCATCCAGGCCAATTCCGGCGTGGCGCATCGCGGCACGTTCCGCGGCCTGATGGAGAAAATTCCCTACCTCAAGGACCTGGGCGTGACGGCGGTGGAATTGATGCCGGTACACGAGTTCAACGAAGGCCAGACATCCGGCAATGATCCGCAATCAGGTCAGCCGTTGAAAAATTACTGGGGCTACGATCCTGTAACCTTTTTCGCACCCAAGGCGTCCTACAGCAGTGCGGGCGGACTGGGCCAGCAGAAGCTGGAATTCAAGGAGATGGTATTGGCCCTGCACAACGCCGGTATAGAGGTGATCCTGGACGTGGTGTTCAATCACACATCGGAGGGCAACGAACTGGGCCCGACCTTGTGTTTCCGCGGGATGGATAATGAAATTTTCTACATGCTGGAGTCAGATAAACGCTATTACAAAGACTACACCGGCACCGGCAATACCTTCAACGCCAACCATCCCGTGGTGCGGGATCACATCATGGACGCCCTGCGCTACTGGGTGGTGGAGATGCACGTGGACGGATTCCGTTTCGATCTGGCGTCGGTGCTGGGCCGCGACGTAACCGGCAAGCTGCTGGCCAATGCCCCGCTGCTCGAATCTATCGCCGAGGATCCTATCCTCAGAGATATCAAGATCGTTGCCGAGGCATGGGACGCCGCCGGTGCATACGAAGTGGGCAGCTTCTCCGAGCGGCGCTGGGCGGAGTGGAATGGTCGCTACCGTGATGACGTCCGGCGATTCTGGCGCGGCGATGACGGGATGCTCGGCCTGTTCGCCAGCCGCATCTGCGGCAGCGCCGACATTTATACCAAATCCGGCAAAGGTCCAGAGGGCAGCGTCAATTTTGTTACCTGTCACGACGGCTTCACGCTGAACGACCTGGTGAGCTATCGCCACAAGCGCAACCAGGCAAACGGCGAAAACAACCACGACGGGACCGATGCCAACTACAGCGACAACTATGGCGTTGAAGGGGAAACAGGAAATGCCGGAGTCGAGGCACTGCGTAACAGGCAGATCAAGAATTTCCTGCTGACGCTGCTGGTATCACGCGGAATCCCGATGCTGCTCGGCGGGGACGAATTCCGCCGCACCCAGGGCGGCAACAACAACGCTTACTGCCAGGACAACGAAACGAGTTGGTATGACTGGGACAACCTGGAACAGCACGGCGATATCTTCCGCTTTACCCGCGGCATGATCGCCTTCCGCCGCAACCATCCTGTTTTGTGCATGGAGCAATTTTATACCGATGCCGATATTCACTGGTACGACCCGCAAGGGAATTTGCCCGACTGGGACGACCGGGGACAGAACAAGTTTGCCTGTTTGATCCATGAAGAGCAGCAGGGCAAGCTGCTGATGATGTTCAACGCCGGAACCGATGCGGTTGATTTTGTTTTGCCGCCCGCACCGGGTGGCTCTCGTTGGCATCTGGCAGCGGATACTTCGCGCGTATCGCCCCGTGACATTTTTGCGGCGGGCACGGAACCGCTTCTGGAGGACACAAAAACCTATCGCATGAGTCCGCGAGCCAGCGCGATACTGGTGGCACGATGAGTGAGCCTGGCATTACAGAACAAGTGTTACTACTTGCTTGCTCGCCTGAATTGTATATTTGACATGTTGCGGTAAATTCTTTGGCATACAATAGCCATGCAGTCAGCATGGGTTGTCCAACGATAAGAAAAAAAGGATTTGACGATGGAAATCTCATTTCACGGCGCCGATCGCGGTGTCACCGGTTCCTGCCATCTGGTCAACTGTGCAGGCAGGAAGATCTTGATCGACTGCGGGATGTACCAGGGCGGCCGCGAACTGGACGAAGAGAACAGCGAACCATTCGGTTTCGATCCCAAGCAAATCGATTTCGTGCTGCTCACCCACGCACACCTGGATCACTGCGGCCGCCTGCCCCTGTTGGCCAAGCGGGGATTCCGCGGCGAGATCATCACCACGTCGGCCTCGCGCGAACTGGCCCGTCTGGTGATGGTGGATGCAGCGCATCTGCAAGAGGAAGAAGTTGAACACCGGGGGCACCGGTCTGCACATCATCGCAAACACCAGCATGATGCAGCCCCGCTGTATTCAATCGTGGATGCCTTTTTGGCGCTGGATTATTTTGGTCGTGTCGCGAAATACGGGCAGCCTGTACAGCTTGCGCCTGGCATACGCGCAACCTTCATTGATGCCGGCCATATCCTCGGATCGGCCTGCATATTTCTGGAGCTGGAAGAAAACGGGCGGCAACGCAGCGTGCTGTTTTCCGGCGATCTGGGCAATAGCGGCCGTCCCCTGTTGCGCAGTCCCGCCGTTCCACCCAAGGCTGACATTGTCGTGATGGAAACCACCTACGGCGACCGTTTGCACAAACCCTTCCAGCCCTCGGTGGAAGAACTTTATGAAACGATCACGGATACCTTCAAGCGGGGCGGCAATGTGATTATCCCGACCTTCGCACTGGAACGTGCGCAGGAGCTGCTGTATTTCCTGCGCGAGGGGGTCGAGAAAAACCTGCTGCCACGCTCAACCCAGGTGTTTCTGGACTCACCCATGGCGATATCTGCCACCGAGATATTCAAGCGTCACCCGGAATGCTATGAACCGGCAACCGCCGAACTGTTTCGCGAAGGGCGGGATCCTTTTCACCTGCCGGGACTGCAATTCACCCGCGAAACTGCGGCATCGATTGCGATCAACCATATCGGCGGTGGTGCTGTCATCATGGCCGGATCCGGCATGTGCACGGGAGGACGGGTACGCCACCATCTGCAAAATAATATTTCGCGTGAGGAATGCAGCGTATTGTTTGTCGGATACGCAGCCACAGGCACGCTGGCACGACATGTAATTGATGGCGCAAAGGAAGTCAGAATCTACGGGGAAAAGATAGCCGTGCGCGCAAAAATTCATACCATCAATGGTTTTTCTGCGCATGCCGACCAGGCTGAACTGCTCGATTGGCACAGCAAGATCGGCAATCCGGAACGCACTTTTCTGGTTCATGGCGAGGAACAGGTCATGCGTCAGTTTGCAGGCCGCCTGACAGGAACGGAAGTTGTCATGCCTGTATTGAATGAGACATTCAATATTTGAGCAATGGATAAAGCACCTGTCATGAATGACGACGCGAACTCAAAGAACGGGCGAGAATTTCTGCGGTGAGGAGTACTCATCTGAAGTGATCTGGTAAGAATGGAGGCCGCCTTTTGGAATAGTTTCCTGATGCATTTGTAACTATATTTAAGAGGGATAAATGTTATGGATAACGAATACGATGTACTGGTGATCGGCGGCGGCCCCGGCGGCACACCGGCTGCGATGGCGCTGGCCCAGGCAGGCAAGAAGGTCTTGCTGGTGGAAGCAGGTGCGGGTCTGGGTGGAACCTGCCTGTTCGAGGGCTGCATCCCTTCCAAGATTTTTCGTGAGACGGCCCAACGACTGCGCGACATTGCCATGGCTGCAGAGTTCGGTATCAATCTTCCGCATGAATCGGTACAGCTCAACTGGCAACAGGTGCTGGCGCGCAAGCGTGCCATATTGCATCGGCGCAGCGAGGGCGCAATCCACAAGGTGGGGCAGTTCAGCAACCTCCATTTGATCTTTGGCCACGCCGAGTTGCGCGGCCCGCGCAAGGCATACATCAAGCCATTCGAGGGTGAGGATGTCGAGATCACATTCGGGAAGTGCATACTGGCCACCGGTTCCACACCGAATGCGCTGCCTGTACCGGGGGGCGATTTGCCGCAGGTCTACAGCAGCGATAGCATCCTTGATATCAACAGCATACCAGAGCGGCTGGCGGTCATCGGTGGCGGCCCTATCGGTGTTGAACTGGCGCAGATATTCCACACCCTGGGAGCCCGGGTCACGCTGATGGAGATGGGGCCAAGTATTCTCGGCGGTGTGGATGAAGAGTTGGCGCTGGCCCTGGAACAGCATCTGATCAAACAGGGCATCAAGCTGCACGTCAATTGCCAAGTCAGAAACATTAGCAGCAGTGGTCAGGATGTGGTTGTTCAATATGCTACCGAACAAGGTGCCGATCAAGTTATCGCCACTGCAGTATTGGCCGCCACCGGCCGACGCCCGCGTGTCGAAGGGCTGGGGCTGGAGCATACTGCAGTGAAGGTCGGCCCACATGGCGTCGAAGTGAACGAAACGCTGCAGACCTCCGAACCCGGCATCTACGCTGTCGGCGATGTGCTTGGTCAGCCCATGTTTGCCCATTGGGCCACTGCGCAGTGTCTGGCATTGGCACGCCATTTGTTGGGTATGCCCGGCCCGTTTCCAAAACCCGAACACAATACGGCAGTCATCTTCGGCACCCCGGAACTGGGTATAGCGGGACTGACCGAAACCCAGGCTGCCAAGGCCGGTATGGAGGTGGGCGTCGCCCGTTACGACTTCTCCCAGGATGCCCGCGCCCAGATCGACGGTCATGATAACGGCCAGTTAAAGATCGTCTACGAAAAGAGCACACGGCGGGTGGTCGGTGTCCACGCGCTGGTGGAAGGGGCTGCGGATCTGATGGGCGAAGCAGCGCTGCTGGTGCGGGCAGGACTGCCGCTGGAGGCCATTGCCGGGGCGATTCATCCTCACCCGACTCTGACGGAATCTTTTGTTATGGCCGTGCGAGCCACACTGGCGGCACAGGCGATGAAGCGCCATGAATAAGATTGCTCCTTGTCGCCCCGTCTCGCTGCAATTCTTGAGCGGGCGCGCAATCGTCCACCCTTGCAGGTACCGCTGATGCCCACTTCCCGCTCCGACCCACCTGCCGCCCGCCTGATTCCCGCCGCCGTATTGTTGCCCCAGCACTGGGACAGTGACGGCGTATCGGCCATTGCTACATCTATCACAGGAGATAAATCATGACCATTGCAGACGAACTCCAGGCCACCATCGAACAGATGGCGCAACCCGGCAAGGGCATTCTCGCCGCCGACGAGAGCCAGCCCACCATCGCCAAACGTTTCGCGGCGATCAAGATTGAGTCCACCGAGGAGAATCGTCGTGCCTACCGCTTCCTGCTGTTTGGTGCTCCCGGGATTGAGGACTACATCAGCGGCGTGATCCAATTCGAGGAGACCCTGGTCCAGACCGGCGATGGCGGTGCCCTTTTGCCCGAAGTGCTGGCGCGTCGCGGCATCGTCCCCGGTATCAAGGTGGACCAGGGCAAGGGTCCGCTGGCGCTGTCGCCCGGCGATCTGATTACCTATGGCCTGGACGGGCTGGCGGAGCGCTTGCAGCAATACAAAATCCGGGGCGCGCGTTTTGCCAAGTGGCGCGAGGTCTACCAGATAAGTGAACACAATCCCACCCACCTTGGCATTAGCGCCAATGCCGAGATGCTGGCGCGCTATGCGGCGGTCTGCCAGGAACAGGGCGTTGTGCCCATCGTCGAACCGGAGGTGTTGATCGACGGTGATCATAGTCTGGCACGTTGCGCCGAGGTGACCGAAGCGGTGCAGAAGGAAATCTTTCACGCCCTGCACCGCCATCACGTCGTGCTGGAGCACATGATCCTCAAACCCAACATGGTGCTGCCGGGCAAGGCTAATCCGGCCAGGCCCAGCGCCGAAGAGATCGCCGCCGCGACCCTGCGGGTGTTCCGCCGCACCGTACCGGCAGCGGTGCCGAGCATCAATTTTCTTTCCGGCGGCCTGAGCCCGGAACAGGCGACGGCCAACCTTAACGCGATGAACGCCGGTTTCCCGGATGTGCCCTGGCTGCTTTCATTTTCCTATGGACGCGCCCTGCAACAAACGGTGTTGCAAGCCTGGCAGGGCAAAGCGGAAAACGTCGTCGCGGCCCAGCAGGCACTGTTGAAACGGGCACGGTTGAATGGCGCTGCACAGCGGGGTGAATATCAGGCAAGCATGGAAAATGCGGCGTGAGTGAAATTCATTTATTGTATTACCGTCATGGAAGAAGGATAGTCGCATGAACGAAGCAGCCGACGGCAAAATGGGCTTGTGGGCGGTGGTTTCCCTCGGCGTCGGTGGTATGGTCGGGGGCGGGATTTTTGCGGTATTGGGTCTGGCGGTGCAACTGGCGCATGGTGGCACGCCGGTGGCCTTTGCGCTGGCGGGCATGGTGGCGCTGCTGACGGCGTATTCGTATGCGAAGCTATCCGTCGCCTATCCGAGTCGCGGCGGCACGGTCAGCTTCCTGGACCGCACGTTCGGCGCCGGGATGTTCACCGGTAGCCTGAACGTGTTGCTGTGGCTGAGTTACGTGGTGATGCTGTCGCTGTATGCGTTCGCATTCGGCAGTTACGGTGCGACGTTTCTGCCGCAGGCCTGGCAGGGGATAGGCAAACACGCGCTGATCAGTCTCGCCGTGATCGCGATTACCGGGATGAACCTGCTCAACGCCGGGTTGATCGGCAAAGCCGAGATCTGGATCGTGGCAATAAAGTTGGCGATCCTGCTGTTGTTCGTCGGCGTCGGTTTTTCCGGCATCCAGGCTTCCCAGATTGCGCCAGGCTCATGGTCGCCGCCGCTGCAACTGGCCGCAGGGGGGATGATCATCTTCCTGGCTTACGAAGGTTTCGAGTTGATTGCCAACACGGCCAACGATGTGCGTGACGTGGCAAAGACCCTGCCGCGCGCGTACTACACGGCGGTCGTATTCGTCATCGCGCTTTATGTGCTGGTTGCGCTGGTAACGGTGGGCAATCTCCCGGTGGACAGGATCGTGGCGGCGAAGGACTTCGCCCTGGCGGAAGCGGCCCGGCCATTTCTGGGGCAGGCCGGCTTCACGCTGATCGCAATTGCGGCGATGTTATCCACCGCGTCCGCGATCAACGCCACGCTCTACGGCGCGGCGCGTTTGAGTTACTGCATCGCACGCGACGGCGAATTGCCGGCAGAGCTGGAGCGCAAGATGTGGGGTCAGCCGGTGGAAGGCCTGCTTATCACCGCCGGGCTGACGCTGTTCGTGGCCAACGTCTTTGACCTGACCAGCATCGCGACGCTGGGCAGCGCCGGGTTCCTGTTGATCTTCGCCGCAGTGAATAGTGCCAACGCGCGCCACGCGCCGTACACACATAGCAGCGGCTGGATATCGGCTGCCGGTGCGCTAGCGTGTCTGGTTGCCTTCGGCGCGTTGGTCTGGCAGACGGCGACGACCGCGCCGGCCAAGTTATGGGTACTTGCGGCGATGCTTGCCCTGGCGGTGCTGATCGAGGGCGCGTTCCGGCTGGCGAAACGGGAGATCCGCTTGCATGAATAAACAGTCAAACCAGCAGCAGGGCCCGTCGTTGATACTCACAATCAACGGCGGCTCGTCGAGCATCAAGTTCGCGCTGTTCGAGGCCGGGGAGTCTCTAAAGCGGATACTCGAGGGCAGCATTGAGCGCATCGGTCAGCCGGATGCCAGCTTGCGGGTCAAAGGCTTGAAACCGGCGGACAGTTTTTCGCGATCCGTGAAAGCGCCGGACCACACTGTGGCGGTGGAAGTGCTGATGGACTGGGTCGAGAAACGCGGCGACCATGAGGTATTGGCTGCAGTGGGACATCGTGTGGTGCATGGCGGACCGAAATATAGCGAACCGCAACGTATCACTGCGGAAATGATAGCGGAGTTGCGCCGGCTCAGCCCGTTCGATCCCGAGCATCTGCCGGAGGAGATACTGCTGACCGAAGCGTTTCAGCGCCGCTTTCCGGATCTGAACCAGGTGGCATGTTTCGACACGGCCTTCCATCATGACCTTCCCCGCGTCGCTCAGATTTTGCCGATCCCGCGCCGCTACGAGGCCCAGGGCATAAGGCGCTACGGGTTTCACGGTTTGTCATATGAATTCCTGATGGATGAACTCGCCCGCCTCGGCGACCCGGCTGCAACAAAGGGACGCGTGATCCTCGCACACCTCGGCAATGGCGCGAGCCTGGCGGCGGTGCGCGACGGCAAGAGCATCGACACCAGCATGGGTTTCACCCCGACCGCGGGCGTGACGATGAGCACCCGCTCGGGCGACCTTGATCCGGGGCTGGTCTGGTATCTGGCGCGCAGCGAAAAAATGAGCGCAAAGCAATTCAACGAGATGGTCAATTTTCAGTCAGGGCTGCTGGGCATATCCGAAACCAGTTCCGACATGCGCGACCTGCTGGAGTGCGAGGCGCAGGATGTGCGCGCGGCTGAAGCGGTCGCGTTGTTCTGCTACCAGATCAAGAAGCAGATCGGCGCCTATACCGCGGCGCTGGGCGGACTGGACACACTGGTGTTTTCCGGCGGGATCGGGGAAAACGCGTCCGTGATACGTGCGCGAATCTGTGAGGGTTTGGAATTTCTGGGGATCGAAATCGAAGTAAAACAAAACGCGGCAAATGAGGTCGTAATATCCACGGCGTCCAGCCGCGTTGCCGTTCACGTTATTCATACGGACGAGGAACAGATGATAGCCAGGACGGTCTGTCGTGTTCTCGATCTTGACGAAAAAAGGAGAATTGAAAAATGAAGAACAACACACTTTCCGCGGAACTGCTGGGCAAAATGGACGCCTACTGGCGCGCCGCCAACTACCTGTCGGTCGGCCAGCTTTATCTCTACGACAATCCGCTGCTGAAGCGCCCGCTGGTGCTGGCGGATGTGAAACGCATGCTGCTGGGGCACTGGGGCACGACACCCGGGCAGAACTTCATCTATATGCACTTGAACAGGGTCATCAAGAATTCCGACATGAACATGATCTACGTCTCCGGTCCTGGACACGGCGGTCCGGCCATGGTTGGCAACACCTACCTTGAGGGCACTTACAGCGAGATTTACCCCAACATCAGCCAGGACGAGGCCGGACTGCAAAAGTTGTTCAGGCAGTTTTCGTTCCCCGGCGGCATTCCCAGCCATGTCTCGCCGGAGTGTCCGGGCTCGATCCACGAGGGCGGTGAGTTGGGCTATTCGCTGAGCCATTCCTTCGGCGCGGTGTTCGACAATCCTGACCTGGTTGTCGCCTGTGTCGTCGGTGACGGCGAGGCGGAAACCGGACCGCTGGCCACCGCGTGGCATTCCAACAAGTTCCTCGATCCGGTCAACGACGGCGCGGTACTGCCTATCCTGCACCTCAACGGCTACAAGATTGCCAATCCGAGCGTTTTCGCGCGTATCGAACCCGATGAGCTGGAGCAGTTTTTCCGTGGTTGCGGATGGACACCTTATTTCGTCGAGGGGGATGAGCCGGCACTGATGCACGAGACCATGGCAACTACCCTGGATACAGTGATGGAGCAGATCAAAAAAATCCAGCACGACGCCCGCGTCAACGGCAATCTGACGCGGCCGCGCTGGCCAATGATTGTTCTCAAGTCGCCCAAGGGTTGGACGGGGCCGAAGGTGGTTGATGGCCTGCAGATCGAAGGCACGTTCCGCGCACATCAGATACCGCTTGCCGTGGATGCCGAACATCCCGAACATTTGCCCATGCTGGAAGAATGGATGAAAAGCTACCGGCCGCAGGAACTGTTCGACGAGTCGGGCCGCCTGAAACCTGAACTGGCCGAACTCGCACCCAAGGGTGAGCGACGCATGGGCGCCAATCCCCACGCCAACGGCGGCATGCTGTTGCGCGATTTGGTGATGCCTGACTTTCGCGACTACGCGGTGAACGTGCCGTCACCCGGCACAATAACGGCGGCCGACACGCACGAACTCGGCGTGTTCCTGCGCGATGTGGCGAAGCTCAATCGGGTGCAACGAAATTTTCGCATCTTCGGTCCGGACGAAACGCTTTCCAACCGCTTGGGCGCCGTGTTCGAGGTTACCAACCGGCAGTGGGACGCACGCACACAGGACAACGACGAATTCCTCGCCCCGGATGGCCGGGTCATGGAGATGTTGAGCGAGCATCAGTGCGAAGGCTGGCTCGAGGGTTACCTGCTCACCGGCCGGCACGGGCTGTTTAATAGCTATGAGTCGTTCATCCACATCATCGACTCGATGTTCAACCAGCATGCCAAGTGGCTGAAGATCACCGCAGATATTCCGTGGCGGCGGAATATCGCGTCGCTGAATTACCTGCTGGCCTCGCATGTCTGGCAGCAGATGCATAACGGCTTTACCCATCAGGATCCCGGTTTCATCGATCACGTGGTGAACAAGAAGGCCGATGTGGTGCGCGTTTATCTGCCGCCGGATGCCAACTGCCTGCTCTCGGTATGGAACCACTGTCTGCGCAGCCGCCACTATGTCAACGTTGTGATCGCTGGCAAGTATCAGGCACCGCAATGGCTGACGATGGACGCCGCTGTCAAGCATTGCACAGAAGGTATCGGGATATGGCAGTGGGCCAGCAACGATCAGGCGGTTGCGCCCGACGTGGTGATGGCCTGCTGCGGCGACGTGCCGACACTGGAGACGCTGGCCGCAGTCTCCATCCTGCGCGAGCATCTGCCCGAGCTGAAGATCCGGGTGGTGAATGTCGTCGACTTGATGAAGCTGCAGCCGCAGATCGAGCATCCCCACGGCTTGAGCGACATGGATTTCGACGAGCTGTTCACGAAGGACAAGCCAGTGATCTTCGCCTTCCATGGCTACCCGTGGCTGATCCACCGGCTCACCTACCGCCGCACCAATCACGACAACTTCCACGTGCGCGGCTACAAGGAAGAAGGCACCATCACCACGCCTTTCGACATGACGGTACTGAACGACCTGGACCGCTTCCACCTGGTAATGGATGTCATCGACCGTCTGCCGCAGACCGGCGACAAGGGCATCTACCTGAAGCAGCAACTCAAGGACAAGCTGATCGAGCACAGGCAGTACATCAACAAATACGGCCAGGATATGCCGGAGATACGCGACTGGAAATGGAAAGGATGAGGCTTTCATGACCCTGCGCCTGATCGAGATGGTTGTACCGGGCCACGAGGCCAGTGAATTGCAGAAGCTGCTCGCCGAGCAATCGGTATTGGAATTGAAACAGATCGGTTTCGGCGAGGGGGAGGCGCTGGTGCGGATCCTGCTGGAAGCTGAAAAAAGCGAAGCGGTGCTGGATATTCTGGAAGAAAAATACGCTGGGCAGGAGGGCTACCGAATCGTGATTCTCCCGGTTGAGGCTACGTTGCCCCGGATAGAAGTAGCGGAACCTGCCGCATCAGACGAACCGCATTCCGGGAATGAGCCAGCGCAGGAAGAAACACCCGAGAGGATCAGCCGACATGAGTTGTACGAGGATATCAGCGATGCTGCACGTTTTACCAAAGTGTATTTTGCGATGGTGGTGCTGTCGGCCATCGTGGCGACCATCGGCCTGGATCACAACAGCGTAACCATCGTGATCGGCGCAATGGTGATCGCGCCGCTGCTTGGGCCGAACGTGGCACTGGCGCTCGCAACAACGCTGGGTGATCTGCCGCTGGCCAAACAGGCAGCGTTGACCAGCCTGGCCGGTATTGCCACTGTCACGGTGATGACTTTTGTCATCGGGGCGCTGTTGCATGTGGATCCGACATTGTCGCAATTGGCATCCCGCACACATGTGGGGATAAGCGATGTCGTGCTGGCATTGGCGGCGGGTTGCGCGGGGGCACTGGCGTTCACCACGGGCGTATCGGCAATCCTGGTCGGAGTGATGGTGGCCGTGGCGTTGTTGCCGCCGATGGTGACGTTCGGCCTGCTGCTCGGTGGCGGACAGCTGTCCTTGGCGATGGGCGCCTTGTCGCTGCTGCTGGCGAACCTGATCTGCCTGAATCTTGCCGCGGTGGTGACATTTATGGTGCAGGGCATTCGTCCGGCGACGTGGTGGGAAAAAGACCGGGCCAAAAAAGCCACGCGTATCGCCATCGGGCTGTGGGTGACGTTGCTGGTACTGTTGGTCGGCCTGATACTGCTGCTGCGTAAAGGATGAACCCGGGTTTCATCTGCAGAGTGGAAGTGGCTGAACGAAGCGTAGCGGTTTCGCATGAGCGTGACCATTGTTCATCCCAAGATATCTGCAGCATAGCAATGACAGGAGATCATAATTATGGACACCAGTGCTGACCAACCCAAGGCGACCAAAGCCAAGCCGGATGCGAAGGACGACCTGAAATCCTTGCCACTCGAAGAAGTGGAGAAAAAATTGGGATCGTCTCCCGATGGCCTCACCCAAGCCGAGGCGGCAAAGCGGTTGACCCAGTATGGGCCTAACGAGATTGAAGAAAAGAAGACCAACCCGCTACTGAAATTCCTCAGCTACTTTTGGGGACCGATTCCGTGGATGATCGAAGCGGCGGTGATACTTTCCGCAGTGGACCGGCATTGGCCGGACTTTGGCATCATCCTCACGCTGCTGGTGGCCAACGCGGTGGTCGGGTTCTGGGAAGAACACCAGGCGGGTAATGCCATCGAGGCGCTGAAGGCCAAGCTGGCGATCCGTGCTCAGGTTAAACGCGATGGCAAGTGGATCAGCCCTGCGGTGCGCGAATTGGTGCCGGGCGACGTGATCCATCTGCGCCTGGGCGATATCGTGCCGGCAGATGCGCGCCTGCTGGAGGGTGACCCGCTGGAAGTGGACCAGTCCGCGCTGACGGGCGAATCCCTGCCTGCCGAGCGCAAGGCGGGCGAGGCGGTATATTCCGGTTCGATCGTCCGCACCGGTGAAATCGACGCACTGGTGTACGCCACTGGTTCGAAAACATACTTCGGCAAAACCGCGCAACTGGTGCAGGGCGTGCAGACCGCCAGCCACTTCCAGCGCGCGGTGCTGAAAATCGGCAACTACCTGATCATTCTTGCGGTGGCTCTGGTGGCGGTGATTATTACCGTCGCGCTGTTCCGCGGCGATCCGATACTCACCACCCTGCAGTTTGCATTGGTGCTGACCGTGGCGGCGATTCCGGTGGCGATGCCCACGGTGCTGTCGGTGACCATGGCGGTCGGCGCGCGTTTGCTGGCAAAAAAGGAAGCGATCGTGACCCGCCTGGCGGCCATCGAGGAATTGGCGGGGGTGGACATCCTGTGCTCGGACAAGACCGGCACGCTGACCCAGAACAAACTGACGCTGGGCGATCCGTTCAGCGTGAACGGCATTTCTGCCGATCAGGTCATCTTCAACGGTGCGCTGGCATCGCGCGCGGACAACCAGGACACCATCGACCTGGCGGTGCTGGACGGTCTGAAAAACGATCAGGCATTAAAAGGTTATCAGGTGGTGCATTTCATGCCGTTCGACCCGGTGCACAAGCGCACCGAGGCCACCGTCAAGGGACCTGACGGGAACCAGTTCAGGGTGACCAAGGGCGCGCCGCAGGCGATCCTGGAGCTGTCTGATAATGCGGATGATGTGGTCTCCGCTGTTGATAAAGCCGTCAACGAATTTGCGGCGCGCGGCTTCCGTTCATTGGGTGTGGCGCGGGCAGATGGAGACGGCCCGTGGCAGTTTGTCGGTGTGCTGCCCTTGTTCGATCCGCCGCGCGAGCAGGCCGGGGCGACCATCGCGACCGCGCGCCAGATGGGTGTAAGTGTCAAGATGGTCACCGGTGATGCGATTGCGATCGCGCGTGAAACCGCGAGCAAACTCGGGTTGGGTAGCAATATCCTCGATGCCAGCGGCTTCGGCGACACCAAACATCACGAGACGACGCAACTGGCGGAGTCCATCGAAAGAGCAGACGGTTTCGCCCAGGTGTTTCCGGAGCACAAGTTCCACATCATTGATGTCCTGCAACAACGCGGGCACATTGTCGGCATGACCGGCGACGGGGTGAACGACGCGCCCGCGCTGAAGAAGGCCGACTGCGGTATTGCTGTCTCCGGTGCGACCGACGCGGCACGCGCGGCGGCAGACATCGTGCTGATGACGCCGGGCCTGTCGGTGATTGTCGACGCGATCAAGGAGAGCAGGAAGATCTTTCAGCGCATGAACAGTTACGCGATCTATCGCATCGCCGAGACGTTGCGCGTGTTGCTGTTCATGACGCTGGCTATCCTGGTGTTCAACTTTTATCCATTAACCGCGGTGATGATCGTGATGCTGGCCTTGCTCAACGATGGGGCGATCCTGTCCATCGCTTATGACAATGTTCATTACAACGACAAGCCGGAATCATGGAACATGCGCATGGTGCTGGGAGTTGCCACGGTGCTGGGCGTCATCGGACCCGTGGCGGCGTTTGGCCTGTTCTACCTCGGCGATCGCATCTATCACCTCGATCGGCCGCACCTCCAGACACTGATGTACCTGATGCTGTCCGTGGCCGGGCATATGACGATTTTCCTGACGCGCACACGCGGCCCGTTCTGGACGATTCGTCCCGCGCGGATTTTGTGGGTGGCCGTGCTCGGTACACAAATTGTGGCGACGCTGATCGCGGTTTACGGGCTGTTCATGACGCCGCTCGGCTGGGGTTGGGCACTGTTCGTGTGGGGCTATGCACTGCTGTGGTTCCTCGTCAGCGACCGCGTGAAACTGTTTGCGTACCGGGTGTTCGATCCGACCGACGTGCCGTTGCTGGAACGTAAAAAGGGCGATGAAATCGCGCAAATCACCAAGCGTGCCTATCAACTCTATGAGCGGCGAGGACGCCGCGATGGGCAGGCAGACCGCGACTGGCTACAGGCAGAGCGCGAAATTCGGAAAGATGGATCGACAAAATGAGCCGATACGAATCGCGCTGCATCCATCGAAGAACACGAGGATGAATTTCGACGCGAGTGGCAGGCCAAGCGACCATGAATGATGAACGGAGATAACGCACCGCAATGGAATCGGAAACCATTTTAATCTTGCTGTTCGTCGTGGCCACGGCCGTGGCAATCGCGGTACAGCGTCTGGCTATTCCGTACACGGTGGCCCTGGTCTTGACCGGCCTCGTGCTTGGGCTGTTGCATGTCTTTGAAGCGCCGCACCTGACCAAGGCGCTGCTGTTCGGCATTTTTCTGCCGGGGCTGCTGTTCGATGCCGCGTTCCATATTGATATTAAACAATTCTGGCGCAACCGCCTCACCATTTCTGCGCTGGCGCTACCGGGTGTTGCGGCAGCGATCGTACTGACCGCCCTGATTTTGCCGGCAGTCGCCAATACCTTGCATTTCGTGCAGGGCTTCACATGGAAACACGCATTGGTCTTCGGTGCGATCATTTCCGCCACCGATCCGATCGCCGTCGTCGCGATCTTCAAGAATCTGGGTGTGCCGAAACGGCTGACTATGCTACTCGAAGGAGAGAGTCTGCTCAATGACGGTACCGCGATTGTTTTCTTCACGCTCAGCATTGCGCTCGTGACAGGAGCAGTGGTGACACCCGGCGGGCTTATCTTTGACTTTATCAAGATTGTCGGATTTGGCGGCCTCGTCGGTATGGGAGTCGGCCTGGCTGTTTCGCAAATCATCAGGCAGGTGGATGACCCGATGATCGAGATCACGCTGACGACGATTGCCGCGTACGGTTCCTTCCTTGTTGCCGAGCATTTTCATTATTCCGGCGTGATTGCAACCGTGGCGGCCGGTATGTTCTGTGGAAACTATGTGGCGCGTGTCGGCATGTCGCCATCGACACGGATCGCCGTGGAGACGTTCTGGCAATACATCGCTTTTGCCCTGAACTCGATCGTCTTTCTGCTGATTGGCCTTGAAGTGAATTTCCAGACACTGATGGATTCCTGGCAGGCGATTCTGGTCGCGTATCTCGTGGTCACAGGGGGCAGGGCGTTGATCATTTTCGGGGCATCCGCGCTGTTTCGCGGGACCCGGGAGCGAATTCCCTGGGCGTGGAGCGCAATCCTGACCTGGGGCGGGTTGCGCGGTGCGTTACCCATGGTGCTTGTGCTAAGTCTTCCGCGGGATTTTCCGCACCAGGAATTATTGGTCTCGATGACTTTCGGGGTCGTCATTCTTTCAATCCTGGTCCACGGGTTGACGATGTCACCCCTGCTCGGATGGTTGGGCATCGTGCGTGGACACCAGGCACATACGGCGTACGAGTTGACACGCGGAAAATTACAGGCGGCCAATGCCGCGCTAACTGAGATCGGCAAAATGTCGCATCTCTATAACACCAATCCGGAGGTGCTAGCCAGACTCCACAGTGAATATGAACAAAGGGTTGAACACGATAGTGCAACTCTGGATGAGTTGCATCTCGACAGGCAGCAACTTTTTGCCGAAGAATTACAGCGGGCCCGGCGGCATCTGCAGTCGGTGGAAAAAGGAGCGGTGATTGATGCCTTTCAGCGCGGACTAGTCAGCCAGACCATTCAGGATCAGTTGCTTGCGGATATCGACGCGGAGTTGTTGCGTCTCGAATCTGCGGAAACGGACGCGAACGCCAAGCAAAACACAAACGCAGAACCCGTCGATGAGCATACTCCGGTGAGAAAGTTGGCTGCGCAAGAAAAAAGTGGGGAGTAGCAGCGGGCCGGATCGGCATCGTAGCCCTACTATTACGGGGGGCCAACAGTCGGGATTCATCCGGAGTCGCAATTGGAAATGGTAAGGCGCTACAATGTATATTAGTGACGCACCCACAGATGAATCATGACTGCTAGCGTATCTCCAGGGAGAATATGAATAGTCCATCCGGTTTCATGAATCAGGGCACAGTCGTGTCGGTGCGGGGCAGTGTCGTGGATGTCCGTTTTGAAAAACACCTGCCGCCCATACATACATTGCTGCATGCCGGGGCGGATGGCCGGATTTCGATCGAGGTGATGTCACAGCTCGATGCACACCTGGTGCGCGCGGTCGCGCTGACGCCGACGCAGGGTCTGGCGCGCGGCATGATCGTGGAAGACAGCGGCGGGCCGTTGAAGACGCCGGTGGGCAAGTCTATCCTGTCGCGCATGTTCGATGTGTTCGGCAAGGCCATCGACCGCATGCCGGAACCGTCCGAAGTCGAATGGCGCAGCGTGCACCGTGATCCGCCGCCGTTGGCGCGGCGTTCCACCAAATCCGAGATATTCGAAACCGGCATCAAGGTGATCGATGTGCTGTCGCCGCTGGAACGCGGCGGCAAGGCGGGCCTGTTCGGCGGTGCGGGTGTGGGCAAGACCGTGCTGCTCACCGAGATGATCCACAACATGGTCGGGCATCACGAAGGGGTGAGCATCTTTTGCGGCATAGGCGAGCGCTGCCGCGAAGGCGAGGAACTGTATCGCGAGATGAAACAGGCCGGCGTGCTGCTCAACATGGTGATGGTATTCGGCCAGATGAACGAACCGCCGGGCAGCCGCTTCCGTGTCGGCCACGCGGCATTGACCATGGCGGAATATTTCCGCGACGACGAACACCGCGACGTGCTGCTGTTGATCGACAACATCTTCCGTTTCATCCAGGCCGGCTCCGAGATTTCCGGCATGATGGGGCAGATGCCCTCGCGGCTCGGTTACCAGCCGACCATGGGCACCGAATTGTCCGGGCTGGAGGAGCGCATCGCCAACACCGATACCGGCGCGATCACTTCGATACAGGCGGTGTATGTGCCGGCCGACGATTTCACCGATCCGGCCGCGGTGCATACCTTCTCGCATCTGTCGGCTTCCATCGTGTTGTCGCGCAAGCGTGCCAGCGAAGGACTGTATCCGGCCATCGATCCGCTGCAATCCAATTCCAAGATGGCCACACCCGGCATCGTCGGGGACAGGCACTATGCGCTGGCCCAGAAAATCAGGAGTACGCTCGCGCAATACGACGACCTCAAGGACATCATCGCGATGCTCGGCCTGGAGCAATTGTCGGCTACTGATCGTGCGGTGGTTGCGCGCGCACGTCGGCTGGAGCGTTTTCTCACCCAGCCGTTCTTTACCACCGAGCAATTCAGCAACATCAAGGGCAAGCTGGTCAGTCTCAGGGATACGCTGGACGGTTGCGAGCGCATCCTGAACGACGAGTTCAAGGACGTGCCGGAGAACGCGCTGTACATGATAGGCACCGTCGAAGAGGCACTGCAGAAAATGAAGGAAGACCAGGTTGAGGCCAAACCGCTAGCGGAGGCCGGCCATGAAGCTTAAGGTGCTGTTGCCGTACCAGGTCTACGCCGAGATAGATGGCGTCAAACGCATCGTCGCCGAGACGCCGCAGGGCTCGTTCGGTCTGTTGCCCCGCCGGCTCGATTGTGTGGCGGTTCTGGAGCCGGGCATATTGACCTACGAGACCGAAGCGGGGGGCGAAGTCTTTGTCGCGATCGACCAGGGTGTTCTGGTCAAGGCCGGGGCGGATGTGCTGGTGTCGGTACGCAATGCGATCGGCGGATTGGATCTGGGCCGGTTGCGCGAGGCGGTGGAGAAGGAGTTTGTGAATCTCGACGAAAACGAGCGGCAAATGCGCGCGGTGCTGGCGCGGCTGGAGAGCGGCTTCGTGCGGCACTTTGCGGAGTACCATCGTGCCTGACGATATTGAGAACAGGACAGACGAGCAGGAAACCAAACAGGCTGACGAGAAGTTCGTCAGCCAGATCGCGGCGAAGCAAGCGCGCAAGCTCAAGGCTCAGGCACGGGTCACGCGCACCGTCTGGTCGGGTCTGGGCATGATGGGCATGGTCGGCTGGTCGGTGGTGGTGCCGACGCTGCTTGGCGCGGCGCTGGGGGTCTGGCTGGACAATCATTATCCGGCCATGCATTCGTGGATGCTTACACTGCTGATCGTCGGCCTGACCATAGGCTGCGTGAATGCGTGGCACTGGATTGTGAAAGAAGAAAAGGAAATAAGCTGGGATCAGGATACACCTGAAAATGGGAGAAACGAGGATGAATGAGCTGTTGCAACTGGCGCTGGCGCTGCTTGCCGGCCTGCTGCTCGGCGCGCTGTTTTTCGGCGGCCTGTGGTGGACCGTGCTGAAGGCCGTTTCGGCACGCCAACCCGCGCTGTGGTTCGGCGCAAGCCTGCTGCTGCGTACCGGCATCGTGCTGGCCGGGTTTTATCTGGTCTCGGGCGCGGACTGGAAACGGCTGCTGCTGTGTCTGTCCGGTTTCATTGCCGCTCGATTCATCGTCATCAGGCTGACCGATATGCCCGTGCGCAGGGGAGCGAAACATGCACCTTAGTTCCGATGCATTGATCCTGTGGCAGCACGGGTTCGTCAAGCTCAACGTCACCATCGTCACCACTTGGGTGCTGATGCTGGTGATGGTGGTGGGCGCCAAACTCGTCACCCGCAATCTTGAACACCGGGTGGATATCTCGCGCTGGCAAAGCCTGCTCGAGGTCGTCGTGGTCACCATTCGCAATCAGATTGGAGAAGTCGGCCTGCAACACCCTGAAAAATATCTGGGCTTCCTCGGTACGCTGTTCCTGTTCATCGCGCTGTCGAACTTCTGCACGATCTTCCCCGGCTACGAGCCGCCGACCGGATCGCTGTCGACCACCGCGGCGCTCGCGCTGAGCGTGTTCGTTGCGGTGCCGCTGTTCGGCATTGCGGAGAGCGGATTGGGCATATTTCTCCGTTCCTACACCAAGCCGACTTTCATCATGCTGCCGTTCAACATCATCAGCGAACTGTCGCGCACGCTGGCGCTGGCGATCCGCCTGTTCGGCAACATCATGAGCGGGGCCATGATCCTCGCCATCCTGCTGACCATCACACCGTTCATCTTTCCCATCGTGATGACCATGCTCGGTCTGCTGACCGGCATGGTGCAGGCTTACATATTCGCCATCCTCGCAACGGTCTACATTGCCGCAGCCACACGGGCGCGCGAGGAAGCTTCGGATTGAATCGAATTGCATAACGACAACGAAAGGACACAACCATGGATAGCATAACCCTCATTGCGATGGCCTCCATTATCACTGCCGGACTCACCATCGCCATCGGCGGGATCGCCCCGGCACTGGGTGAAGGGCGCGCGGTCTCGACGGCGCTGAGTTCGCTGGCCCAGCAGCCCGATGCCTCGACCACTATCACGCGCACCCTGTTTGTCGGGCTGGCGATGATCGAATCCATCGCGATCTACTGTTTCGTGGTGTCGATGATCCTGATCTTCGCCAACCCGTTCTGGGATCACGTGATCGCACAGGTCGCCAAATAAATCCGGAGATCAAATGCTAATCGACTGGTTCACCGTTATCGCACAGGTCGTCAACTTCCTCATCCTGGTATGGCTGATGAAGCGCTACCTGTATCAGCCCATCCTCAAGGCGCTGGCTGCGCGCGAGCAGCGCATTGCAGCCAGCCTTGCCGATGCGGACGCGAAAATGACCGAGGCAACCAGGCAGCGCGAAGAGTACACGCGCAAGAACACCGAGTTTGAACGGGAGCGGGCGGCGGTGATGTTCAAGACACAGGACGAGGCAGGGATAGAGCGTAACCGGCTGTTCGAAGCCGCGCGCAACGACGCGGATCAGTTTCGCGACAAGCTGCAGGGCAGGTTGAACGGCGAATACAACCAGCTGCGCGATTCGATCAGGCACCGGACGCGCGACGAAGTGTTTGCAATCGCGCGCAAGACCCTGGTCGATCTTGCAGGGATCACACTGGAAGAGCGTATGGCCGAGGTTTTCATTTCACGTCTGCAGGGATTGGGCAGCGCAGAGAAGGCACGGTTGGAGGCGCTGCTGAAATCCCCGGACATGCCGGTCGTCGTGCGCAGCGCATTCGATCTTGCCCCGGCACAGCATGCCGAGATCGAGGCCGCGATCAGAAAAACCCTGGCAAGCGAAGCGCCGATCCAATTCGAGATCGTGCCCGATCTGGTCAGCGGCATCGAGCTCAACATGCAGGGCCAGAAAGTTGCCTGGAGTATAGGTGATTATCTTGCGTCGCTGGAGAAGGATGCAATCGAACTGTTGAAAGCACAACGACATGAAGGCTGAAAATCCGGCAAACCGGATTTTGCAGGAGCGGGCCATGCCCGCGATAACTTCATCGGTCGCGGGCATGGCTCCTGCACGGCCCTTTTCATTGCGGTATAAATAAAAATAAATGACCACGAAAACCCAAATGAACATTGAAATCGGGGACCTGCAAAACAGCATCGATCTGACCTTTGCCGGGATAGGCAAGGCTGTCGCGGCGCACGCGCCGGACCTGAGCCCGCGCGAAGTGGGCACCGTCACCAGTTTATCCACCGGCATCGCCCGGGTGTCCGGTCTGCCCAGCGTGAGCTACGAGGAGGTGTTGAAATTCCCCGGCAACCTGTTTGGCATCGCATTCAACGTCGACGAGGAAGAGATCGGCGTCGTGCTGCTCGGTGATTATTCGCAGTTGCACGCCGGCGACGAGGTCGAGCGCAGGGGGCATGTGACGGACGTGCCGGTGGGCGATGGCCTGATCGGCCGCGTCATCAATCCGATGGGGCATCCGCTGGATGAAAAGGGGCCGGTGATCGCGAACCATCACCTGCCGATCGAGCGGCCCGCGCCGCCCATCATGGATAGAGCGCCGGTCACCGTGCCGTTGCAGACCGGCATCAAGGTCGTGGATGCGCTGGTCCCGATCGGGCGCGGCCAGCGCGAGCTGATTCTCGGTGACCGGCAGACCGGCAAAACCTCTATCGCCATCGACACGATACTCAACCAGCGCGGCCATGATGTGCTGTGCGTGTACTGCGCCATCGGCCAGCGCGCCTCCGCCGTGGCCAAGGCTGTTGCCGACCTGCGTGAGAACGGTGCGATGGAATACACCGTTGTCGTGGTCACCGAGGGCAACGATCCGCCCGGCCTGTCCTACATCGCGCCGTACGCCGCCACCAGCATTGCGGAATATTTCATGGAACAGGGTCGCGATGTGCTGATCGTGTACGACGACCTGACCAACCATGCGCGCGCCTACCGCGAGTTGTCGCTGCTGCTGCGCCGCCCGCCCGGACGCGAGGCCTATCCCGGCGACATCTTCTACATTCACTCGCGGCTGCTGGAGCGCGCCACCCATCTGCGCGAAGAACTCGGCGGCGGCTCGCTGACCGCGCTGCCCATCATCGAGACCGAGGCGCAGAACATCGCCGCCTACATCCCGACCAATCTGATCTCGATCACCGACGGGCAGATCTATCTTTCGCCCAACCTGTTCGAGTTGGGCATCCTACCTGCCGTCGATGTCGGCAAATCCGTTTCGCGCGTCGGCGGCAAGGCGCAGCGCGCGGCCTACCGCGCGGTGGCTGGAGACCTGAAACTCGCCTACGCGCAGTTCGAGGAACTGGAATCTTTCGCCCGCTTCGGCACGCGGCTGGACGAGAATACGCGCAAGATCATCGAACACGGGCGGCGTATCCGCACCTGTCTCAAGCAGCCGGAATTCGAACCGGTCACGGTACCGGGCCAGATCGCAATATTGTTGGCGCTGACCGGCAGGCTGTTCGACAGCGTGCCGCTGGAGAAGATGCGCGAGGCCGAGCTTGCGCTGCGCAAAGCGGCGGAAGAATTTCCGGCAAAACTGGTGCAGCGACTTACTTCATCCGAGGAATTGAAGGACGGCGACCGTGAGGCGATATTGCAGATTGCAAGTGAGGCACTGATGTCGTTTCAGAATAAGTCATGAGCATAAGTGACAGCTTGAAGGGGATTATTAGACTTGATAAATGCAGTTAAAAAGCAAGCATCGAATGCCAGTTACTGGCAGTCAATAACAGACGTTCAAGATTGTTTCTTAATCTGGCATTATTTGACACGTAAGAAAATATGAAATTAATTGTTTGGGTAAAAATATTCAAGGTTCTCTCATTTCTTTATGGCCATAATTGGGTGCTTTCGGCATGAGCTTCCTAACGAAACTATTTGGCAGTAGTTCGAGCACTAAAGTTTCACTGAGCCACTCACCAACGCAAGATCCGACGTTGCCGAAGAATCCGAATAGCGATTCGAACATGATTCGAGTCTTCGACGCCTATGGTCGCGAAATGTTTATAACTCGCCAGCAATGGCGCGACAATGTTTTACTCGGAACTATTCAAAATAACTGGGATGACCCCGAGAAACTGGCAGGGTTCATTATTCAATCACTGCAAGACAACTTCTTTAACGAGATGATCAGGCCAGCTGAGCGGCTACTGCAACTCGAACCTGATGCCGAACGTAGTACGGTGCTGCTAGCAATTGTTTATCTGAAAATTAAACGATTAGAAGACTCAGAAAACGTACTTCAGCAATTCATCAGCAAACGCGGTGAAAGTGGTGTCGTGTTGACCAACTTGGCAAAAGTTTATGCAGAGCGTGGCAACGAGGAGAAAATGCTGGAAATTCTGTGGCGTGGATTGCAGCTCGATCCGAATCAAGACAACGGGCTCGGGTGGTATGAGGTTACCCACCTTATCAGCAAGACGGCACAATGGACGACAGTGCTTCGTCTCGTTTGTACTACAAGCGGTCATTGCGTAGGCAAGCTATCTGAGTCGTTCAACCCAGCCGATCCGGCGCAGGCGATTA
>Ga0307376_10000102_pt1 | contig 128513 bp, 197 predicted proteins | sample TR2MG_FD_202536 | JGI IMG/M metagenome (GOLD analysis project Ga0307376, IMG submission 202536) | Soil microbial communities from Risofladan, Vaasa, Finland - TR-2 | ecosystem: Environmental > Terrestrial > Soil > Coastal area > Acid sulfate soil | place: Finland: Risofladan, Vaasa...
TGAGGTTTAAAAATTATGCCGAGAACTCGATTAAAACGTATATTTATCATGCCCAACAATTTTTAAATGGTTTTGATAATGATATTTATCACATATCTCAAAATAAAGCAAAAAGAATTTTAGAGTGGATTTTTTAATTCTGAATATTTATATATAAAGAAAATATGAGTGAAGATATACGAAAAATGATTGATAAGGTTAAGAATTTTAAGGAATTTGTAAATGAAAATGTTGTAGTGAAAGATGTTTTATATACCGATATTCAAAATTTTATAAAGTCAAATAATTTACAATATTTGATAAAGTCATGTGATTTGAGTAAAGGGAATTGTGATACAGTAACAAAAAAATTGTATAATTATTTATTGAACGTTGGGTATAATGATGATGATTTACAAGAAATTGAATTATTAAACCCTAAATTTGAAACTGATGAAGCACATCCAGAGTGGCAAAAATATGATAAGAAATATTTGGTTCATGTTATATTGAATGTTGGTAATTTTTTCGTTGATTTAACTGGTTCTCAATACTCGAAATCTCAATCTGGTATAAAAATATATACACTAAGTGAACTTGGTGATTTATGGGGTAATTATAAGATTATGAAAAAAGATAGTGAAGGTAAATATATTGGTGGTGATTATTCGAGAGCCAAAGTTAGAAAATTTTAATATGTGTTGGAAAAATTCTTTTTGTTTTTCATCACGAAAGATAAATTGAAACACTAAACTAAGACATGGAGCATAACTACCAAATATAAACACCTGTCGTAACAAGCTATAAATCAATGATTATAAAACAATCTTTGGCGGACTTACAAGTGTCTGTGAAAAATAAAGTAATATAAGAAATACAGATCAAACGATTATTTATTTGAATGACAAAATAAGAAACAGTATTTTGCCACATTATTAATAATTGTGGTTAAAAATAGTTTAAATTTTAATCACCTTTTGTTTCCGACAATAAATTGATTATATCTTCCTTTACCGGAACTCCGTTTATCTTTTTCCAATAACTTTTAAATCCACCAATAGTCTTTTTTGTTTCATCAGTAACATTATTAGCATTTTCGACTTCATAATATCTATTTTTTTGACCACTCATATTATACTCAATAATATCACCTCTATTAATTTCAAGTTGTTTTTCTTCAAGCTCTTTTAAATAAACACCAAAGCTAATATTACCAGTATCATCACGAACAATTCCTCCGGGATTATTACCATAATATTCCTGCTTACCTTCTTCAACAACAACCATTACATTTATACGCACAGGTGCCATAAATGATTTATCTTTGGGTTTACTTTGTCCATATAATGTATGTGACTTTGTTTCTAATAAATTAATCCTATATATAATAACAAATTGTGGATTATCTGTTTGTAAATAATTTCGTCCATACATAACATCCAAATCAAAAGAATCTTCGGTCATAAATAAACCCATTCTTTCATTTTCTAAGTCAATTATTTGTTTTTGCTTTTTCATAATTCACAGTTATTTGTGGTATAATTTTTAATTGCAGTTAAATCCCAAATACAGCCACTATCAATATCCCAACCGTTCATCCATTTATAATAATTTACACTCTTATAATTAGGAATTTCAATTCCTTTGTAGTGTTCAACAACATTTTTCCAATTAACAAAAAATTCACCATTACCATATTTTTCACTAAAATCAACTACCTTATCACGGGTATCTAATATTAAAATATCAGTAAAATCAATATTAAGTGTGATATTATATTTTTTAATTTGAAAAACATCATGTTTTTTATAGTTTCGATATTCAGCTTCCCTATTATTAATATTACATAATCTGTTCCATTTACCATTAATTTGATACCATAAGCCATTTGGTTTACTCCAATTATTTGATTGTTCATATGTTCTATTTAAATCTATCGTATTATTATCCGTATTAACACTCCTTGTTCCAATAACATTAACACTTCTGGGAACAAAGTCCTCATTTAATATTTTCATTAATTCAAAAAGTCTTTCTTTATTATCCTTTTTCATATTAAATTGTTATGAATATAAATACCATGATTTTTTAATTAATTTTGGAAATATTCGTGGTTGAAATGTCTTTTAGTCATGATGCGAGTATTTATATTAAATTGTATATTATGAATAATAATGAACTTAAAAATTATCTAAATTTAGATAATAAATCAGGATATAAAACACGTGAAAAACATATTAAAAATAATTTCCCCGATACATATAATGAAATTATTAATTTAAATCAAAATAATGACTGGTTTACAAACTTATATAATTATGTTAATGACATTAATGAAAATAAGTTGTGTTCCCAATGTGGAAAAGTATTATCTGTTAGAATATTTAATTTAGGTTATCCACAATATTGTTCAACTTACTGTAAAAACACAAATATTAAATTTAAGGAAAAAATAAAAAAATCTTGTCAATTAAAATATGGCGTTGATAATCCATCTAAATCGGAATTTGTTAAGGATAAAATTAAAAATAAGTTATATAAAGACGGAAAATGGTATAATGAAACTGATGAATTTAAAAAGAAATCAAAACAAACGTGTTTAAAAAAATATGGTGTAGAACATTTCTCAAAGACCAAAGAATATCATGAAAAAGTGAAAGAAACTAGTTTAAATAGATATGGTGTCGATTCATATAGTATGACTGAGGAATATAGAAATGATATAAAACAACGAAACATGGAAAAATATGGTGTTGAATATTATTTCCAGACCAAAGAATGTACCGATAAAACAAAAAAGACGAATATTGAAAAATATGGTGTGGATAGTTACACCAAAACTGATGGATATAAAGCTAAAATGAAGAAATATTATATAGATAAATATGGTGTTGAATATCCCATGCAAATTGACGAATTTAAAAATAAGATGGTGGATACAATGATTCAAAAATACGGTGAACTCTGGGTAAAAAACGCACCTAAATATAATCCAAATTCAATCATATATTTAGATATGATTTCCAACAAATTGGGGTTACATATTCAACATGCATTAAATGGTGGTGAGAAAAAATTTGTTAGGTATTGGGTTGATGGGTATATTGGAGAACATAACATATGTATTGAATGGGATGAAAAACACCATAATGGATTAAGACAAAAAGAACGAGATAAGACTAAAGAAATATTCATTAAAGAAAATTATCATTGTAAGTTTATTCGTATTAACGAAAAAGAATTTTTTAAAAACATTGAGACCAACATATATAATATATGTGGTCTCATTAATAATTTGATTGGTATTAAATAGCGATGATAGGAAATTTGGGTGGCATAAACCCTCTTTCACGATTTACATTTTCAGCAATTTTTGCTCTTTTTTCAGTTAAATTAACTTGACTTATTTCTTCTAATTGCTCAAGTATTATTTTTTCAGTATCTTCTTTTAATTTTTGGCCCTCATCAAGTAAGTGCCGATACTCAAGAGTTAATTGTTTTTCTGTTACGCCTAATTCGCCACTATAGAACCCTCTAACTCCGCCTAAAACTATTTTTACTTTAGCGATTAATAAATTACGAATTTGTTGATGTGCGACATCATTCATATTACTCCATTGCAATACTTTTATTGGTGGGTCTGATGGTAATCTAACCACATCATCATTTTCTTCTAAACATTTGTCCCTACCAGTACTATTTGTGTCATAATACCAATAATATACTCGTCTACCTGCATAATGTTTCCCCCATGTAGAAGCAATTTCATATCTATCATTAGGAATTGGATATAAATGCAGCATTTTTTCACCCGTTGCTAAACCAGTAATACGATATGTTAATATTGACTGTAACACTCGTTGTTTCATTCTTCTATCCTGTGCTGAAAGTAACGTCGAATATGTCGGCTGCACATATAATGCAGGACGACCAAGATACGACATCCCCATCATGCCTGCACTCCAAGCATTTAATGCAAAAGGATCAACCAAACCACCATCAATTTCAGGGGGAGTTTCCCATAGAACTTCATTAACTTCACGTCCAGCTGGAATAATATAATGCTGAGTGTTTTCAGCTGTTGTTATAAAATCTCTTTTTAATTCCCAGCCAGTTGCTGCTGGAGCATTAGTCCCCATACCCACCTGTTTAGAATATGCATAAGTATAAGATTCCATATAAGTATTTGATTTTGTTGTAAATGCACTAACAAAATCACTATTTTCTTTACTTAAACCCTCTAAACCTATCCATTGTTGTTGGATCAACCAACTATTGAGTAATGATGAATAATCTTCAATAACCATTTCTAAATATGAATCAATCATTTCATCTTTTATTTCAAATGGACGTAGTGGATAACCTAATTCATGTTTGACTTGAAGATATAATTTATTTTTATCTGCTGTTGTTATTAATGCCATAAAATTAGTATTTAAATAACTATAATATTACTGTTGAATATAAATACTTAAAAGTTTTTTTAAAATAATAGTGTTAAATCAAAATGATTGTTATATATTTGTAATTGATATTAATTAATTTAAAATTATTGTGTATAAAATCAAATATGGTATTAATTTAAACGATCATGGACGACCAGTAATTAATTTGCCCGAAGATTATATTCACAGGGCAGAAGATAAATTCTTATCGATTGAATTAACAAGATATATACTTGGTGAAGTATATGTGCGTAAAAGTTCTGAACTTGATAATGAAACAAGTACTGCTCTAGAGACAACAATTAAATTTCTAGGACAAATCGGCGATAATATTGCTGAAATATTATATGAACAGATGAAATTCATGGGAGATATGGCAATGAATATTGATTGTGAATATCATATACAAGTTATATCTATCGAGGAAAGGAATAATTTACCTGAAAAAAACATTGTTTTTGACGATAAAATTTTTGATAGGTTTGAGGGATTGAGAGTTTGCACTAATTTAGATATATCGAGATACCGTACGAGTGATCTTAAGCGAATGCTTGATATTTATGAACTTAAAGGTGGCATAACTAACGAACATTGGGTTAAATTAAATGGATAACGTCAAATGTATTGGTTGTGGTAAATGTTGTAACAAACATTGGCTTCTCAGATTAACTTCTGAGTATGAAAAATCATTATTTACTAATCAATTAGTTTATAATGACTTTATCTGGACTGATGAATGTCAATATAATGTCAATAATAAATGCAGTATTCATGAAAACAAACCCAGTAGATGTAAAGAGTATTATTGTGAAGAACATTTTAATTAAAACAGGAATAATTAATGAATCATAAATTAACTGCTGAACAAAAAAAGATATTTTTATTCACTGAAAAAAGACCTGAAAACATTTTAATTAAAGCATTTGCGGGTGCTGGAAAAACATTTACAATTGTCGAAGCAGTAAAATTATTACCCAAAGATAAATCAATAATGTTTTTAGCTTTTAATAAACACATTCAGGAAGAATTAAAAACAAAACTACCTGAATATGTTAGATGCTATACCACCTATGGATTAGGCATGTCTGCAATTAAAAGAAAATACGGTGATAATATCAAATTTGATGAATTTAAAGCAGATAAGATAATTCAAAAAAAGGCCAAGGCTTGGAGTCTTGATGAAGAATTTAAAAGTAATGAAGAAATATCTATCTATCTCAATAACATCAAGAAGCTCGTAAATTTATGTAGATTGACTTTGACAATGAAAGCCGAATATATTTCATATGTTTCTGAAAGATATGACATACAATTAAGTAAGCCAAAAGACATTAAACGTGTACTTAAGGTCTTGGATTTTATGAGTACGAACAGAGAAACGTTTGATTATACGGACATGATTTATCTCCCAGCAATAGATAATAGCATATGGTTTTTTCCTCAAGACTATGTATTTGTTGATGAAATTCAGGATTTAAATCGCTGTCAAATTAAAATAATTGAGAAAGTCCTCAAAAGAAACAGAACAACAAAAAAACTTGTGGGAAGATTAATTTCGGTTGGAGATTTTTTTCAGGGCATTTATGGTTTTAATGCTGCTGATGAGAAATCATTTGAATGGTTCGAAAAGTTTCCAAACACAAAAATATTACCACTTTCAACATCATTTAGATGTTCAAAGAATGTAATTAAAAAAGCACAAGAAATTGTTCCAGACATTAAAGCACTTGATGATGCACCCGATGGTAATGTTAGAGATGGTGATGTTTTAACCGAAGCACAGAGTGGTGATTTTGTAATATGTAGAACAACAATGCCATTGGTTAAACTATTCTTCGAATTTTTAGTTCAACATAAAAAAGCTGTTATTAAAGGTAGTGATATTGGTATTCATTTAATTGAATTGATTGGAAACATTAATAGTATTGAAAAACTTATTAACTTTTGGGAAGATGAGTTGCTAAAATTTAAAAAAGATTTAAAATCTGATGGAGTTTTAAATCCTAATGAACATAGTGGCTATGTCGCACTTGAGGATAAAGTAACAACACTTTTGTTTTTAGCTAGGTTATCTGATAGTATTTTGGATTTAAAATATAAAATTAAAACAATATTTACTGATGAAATTCAAGGAATTGTTTTAAGTACAGTACATAAGGTCAAGGGCTTAGAATCTGATAGGGTTTTTATAATCAGACCGGATTTATTACCAATGAAAAATACCAAATCATGGCAATATATTCAAGAAAAAAATTTGGAATATGTAGCATATACAAGGGCTAGATTAGAATTAATTTTTGATAGAGAATGGACTGATGAAGATAAATAATCAATACATGCAAAACTTTTAATATGGAAATAACAAAAGAAATGATTGAAAAAGAACTTGGATATGAAATTAATAGTTTCAAATTAGAACCATTTTATATGAATGGTGAATGTGTTGGATTAAGCGTTGGTGTTGAACCAAAAAGACGTGTTGAATTTATCGCCATGACAATAACTATTGAGAAATCAAGTGATTATGAAAAATAATATCGAATTAATTGATAGTGAATTGGGTGAAACAATGACTCAATATATTGTTATGATTGAACATACAAGAACATTGTTTGAAAATTTCCTGATCATATTGGGGATTCCAAAAGAACTATGTGAAATTAAAGGTGCTAAATAATATAACTATGGTAAATATGAATAGTATCATTATGCTAATAAGAGATATTGATAAGTATGTAACAATAGAAATAATTGACATTAATAATAATTTATAATATGAAAAATACTGGAACAAGTACCACAAATAATATAAGCACAGTACAACTAACTACAATTGATAGTAATATAAATTTTGGAACATCGGCCACAACAGGCTATGATGAATGGAGCAATTTCCCGACATTAATAAAAGCTGTTGAAGTTGGTGAAACTATTGAGTTTATATACAAACAAACATCAAATATTTCTTATCTTGGTATCTATCCACAAGGATCACCACGAGAACGAGTGTTTAAAATTGTTTTTAGCTGTAAGAACGGTAAGTGGAATAAATCCGAACCGATTTTTGGTGTAATTATCCCACCAAGTGATGAAGAATATGAATTTGATTAAAATAATAACACTAAAGCTATAAAAGATATGAAAACTTTAATAAAAAAATATGTAGATGCTGGTGTTTTTCGAAACAAAATTATAGTATCATCATTACCATCAGTTTGTAACTGGTCATTATCAAGAAAATGCTTGGTTGGTGAAAATGGTATTGAACCATTGGAAATACTGGATGATGGTGATGGAAACAAACGTTTATCATTTGAAAATAACAGAATGATTTCGATGCAAAATAGAACTGAAATTAATGTTGATGAGATTAATAATTCAGCAGGAATAATTATTTCAAATGCAACTTATGGGAGGCCATATTTTAGATTTGGATTTATACCAACAGAATAATGTTAAATCGGAGTGCTTTGGTAGTATTGCATATATTGCTTGTTAGTAAATCGTAAAATCATGGGACAAATCATTAAAGAACAAACTTTTGAACGAGATGAAGATAATGGCGGTGGTGAAATAATACAAAAATGTGAATATAATAGTATAAGTGAATGGATAACAGTTGAAACTGACGAACAGAGATTATCACTGCCAACATTTGAATGGAGTATGTTAGTGGATTTGATAAACAAAAGTTTGGCTATGAAAGGGCACTCACTTTAATTGTTTCTAGCAAGTTGCACCATGAGTAGGTTTGTAATAATTTGAAATGTAATACTATACAAACCTGTTCATGGTGTTAGCAGTAGTTATTAATTTAAAATCAAGTATTTATGAAAAATAATAAAAATTATGGAAAAGTTAATAGTAACACAGTTTCAACCAAAAAGAAACGATCGTTTTTTGGTTGAATTCCCAAAGCAATTCAATATTGAATCATGGACAGTACAAAAGATAAATAAGCCCAAATATACTAATGGTGGATGGGAAGATATTAAAATTGTGTTCATTGACCCGATCGGACCATCTACATCTCAAAGTTTATTTGGTATTGTAAATTTTTTGAAAACAAATGATAACAACGATAAAAAACTATTTGATGTTAAGATAAAATCATTAGACCCGACTGGCGTTGAAGTTGAAGAATGGGTTGTTGGTGTTGAAAAAGTATTAACAATTAACTTTGGTGAACTTGATTATGGTGATGATAATATACAACAACCATATTTAATTTTAAAACCGTTAAATTGTGTGTTAAAATATTAAGCGTGTTGGGAAAATTCTTTTTGTCATTTATGTAATGGTGAACCGATTAATTAATTGTTATAAAAAGTTAAAACCGCAAAAATATGAAAAAATAATAGATAATACCACTATTAATGCAATAAAAACAAAAACATATAATAACAAGAAGAATGAGTTTATCAATTAACAAAATGCTATTCGTTTCACAGTGCATTACTGATTCATTATTTGCCGGAATAGATTTAGCTATCATAGATGCTGAATATATTGTTGGATATGATACTTACGATGCTGACCAATGTTGCTATGCACTTGTAAGAAAAGTGAATGGCGTTACTGAAATATTGCTAAATAAAACCAATAAGATCAGAAATAAGGAGGATAAAAACAGATTTGAAGCCGATGTAAATAAACTTGCTGAATACTTCAATTGTACCGTAGTGTCTTAATGTGTGTTTAAACAATAAAATATTAACTTAAATAATAACATATGAGATGGATAATTAAAATAGAAAACAACGCCAATCAGAGAATTTTGGTAAGATTTGACCCCAAGGCTGAGCAGGTAGTATTTATTGGTCAATATAAGCCCAATAATGCCATATGGACGGATTTTAGTGAAGAAAGTATAGCAATGAACACTAACTTAGAAATCATTCAAAATACATTGACTAGTGTATATGATGTAATGAAAAAACGTTTTGAAGCATATGAAAATATCAATCAGGGATTTAGTGTGTTAAAAATAATTGAAATACAGGATAGTTAATATCAAATTATTTAATGATTTCTTTAAAAACAAAATAATCATAATACCAAGGTTTACCGGTATTTATTTCAATTTGTTTTCGTTTAAACTTAGAATCAATAATTAGATCAGGATATGTGCTAGATAAATGTACTGTTAATACACCAGATTTATTTAAATAGTCAATAAATTGTTTATTTGTTTTTTTACAGATTAACACATAATTCTTTGACTTATCATAATCAATATTAGCGGGAGTATTAGACTTTTTAATATATTGATTAAGCGTTGAAAAATGGATTGAATACTTTTTTGATAATTCTCGAATAGATAATTGATTAGTTAAATATTCATTATATATATTCTTTAATTCGATCTCAGTAAATTTATCAAGTGATTTTCTTAATGTTGGATTGTATTCGTTGAAATTATTATTTAAAAAATCCTCCTCATAACACCAACGATAATTGTCATTTTTTGAATAGCCTAAACACTTTCTTAAAATTTGTTGATACGATAACTGGTCATTATTTTTATCGCCAGCATTTGCTAAAGATGGATATCTTTCTAAGACGGTATTGTCGGTATTTAATTTTACGACGGGCTTATTAATTTTTTCAGTTCTTTTATTAATCCATTCTTTATTTTGTTTAACGTCTTTTCTAATTTTAGATAATTTTTGTATTGTTTCGGCATGAGCAATGGAATTTTTGCCACCAAATTCAATATTATATCCTAAATTTCTATTAGTTGTGTTATATTCAAAAATATATCTAATCTCTTTATAATTCAACTCATCAATATTCTGTGCAGTATCAAGTATTATAAACTCAAAATTATCAAATCCATATTTATCAAATGCTTTTAGCACATATGGACTACAACTCTTGGCATTTGTTTTATATTCATAATATCTATCATTAAAACCCCTTGTAGTTTGTCCGACATATTTTTTATTATTGATTTTATTATTAATTAAATAAATAATACCAGCAATTTCATTATTTCTTTTTGGATATGGAAGTATTAAATGACCAATACTTTTTAAAAACAATCGATTTTCTCGTTTATTGCCAATAAAATAAAAATATCTTCTTTTTCTATATTGTGGCAAAAATATTGCATCGGGATATTTTTGCAATATAATTTCCCTTTTAATTGTTCCAAATTCTTTTCTTATTGTACGTGAATGTTTTAATTTACCATTAATAAACACCGAGAATCTTTTTGTTTCTTTTCCATTTTTTCCATAATTTCCTGACATTAAACCAATATAGTGCCAATTTAATGATTGATAAATTGTACCAATTTCACCCGCAGCAGGATCAACAGTAGCGGTTATTATTTTATATTCAGTATTTTTCTTCAACCAGTCAGTAGTTTTTGAAATAAAATATGATGCGGTATTTTTTGGCGTCCACCACAAACAAACGCCCCTACTTAATAAAATAATTTTATTTGTAAACCCATATTTATCCCACGTGGTTGCTTTGTTTGCAGAATATTCTTCGGAATAAATAACAACACCACCTAAATGATAATCGCTTTCGATTTTAATAAATAATCCAAAATAAAATTTATTAAATAATGGCATTGTTTTAAGCCATTCATATTTTAATATAATTTCACTGGCCATTCCCGAATCAATTAATTCAATTTTTGAATCAACCAGTGATATATCATCAATATTAAATGATATATTATTATGTTCACTTTTCTCCTGCTCTTTTCTTATTTTATATTGATATGCTTCCATAATTGCACATATAATCAAAATCTCCAAAGAATTCCATTATTTATTTTATTTTTAGCACACCATCTCGAAATAGTTGATTGATTAACATTTTCAACTCTACTGGCATGTGCTGTTGAATCAAATGTTTGTATTTTATTCGTATATGTGTCTATTTTATAAACTTTTTTACATATAATTTCTTTTTGTTTATCCGATAACCCCAACAACTTTTTTGTTTCGCTTATTTTTTTCTTAGTGTCATCATCACGATTTTTTCCAAGCCAATATTTTGGTGAGTTTGTGGATAAATATTCTTTTTCTTCTTCTGTTTTTGTTTTACCATATTTTTTAGCTTCATCAGTACCTGCTTTAGCAATTCTTCTGTCAATCCAAACATTGGTTTGTTTTATCCCAATATGTGATCTTGACATTCTCTCAAGAGTTTCTGTATTGGGAATGGAATTTTTACCACCTAATTCAATATTATAACCAAACTCCTTTTGATTTGATTTATATTGTTGGATGTACTTAATTTCTTTTTCATTCAACTCGTCAAGGGTCGTTGCAGTATCTATAATACTAAATTCAAAACCATCCCAGCCATATTTTTTAAATGCATTTTGTAAATATGAATTACAAAATCCCTTTTCATATTCACGTATTCTATCACGAAAAGAACGAATTGTTTGCCCAACATATTTTTTATTGTTGATCTTATTATTAATCAAATAAATTATACCTGAAATATCTCGCTCCCTTTTTTTATGTGGTAGTATTAAATGTTTTATTGAGTCATAATATTTACTATTTTCTCTTTTATTGCCAATAAAATAAAAATATCTTTCTTTCCTATATTGTGGAACAAAAATAGCTTCTGGATAATGTTTTAGAATTTCGTCACGCTTCATCGACCCAATCTTATTCCGAACCCAACGTGAAAATCTTAATTTACCATTAATAACTACACCAAATCTAGTTGCCATTTTGTTGCCATGATAATTTCCTGACATCAAGCCGACATAATGCCAATTTAATGATTGATAAATTGTACCAATTTCACCAGCAGCTTTGTCCACAGTTGCTGTTATTATTTTATATTCGGTATTTTTCTTTATCCATTTTAATGTCCTACTAATAAAAAAAGATGCTGTGTTCTTAGGTGTCCACCATAAACAAACACCTCTACTTAATAACAACATTTTATTCTCATAACCATATTTCGCCCAAGCACCAGTATTTTCAGAATATTCATTCCCAAAGACAAGAACCCCACCCAAATATTCAATATTACCAACAATGAAATATATTCCAAAAAAATATTTATTGGCAAAAGGCATGGAATGTAACCACTCGTATTCTAATATTATTTTTGTTGCGGTTGGTTTATCAATGCGTTTTATTTTTGTTTTATTTAAGTCAAGACAATTAATATCAAAATCAACCTTCTCTGTCATCGATTTTTCTTTTCTTATTCTATATTGATATGCTTCCATAGATATATGTTTTAATGCAACACAAATATAAAAAAAAGAGTTGGATTAATCCAACTCTTTTTAAAATTATATTTCGATTTTATCGATTATTGTAAATCACCAATTCCAAATGTTTGTAAACCATCACAGAAGATACGACCATAATAACGATTAAGTACCATTTTCTTTGCATAACGAGTCATAATACCACGTATAGGTGTAAAATCAAAAGGATTGTACATGACCGGCGTAAGTTGCATCGGGACGTATGGGGCGTATATGAAACCGGTCTCTAAGATAGAGGTTCCTTTATGTCCAATTAACACGGTGTTAGCTGGAGAATAAGGGTCACGATATACGATATAACGTCCACCAAGAGTACCAATTTTTTCAATACCCATGTTATACTTATCTTGTTCAGGAGAAGCATTGCTTACGTGGAAGTATTCAAGGTCATCAAATACTGCAGATACTTCAGGAGATACTACTACCCAAGAAGCACCACCACGAAGGGTTGCTTTATGAATTTGAGCTGAAATTTGATTGATTTTAGTAACCAATGTTTGGTTCCAGTCTTTTTGCACACCATAATAAGTGTTAGTACCTTTACGTAAGCCGTTATAGTCCCAACGAGCGGTCCAAGCAGCACCTCTACGTAAGTCACGAAGAATTTCACGGTCAATTTCAGCAGCCATTTGTTCTGATAATAAAGCAGTTAATTCAGCTTCGGCATCAATGTTATGGAAAGCAGAAACGTCCTGTGCTAATTCAGGTGTCCACATAGCACGCATTTTACGTGTTTCAACACTTACAGTAACTTGATCTAATACGAAAGTTACCTCAGCCATTCTTGAATCTTCTTCAAGATCGCTATAGCTTCTGTAAGTTGCAATGAATGATGCAGTTGTTCCAGATAATGGTTGATAACCATTAGCACCCGGATATTGCATATCAACAACTAATACAATCTGGCCTAATTTATTAACAATACCTTGTCCGTATTTTTGAACTTTTACGTTAAAAGGAATGGCGTTACCAGCAGTAATACCTTCAGCTGCATAAGGAGATGGTGCAGTAAAGTTTGCACTAGCAGTAATTCTCAAACCAGCAAGGAATGATTCAGTGTCAAGTTGAACACCAGCAGGTCCGATTAATTTACCATCGTTAGATGTTGAGAAACCACTAAGAATGATAGTAGCATATTTATCGGTTCCAAGGGTGAATGATGAATCAGTTAAACCAGTAACTGTGGTTTCAGTCATTGAACCTTTTGAGCGATCAAATAATGATGTACCTTCTTCACTATATTCACTTGCATAAAATGCATCATATAATGAACGGCTTTCAAATTGTGTTGTTGATGTAGCAGCTTTTTCAGCAGCATTACCATAAGCACCATCAGGTGATGTGTGTAAGTTACCCGGAGTAGTTGTTGTAGTTGAGCTATCAACTCTAACACTAGTTTTTGGGTTAATGTAGTACAATTTACCAATTGGTAAGTTAAGTGCTTGTACTGACACGATATCATTTGCTAAAAGTTTAGCAAAAACTCTACGGATCACCGGGAAAGCAACTGTTTCAAATTGACCACTTGAAGATGAATCTGATGATTCATTAATCATATGTGATAATTGATTTTCGAATAACTGAGCACAGTTTTCTTTTACATTACCTTCCAAACCTTCTAACAAACCAATTTTTTCCCAACGGTTTGTAGTTATTTCTCTTTGTTCACGAAGTTGTTTTAATCCAATATTACCAACTTCTGCAGATTCCATTAAAAATCCCATTTTTTTATTTTTTTATTTAATTTAAATTATTTTTTTCTTGCCTCTATTCTCAACATACTCAATTAACTTTTTCATTTTATTGATATGTTCATCATTTTCGTAAGCAGTTTTTTCAATTACTTCATCAAGTTTTTGTTTTGAAGACGGTTGTATTGAGGCAGATACTTTAGTTTCAATACTTTCAGTTAAAGTTTTAGTACTACTTTGCATTTCTGTTAAGATAGCTTTGTACTTTTTCTGTGATTCAGTAATACTATCAACCTTTTTAAATTCATTGATAATTTTAATTTTATCTTCTTGGGTTAATGCCAAGCTTTCATTTACCAATAAATTATTAACGTGTGCTAAATTGGTATTAAAGGTTGCCATTTCTCTCAATTGATTTCGATACTTTTCAAGTGCAGATTTATATTGCTCAACCAAAGTTGTTACTGATTGTTTGTATTTTTTGGTTTCATTTAATTTTTTTGTTAATTTTTTATTTTCTTCAATTAAACCACCAATTTTTGTTTCATTTTCTCTTAGGCCATAACGCATCTTATTCACAGCACTTTCTGGTTTGTGTTCTCTATTAGGAATACTTGCAGTTGTTGCTCTTTGGTTTGGATAATTATTAGCAATTGTTTCTTCAACAGGTTGTTCTTCATCATTTCCACCCAGTACCGCCATAACATCATCATCAGTAATTTCTTCTTCTTCAATTGGTGAATTGTCTTGATATTGCTCTTCCTCAACAGGTGAATTATTTCCGTTCATTCCGTTAAGTATTTCATCAAGTTGATTTTTTAGACCAACAAGTTGATTGAAAGCATCACCACCCTGATTTTCTACAGAACCACGTTTTTCTAATTCAGGTTGAGGTAAATTACCCATATCATCAATTTCTTCACCAAGCCCTTGCATTGAAGCAATTTCTTCTTCAATTTCATTCATTGTAATAATTTCGTCATCATCATCAGCACCTTCTAGTGCAGTACCTACACTCTGTGCATCTAATTCTGTTATGTCAAATTCTTCGGTTTGAAGTGCCTTTTTAGGGTTTTCGGTGTAAACACCATCTTTACCAGCATTTTCCACAATTTTTGCAGATTTTTTTGCTTTTTCTTTAAAAGGATCGCCATCACCAACAGTATCGGTAATGTTTACAACTTCTTCAACCTTTTCGGTCTCTTTTTCTTGTTTTTTCATAACAGGTTCTTTTTTTGTTTTATTTTTATCTGATTCTTCAGACTCTTCGGTATCGTCAATTTTTTTATATGACTCTTTTGCCGTTTTATTTTTATTAATTTCTTCTTTAAGTAGATTATTAAATTTTTCTGGAAACTCTTCGGCTAATCTTTTTTTAGCATTATTATTTGCAGCTTCCTTAATTGCATTAAAATCAGTTAATGCTTCTTTAATTATCGATGATTTTTTATCTTCTTTCATATTCTTAAAATATCGTATCTAATACCATAATTTTTATATAAATACATTCTTTTCGTAAAAAAGTATTAAATTCACTTAAATTTCTCACTTATATAGTCATATATGTTTTTATAATAAGAATTTATTAAGTGCTGTTGTTAATCTGTCATTATCTTCTTTAAGATAAAGACCATTTTTATTAACATAATTTTCTGCAAAATTAATATCGCCATTTTTTTCTGGAAATAAATAAGCTCCGGGAGTACTTGGTGTTGCGACCAAATCAAAGCCAATTAATTCAAAATCATTTTGAACTAAATTTTCACCTTGAATTTCTTTAAGTGTACCAACACCACGACTTGATATCCCCAATCTGATTTTATTTTCAAGATATAAAACGATTTTATCACCAATTACTGAAACAATTCCTAAATTAACATATCCTCTAGTAACAATAATTTTTAATTGTCCATATAATATGTTTTCTTGTTCACCCTTTCCCCACCACATTTTTGTGATCATATGGGAAATATTTTGTAGTGAAATTATTGATGACTCCGGGTGATCAGCTTCTGATACTGCACTATTCGTACCTACTAATTTTTGATATTCCTCGACTTGTGGAACTAAAACTTCTTTTGGGTATATTCTACCATTTTTATTTTTAACTCCCCATTTTTGCAAAATACAATTAACCAAAACTGGTTCGTTTGGTTTTAGCACGAATGATTCAGTTATATATTGTGGATTAAGTTCACTATTAATCTCACCTGCATCATGTTCAATTAAATACATTTTTTCATTAAATCTATTCATACTATATGAGTCAATTACTTTAATCATAATATTAAATTACTTTTCATATAAATAGTTTTAATTATTGTTTTGAGCCAACATTAACAACTGAGTTTTCATTATTAATCTTTTTATCGCCATAATTCATATTGTCAATAAATAATTTTGTCTCCAAATCAATTAATAGTCTATTAATAATCGCATTAATCTCTTTGAGTTTTTCCAACTTTTTTGACATATAGATTAATTTTTAATTGTTAGGTTCTCAACCTTTAATTGTAATTCATCCAATTTTTTTAATATTTTTTCAGATTCAACTCTACCAATTTTTTCACTTAAGTCTAATAAATTAGAAACACCATTTAATACAAATAACGTTTCTTTTTCAGACTCAATCCATTGTCGATTTTTTTCACCCTCATTTTTGATCATCTCAACCCGAATTTTTTCTAGTGTATCTGAATGTTCTCGCCTGATATTATCAATTTTTGCTACATGTTGTTGTTGAATTAATTTTATTTCAATAGTTCTCATGCTCATTTTCTTATAAAGAACTGCTGAAAGAATAATTATAAAAATTGTTTGTATTATTATTATAAATGAATCGGTATTATGATGCCAAGGTATTTGTGATATTATCATACTATTAGTTTTATTATAATAAATAGTTTAAATTATTCAATAATGAATAGTAATTATTAAAAATTTTATGTATATGTATTTATATAAAATCAATTTAAATGAGTGATGATTTAAATAATTATCAAATAACAAAAGAACGTGATCATGTTATACTAGTTGACCCCAATTATGTGAATATTAACTATGAAAACGGTTTCGTTAATGGGATTCCCAAATATGAAGACATGTTTATTTTCGCTGAGCTAACCGCAACAAGTAAAGGGAGAACAATCATTGATTCTACGGGTATTAATAGCACTAATACGGTAACAATTAATTTATTAGGTGTTAATCAGGATAATACAACACCTAATTCCGATTATTTAAATTTTACCACGAACTATTATGATGGTAGTATGGGCGGTAAAGATATATACGAAAGTTTTGGTATTTCAGCAATTAATATTAAAATAAATTCATCATTCATACCACAAGTTAATATTCAATTTGTTGATATTAGAGGATTATCATTTTTTAATAATGAAAAATCCCCATATAGAATATTATTTGATTTTCCCCCGCCAACATTTAAGTTAAAAATTAAGGGATATTATGGAAAGGCATTAACTTATGAATTACACTTAGTCAAATATACAACTGAATTCAAAGCCGAAAACGGTAATTTCGTTATTGATGCACAATTTGTTGCAATGACATTTGCACCATTGAGCGATATTTTATTTAGATATGTTACAAATATTGCAATGGTTAAAGATTTTGGCATGACCCCAATTCCTAATGCTAAGCCAAGGAATACATATGATTTAATTCTTAAATTAAAAAGTCTGTATTCTTCAATAAATGAAAAAATAAAAGCCGAGCCTGAAAGTAAAAGATTTGAAATCATAAGAAAAAATATTGAAATAATTAATGGTGGTATTGATAAGATTAATTCATATAAAGATGATACTATTTTATCAAAAGATACCAATCAGCCATTATTAATTATAAATAGCACCACAAATCTTGTTGAAAAAACACCGACAAATGATTGGAGTTTAATTGATAACACATTATATTATGACAAAATTATTCAAAAGAGTGCGTCAAGCGGTATTAATATAAACCCCAAAGATAGATTATATATCGGATATGCTGTTGGTGCAAATTCATCAACAGTTGATGACGAAGATATATCAAATTTCCCACCAACAATTGCTGCGTATGATGGCAATACATCACGTATGGATGATTTAGTAAATAGTTTAAATAAATATGCTGAAACATTAATAAGCACAGTTAATAACGTGATTCCCAACATTACAATATCAAATGCTAGTAGTAATGTTAATTACAAGAAAAATGTTGCAACTGGTGATGATTTCTCAACAAGATATGCAATTTTGGATATTACTAGTTACTACATTAGCTTATATAAACAAAAAACTAATCTAAATAAAGAAAAACAATCAATATCTGACATAATTAGCACAAAAGTTAATAGTATGATTATTACTGAGTTAGGAATGATACCTACAATATATAATGTATTTAAAATAATATTAGATGATGTTGACCAGTTTTTCACTGAATTTCGTAAATATGCTTTTGAGGCAGAAACTGATCATAAAAGAGATATTAATAAAATTGCTAATGGTACTGGTAGTTTTGATGTGAATGGAACAAAAATTTATGCATATCCATTAATTATGGAACCAAAAGATGGTAGAAATGAACGAGTTGCACCAATTAAGTTGAGAAGATCAGGCATTAGTTTTCCTGAGCTAACATTTGTGGATATTTTTATTAAATCATTTCAAGAAGAAAGTTCACTAGCTGCTTTATATGATTTTAGAAACAACCAAAATGATGATGGAACATTTAAATGGGTTCCAATATCACCTGTTGATTCAAAAATTGGCGGTGCTTCAAATCTAAGCCCATATATTCCGAACAATATAAATAACGCAACAATACAAATTTTTCAAACAATTATTGAAAGATATTATATGTTATCCCAAGGAATATTTCCTGATGAGTTTGGTCCAAATACAATTGATAGTGTGAGTGGTGCATATCAAGGATTATTTGCTGAAGCTGAAGCAGCTAATTTAGCTGAGGTATTATCATTATTGCCCGATGATAAGACATTAAAATTTATTAAGACCTCAATAAATACTTATTTGAATGACATAAAGAATTTTTATAAAGACATTAATAAAATTAGTTTATCTTCTGAGAATACGTTATATTCTTTCGTAAATGATGTTGATTATTTTCAAATTAATCCAGATAATTCTGACGTGGGAAAAATTTATGTCGATAAAATAAATCCAAATTTTGTTGGTCTTAGTATCTATGAAAATGCAATTCCCATTCAGAACGCTACAGATATTAATGATGCAACAAAACCTGTTGATTACTTCAAAAAAAATTCTGGTGGTGTTTGGATAAAAAATCTTGCTCAAGGTAGACCAAGTGAATTTCATTATGATTTTACTGAACAAAACTTTTTATATGTTAGCGATTATAATTCTAATAAAATTGAAAAAAATATTGTTGATACATCAACCGGTACGGTGTTAACAACAAGATATGTTGGATATAATGAAAATCAAGCTGGTGTTAATTTAGGTAGCTATGGTTATTATCTATCAAAAGTATCATTTAGTGATGCATATGATTATGGTAATAATTTTTTAGGCGGACCAAAATATGTTTATAATTTCAAAAATTTAACAAATTTAGCTAATGTTGTAGATGTATGGGTTCAAGAATTAAACGATAACGGGCATTATTTGGAAGATAAAGTAATTAACACCAATTCTAAATTAAGTGCGCTATTAATATTGGCAAATTTCGGTTGGACATTTTCACCATTTAATACTTACCCAAATGATATAAATTCACTTATTTTCAATACAGCAGCGGGCATTGAAGTACCAAAATTTTTGATACTATATCTAGGTGCATTAGTTGATGCGATAAATAATGATTGGGAAAATGAAATTATTGATTATTTTACAAATGATTCTGGAAAATATTTAAAAAATGGTGGCATTTTTATTGCTGCCGATTTACACGATATAAAACAATATCTATCAACAAAAGATTCCGAGACATTTAGCACAGCATTTAATGATTTTTATAATGCTGGCGGGTTATACTCAACAATTCAGACTAATTTAGCTGAATATTGGAAAACGGCAAATGAAAGCATCACAGGTACAACGCCAATTTATAAAAATTTGCATGATGCTCTTGATGTTTTATTGAATCCTAATTCTACTGTTAAGACAACTAACATAAAGGGGCTATATTTTGGAAATATATTACAACCAGTAATTGAGAGAGAAACTATTATAACATATAGCCAAATTACATTTAAAATGGATAATTCTACCTATGGTAAGGCTAAATATAATTCACTTAGTACTAGAAGTACCAATGATAAAACAAAAAATATTGATAATAACTATTTTAAAACACTTTTTAAAAAACTCGACAATTTACTTATTTTTGTGATTAAAACAAAAAAAGAAGAGCAAACAAAAATTGATAAATTAACAAGTAATGAGGATATAATTACACAAACATACTATTCATTTAAAAATATTAACGATAAATGGATATCGGGAAAGGGTAATTCAATTAATGGATATCCATTTAATGTTGGCGGTAAAAATCTTATAGATTCATTTGCATTTGTCGATAGAGCAATGAATCCTATTGGTGATACAATACTTAATGCAGAGATTCTTATACAATTATTTGATGATCCCGACGTTTCGTTATTTAGTGTAATATCGCAATTATTATCTGTAAATGGTTTTGAGTTTTTCCCGCTACAAAATTTTATGAACTTCAACAATGCTGATAATTGGACTGATTCATTTAAAATTAATTTAACTACTGATAATGCAAATAATACCGCATTTGTTTGTATGTATATCGGTGGTGCTTCTAGCTATCTATCAACATCAAATAGTTCAAATGGTGGTTTTGAAAATGATGGAATTATTGATATAACCAATCCAGATGCACCAGAATTTAATTCAGCACCAAGTTCACCACTAGAAGATCAAGAAACTAATAATAAAGACTTTCCTTGGAGACAGGTTAGGGCATTTAGAGTTAGATTTGGTACACAAAATCAATCAATGTTTAGCGACATAAAAATTGATAGTAAAGAATATCTCGACACAAATGAATCAATACAAATTCTATCAAGAATGGCTGGCGATAATAAAATTAATGAACCAACACCTATTGGTCAAAGCCTTTACAGCATATATGAAAGTAGGTCATATAAAGCATCAATCACCGGACTGGGAAATGCAATGATTCAACCAACACAATATTTTCAATTAGAAAATATTCCAATGTATAATGGTGCATATATCATATTGAATGTTGAGCATAATATTATGCCAAACAAAATGACGACAACATTTTCTGGAACTAAATTATCTAGATATCCAGTACCACGTGTTCTAAACCCAATAGCACTCGTTGGAATCGATAATCTTAGTGAATTGTCTGGTGGTGAAATCACACAAGTCGCACTACTTAGTAATAATACATTAACACATCATAACTCAATGTACACACTTAAAATAACTTAAATGGCATATACCGCATTAAAACAAGAGGGAATTAATTTTATTCGCAACGTTTGTAAAAATCAAGGAAATAAATTATTATCAGGTAAAGTTTCCGATGGTCCATTACCATATTGCAACCCCCCAACATCTCCTGACAAAATATGGTATGCACACCCAAAAGATGATAGTGGTGTTTTAATAACAACAAGTATTGCGTTAGGAGAAGCATTAATTAAATGGTTTAATAAATATTCTGAACAATATGAACTGAATGCAAATATTATTGCAGCACAAGCATATGCAGAATCTGGATATATATTATGGAATTATCCATTAACCAGTTCAGCATCTGGAATTAGTCAATTCGTTAATGATGCTGTTTATGATATAATCATTAGAAATCAGGATAAAACATTTTCTACAGATGAAATTAGTGCGATTACTAAAGACTTTACTCAACACATACCAATAGCCCCAAAAGTAACTATTGGTAAAAAAAATAAACCATATTTACATCAAAATATTTGTGATAATCCACAAATTATGATTAAAGCACAATGTTCGTACATGAAAATAATTGCAAATCGATGCGATGGAATTGCAAGTAGTTCATTGTTTGGGTATAATCGTGGACCCGAATATTCGTTTCCATCATACACTAAATCAATAACTAGTGCAAGTAATCATAAGTCAGGATATGAAGAAGAAGGAATTAATTATGTTTATAGAATTTTTAATATATTAGGTAACCCTAAATATAATAAAAATGGATATTTTGGACTTGATGAATTAAATTTAAATGAACCTTTTAATGAATTTAATGCGGAAATTGCAATATCAAATTTAAGTTAAAGCAATCCTGTTTTTAATTCATATAAACTTATAATATCATCATCAACACTATCTTTTTTATATGACATTTCATTAATCTTTTGAATAGCTTTCGCAATACCATCCTTAGAATTTGTATTATTTACATTTTCCAATAACGCAATACTCTCGGTTTTATATGTTTCAAGTAGCTCTAATTTTTCATTATCTGTTGATTTAATTAATTGCAAAAATAAATTTCGGTCACCCTCATTTAATGAAAAATATTTTTCATTAAACTTATTAATCGCAATTTCAATTATATCGTCATTAATCTCGTCTTTTATATCGACGTTTTCAGTAATTAGATTCTTCGGTGTTTTAATGTGATTTAAAACAACTGTAAATGATTCGTGAATGTCATCTACATCAACCTTATCATAATCAATGAGAGACTCTTTAATTAAATTGTCAATAGCACAATATAAATTATATTTATGACTATAATTCTCAGGTAAAAGATTAAACAAATCAGCCTCAATAAGCGGTATTAATTTTTCATGCTCCCTTTCAATTTCTTCTATAGTATATACCTCAAATAATTTAATGTTATTATCAATATAACGAGTCGCAGCAAGATCACTCTCAATATGTTTATTTTCAATATTATTGAACACTTTAAACTCTAATTGTAATAACGGAGATTTTTTCATAACATCGAAAAAGTCAAAAGCAATTGCTTTTGATTCCCCAATCAAATTATTGTTGAAATATGAGTCTTTTAATTTATTTGATATCACCAAATTAACAACTCCAATATTAATGTTTTCCATATAATATAATACAATTTAATATAAATACTGTAATTAAACCTAAAATGTTAGTATGTTGTAATATATTAATATATGATCAAAAACAATTGCTTCAAGTAATACATTTAACATACATATATTCAATACTTTATAATTTGTTTTTCTTAATTCCTTTGTTAATAGTAATCGGATTTTCTAGTAATTCTGAGATTTCTTTAATCATGCTTTCAGCATTTTTATTTAGTTTATCATTAATTTCATTATTCTCTTGAATAATGGCCTTTTGTTTTACTTTATTTTTACTTCCAGTCTCAGATGTGTTTCCAAAAACTAACTTTTCTAAATGTTCATTATATTCCCTTTCACTTAATTTATGATTTTCCATCATTGGTGGTATTCCACCACCAGCAGGAGCACCTGTTTCAGATGGCATTCCACCACCTTCGGTACCACCACTTACCGGCATTCCCTCAATCGGTTCACCAAATCTTTTATCAATATCTGCAAATAAACCGGATTTCTTTATTGTAACTGGAGAATCTTGAAGTTCTTGCATCACAACCTTTTCCATTTTTTGTTGCTTAAGGTCTTCAACAATTTCTCTATCAGTCATGTTAAATATCATACGCTTTGCTGTGGTATGTGACATTGCAGCAATACCCCCTTCAGCACGTGTTAATTCAGTATATGTTTGTGCTTTTTCACGCATTAATTCTGACTTCAATAATTCTTGTTGTGTTGATGGATTGGTTAATGTTAAAGTAAAATCGCTTAAATCTTCTGCCGTGTACCCTAATAAAAATAAATGGATCATTGCCATTTTATTCAATTCTTGAATTACTGATTGTTGTATTCGATTAATTTTTTTAGCGAATCTAATATCATATTGCGCCATGTTTTTACCAGCACCCGCAGCATCACTAAAACTTAAAAATGGTTTAGGCACACCAAGCCCAATAAATAAGTTATCTCTCAGATACTCAATATCTTGTATGGCATCTAAATTAGAATTTTTTGTAAATATTCCACATGATAATGCAAAATTATGATAATTATGAAATTCTTCATTACCATCAATGGTTATCGTACCAGTATCTTGTTTTTCAGTAAGAAACTCAATAGAAATAATCTTATGATTGTAACAAGGTACTTTGTGTTTAAAATCGTTCCAATTTGAATAGCCAAAATGTTTTAATAATTTATCAATGTTATTACGAGTAATTACAGTCATTTTATTTAACTGTTTATTATTCGAATTTAATTTTTTGAATTCTACAAACCATTCAGAATTTTCAACATTAATTTTATTTTCAAGTATTAAATCAATTCTATTAAATTCATTATAATAGTCAACAATTAAGTCAAGTAATTTTTCACTATATTTAATTGATTGTTTTTCTTTAATAATTTCGCCTAAATTTGTATTTTTCCATTGTAATTTAGTGTTATTTGAACATAATAATTTATGCTTTGGTTCATTCTTAGTTTTTATTGATTTCAATCTAATTCGATCAATAATTGCATTTCTATTAGGATTATTTTTAAATGTTTCAACCGACTTATTCCTAGATTTAATTGAATTATTAATACTTATATTATTTCTAAATTCTCTATCAATATTTGATAATTCATTAATATATTTTTGTGCTGAATTAGATTGTTTTTTTCTTACATTAAAACAAAATTCTTTATCATATTTTAATTTATCGTGATAATTCTTTCTACCAGCTAATAATCTTAAATCAACAGATTTCTTAAATTCTTTATTAGTGTTATACTTAAATTTATATGCTTCGCTACCAATTGATGCTTGTTCAGCATGTTTTAATAGATGTTCATTAACTGTTAAAAATTCTAAATTATTTGGGTTATTATCATATCTATTAAAATTAATATGATGTCTAATTTTATTGGAATCTGGAATATTAAAATAATCCGAAACCATTCTATGTGTATATATCCAATTATTTGTTGAATGATTATAAATCATTTCGTAATCATTCCCTTGATTTTTTATTTTTTCAAATTTTTTATTGAATGCCCACATTGATTCACCAACTTGTAAATCTTTGGCTTGTTTCTCACCATTAAATTTTGTTGGAAATTTATGATCAGGTGTACATATTATTTCCTCACCATTATCTAAGGTCAGTTTAATCACTTGGGTGTTTTTACGAGTAATTCCCGCCCACGTAATTTTACTGGGCACAATTTGTCCTGTTTCGGAATCTATTGAATATGACCATAATTCCTTACCCAATTCATATTCAGATATGACATCATTTAATTCAAGGCTTCTGCCATCAAGTAATTCAATCTTTGTATTTAACGCTAAACATGCTCCGGGAAGGGTGTCAATGCCTGTTTGGGTATTAGCATTTCTTACAGGTAGGAAATAATCTTCATCATTACCTAATATATTAAAACGATAATCAATTTGTCCACTATTTGGATTTACTTGTGAAGTTTTTTTAAATTTTGTTGCAACCTTATAGATATATTCTTCAATATCATCCTCATCAATATTTCCGACATCAATTTTAAATACTTTTTTCTCACCAGCACGAATAATACGATATGTTAACATAGCATCTTCAGCCATTACCAATTGCCTGAATACTCTACGAACTTTATTTAATAGGGAATTGTGAACAACAATGTTATTGGCATAAAAATTATGATTTTCATTATCGACATGAATATCATAAACAAAACCAATTTCATCTAATTCGATTGACTTTATTTTTTCGACAATGAAATCATTGGTTAATCTATTTTTAATGTCAGAAACAATTGTTTGCTTATTTTTTGATTCATAATAATATATTACATATGCATCGGAAATATTAATTACTTTATTGCCGTTAATAACAACATTATTTCTTTTTTTTCTTTTATTAATACTACCAGTTTTATATCCTAGTGATTGTGCCAGTAATTTAATATCGTTAATTAGTGCATAATTAGACATTTCGATTGTAAATCTTTTACAATTCCACTTATCAACGCTTACTGCCCCATCAGCATCTTGTAAACCTTCTAAAAATGCTTTTCTAATTTCAATCGATGCAGAATATATCCATTTGGGAATTCTTTTTGTTCTCGCATCCCCAGAAAATTCCATATTTTTTAATATTGTTGCCAAAGATTTTGAATTAACAACTGCTGAGGCAATTCCGTTAGCATAGTTATTATTCTTTCTTAAATATATTTTTTTATTTGAGAATTTTTCTAATAAATTAATATATTTGCTATTAATTATATCATGTACACCATATGCAAAATAAACCATGTATGGTCTTTTTATATTTATTCCCCCATCACCAATTAAGAACCCAAATAATTTTGCAAAATCCTCATCAACAAAATTTGGTACATATTTTAAATCACCAACAAAATCATCATACAACCTATTTTTATATTCTTTAATCTCAACTGATTTATTAATTTCAATTTTATTATCGTAATCGTCATGGTTATTTATTATTAATCCATCCCCAATTTTTAACTCATTAACAAATTTTTCTTTAAATAAATCATCGGTATAATCATAAATTGGAATTTTATGATTATCAGTTACTTTAAGATAATTATGTTGTGTTGATATTTTAAACGTTTGTTTTTCCCCATTACACACGACATCCAATACATTGGTTTCTATTTTTTGTTGTGTTTTAATGTCAAAACCAATAACAACATCACCCTTTAAAATATTCTTAATTTCTTTAATTCCATCCTTCGTTTTTATGTAAGTGTCTGATAATAAGCAACTTCCATAAGGCAAAAATTTGTCGTCTCCAAGTAATCTAAAATGTGCAATTTCAAAAGTATTAAATTCATCACCAGTCATTCTTTCCTTAAATTTCACCAAAGGTTTGCCATTTTGAATTCTTTCAAACCTTTCTATTTCATAATTAACCATTTGTTTGACATGGGTAATCCCCTTTTTTCTTTCGCCATATAATAATACGAAATTATCACCATATTTACAATTCGATACAAACACTCCATTTCTAGTATATTCACCACTTTCATCCTTACTACAAATTGGAAAATTATGTCTATCCTGTTCGTTGTTTTTACCAACAACTTCCATGCAATATACATCACATTTCTCAGATATCTTCTCAATAGATATTACTTTATGATTAAGAACACAGTTTTTATTACCACGTGCATTAGAAATGGCAGCGGCTCTTTTAAAATTACTTTCGTTATTGAATTTTGGATTAATTTCTGACGCAAAATTACAATATGTTTTATGTGTTTTTCTAAATATTAATTTAGTTAATGTTGTTGATGATAATGATTTGGTTAAATCTTTTCTTATTTGATTATTGGCCATTTTAAACGATTTCATGAATTCATCATCTAGTGTCAGTATTTTACCTAAACCGTTTGCTGAAACATAATTATCACGATTTTCTAACACAACTATTATGCGATTTAAACAATTATCATCAATTTTTAGTTGCATTTTATTCTTTAATTTATCTTGGTATTCAGAATCAGACCATAATTCAATCATTCTGTTTTTACGTATGATATTATGCTCATCATGCAATGGACTATTATTATATTTCTTAAAATACTTAGGATATGTTCCTAACATTTCTTTTGATAACCTATCTTTTCTATCTTTTGAACGAAGATATTTATCAATTCCCAACATTCTTCTTTCTTTTACGTCTTTCCTTTGTAGTATGAATTTTCCCTTTTCACCAAGCACGTTATGATATTCACAGTGTTTTCCAGTGGTCATTCTTAATAGGTTCTTTGGGTGATTATTCTTTTTATTGAAGTCAATATGATGTGTAACATATTTATCTTCGGACTGTTTTTCATCATCTAAGTTTATTACACATTCTTTTGCAACAGCTCTGTGTGTAAAAACATGACGATTTGTTGCTGGATCATATACTTTTTCATATCCAGAAATGAAATTTGTTTTATTACTTGTTATAGTATAAAAGGGCATTAAACTAATTCCTACATTTAGTTCATCAGCTCTTAGGTATGAGCCATTTCTAAGCATAAATTCATGATCTGGTGTTGTCTCAACATATGTACCATCATCAAATTTTATTTTTAATATTTCACTATTTTTTCTAGTTAAATCACACCAAACCACTTTACCGGGTAATATCTTTTTTGTTTCATCTTGAATGGAATATGTCCATATTTCTTCATTTGGGTTAAGTTTTATCCTTTCAGATAGTTCTTTAATTGTAATTGTTTCACCATTTAATAGTGGAATCATACTATCATATTTAATCGGCAAGTTCCTTACCCAAAAAGGTAGATTAACATTAACATTTACAATATCATAGAAAAATTCCTCCAATAACATTTTTATTCTTTCTTTATTGGAATATATATTTAGCATCTTGCCATTTAAGCCGATTGTTGTGGCTTCTTCCATAAATAAATCCAATGCACTTGAAATAATGGGGTAGTATTCCATCCCCTCATAGTCAATGTATGCTGGCAATCTCGCTGCTTCATATTGAAGTGCCTTTTGGAAACCTCTATCAGTTGTTCTAAAGAATTTATTTTGAAGATCACGCTTTTGTTGTAATTCTAAACCCTTTTGATGTATTTCTTCGGGGGTGCTACCTTTAATTATGATCTTTGATTTTTCTTGTGCTGGTGTTGATTGAGATATATTTGTTTGTACGTCCTGAAGACCAAATCCATCTAAATTAAGCATTTTATTAAGTGCTTGATAAATTGTTTCTTTATTTTGTTCTGCCATTTTATAAATTTTTATACTTTTTTATAAATACTTTGATTTTATTGAAAAGTTATTTAGATATAAATACAATTAGTATTTATTTATTGACATTATCATAAATTTATTTATTTTTGTAAAAAACATATAATGACAATTTTAGAATTTATATCAGGTAATATAAATAACATTAAAGAGGCTTCGATAAAGAAGGTATTTCCTAATGAATATATTGAAATAATTAACTTCAATAATAATTTCTTCTTAGAACATGATATGAAATGGATTCAAAGATTATATAATTGGATTAATAATATCAATGAATTACCAAAATGTAAAAATGAAAATTGTTGTAATACTGTTAGATTTTTAGCCGTAGGAAAAAATAAAAGATATCTCGATTATTGTTCAAATAAATGTGCCCAAAGTTCACAAGTAATTATTGAAAAAAAGAAAAAAAGAAAAAAACAACACTAAATAATTTTGGAACAGAATACCCAATGCAAAATATTGAGGTAAAAAATAAATCAAAAAAAACAATTATAAAAAATTTTGGTGTCGATAATCCATCTAAATCAATAACGATACAAAATAAAAAAATAAATACTAATATTAGTAAATTTGGCGTTGATAATTACTCAAAAACAAATGATTTTAGAAAAATTATGATAGATCGTCATAATGCCACTACATTAAAATCATTTTCAGAAAAATTAAATATTGACATAGGCAATATTGAAATAATTAATAAAGATTTTATTAAAATAAAAAATTATTGTACCATCCATGATGAATTTATAATATCAAAAGATAATATTTATAATAGAATAAATCAAAAAATCGAAAATATCTGTACTAAATGCAATCCAATTTCAGAAAATTCATCAATTAAAGAAAATGAGGTTAAGGAATTTATTAAGAATGAATTAAATATTAAAACCAAGAAAATACGAATTGAAAATAAAGAAATTGATATTTATTTGCCTGATTATAAATTAGGAATTGAATTTGATGGATTATATCATCATTCACAAAAATTTAAAGACATTAATTATCATCTGAACAAGACCGAAATTTGTGAGAAAAACAACATACAATTACTTCACGTATTTGAGAACGAATGGGTTAATAAAAAAGAAATCGTCAAGTCAATCATTAAGAGTAAACTAGGAATTTATGCTGAGAAAATATTTGCTAGAAAATGCCAAATTAATGAGGTAACTAACAATAATTTATTACGTAATTTCTTAAATACTAATCATTTACAGGGCTTTATTGGAAGTTCTGTTAAAATTGGTTTATTCTACAACAATGAGCTAGTATCGCTTATGACATTTGGTAAGAAAAGACTGGCTATGGGTAGTAAAGTCAGTATTGACGGTGAACATGAGATGCTGAGATTTTGTAATAAACTCGATACACAAGTAATTGGTGGTGCTAGTAAACTGCTTAATTATTTTATTGAAATCTATCAGCCTAAGTCAATATTAACCTTTGCTGATAGAAGATATAGTCAAGGTGGGCTGTATAAACAATTGGGTTTTGAACACATTGGTAATTCTGATCCAAGTTATCGATATTATCATAAACATGATTATGGCACAAAGCATCGTTTCAATTTCAGAAAAGATAAATTAGTTAGAGAAGGTTATGATAAAAATAAAAGTGAACGTCAAATAATGACAGAGAGAGGATATTTAAGAATTTATGATTGCGGAAATATGAGATTCTATAAAGAATTATTTTGAAAACATTGTAACAAAACTTGAAATTTAACGTATAATGTAATTGAAATACGACAGCAATGTTTTATATTTGTTGTTATAAAATGTTTATTATGAAAACACAAAAAGATATGGTAAAGGCTTGGGCTAAGATGGAATTAAATTCTTCTTATGGTTTCCCACCAATTCCTGTTATACCAATGGAGTATGATGAACACAAAGCACTACAAATTACCGAAGAAGGTAAGAAGAATTTAATTGTGATACAAGAAGCATTGAAAAATGTTTTATAACGGTCGGCAATATGAAACGGTTGTCTAATAAGACGTTTCAAATTTAGTAATAGCTTGATGGCAACTGTTTTATATTGCTTGTTAGGCACAGTATGGTAAATTATGATTGGTTTATATAGTATTATTAAATGTCCTAAATGTGGAATTGAGATTCCAATATGTTATGGGCATTATTGTGGAATTGGTATCGAAATTGAATTTGAAGAAGATACGATTTGTAGAGATAAAAAATGTATGTATGAATTTAAAATAGACATACCCTTTTTAAATCAATTTAAAACAATAGAAGTAGATTGGGAAGATTTTAAAACAATAAAAAATGAACTTGTTGGAATTGATTCATATGATGATTATTGTAAACAATTATTAAATTATATAAAAAATAAAATTTTATGAGAATATATATTAAAATAACAAATGAAATTGATATTATACCAAGTTTTCAAAAAATATTGGTTAATGATAAAATAATTGGAATAAATATAAAAATTTTATTTATATTTGTTTGTTGGAAAATGGGTGAAAAGTAATATTGTGCCTAACGGTTGCAAATATAAAACGTTTATTAAACTAAACTTAAATTGAAAAACAGAATATAAATAAAAACACGACAATAAATTTGAAACACTGAAATAAATGTTTTATATTTGTTGTTATGGTTAGTTAATTAGTAGAAACTTAAAAAATATAAAAAATATGAGAGAAATTTATTTTAAAATCAAACAAAATTGTGAATTACCAGTAGCAATGTTAAATTACACTTACAAAGATTTTGATGGTGTGATACATCCATTCAGTAATATTTTTGTTGATTTTAAAGACGATGAAAAGAACATTGAAAAAATGGAAGCAATAAAAAACAAATATGGTTCATTTTTTATGTTTTTTAATAATAGTGATGAAGGTATAGATTTCTGGAAGAACAATCCAATTACGATAGTACCAAAGGTTTAATTAACCATAACGTAAATAATATGGCAAGTTTGCCAACCAAATAAGTAGAAACTTTAATAAAATATACAAAATTATGATTACATGTAAAGAAAGAAAAAAGAGAAGCAAATTTGCTATATTTAGTGTTAGCAACAGGTTTGTTATTAAGGACTTGAATGAAGAGCAGTGGTATGTTCGCACGTATAAAGGACATAAACCACCGAACTTTGTTAGTTGCACTGGATATGCTAAAAAATACAAATTTAGATTAATTGCACAAATACGTGCGTGGTTACTTGGCAACTGTGTTGTTCAAACTTGTTGCTAACTACTCAATATAAACAACTGTCGTAACAGTCTATAAATCAATGATTATGAAACAATCTTTGACGGACTTACTTATAAAGTATGTCAAAGATTAAGTATTATTTAGTTCTTAATCCATCAAATAGCCATGAATTCGAAATATATGGATTTAATGGTGATGCACTTGATGGTGAAATTATCGGTCGGTTTTTTATTTCTTTTTTACTTCCAATTTCGGATATGTCATTATTTGTTATAATTGCATTAAGCATTTTTTCTGTAATTCCTTTGCTTTGTTTAAATCTTGCCATATCGAAATTAATTACGAATAACCCCAATGATAACCCCATAATGGAATCATCATGAAATGAACGCTTATGATCTGCAACACGATTACCAGCAATTGTTACAAAGGTCTTTAATTCGTTTAGCAATCTGAATGACCTTATTATAATATCCTCTAGGTGGATTGCTCTTTGCATTTCAAGTAAAATTGATGCACGGTTATTGCCGATAAAAAATCCCGGAATTAAATCAACATTAACAATATTACCATCAGACATAATTTTTTGACCTCTTTTTACATATCCTTGTAATCTGTCTCTACTTGGTTTATGTGTTACTTCGGCATAATGCAGATTCTCATATCCAAATTCAAGCAATTTTTCAACAGTCTGAATACCATAACCCCCGGTGATATCAACAACACAATAAGCATCATTATATCTTTTTCCATATTGATATGCAATTTCGGCAAGCATTTGTGGTGTGACTTTACCATAATATTCTGCAACTTGCTCGACTTTATGTCGTTTTATTTTCACTTTTTTTGCTTTTTCATTTTTAATAACGACCTTTTCTTCAATCGTTTCAACGGTTTTTAGAATATTAATTGTTGAATTATCTTCGCCATGTCCGGGTGATGCATCGATTGCCATGATATATGTTTCGCCAGCTAACACATCTTCCCAAACCCACATGTTTTTGTCAAGATATTCTTGTCTTATTGGTGGTTTAATTTCATTTTCCTCAATACGTTTTAAATATTCTTCGGCAATAAAATTATCACCAGACCCAAGAAATGAGCAAACAATTTCCTGTGCAATACGTTTCATATCACCATTTGCATTTTGGATTTGTATTTCAAACCAAGGCGAACTTGCCTCCCAACCATCATTAGCTAATTGAATTCTTTTCTCAGCAGACCAATTTTCATCAGGTAATCTTATTTCATTATTTTTATTTTTATTTTTTAACCAAACCAAGTTTTTATTATATCTAGGATCATTATACCACCACAATTCGACTGCTTTGAATGTATTTTTTGGATTACCATTTTCATCCAATTCTCTTGCACCCATAAATGTTTTATAAAAAACCGGGTCCAATCCATTTGGCGTTGACACCATAATTGCTGAACCACCGGTTTGCAGTGTTGGAAATGCAGCCGTCCAGAATTTATCACCCTTTTCCGTCCAAGCAGTTTCGTCCCAAAATAATAATGTTGGGGTTGTACCACGCAAACCACCCTTAGCTGAAAATGCTCCCAATGCGGAGCCATTATCATATCGTTTTAGTTTTTGTGTATCTTTAAAATTTTGTTCAGATTCTTTACCAGTTTTGGGACGTAGCCATGTAGGACAGTTATTAATGAATTCAACAACATCATTCATTAATTCATCACGTGCAGTATCTAATCTATCAGCAACAATCGCAACAGTACGATTAGAATTAAACATCACATACCAAGCAATATATGCACAAGTTGTTGTACTTACCCCTGCTTGCCTGTATTTATTAGCAATAAGAAATCTATTCTGGGGATTATGATAATTATTGATTAAATCTTTTTGTGATTCGAATAATTTAAATGGAACAATTAGACCTGCATTTCCTTGTGTTTGGTCAAAAATTGTTAAGTACGTTTCAATAAAATATATTGGATTTGCTGCACAACGAATTATTTCATTTTCTTGCTCAATATATGTTAATTTACTTGCTTGCTTAACAACACCTGATTTGGTAACAATAATCGGTTCGACTTTAGCAGATTTTTTTCTAAGTTCAGCATATAGCTTTCTCGCAGATTCTTTTTCACGTTCCCTTAATATATCAATTGGAACAACTGGTGCATGTTCAGGAACTAATGATTCTAATTTTTCAATTTTTTCTCTTTCCTTTTCTTCGTCACTTAAATATCTTCTCATTAAATAGATATGTATTTAAGCATAAATAGTTGGGTTTGGAAAAATCTTGCTTAATTAAAATTTAAACAGTACATTTACAAAAAAATTGTTATGATAGGAAAATACAAAGTCATCACACTATGCGGTAGTACAAAATTCAAAGAACAATTTCTAGTTGAACAAAAACGTTTAACACTTGAAGGAAATATAGTAATAAGCGTTGGGTTATTTGGACACAGTGGTGATGACGAAGTTTGGACCGAAAATACTAAAGAAATGCTTGATGAGATGCATAAAAGAAAAATTGATTTGGCTGATGAAATTTTTGTAATAAACGTTGATGGCTATATTGGCTCATCAACAAAAGGTGAAATTGAGTATGCCGAACATACGAATAAAATTGTGAGATATTTGTGTTAAAAAAGACTGAATTTAACTGGGTCAGTGATGAATCAAGCACGCTCAGGCAATTATACGGTAATGTTTATAAAATCTAATACAGGATTTAAATACAAGCCCGTTCGAACAAAAGGTTCTTAAAACTTTATTGACGCAGCCTCAATAAATTTATTATTTTTTAATATTATCTTCTTTGTGCTTAAAATATCTTTAATTTTTCCCAATGTCATGCCATAATGAAACACTAACAATGGTGAGTCATCATCATCATTATGTTCGAACATCTTATCATAATCACTAACACCATTTGCATTGATTCCATCAGAATTCTCATCCTCATACGCCAAAGCGTGAATTGTATAATATCCATGCATATATGGTCTATCAACAGCCTCATGCAAACAGAATAAATTAAATGATCGTGTTTTTAACTCAATAATTGCATTAATATAATCTTCATCGGGAGGCAAGGCATTATCACAAGCAGGAGATAAATCCCAACACCAGTTATCCATATCAATATTTGTTGGATCAAGTGAAAATATGAATTCATATAGTCCATCACCAACAGTATTGTAACCGATTTTCTTTACAAAAATTAGTTTTAATTTATTGTCATCATATTCCATATTAACGTTTACGCATAAATACTATACTTAATTAATTTTTATTTCCTTGGATTCCAGATATTTTGTATATCTCACCTAAAGTAATTGTTAATGAAAAGTCATATAATTTTATTTGGCGATTTAATTTTCTTTTTAAAAGATACGTAATTATTTTGAATATAATTGAAACCAATAAAAACACCAGTGATAATAATTTATATTTAAATAAAATTGCACTTAATAAAATCGTTAATATCGAAAAATAATTTAGGCTATTCCTCCAACTTAAAATTACATTTAAAAAATCATCATAATAAAAAATAATCATTCTTTTAAATTTGAACCAATCACAATTAATGTTGTTATTTTCATCATCCTGTACAATCGAAAACATCTCCAATTCTTTTTTCTTTGAGCCACCAATATAAGTTCTCATGAACTTATAATTAGAAAATGTTCGATTAATCATATTAAATAGTTTTAAGTTAATACGTTAATATCTATGTTAATGTTACAAAAAAAACTCGAAATATTTCGAGTTTTTTATCTAAAATCCACCAAAACTATTCATTCCTCCTGTGCCTTTGCCACGCATTGGACTTACAATTGCCTTATTTTGAACTTCGGGTGATGCGTATTGTAATCTTCCGTCCTTACCAATTCTTAATGTGCCACCATTATTTTCAACATATAATTTAACCAAGTCATATTTACTTTCAATGGGTGTACTACTTGCAGCTTTTTTGATTGCCCCCCAATTATTGAGAATTTCCCTAAATGCTTTGTTAAATAACTCCTCAATACCTTTAGCGTCATCGGGTCTTAAACTTTTAAATTTTTCTGCAACACTTAACCCAAAAATTTCGTTCAGTTCACTTTTTTTTTTAATGTTACTCCCTCAAATAACTTATATTGATTGTCAATCATTGCATCTAATTTTTTTAATGCATCAGACTTTTTGCTTTCAGTTAATATTGGTTTTCTCAACCCCGCATGTTCTTCAAGTCTATTGTGAATGTATTTTCTAACCTTAAGTTCACTTTCAGTCATTTGTTTCTTATTATTTTCAACACCTTCTTTTTTCATGTTTTTCCACATAGCAGCTGCGGCCACTTTTTCACCAGCTTCTTTACTGCCATATTCTTTTTCAGCTTTTTTTGCTACCTTTTCAAACCCCTTGCCCTTTTTTCCAATATCTTCACCAGCCTTAGCCTTTTTTACCACTTCGCTTTTCTTCTCTTTTGATAAACCAGCAGATGGTTTTTCTTCATTAACAACTTTAGCACCTTTCATGATGGGGACTTTATTTCCACCCTTCGTTTCATTCACCAAAGCATTTAATGTTTCACGTAATTTCTGAACCACTTCATTTACTGAAATATTAACGGTCTTACTTTGACCATCAACATTTATGTCAATTCCAGTTGTTGGTGCACCATCAGGTTTAACAACACCTCCACCCAATGATTGTGCTTCTGGAGCAAAATCGAATTCATTATTATCTTCAGTATCTGTTTCCTCGGTATTATCAATATCCAAATCTTCACCTTCGGGTTCTTCTTCTTCTTTAATTGCTTTTACCGGGACGTTTGTGCTGAGTTTTTTTCCAGTTTTTTCAGGAATCTTAATTTCTTCAAGCTGTTCCATATTGGGTTGAGTTTCAATATTTGCGGGATCAACGCCTTCGGCTTTATATTTGGACAAATCAACACCTCCACCCGTTTTTCTAAGCTGATTTGACATAGTTTGTAATAAACTCCCAACATTTATTGGTTCTTGTCCTGCTTTAGCTGCACCAGCATTTGCAGCGGCAATTTGATTAACTAAATTACCTGCCATTGCTTGAATTTTATCTAGAGATGCGTTTCTTTTTTTAATGCCGCTTTTAATATCTTGTGTTTGACTACCAGCTTGATATGCTTGTTTACCTCTTTCAACGGCATTACCAACACCTGTACTAACATTCTTAGCAGCATTACCAACAGCATTACCAATACCCGTACCAGCTTTCTTAATGCTACCAAGAGCTGCTTTTCCCAAACCCGCTAATCCACCACCCCAAGCTTCATCAATTTTTGCATGAATATCCTCTTCGGTTGATTCATCCATTGAGTTAACTTCGGGTTCTAATTCGTTAGCATAATCGTCATGGCCATATTCATTTTTTAGGATATCTAATACTTGTGGCATGAGTTTAATAAATAATGCAACAGTCTTATGATCCCCATCATTTTCACCTTCGCCATATGCATTAGCATACCCACTAACCAAATTACCCATTTCTTCTTCACCACATTCCATTAAAGATTCTTTAGAATAACCTCTAGATTCAGCATATTTTGCAAAGCCACCGCATTCAGAGCATTGCCCCTCTGCCATTTCTTCATTACCTGCGGTATCTTCAACATTTTGTCCTAAACCTTCAATGTCTTCATCAGGAACTACTTTAGTAATTTTATCAGCCATTGCTTTTCTATCTTCAACTTCAACATCAGGAAATTTATCCTTGAATGCTGATAAAAATGTATTCACATATGACTTAACTTGAGAATCGGTTAATTCTGTTTTTCTTAATTTATTGGTTAATTTTCCCAATGACTTTTCAATTTCTTCTGTCGTAATATCTTTATTTTCTTCACCCTCTGGATTAGGCATCTCTTCTTCGCCATCATCAGATGGTAATTCATCAGTAGGCATCTCTTCTTCGCCATCATCAGATGGTAATTCATCAGTAGGCATTTCTTCCCCACCCTCTGGACTAGGCATTTCTTCGCCACCATCAGATGGTAATTCATCAGTAGGCATTTCTTCCCCACCCTCTGGCGATGGTTGATTTACAGGCATTTCAGCAGCACTGGTTGCAGCGTCCAAATCACCTAATTTATTTTCGGCATTTTCGATTTCTTTACCCGCAACGTCTTCATTTAATCTTTTTTTACTACCAGTTTTACTTGGCTTATTTACGATTGCCTCATTTATTGAGTGAAACATCATATTTCGTTGTTTATCTGCTTCAGCTAATGACTTATACTGAAAATTCGTTATATTTGCTAATCCACCAACATATGCAAAGTCTGAAATATTTGGGTCTTGTTTTAAACCAGCTATTTTAACATAATAATTATGATTTTCTTTAATGATACCATAGGCAACACCATTTGCTGCTCTTTTATAATCAATTAAAGTACCATTTGTACGATTTTGAGATTCTTTCGTTATTTTTTTATTGACTTCAGCTAACGTTCTCATTCTTTCGTAATGTGCTTCTTCTGATATATGTCTTTTCATTTGAATATTTTTTATTTGCTAATTATTTACGTTATATTTTTTTATAAATACTTATGTAACAACAAAAGGGTTGATACATTAAATTATTTCTTGTTTTTCATTAATGATTTTATTTTTAATTAACATTTCATTAATTTCAGTTGTTATTAAATTTTTTCTAAAATAATCATTAATAACTGATTGATTTACATTTTTTAATGAAACATTTTCATTTAAATTTTTGACATTTTTATGCAATGCCTCTAATATGTCATAATAAATTCTTTCTAATTTTTTATTATTAACATATTCAATTAATTGTTCTTTTTTCACTATAAATCTTTTCATAAACTAAATAGCAAATTCATCTAAACTTAATTCCTTCGTCAAATAATTATTTTTCATTTGCATTAATTTCTCAAGATATCCTGAATTTCTTAAAATTTTAAATACTAAATTTTCAATTGAATATTCACCACCATTATCTAATCCAGATTGTCGATATTTTTTAATTTTATTTTTCAATGCCTCATATTTTTCAATGAAATCCTTTTTATTTTTATTATTAGTTAAATCATCAATAGCATTCATGAGATCAGCAGTTTTTAATTGTACTGCACTTGTATTAATATTTATTATTTTTTTGGTTGGCTTAATTACCCAATCATTTTTAATTAAAGAATATGTACCAGATGAATGATGTAACTCATTAATGTCTTGAAAATACATTTCTACCTCATGTCCTTTTACTTGGATGGGCAAATTATTAGCCCATAATTGTTTTTTTAATTTTAAAAAATCACCAACAAATTCCGTATTTATTGAAATTTGACTAAAATCTGTAATAATGTGAACATCCAAATCAGAGTTTTCATTATAATTATAATTAGCCAAGCTTCCTGTCAAAATAATATCGTTAAATTTAAGCATTTCAACATCACAAAATTCTATAAATCTTTTTGCATTCATTAATAATATTTTTCGGATTTCTGGTTTTAATTTCATATTATTATCCCATATAAATGGACTTAGCTCATCGTGTATTTGAATAGACGATGTATTAACGTCATCAGGCTCAACGACTTCTTTTAAAACATCCGAGATATTATTTTTTGCCCAAAATCTACTTGACCATGAACGTGGTTTTTTATTGTCTTCAATCATAACATTATTTACCTACTTTAGCTATATCAACAACAGGTATTTTAGGTTTTGATTCATTTGTTGTTACATCTTTTTTTGATTTATCAACATTATCCTTATCATCTTCGTTTTCTGAATCATCTTCATCTGTTTTCTTTTCGAAATTCCATTTTTTTCTCTCACTAATTTCGACCTCAGTGCTTTCACCAGAGTCTTCACTTGGAATTTCCTCAGATTCTTCACCATGTATCATAGAATATAATTCGTCAACCTTATTTTTTAGTTCTTCGTATTTTTCTTCAACTGATTGTTCTTCAGCAGGTGACTCATCACCAGTTTCAACAGGTAAATTCTCTGTGTTATTTAGTTCTTCAAAATCTTCGTTTAATTTAGGTTTAAATGTTTTATCCAACCTGCCCATAACTTCAAAAAGTCTTACTCTACTGTCTTTTTTCATATTTTTTGTTTTTATATAAATACATATTATTTTAAATCGTACATTTTTAATTTTTGTACAATTTCATCATTATTTAATAAATACTTAGTTATATTCAAATGGATTTAGTATTTATAATTAAAATCTTAGTGTAAAATGAATTTAGACTGTTTAAATAACATAATAACAACCAACCTAGCTGTTCAAATAGATATTAGTAAATTAAAATCATGGAATTTGAATGCTGATTTAACCACGTTTAGCATAACAAAATGGAATGATGCTGTTTCTGATAACATCAACTTAATTGATTTTGGATTAACTGCTTTTGATAATGGTAGAACAAATATTATGTGGAGCGGAATCACACTAACACCACAAGATAATTTATTTTCAATGTATCGTGTTGGCTATAATGACGTATATAACCCAATAAACACTGAAACTAGTGGAATTACGGCAATTACACAATACTTGCCAATTAGTGCAATTACAACAAGTACGGCAGGAAATTATTTTGATTTAAATGGTGGATATTTGCAAGGATTTTTTAAATTAAATGGGTATAACTATGAATTATTACCATCAAGGTATAATGACGGAATTACAATTGAAACATTGTTATATCTATACCCAAATTCTAGTGGGATTTTTTATATGATGGGAGCACGTGCTGAAGATAAATATAATCCATATTTTAGTGGGGAAATTATTACCGGTAATACTACAATTGGTGTTGTGAGTAGTTCTGATAATTATTTGGATGCAATAATTTCATCTGAGATTTTAAAAGAAAGCTTTTCAACACCAGAAAATAACACCAATACAATATATACAGAAACCGATCCAATTAATAACATAAAAAATAATGTAATTGCCTTTGAAATAACTACTGAAGGTAATCTTAGTTATAAATATGTCGATGATAATGGCGTTATTGTTAATAATTCATCACTAAATATCATTACAGCAACAGGATTTACGTTAATATCAATAGTATTTACGCCTTATAGTAAAATAACTGATATTGATTTATTATATTGTACTAAACAAAGAAGAGGTGATTTAGTTTTTTATGTCAACGGTCGCACAATCTGGGCAGTAAAAGATTTTCCAGAGTTTTATTTTAAATCATTTACAAATAATAATGAAAAACAATTAGGTGTTCCATATTCAATTAGCTGGGGTGGTGGCAGCTTTGGACTACAAAATTCTTGGCACTATGATTATCAAACATATATTATATATAGTGGACAAAACAGTAATTATATTAATTCAAAATTTTTCGTAACGAACAATCCGTTACCAAATATATGCCGAATAACATCAACTGGCGATACGTATCTATCGGGATTATCATTAAGTGCTAATTCAACAACATTTATTAAAACAGATACTTGTAACCCAACAGTTCAAATTCCTGTTACAGTAATGTGTATTAATTATACTGGTAGTACAGGGAACACATATTTTGTCAGATTTAACCAACCAATATCAGTTATCTCTAATAGGGATTATACCGTTAATTTATCGGTATATAATAACAATTTTTTTATGGCTAATACTGATAATAAGTTATCAATCTTAGCTTATAGTAATACTGTTGATATTAACGTTATTGACGATACTGAATATATGTACCCATTACCATATAATATAAATAATATTGATAGCGAACTACATAAATTTAATGATGCTCAGGAATATGAATATATTTTAAATGGCGTAATGTATTATGGGGTATCTGGACTTGAGGTAACACAACAAAATTCGCTAATTCAAAATAGCGATACAATAATGGCAAATAATGATACGTGGTTGCCAATGACAAGTATTTTTAGAAGTACTGAGAATAGCGGTCAAAATAATATATATTTGGGATTATTAATTGAAACTGATGGAATTTTTAATACTGGTGGAACCCTATATGTTAAAGACTTTACATATACAGCTGCGGATATTTTAGTTCAGGATGAAAGAAAAGATAATTTATTAATTGAACAAAATTTTAATACAAGTTTTATTGGTGGTATTCAAAAACTTAGAATATATGATATGGCATTAACATCACCAGAGATATTGCATAACGCATTATTTGAGGCAAATTTAAACTCAGATGTTATTGTAAACAAAGGTGGAAGAATAATACATAGATAACTTATGACAGAAGATCAATATTATGATTATTATGAAGATTATGATAATCTATTTCGTGAGATATTAGAGTTAATGATAAATAAATTCGATTAACAAAAATCAATCCTAATATGTATCAAAAGGCACTTAATGAATTTACCAGATATGGTGGTTTAATGAATTATCCGACAAAATATGTCGAACAATGGAAGGATATTATTATTAACAATTTTATGTATCTGGATGTTATTACAATGTTTTTGGGCCATACTAGTTATTTCGATGTTGATACTTTTAACGATGTCGTATTATACGATGATGGGAATGAAGATAATTATGTTCATGATTGGAACGATGCAATGGAATATATTGAAAAAATGGGATATGATGATTTTTTAGATAACATCTTACCGCATTTCTCAAATGGTCAGGATTTAATTAGTGATTATGGTCTGGAACCACTAAGAAAAATAGTTGAAGAATTATATGGTGAAACCGATCCTAATAAAATATTGGTTTTAATTAATAGAGCATTAGATATTTCACATCAGAGATCGAATTTATCAGAATTATTTATTGAGGGTTAATCAACTGCTACGATAATATTACACAAAATTATACAATATTTAATAAAAATTAACAAAATTTTTCGTATTTTTACAAAAAATATACTATTTATATGAAAAGAAGAAATAAAATTATGGAAAATTTGAAGAACCAATCGTTGAAAGTTGTTCGTGTTGACAAACATGAATTTGAACTTGATAACGGGGATGTATATCCGATACCTTTCGAATTGGATGTTGATGAAGATATTTCCGTTGAAGAATTTCAGAAGATTCTGGACTCTTCAAAAGAACTGATGCTAAAGATACTTGAACAGTCAAATGAATAAGTTATTATCCATACAACAAGTATCTCTGACTCTTGGTGTCACCAAGAAAACATTAAGGATATGGGATAACGAAGGTAAACTCATATCTGTTAAAACCGTTGGTGGACACCGTAAATACCGTGAGGAAGACATTAACAACTACATGGGTGAACACAGTGTCGAAGTTGTTATAACTGGTGTCGCCACATATAGTCGTGTCAGTTCACATGAACAGAAAACCAAAGGAGATTTGGACAGACAGTCTCAGAGGATTTCTGAATACTGTGCGAAGAAAAAATATAGTGTTGAACATATTATTAAAGATGTCGGGTCTGGACTTTCGGACACCCGTGTTGGTTTTGTTAAACTCGTGGATTTGGTTATTAAGAAAAAAATTAGTAAAATTGTAATCGAAAACAAAGACCGTCTTACCAGATTTCAATTCAACCTGATTAAGACATTCTTTAACAGTTATGATGTTGAGCTGGAATGTGTGGACAATAACAACATATCCAATGAGGAAGAATTCGTGAACGACATCATGATGCTCATGGCTTCGTTCTCTGGAAAACTTTACGGGAAGCGTAGCGTTAAGCGTAAAAAAGAATTGAAAGAAGAAAAATTGAAGTTACAACAATTAAAAGAGAAAAATGAACAACCAGTGGTTTGAAAGTAGAAATCTGAGAGTATTAACATACCAAGATACCGCAATTACTAAAGTACAGGAAAGTCTTGAACAGCGTGAGATAACTGTTCTCGCTGCCTGTCCGTCAGCAGGAAAAACTCTTATGACAATTTATATGATGGAAGAATGGCTTCGTCAGAATCCCAATAGTAAAATAATGGTACTGGCTCACGGTACAACAATTCTCCGTACACAGTTTCATGATGTTCTCAAAGAGACTAAACCAAATTTCACATACAACCTTGTTGAGAAATTCACTCAGTATGATGTTACCGCAGATGTCAATATTTGTTTACCTCAGACTCTTGCAGGAAATGTCTTGGATAAGATTGACTTTCTCATAGTCGATGAAGCGCACCAATTTTACTTCGCTGAGAAGATGATGAAAGACATCATCAAACAGACCAAGCCGAAGAAACAATTGCTTCTCACGGGTACACCATCACCATTCATCAGAAAAGGTTTTAAAATCATTCCTGTTACGCTCAACACGATATTTGATGAAGGTATGATTTCAGACCTTTATGTTGAGATAGCAACATCATCGTACACCTTTGACCCGATGACTGACTTCAATCAAGATGATGAACTAAAACTTGGCGTTTATATAAAGGATTCTGAGACAAAGAAAACACTTGATGACCTTGTAAGTAAGATTGTTGAAAGGCTCAAAAGTATTAGAGGTAATGATTATCAGAACTTGCTTCCCGAATGGTTACCCACATTAAAAAGACTACAAAAGACGATGATTGCTTGTAGGAGTCAACAACAGGCAATGCAAGTTAAACATTACTTTGACAAGATGGGTGTTAAATCAGCATTAAGCATATCAGACATTGATTATAACAGCAGTGAGATTGAAGTCTTCAAACAAGATGTTGATTGTCTTATTCTTATTGTAGTGGGTCGTGGTATACTTGGCTTTAATTATCCAGAACTTGTGAATGTTGTTGATATGACCACAAGTCAGAATGTTGATAGGATATATCAGTTGCTCTGTCGTGTTATCCGTAAACATCCCGAAGGTCAGAAGAAACTATTTTTCAAGGTTGCTCCGAATATTCATAGTGATTACTACAAATACATAATGACCGCAGTATTATCATTGTCAGATGAATCATTTTTTACCAAGTTCAACGGGAAGAATTTCTCAGAAATGATTATTCCTATCATCAAAACAAAGAGAGAACATCACGAACCAAATAATGGTGGTGGTAATGGTAAACCAAGACCGAAAACATTAAAACCAATTGACTTTGAGGGTTTACCAGTTTTCGAATTTTTCAAAGACCTTTATCATAAGAAGGATGCGTTGCTTCATGTTTATGCATACACAACGGTAAGGGATGTACGAGCAGAATTTATGAATTTTAAACCAAGCGGTTATTGGACTTTTGAAAAATGTATGGAAAGTGCATCACACTATATTAGTAGTGGAGATTGGTTTAAAAATGATTCGGGTGCATATACTGCTGCCATCGAAAAGAAATGGTTTGAAGCATGTACGAAACATATGTTAAATGTTAGAAAACCAAATGGTTTTTGGACAAAAGAAAAATGTATAGAAAGTGCATTAAAATATAAAACTAAAAACGAATGGAGAATACATAATAATAAAGCATTAAATGCTGCATTATTAAATAATTGGTACGATGAATGTACCAAACATATGGTGGATATGCATAATTCATGGACGAAAGAAAAGTGTATTGAGAGTGCGAAAAAACATAATAATAAAACCGCTTGGTTTAAAAATGACGGGAACGCCTACTCTGCTGCGAAAAATAATGGATGGTTCGAAGAATGCGTTACTCACATGGAAAAATTAACAGGATTTTGGACATTTGAAGCATGCAAAACAAGTGCTTTAAAATATAATACCGTTAAAGAATGGTTAAAAAATGAAAGTGGAGCATATCATAAAGCCAGAAATAATAATTGGTTGGAAGAATGTTGTAGTCATATGTCACGATTAAACAGAAAACCATATACTAAAGAAGAATGTATTGAAAATGCGAAAAAATATACGAAATTATTCGATTGGAGAAAAGAGAATTGTAATTTATATGCTGCTGTATTAACCAACGGATGGCTGGAAGAATGCACATCACATATGACAAGATTGGTAAAAAAGCGTTGGACACTTGACACATGTAAAGTAAGTGCTCTCAAATATAATACAAGAAGAGAATGGTTTGATGGCGAAATGTCTGCATATAACGCTGCTCGTATAAATAAATGGTTGGATGAATGTTGTCCACATATGACAAGAGAATCGTTTCCAAAAAATTACTGGACGAAAGATAAATGTTTAAAAATTGTATTAAATTATCGAACATCCAAAGAATGGAAAATCGGTGATAATAAATCCTATACCGCAGCACAAAGATATGGATGGCTTAATGAATGCACTAATCACATGAAAAATAATTTAAATAACAGCAATATGGAAAACGAAAAATTTGAACAAAGAAACTATGTTAAACCTGCTTGGCAGCCAACTGAAAAGGAAATGGCACAGGAGAAACAAATCATTACAAACGAACCAACACCCGAACCTGCTCCAGTAACAACAGAAGGTGATAATACAAACAACGAGTAACAATGAAACTAATCAGGTCAACTAAATGTAGTCTGAAGTTCGCTACTGCGAAGAAAAAGAATGATTTACTAACTATCTTGAGTGAATACTCAAAGGTGGTTAATATCTTCATTGACTATTTCTGGTTGAATTCTGATAAAGCAACAAAAGGAGAACTTCTTAAACCCGTTGTGGATTTACCACAAGACTCATGGTTGTCGGCTCGACTGAGAAAAGTTGCAGCAAGAGAAGCAATCGACATGATTAATGCCAGTAAGCAACGATGGAAAGAGAAAGCCGTTAAGCCATTACACAAAGGTCAGAGGATGTATGTTAGTTGTACCATTGCTGACCTTGTATCAACCAAAAACAATGGTTATAAAACCGAAGACAGCAGACTTTTTGATGCTTGGTTACACATAGCCAGTGTTGGTAATAAGATGATAATGGACTTGCCGATAAAATACCATAAGCACTTCAACAAATACAATAACATTGGTAGGAGACTGAATTCATATATCATTACCAAGAACTATGTGCAATTCAGTTTCGAGATAATTACCGAGACAAAGAAGGAAGGTAAACATTGTATCGGTATTGATACAGGTATAAACGCATTGGCAAGTCTTAATAATGGTAATCAGTATGGTAAGGACATCAAAGGTTGTATCGAGAGAGTTAAAAGATGCAAGCAGAAGTCCAATGGTTATTATGTAGCCAAGAGAGCATTGAAACAAAGGATTGATGAAACAGCAAAGGAAATATTAGTTAAAGAAACCCCAGATTTAATTGTTGTAGAGCAACTAAAGAAAATGGGATTTAAAAGTAAAGCCAAACGCTTGTTGGCTAAAAATATCAGGCGTTCTATCGGAACTTGGAATTGGAAGTATTGGTTGAAAAGGTTAGAAGCACAATGCGAGATTAACCGTGTTAGTTTTCGCAGTGTAGCACCTTATTACACCAGTACAACCTGTCCAATATGTGGTCATTCCGATAGGGGAAATCGACTCGGAGAAGTGTTCTTGTGTCTCAGTTGTGGTCACGGAGACAATGCAGATATAAATGCGGGTAAGAACATTTTGAATCGATTTCTCACGGGACAATACGGTGCTCGTTACAAGGAAATAAAGGATGTGCAAGTTTGTGCAGATTTATTTTAACGGTGGTGAAAGTTCATTAAATAGAATTTCAGGCATGAATGAAAATGTCATAAGAATAATCAATGAGGAAATATTAAAATTTATTTATTATGAGTAAACTAACCGAAATATATGATGGGTGGAAAAATTTAACGTTTCCAAATCCAAACATCGAAAAACTCGCAAAAACAAGAATTGGGATTTGTGTCGATTGTGACAAATTAACAAGGAATAATACTTGTAAACTTTGTGGATGTTATATGCCAGCCAAAGTTCGCTCAAAACAAAGTAAATGTAATTTAAATAAGTGGTGATAGCTTATTAAGTTGAATAATAAGTACCTCTCGTTTCTTATCAATTATTTTACAAATTTTTTTTAATAATTCTTTTTTATTGTTCATTATTAATTTGTTAGCAATATGGAATATTCTGAATATTATCTTTCATTTCAGGTGTTCTAATATCTAGATTGGTATGATTACTAATATAATCAGCGATATACTCTCTAATAAAGAGTACTTTTATCTTATTTGGCGCAATCCTGAATGCTTTAAAATCAATTTCATCACCGTTTGTCGTATTTAGTGTAACATTAATATCACCCCAATCAAAACTATTAAACCATTCATCATTTGTTTGTTGTGTATAGCTATCAGTACTGATATTATCTGATTCTTCTTTACCAATACTAATGTTATCACTGTAAAAATCTAAATCAAACACAATTGGTTCCTTTTCTTGATCATATGAATATTCTATATTTAAAAAATATCTAATCGTTAATGTTGAAGTATCTTCAGGGGAATTCTCCCAATCGCCACCAATTGTGGATTCGGTTACATCGATTTTTATTTTATTTTGTTTATTTAATAATGAATCACATATGAATTGTTTCTGGAAATCTTCATTATTTAGTATATCAACAGATTCTTTTTCTTTCTGATACTTATCGTTATTTAAAAAATCAAAATCAGAAATTTCTTCATTAATAATCCTTATAAAGTCCTTTTTTTGCATTGTACTCAATTTTAAATAAATACTGTTTATCTAATATAAATTTATGTTTTTTAATAAATTTTTTGTGATAATATTAATGCATAGAGTATTTATTGGTATAGAATCATCGCTTAATATTGACATTAAGCTAAGTCTGAAAAAAGTCAGGAATGATTTTAAAAATTTATCGCCCGACAGTGGTTATGTAAATTTTTAATACTTGACAAAAATGCATCAATACCAATGGTGCATTTTTTATGTGCAATTGGTATTTATATTAAAAATTAATTAATGTCCAAAAACAATAAAAATAGATTATTGGAAATAATGAAGCTAGTTAATCCTTCATTTATTACCGAAGATTTTAATGACAAGCCATTACCAACGAGCTGTGAAAAATTCATCAGCAGTACAATACTCAAATTCACGTATAGATACTCCAGTTGAGTTCGAAGACGCATTTAAAGTATGGTTTAGCTCAACGGGTTTTCATCCAGAAAAAAGTAATTTAACCATATCACAAGCACAGGTATTTGTAAAAAAAGTCATGCAAGAATTGGGATATAAATAATTATTTTAAAAATTATTTGCAGTTATTGTAACATTTACTATCTTTGCTACGTATTTATAAAAAGGAGTATAAATTCCATCCATTGTTTTTACGTGAATGGAATGTAAGCGGCAAATGCTAATCCTGATTGAGAATATACTAAAGTAAGGAATAATCATATTGTCGGGTTCAGGGATTGAATCCTACATTAAGCAAAAACGGGATGAGGCGTTGCCATTAGGTGAGTCTATGACCCCCGAAGCCCAACCCGTCAGTTTTGCTGTGGGTGGTAGTTCACAAAATGCAAGCCTATTATTTAGGCAGTTAATTAAATTGAAGAATTAGAAATTATGAAAAATTTTACACATACTCAGCCCCAACCGCAACAACATCCACAAGAAGTTGAATGGGGAAAATATGTTTAAAAATTTTAAGAATATTTTAAAATGAACATAGACCCCATTCGAAAGAGTGGGGTTTTTTTGTAACAAAAAATTTGATATTACGTATAGTTGTTCTTTGAAATATAATTTAAAACTGGGAGTGGGAAAATTGGTTAATCCGCTTGCCTTGGACGCAAGAGACTGCTGAATCGTACTCAGCCTCCCAGACAATTTTATCGAGTAGTAGCTCTGTAGCTGGTAGCAGTCCCGTCTTGGAAACGGGTGGAATATAAAATCCCTCGCAGGTTCGAACCCTGCCTATTCGACTGGTAGTCAAAGAGTTATATTGATTTCTACTTTGACTGTAAAAAAATCCATATATATGGTGGTATTAGTGTAGTGGTTAGCACGATACTCTGTGAAAGTATTAGCACCAGTTCAAATCTGGTATATCACCCCAAATATTACTCTCTGGTGTAATTGGTTAACATTTTGGAATTTGACTCCAAAGATTGTAGGTTCAAGTCCTACGAGAGTAACAATATTGTCCTCTGGCAGAATGGCTATTGCATCGCCCTTTGAAGGCGACACCCGAAACGGTTTACAGGTTCGAATCCTGTGAGGACTACACTATATTACCAAATGGTGTAATGGTAACACCCAATCCTCTGAAGGTTGTGTTCTTGGTTCGAATCCAAGTTTGGTTACTAAGATAGTTGAATCAATTATTATGAATGCATAAGAATTATTAATGGGCTTAGAACTTGGAATTAAATATTAATTCATTATATTTGCAAAATGGAAGCAGAAGAATTAATAAAAAAAATAAAGAAGTTTGTCGAAGAACTTGATAATAACTTCGAATCAATACTTATTCCAACTAAGTATGATCCTAATGATATACAGTATGATGTTTCTTTTATTATGATGGAGAAAGTCGAAGATGATAGAAGTACGCCAAGATTCATTGTAAATGTAACTGATTTAAATAAAGATGATAATGTCAAAACTAAGAGTGGGAAATAAAGAAAACGCTAAAATAAATGGTGAATGGGGCGACCATGTAAGAAAATGGGGCAAATTTTTCACAGCTAAATTACGTAGAAATATTGATAAACAAATAATTAAAAAAGAGTACGATGAATTATAATTTATTCTTAGATGATATAAGAGTTCCTAGAAATGTATACTCATATATACATAATCCCATATACGCTATGGATGAGTGGATAATTGTTCGAAACTATGATGATTTTGTAAAATACATTGAAAAAAATGGTATGCCCGAAAAAATTTCTTTTGATCATGATTTATCAGCAGAACATTATGACCCGGACTTATATGGTAGTGAAACATATGATGAAGTATATGATCAATTTGAAGAAAAAACCGGATATGATTGTGCTAAATGGCTCATTAATTACTGTATTGAAAATAAATTAGATTTGCCCAATGAAATCCTAATTCACTCGATGAATATTACCGGTGGGTTGAACATCAAATCATTATTTGATACTTACAATAAATCATTAAAAGTAAATTCGTGATTTGCAAATTGCAAATTATTATGTGTTGAGATTATAAGTACTAAAATTTATTACTAGAACATATTAATAATCAACAACATATAAATTAAACTAAAAATAATTTAAAAAAAGTTTGCAGATATTGTAACATTTACTAACTTTGTTGCGTATTTAGATAAAACGAATTAAGAATTTTTGAATAATTAAATAAATAATACAAATGAAAAATTTACTCGACATATTGATGGTAGTCTTAGCAGTTGACCTATTATGGGCAGATGCAGAGGATAAACTATGTTTAGTCGGGTAATGAAAAATTACACTCCTTTCTTAATTGAAAAACCCGACAACTAAAAATGGTCGGGTTTTTTGTTTTTATAGAAAGGATGTTCTTTGACATGTTGGAAATTTAAAAATAATTGGAGTGGGTTTGTAATCCACTCCTAAATAACGACTGCGTAGTATAATGGCTAGTATTTCTCACTGTCTATGAGAGGGCGGGGTTCGAATCCCACGTAGTCGGCATGGTGCGTTTGGCAAGTTGGTTAAGCCGTAAGACCTTCAATTTTACATTCATGGGTTCGAGTCCCATACGCACTACGATATGTTCGGTTCGAATAATGGTCAGTTCACAAAATTTTCAATTTTGTTATAGCGGTTCAAATCCGCTACCGAGTACATTTAAAAACATACGGTTTAGGACCGTTATGGTTTCGACCATAGAAGAGTGACGATGTTCGCTACTACGTCACTCTTTAATTTAAAAATCTTGACAATACCGCTATTATTTAATACATTTGCAATAAATCTTGAAATCATGGCATTGGATGTTAATAGTGAAAAGGGTAAAGAAAGCGTTCGTCAAGAAGCTGAAATGTTAAAAGGTGTTGAAAAATGCTGGAATTATAATGTCGTTGTGACAAATAAAAATAAAGAGGCAATTTGTGATGGTTTTTTAGTAAAAAAAAGAGAAGTTGTTGCAATATTTGAAAGTAAATGTAGGGACCTATCATATAATGAATTGGAAAATTATGGTTCATGGCTTATTACATATGATAAAATAAAAACCTGTAAATATTTATCTGAATTATTGAAAGTACCATTTATTGGTTTCTTGTATCTAATCAAAGACAATATCACACTTTTTTGGAAAATCACTGATTCAGATGGAAAGTACTTATTTGAATTTAATCATAATAAAACATTAACGCAAGAAACAATTAATGGTGGCAAAATATACAGAGATAATGCATATTTGCCATTTTCAGAAGCTAAATTTGTTCACAAAGAAGAAATTATGTTTCCATAATGAATGATATTACAAACACAATTAATTAATTTGTTTATAATATAGTACATGGGGAATTGGCGTAAAGGTAGCGTATTTGGCTTACATCCAATTGGCAATAGTTCGATTCTATTATTCCCTACTTCGTCTGGAAAATCCAGAAATAAATTAGCAGTTATCGGCTTATTCATCGATAAACATTCGTTATCGGTTATTAAGACGATAAAGCTATCTGGAAAATTCAGATAATTTCACAAAATCATTGTTTTATTTAAAATAAACTCAGTATATTTATAACTTGTCAGTATAAGACATTAAAACCTCGTTAGGGACTAACGAGTACACGAGTGGAGTAAAAGTAAGACTTCTAGCTTTTCGGAGCAGTAAGCAAATTGCCGTGAAACTCGAAGCTCAATCCATCACGAAGTGTGGATGGGTAGTTCACATAGGTATCGTCTAAAGGTAAGACGCTTCCCGTCCGAGGGAAGAGATGGGAACTGCAGATAAGGTTCAATTCCTCCTGCCTATGCAAATGCTCTTATGGTGCAACTGGAGTGAGACACAGCAGTCTTAGAAACTGTTTCTTAAATGGTGTGGGTTCGAGTCCCACTAAGAGCACAATTTACTTCTAACTTATTATTGATTACATTAATAACAATATTTAAATATTTTATTGAGGTTTGTTCTTTGAAATACTTTTGTTGGGAGACATCGATTATACATAATTCAATTCCTTGTTCTAAACAGGCTTGAAACTTACGTTGGTCATTATTTTGGATTTGACCTAATTTATCTTCACCAAATATTGGTTCGTAATGGAAAATACCATTAAGTTCAAATGCTAATTTAAGTGAGGGAATGTAAATATCTAATTCTGAATTGATGGTTGTTTTATTATTGAATAATATTTCTAAATTTCGGTATTGTTTGGTTAATTCAGTTTCAAGATATTGCTCAAGTTTCGACCTACGATTACCATTTGTTTTGTGTTTATTATTATATGTGGCAGCACATGAACGTGAACAAAAGTGATTGGTAGATTTTTTTTTATCTGATAATTGAATCGTAATATTGTTGCCACAATTAGTACATTGAATTATTTCTTTTTTACCTTGTGACGATTGATAACAATTTAATGAACAATATTTACCACTAAATTTAGCACTTTTACATGGGATTTGTTTTATTTTACGTTTTGTTAAATAAAAAATATTTGCACAGCCATAACATTTGCATGGTAATTTATCTAATGATTTTGATGTTAAAAACTCTTGTTCTGTATATAATTTAATCATATAATGATGTTTATAATAAATACTTATAATATTCATTTTCTGTACGTATCATCAGTACAAAATTTATCGAAATAAAAAACTGCTTATTCTGGGGGATGATAGTAAGTTCCAGACACTAAGGTAGGGGTGATAGTCTACATAGGCGTAATGGGGTCGTAGCTCAATTGGCGAGAGCACCGCACTTGCAATGCGGAGGTTAGGGAATCGTGCTCCCTCGACTCCACAAATGACTGTAAATCAACAATTTACAGTCATTATTTAAAGTAATCATTTACATGGCTCAGTGGTGGAAATGGCAAGACACGCAGGACTTAAAATCCTGTCCACCGAAAGGTGGGTGTGGGTTCGACTCCCATCTGAGCTACAATTACCGGATATTGCCAGATAAAATTTTAGTTTATTGATTATCAAATATTTAATAAATTATATTTTACCAGATATTGCCGGATACATGGCTCTATAACCCAAATGGTAGAGGTGGTGTCTTCAAACGGCATTTGTTTTCAGTTCGAATCTGAATAGAGCTACAACAGTATTTATAATAAAACTAAGGTTATGAATTATAAATTATTTTCTTACTTAATGATGATACTGGTGTTTGTATCATATGTTGTATTCATCTGGTCAAGATATGGCATACAAAAATCAATATCTGCCAGTTATTATGTATTGCCTGAAAAAATCAATGTGTTATTCACATTATTTTGTTGGGGATTTGCATTTCCTGCGATAATTGTTGCACAAACGCCATTAATGTTTTTGGCAGGTTCTGCAATTGTTTTTGTTGGTGCTGCCGCAAGATTTAAAGAAAAACTAACAAAATCTGTTCATATGATAAGTGCTACAATTGGTGTTATTTTAAGTCAGGCATCAATATTTTTTGATTATCACCTGTGGCATCTTAATGCAATATTTGTATTATCGTCATTAATTATATTAGGTGTGCTATATTTTAAACACATCGATAAATATATATGGTGGATTGAAATTTTTGCATTTTCAACAATATGTATTGCATTAGGTATTAATTCAATATTTTAAAATACACGTCTTTGTTGTAATGGTAGCATAAATCTCTCCAAAAGATTTAGTACTTGTTCGAATCGAGTAAGACGTGCAAAATAAAGTTTATTGAAACAATTACTTTTGCTGTTCGAGATTGTTTTTATGTTAAAATAAATGATTATGAATAGCAAAACAGATAATTTTTCAGATATTGAAATAATTAAAATACTTTCAGAGTGTAAATCATTTAGAGAGGTTTTAATTAAAATCGGTTATAGTAGTAATGGAAGCGGTGGTTATAGTCTACTCAAACAACAATTAAAAAAACGTGGCATTCAAATACCTAAATATCATTATTATGGTGATGGAAAAAAACGTAGCTTATATACATTAGATGAAATTTTAGTTGAGAATTCAACATATACTGCAAGAGGTCGATTAAAAAAACGTTTGGTTAAAGAAGGTATGTTAGAATATAAATGTGTTTCTGATAACACAATACGTAAATGGCTTAAATTATATGAAAAATAAATGTGCTAATACATGCGTCTATCGTTCAACGGTAAGACAACTGCTTCCAAACCAGTTAATGAGGGTTCGATTCGTTCCCGGTGTGCTAAATCGAATTTAAATTTTAGTGGAATAATTTCAGCTTTGATTTTCATTTGTAACAAAACCAATTTTTTTTCGTATATATTACCAATAATATTTGTTAATTAACACAAAATGATTTAAATTTGCTATTATGTATATAATCTCAAAAAAGAAAGATTTTTATGATGGTGTTGTCTCGACAATGGGTATTGATAAGTCTATTGTTTTTAATCGAGATGATGTTGAAATTGGAGAAAATGAATATCCAAAATTATTTAGCCACTCCAAAGGTTATTGGAATTCATTAATGAATGATACCATTAATAATTTACATCACCACAATATAAAAAAAGAGCATAAAGGCGATTATCAAGCATATAACTATTTTGTTATTGGATTTTGTGGAAAACTTTATTTGGGTATGAAGTTATATACAAAAAGTCAGAACATCTTTGATGGTTTAACAACAAAAATAATTTATGATATTGACTTAATTACTGAAATTATTGAAAACACCGGCTATCGAAGCAATTTAATTGATGAAATTAATTATGTTCGTAATTATAATGCATTAGACATTTTTAGAAAATTTAATACACCTGTATTTGTATATGATAATGACTATAACCGAATCTCGATCAATGATAGAAATGAGCATAAGTTCATTATTAACGCCAATATATACGAATATGAATTTTATAAAATCTTTGATAGTTTTCATGCATTCCAAGAAATTCAAATGTTTATTAGCGGTGTATTGGGTAGTGGTGAAAAGGAAATAATCAAAATTACAGATAAAGATAAAATCGCTCAACATGGCTTTGACTATAAATATAGTTTTAGAAAAGATAAAGAAAATAAAAAATAAGTTCTTTGGGGGTGACCGGATTTGACAGCATGTTAGACTGGTAATGTAAGCAGGTAGTAGTTGAATCAGGCTACTTTAAAAAGGTTCAAAGTTATAAACGCAAACAATTCCGAGGACATTATGTCCATTCCGACTTCACACTTAATTGTGGGAAGAAGTGCATTTGCAGAGAAAACTGAACTCGCATTTGCTGCATAGGAAATAACTAATACAGTTAAGAACTCCTGAGTTGAAAGGATAAATTTAATACAGTTTCATGTTTGAACTGGTAGAATCAATCAATACTTTGTCGGTTTAGAGAAATCGAATAAACCTGTAGAAAACGTATTAATCACATGTGTGGACGTGGGTTCGAATCCCACTACCTCCACTTAAGTAATTATAAATAAGATGATTATGAGTACAGCAAGAAGTAGATTTATTGAAGCGATTGATGTTTGGATTAAGTCTGACGACGGAGAAGCCTACCTTAAAGACGAACGAATTCGACATGAAATTCAAATTGGAAGATATAAACGTTTTGATGACTGGTTGAAATGCAATGACTTTGATCTGCTAATATATCGACTAATTTTAAAGCATGACATAAGCTATCGTGAAAAATATTATCATAATGGATTCGAACCCGGACCAAATAATTTATTACAATTCATTTTTGACTATATCGACAATAAATTCGAACCAATTGCCGTAGCTGAACTTGATTGCGAATTTTCAAATAATATCTGGTTATTTAAAGGATATTATTTTCAATGTATTTATGGTCAAGGAGCAATATTTAAAATATATAATAAAGCAGATATGCGAGAAATAATATCAATATAGATGAAAAAAATCAAGCAACAAAAAAACGATGACTGTAATTGTGGTAAGTCAGTTAAAATAACAGAAAGAAAAAAATTAATATATAAGAACAATAAGAAATGAAAGAAAATTTTAAAGTCTTGTAATGCAACTCAAATGTTGCTACAAGAATAATGAAAGTAAAAAAAATTGTAGATTCAACAACAAATCGTTATGTATTCAATCGTGCGTATAAAGAATATTTAGAACGCAAAGGTAAAATTCGTTGCTCTTATTGCCAATTTCATAAAAATGAAAATGATAATAGAAAATGGTATGGTGGAATAAAACATAATGAATTTTATGATGATATGTTGACATGTTATGGTGGTGTTAAAGAAACTCATACTAGATATCCTAATTGGAAATTAATTTCTAAAAATAAGAAACAGTGGATGAATAAAGGAATTAAAATCACTGAAAAATATGATTTAAAACGTATTTATATTGAAATAAAATTTTGAGGTAATCACATGGCGACATCGTTCAATGATAGGACAGCTCTCTCATAAGGAGTTGATACGAGTTCAATTCTCGTTATCCCAACCATTGGTCATTTTTGTACTAAGATAGTATTTATATTTAAAAGTACATTTATGGCAAGAAAGGAAAAAACATATCATTTTATTTACAAAACGACCAATCTATTGAATGACAAATATTATTATGGAATGCATTCCACTTATGATTTGAATGATGGATATTTAGGTAGTGGTAAAAGGTTGAGATATTCAATAAATAAACACGGAAAAGAAAATCATGTTAGAGAAATTATTGAATTTTTACCAAATTATAATGAATTGATTAAAAGAGAAGAAGAAATTGTAAATTTAAATGAAATTGCAAAAGAAAATTGTTTAAATTTAAGAGTTGGAGGTTCTGGTGGTTTGAATGGATTATCTAAGGAATCGTTAATGAAGATTAGAATTGCATCGTCTAATTATATGAAAAGTTTGTGGAAAAATGGTGGTGAAGAATATCGAAATAAATTCAGTAAAATTAACACAATAAATCTAACAAATGCACATAAAAACAATAAAATAAAATATGATAATTTTAAAAACAGAAAACATCGAAATGAAACGATTGAATTAATGAAAAAAAAGAAAATTGGTTTTGGACGTGGAAGCGATAATTCTCAATATAATACCTGTTGGGTTACAAGAAACGGAATAAATAAAAAAATAAAAAAAGAGAAACTGTCCGAATTCATTAAATTGGGATGGATTAATGGAAGAAAATTTAAATAATCCTAAGTTGGCTCTGGTTTAATTTAAAATTTAACAATACAATTTTTATTTTTAAAATCAAAACTTAGACCATTAATATATAATGAACTGCCCTTTTGAAGATTTGCGTCATTATCGATAATAAATTTCCATTCGAAGTCATTGATATTTTTTGGTGTTTCTTGTTTTTGTTCATCATTTTGTTTATCAAATAATTTTAATAAAAACGTGCCTTCGACGCTTTCAACATCAACAATAAAATTTTCAACCCCCATGTCATTTAACCAGAAAGAAATTCCCCAATTAACAACAATATCACTTTCAGTAACTTCACTATCAAATTCATTTGTGAATGCACTGTAATTGTAAAAAGATGAATTAGTTAGCCTTTCTTTAAAATGAAATCTATCATCATTCATTATATATGATTCATTGAGAAATTTCTGTATTTCCTCAAAAATTATAGTTTCACTTAACTTCATAACAAATATATTTTAAATATAAATACTATTAATTCAATTAAAATTAATATATTTGTTTTCTGTAACAAATATAAAAACTTTACGTATATAATTTAAACATTAAAAATGAAATTACTTGAAAAAATTAATTGGGAAGTCCTAGATACATATATTGAAAATGGATTGATTATGTCCAATAAGCATCCTGAATACGATATTTGGATTTTAAATTACACACCAAAAACACAATCAAAAAAGTTATGGGATGTATATACTATATCATGTCGTGGATTAATTATCGATGTTGATGGTAATATTTTAGCCCGACCTTTTCAAAAATTTAAAAACTTTGAGGAACATGATTCTTCAGAAATTGATATGTCATTACCTTTTGAAATATTTGAAAAGCGTGATGGATCATTAATTATATTATTTTACTACGAACTCAGAATGGAATGGATTGTTGCATCAAGAGGTTCATTTGCTTCAGAACAATCAATTGAAGCTAAAAAAATATTAGAGTCAAAAGAAAATGCTTTTAAATTCTTAGACATAAAAAATACGTATTTATATGAAGTTCATTATGGCGAAAATAGAATTGTGGTAGATTATGGTGACTTAAGAGACGTGGTGTTATTAACTGTTATTAATTCAAAAACCGGCTATGAATTATCTTATGATGCAATGAATGAACAATATTCAAATTATTTTGCAATTGTCAAAAGGTTTGATATAAATATTAATTCACTGGATGATTTAAAAAAACTTGAAGAAGAAAATAAAGAAGGTTTTGTTGTTAAATTTTCGAACAATTTTAGAGTTAAAGTAAAATTTAGTGAATACATTAGATTGCATGGAATATTAACAAATGTTTCAAACATAATTGTCTGGGAACATTTGAAGAATAACTATGATTTCGACACATTATTAGACAGAGTTCCTGACGAATTTTATTCATGGCTTAACAAAACCATTGATAAATTAAAAGGTAATTTCAATGAAATTGAAAGATTATCATTAAAAGAATTTATTAGAATTTACTATATTAATGAGATATCTACTCGCAGAGAATTTGCAATGGAAGCAAAGAAGTGTAAATATCGATCGATCTTATTTAAATTGTATGATAAAAATCAATACGATGAAATTATCTGGAAAATGATTAGACCAGTTTATAGTAAGCCGTTTTCTCGTCATTTTGAAAATAGTTTGGAAATTAATTAGTCCATTATACATTGTCATAGTATTTATATTAAAATAATATTATGGCATATGTATATAAACATCTCAGAAAAGATAATAATGATGTATTCTATATTGGCATTGGATTATCTAAAAATTTTAAACGAGCATATTCTAAATGTAATAGAAATAACTATTGGAAAAATATTGTGAATAAAGTAGATTATATTATTGAAATTATTCATACAAATATTACATGGGAAGAAGCATGTAATATTGAAATAAAATTAATAAAAGAATATGGTCGAAAAGATTTGAATGAGGGTGAATTGGTTAATATGACTAACGGTGGAGATGGTATTGTTGGGTTAATTCAGACTGATGAACATAGAAGAAAAAATAGTGAAGCAAATAAAGGAAGACCTAAAAGTACCAAACATATTGAAAAATTCAAAAATAGAATTCAGTCTGATGAAACCAAACGAAAAATTAGTTTAAAGAATAAAGGAAGAATTTGTACTGATGAAACCAAACGAAAAATTAGTGATAAATTAAAAAATAAGATGATTGGTGATAAAAATCCGTTCTTTGGTAAAGAACATACTAATAAAGCTAAAGAACAAATAAGTAATTCCTTGAAAGGACGCAAATTGTCCGAAACAACAAAAAATAAAATATCTGAATCAAATAAAGGAAAAACTCGCATAATTTCCGAAAAATCAAAAATTAAAATGAGTATTTCTGCAAAACATAGAAACATTAGACCACCATCAAGAAAAGGAACGTGTTGGGTAACAAAAAATGGTGTAACTAAATCAATTAAAATTAATGATTTAGATTTTTACATTTTTGATGGTTGGGTAAGAGGACGTAAGTAATTATATAATTTTCTTTACTATTTATTAGTATGGATATTATTAAAATAATAAAAGAAGAAATTGAAACACTGATGTAGTATTGGTTATAACGGTTGGGTGTATGAGAAGGTTTGCTTAGATGAACTTTCAAATTATCCACAACTGCTGATAGCAAACTTTCTTATACACCTTGTTATACACAGTACGGTTTAATTAGGTAGAAACTAAATTGAAAACGAAATAAAAACTTTTTAAAAATGTGTGATGGAAAATTTAATTCTGAATATTTATATATAAAATAAAAACGAAATACTATGAGTAAAGAAATTAGACAAATGATTGATAAAGTTAAGAACTTTAAGCAATTTGTGAATGAACAAAGAGTTCCATATAACGAATTACAAAATATGGTTAAAGATTTCTTGAATAAAGAAATTCAATTTACAATGGATGATATTCAAAAATATGTTGTTGGTAACATTGAAAGTATTGATTATCACACAAATGGTAGAGGGTTTGAAGTTAGTGTTGGTAATTATAAAAGTGGTGACGGTGTTAAAGATGGTAGGGGGTCATTATCAATATTTCCAGATGAAAATAAAATTATCTTTTCACATAATGATTTTAAACCACACCCAGTTAGTGGTTTGAATGAATTTACGAATAATTTTTTTCAATTTATTAGTAAAATAGATTTCAAAAAATAGTGAATATTTTTTGAATGTAAAAATGTGTGGTGGAAATCTTTAAAAAGTTTTTTACATAGAACTTAATTTGAAACACTAATATAGTATTGTGTATAACGTTGAGTGTATGAAACGTAGCATGCACAACACTTAATATAAACCACTAACCTTGATTGGCTATGTTTTATACACGTTGTTATAACCAGTACGGTAAAATTACCACAAATGTTAGATTGAAACACCGAACAAAAACTTTTAAAAATGTGTGACGGTAATATAATTACACTACTATTTATATTAAAATATTATTATATGGAAAATGAAATGAGAAAACTGATTGACCAAGTTAAGAATTTTGGTAAATCATTAAACGAAAATGTTGGTAATACAACATACGCAATATATTTAGGAACTGATATTATTTATAATCATTTATCTAATGAAAGATTAAAATCAGTACTCTATTCATTGGTGAAGATTTAGGTGAAGATTTAGGTGATTACATTATTGTTCAAAACGGAACAAACCACACCAAACCAGCAGATGAATTAGGATGGGATTTGTCAAACGTAAAACCTTTTGATAACATTAATTCACTACGTACCAAAATAGATAATATTGCCAACAGAATTTAATTTTTTATTGTGGATTGGAGATTTTTAAAAGTTTTTGTAACAAAATGCTAATTAGAACGTATAATGTAGTATTGGTTATAACTATTATATATAAAACATAACACTTAACTAATTGATTGTAAACATTAAAAACAAGTCAACTTTAGGAAAGTATAAAAAATTTTTTAAAGTTAAACGTAGTATTTAAAAATAATTTAAAATTTTTGTAACATTTATTAGTTTATTACGTATTTATGATTAACTTTGTAGAATTAAAATTTGAAATAATGAAAAAAGGTAACACATATTATAAAAAGTATTATTATAAACATTATGTTTGTAAGACTGGCAATACTGTGTTGTTATCTGAAAAGGAAACTGATAATTAAAGATAAACGATACTAACAAAAAACCCGGTCTTAATTTAATAAGACCGGGTTTTTTTATGCTTATTTTCATTGTAATTGGGTGGTAGGTAAGTGGTTAAAACGGATTGACTGTAAATCAATTGCTTCGGCTTCGGGGGTTCGAATCCCTCCCGCCCAACAATAATGCATCCATGCCAGAGAGGTTATGGACTGGACTTTTAATCCAGACTCCGAACGGAGTAACGTAGATTCGAGTTCTACTGGATGCACAGTGGGGACTGTTTATAATTTTCATAGTACATGAAAGCGTAGAAAATTAAATGACTCCATAGCTCAATTGGTAGATGTAACTGGCCTTTAACCAGTGGGTTCTGGGTTCGAGTCCCAGTGGGGTCACTAACTAAACTTTAATGAACTGAAGTTTTGTCAACCACCAATCATGATTAGGTTCATAGGCGGGGAAGATTTATAAGTTCAAACGCCAACGATTCAGGGTATGGACGGCTCTGTAAAAGCCCAGCCTGAAGGTTCGAGTCCTTCCGGTGGCACAATGTTTAATTAAGTAGCTATCAATTTATTATGATAACTACTTAATTAAAATATTTAAATTACTTGCATTTTTATTTAAGATTAATTATCTTTGTTGAAAATAACTTTATTTTAATGCTTATGTATAAAAATGGCAAATAATAAAAAGAAAGTAACTACTGTAGTTACTACAACAACAGAAATCATTAATAATCCCATCAATGAAAAAACTCAAATAATCTGTATTCTTGATAGAAGTGGTTCTATGTCAAGTATTATGTCAGACAGTATTGGTGGATTTAATACTTTTCTTAAACAGCAAAAGGAATTAAAAGACGAAGCAACATTAACAATTGCATTATTTGATGACAAATATGAAATGCTTTATGATGATGTTGACATTAAAAAAGTTGATGAACTCACCAATAAGATTTGGTATCCTCGTGGAACTACTGCATTATATGATGCAATTGGAAAGACAATTAATACCGTTAAAGCAAATCATTTAAAATCTGGCAACGAAAAACCCACCAAAGTACTGGTATGTATTGTAACTGATGGACATGAAAATGCCAGTAGCGAATATGGACATGACATGATTAAAAAACTCATTAAAGATTGTGAAGATGATGATTGGAATTTTATTTATTTTGGCGCAAACCAAGATGCATTTGCAGTAGGAAATTCACTTAATATTAGTGGAAATAATACATACACTTATACATCTACCAGTACTGGTGTTCAAGATATGTCATTTATATTAAGCAATACTGTAACTAGCTATCGTTCAATGAATACTAGTGATAGTAATTTTAAATATTCCTCCAAACATTTGATTGATTCAAAAAATAATGAAGATAATTAAAATATTTCTTTTTGAAAAAATTAACGATTAAAGAAATGCAAGAAATTGCAAAAAAAAGGAATGGAAAATGTTTAAGTAATGAATATATTAATATTGACACAAAATTAAGATGGAAATGCGATAAGGGACATGAATGGGAAACTATACCATATTTAATAAAAAAAGGATGTTGGTGTCCAGAATGTGCTAATAGAAAAAAACATACAATTGAAAAAATGCAAGAAATTGCAAAAAAACGAGATGGAGAATGCATAAGCAATGAATACATTAATCTGAATCTAAAATTAGAATGGAAATGTAATAAGGGTCATAAATGGAAAGCATCACCAATTAAAATAATTAAGGGTACTTGGTGTCCAGTATGTAGTAGAGAACCTACATACACCATTAACGACATGAAAAAAATAGCTATTAATAGAAATGGAAAATGTTTAAGTAATGAATATGTAAATTCATCATCGAAATTAGAATGGGAATGTGAACATGGGCATAAATGGAAAGCATCTCCAAATCAAATTAAATCAAATAAAACTTGGTGTCCAATATGTTTTAAGAATAAAACTATGAAAACTATTGAAGACGCTCACAATCTTGCAAAATTAAGAGAAGGTGAATGCTTAAGCAATAAATATATTAATGTTTTTCATAATCTAAAATGGAAATGTAATAAAGGGCATGAGTGGAAGGCTGCATTTCATAATGTTGAGTCAGGTAATTGGTGTCCTATATGCAGAGAGTCTCGTGGCGAAAATAAAATTGCAACATTTTTAAGAAAAAATAATATTCAATTTGAAAGACAAAAAACATTTGAAGAATGTAAAAACATTAGAAAATTACCATTTGATTTTTATTTGCCGAAATATAATATTTTGATTGAATTCGATGGTGAACAGCATTTTAATCCCAATTGTTATCATAATAAAAAATATGAGTTTTCGAAAATTAAAAATAATGACAATACTAAAACTAATTTTTGTACTAGGAATAATATAATTTTAATTAGAATAAAATATGATGAAAAAAATATAGATAATTTTTTGTCAGAAAAATTTATTACTAATTTTATTGATGATGACGATAAAAATCAAAAATAACTACAACTTATTTTATAATTAAAGGGATGCCACATGACATCCCTTTTTTGTTAATTCTTTATTAACTAAACAGTTAAAAAAAACGAAAAAATTATTTTAAAATTATATACAAAATTTCTTTAATGTCTTGTATTTATTGAAACTAATCAATAAGTTTGTAAAAATAATTTTTATAAAAATTAATAAAAAAAATGAATGAAAAAAATCAAAAAAGTTATTCTTTAAATGAAATAAGAAAAGCAACGTTAGAATATTTTAACGGAGATGATTTAGCTACTGATGTATGGATAAAAAAATATTGTTTAAAGGATGATAAAAATTATTATGAATTAACTCCCGATGATATGCATCGAAGACTTGCCAAAGAAATTGCAAGAATAGAACAAAAATACAAAAATCCTCTTACCGAAGAAGAAATCTACGCAACACTTAGGAATTTTAAACGAATCGTACCACAAGGATCGCCAATGTCAGGTATTGGAAATGATTTTCAGGTAGTTTCACTAGGAAATTGCTTTGTTATTGGCTATAAAGCCGATTCTTATGGTGCCATTATGAAAGTCGATGAAGAACAAGCACAATTAATGAAAAGAAGAGGTGGTGTTGGACATGATTTATCATATATTCGTCCAGCGGGCACCCCAGTAAAAAATAGCGCAATAACAAGCACAGGTATTGTTCCTTTTATGGAAAGATATTCAAATACGACAAAAGAAGTGGCACAGGATGGTCGTCGTGGTGCATTGATGTTGTCAATCTCAATAAATCACCCGGATTCTGAAGCATTTATTGATGCAAAAATGACCCAAGGAAAAATTACTGGAGCAAATATTTCGGTAAAAATTCACGATGATTTTATGAGAGCAGTTTTAACCGAGCAAGATTATTATCAAACATTTCCAATTAATTATGATATTTCTAGTTATACTGACCGGTCAAATCATCAATATAATGTACTAGAAGAACATGTATTTGGCGACGATATTGTTTATATAAAACGTATTGATGCCAAAAAACTCTGGAATAAAATTATACACAACGCTTGGAAATCGGCAGAACCGGGAATATTATTTTGGGACACATTAACCACAGAATCAGTACCATCTTGCTATGGTGTTGAGTTTGAGGAAGTTAGCACAAATCCTTGTGGCGAGCTTCCATTAACACCATATGATAGTTGTCGATTATTAGCAATAAATTTATTTGGATACGTTATAAATCCATTTACTCCCGAAGCCAGTTTTAATTGGGGTTTATTTAAAGCGGATGCAGTAATTGCCCAACGTTATATGGATGATATAATTGATTTAGAACTGGAAAAAATTGATAAAATCTTAGAAAAAATCGAGAATGATTCAGAATCAAATGAAATTAAAACCGTTGAGAAAAACTTGTGGTTAAAGTTTAAAGAAAAGGCCATTCAAGGTCGTCGTACCGGTCTAGGAATAACGGCAGAAGGTGATATGCTTGCTGCATTAGGACTTAGATATGGAACAGATGAGGCAACTAACTTCGCAGAAGAAGTACATTTGCAATTAAAATTATGCGCTTATCGATCATCAGTTATATTAGCCAAAGAACGTGGTGCATTTCCAATTTATAGTTCAACAAATGAATTAAATAATCCATTTATCAAAAGAATTGCTGAAGAAGATTTGGAACTATATCAAAGCATGATTATTTATGGCCGTAGAAATATTGCTTTACTAACAATTGCTCCGACTGGAACTGTGAGCCTTATGACGCAAACAACTTCAGGAATTGAATCGGTTTTCTTACCCGTTTATAAACGTAGACGTAAAATTAATTCACAAGAGAAAAATATTAAAATTGACTACGTTGATGATGAAGGTATTGCTTGGCAAGAATATGCAGTATTTCATCATAAATTTGAAATGTGGCTAGAAATAAATGGATATGACGTTAATGTTGTTAAATCTATGACAGATGAGCAACTAAATGAGATTATAAAAAAATCTCCATACTATAAAGCAGCATCAAATGATGTTGATTGGATTAAAAAGGTCGAAATGCAAGGCAAAATTCAAAAACATATTGATCATTCAATTTCAGTTACAGTTAATTTACCTAAAGACGTTAGTGAAGAAATTGTCTCCAATGTTTATGAAACTGGATGGAAAAGTAAATGTAAAGGAATTACAGTTTATCGTGATGGTAGCCGTTCAGGAATATTAATTTCAGATAATGATAAAAAAGAAAAAGAAAAAATGGATGCATTACATGATATTCATGCACCAAAACGTCCAAAAAGATTAAAAGCGGAAATTCATCGTTTTCAAAATAATTTGGAAAAATGGATTGCCGTTGTTGGGATTAAAGATGGAAGACCTTATGAAATATTTACTGGTGTAAATGCTAATGGATTAACTAATTTACCAACTAATATTAAAGAATGCGAAGTAGTAAAAAATATAATCGAGACCGATGATTTAAATGAAAAGGGCGATAAAATTAAAATCAAAAGATATGATATTGAATATATTGATAGTGATGGTATAAAGCAAATTCATACTGGTTTAAATCATGCATTCAATCCTGAATTTTGGAATTACGCTAAATTAATATCTGGAATTTTGAGACATGGTATGCCTATAGTATATGCCTATGAATTGGTTGATTCACTTAATTTTAAAGAAGACTATATTAATACATGGAAAAATGGTGTTGCACGTGTTATTAAAAAGTTCATTAAAGAAGGTGAAAAAACAAAAGGTAAATGCCCTGAGTGTGGTGGTGAAGATTTTGAATTTAAAGAAGGGTGTTTATTATGTCAAAAATGCGGGTGGTCAAAATGTTCCTAATTTAATTCACATTTAATATTAAAAACTCTTGGAGATGTCCGGGAGTTTTTTATTTTTACCTGAAATTTTATTGTAAATTAAATACTGAAATATGAAAGACTGGTTTGAAAGTAAAGGTCTTAAGGTTTTGACATACCAAACAGACACAATCGAAAAAGTTAATGAAAGTTTAAAATATGGGTAAGTATAGAGTAAAGATAACAGTAGCAGTTGACCCAAAAACTCAAGTTAATTAATTAATCCATTATTAAGTTCATTAACAATATTTTGTTTATAATTTATACGCATTAATTTAATATTGTTTTCAATACAAAACTTATTTTTAATTTCATCATGTTTTTGAATTAATATTAAATTGTCCACGCCCCCCCAAATCTTTTTAGGTATGAAATGTTGACTACCATCAAATTCAATACATATGTTATATTCGGGTAAATAAAAATCGAAAGGTAATGATCTATTATCTTTACATTCATCGAATCTCATTTGTTCTACAAAATTAATATTTTTTTCATTTAAATATTTAATTATAGTTAATTCACCCTTAGATTTTCTACAATTAGGACAACCACTGTTATTATGAATAAAATTACGGTAGACTGGATTCCATGTAAAATTACAATGAATACACTTAACATTCAACCTAACCTTTGCTCCAGAATACGAGCCACCAATAAAACCATTAAATTTATATTTTTTTTCACTACATATTTTATTAATAACATTAATTGCCGATTCTTCTGACCTCATTAAGGTATTACCACATACTGGACAACCACTATTTTTAATAACGAAATTATTATAGTTTGGTTGCCAAATATGTCCGTCTTTTAAACATTTAACATTAAATTTAGATTTTGTATTAATTTTTTCATTATTGAAACCAATAAATTCAAAATTTTTATCTGAACAAATTTTAATAATATCTGATTTAATTACATCCTTTGTTTTCTTTATTGTATTAGAGCATTTGGGGCATCCTGTTTTTTTTGAAATAAATGAAACATATGTGGGTTGCCAGATATGTAAATCTTTATTACATTGTAACATTAATTTACTTTTATTATTTTTATAGGTATTATTAACAAAACCTAAAAATGTGTAATTCATTTCCTCACACCTATCATTTATTTTATTTATTATATTATCCATTTTTTATTAATATTTTATTTTCAACATCCATTTTCATTAAATATTTAATTCTTGTTGATATTTTCATTTGCATTTCAGATGCTTTTTTAGAAAAACTATTTTTTAATTCATCATCAATTTTAATTAATATTGTTTTTGTTTGCCGATTCATAATAATCATTTTTTATAAATACTAAAAATATTTTGAAAAGTATATACTTTATAATAAATAAATATATATATTTGCTAATATATTAATTATAAATTTATGCTAATGAAAAAACATGTAAAATTTGATGAGAATTTTAATCTCATTGCTCAGGAAATTAACAGTAAGACAACTATTGAAGTAGTTAAGAGTGTGAACCACATCATCATTATTGATGTTAGTGGGTCGATGTCATGGGATTTACCTGAAATTAGAAAAAATCTAAAAAACAAAATTTCTAATTTAATTAAAGGTGAAGATGACACAATTTCAATTATTTGGTTTTCGGGTAGAAATGATGCTGGTATTTTAAAAGAAGAGATTCATGTGAACTCACTTAAACAGCTTAACGACTTAAATGATGCGATTGATAAATATTTAAAACCAGTTGGTTTAACTGCATTTACTAAACCATTAGAACTTGCTAATGATATTATTGAACGTATTAGTAAAAATAATCAAGATGGATTGTTTTCGTTAATTTTTATGACTGATGGTTATTCTAATAACGACATTTCATGGAATAACGTTAGAAACGCAGTAAAAGAAATATCACCTAAACTATCATCATCATTAGTTGTAGAATATGGGCATTATTGCGATACAAGAAAACTCATTGAAATTAGTGAACTTTTAGGGGGGGAGAAAATTGATTGCACTGGGTTTGAGGAATATGACATAGTAATTGCTAAGGGATTCACAAAAAAATTAAGTGGTGGTAAAAAGGTTGTTGTTGAAATAACCGATAAGCATCTATTTGATTTTGCATTTTCAATTGATAATGATGGTAGTGTTTTGGTATATAATATCACAGACAATAAGATTATGGTTGGTGATAATGTTAATGAAATACATTTTTTCAGTGATAATGCTATTGGTGATGAAAATAATCATCAACACACAGCTTTATATGCAGCAATTTACTTACTTTCCGAACGATTCATGTCTGATGAAGCTGAAAAGGTATTTTACTCATTAGGTGATAATCATTATTATAAAATGTTATCCAATGCATTTGGAAAACAAAAGCTCAATGAATTTAAAACAGCAATTAAAGAATGTGTTGCTGATGTATCAAAAAGATTTCCAGATGGTATTGCTAAAATTCAACCAGTTAGTGATAATGCTTATTGTTTAATGAATCTTATTGAAGATTTGGGTAATATCGACAATTGTTTATTTTATCCTAATCATCCTGATTTTACTTATAATCGAATTGGTAGGAAAAAAATTGCTGTTGGCTCAACACTAACGGATGCAGATAAACAAAGACTTAATGAAGCCAAAAATATTGATGAGGCTTCGACCATACTTAAAGAACTCGAAGAAAAGAAAGTCGATATTAAATTCATTAACTCCAATCCAGATAGAGGTTATTCATTAACTGATTTGGTTTGGAACGATTCTCGTTCCAATCTAAGTGTTCGAATTTATATTGAAGGTGAAGCAATTTTACCAAAAAATAATTTCAATATTGAAAAGGTTGCTTCATTCAAATATAATACATTTACTTTAATTAAAGATGGTATCGTAAATGTTGAAAAACTACCAGTAAATTATTCATTGGAATTAATTTCTTTATTAAAGGCAAATGGTGTTAAATATGAGATTTATACAGCAAAGGATAACTTTGACAATACCGTTGTTATTGATCTTTCAAGTCTGCCTATCATTAACAGAGGCATGGTAAAGTCAATTTCAGCAAATGATTTGGCAAATAAGGAATGGAACTTAATTAAATTACAGGGGGATAAAAAGGTATATGATTATTACAAAAAATCGTTATTTCCTAAAACAAGTAAATCTTTTACTGAATTACTTGGTCAAGAAGCTGCTGATTGGTTAAAGGAAATAGGAATTACCGATTTTAATGGGTTTGCACCCAAAGTAACTTCCGCAGAAGCTACTGATTTTTATATGTCAGTTAATCTCACAACAAAAATCAAGGGATTGTCGAGTCTACCAAAAGTAGAAGATGTTGTAGCTAAAATTAAGGACAAAAAGCCATTAAAATTAAATGAATGGATTATGTCTGATGCAATCATTAAATATAATTCTCAATTGGAATCTGATATGTATAAATCACTTTCAGCAGAACAACAATTGGGCGTATTAAAAACATATTTGGAAACTAAATCTGCTATGCTTAATAAAAAACGAAGAAAAGTTTTGCAGGAGATTGCAGAAATTAAATTCGCTTTGATTCTCAGCAAACGAAATTTTATTGAATTTAAAACGTTTGATGAAAACACACTCAACATTAAATTAGATGATCAGGAGCTAACATTTACTTTCGAATTTAGTGAAAAAGAAGAAAAGATATAATTTGCATTAACATTACAATTAAAATCCTCAAATATAATTATTTGAGGATTTTTTATTTTAAGATGTGATGATGTTAGCTTAACATATGTCATATATTATTCAAGTAATTAGATATAAACAAATATATATGATACATTTATTGTTGCAAACATTTACAGTTATAGTTATATTTAGCACAACCATTAATATTTGTCTGGTTAATGGTTGTGCTATTAAACTTAATGCTAATTTAGTCTTCTATGAAGAAAAAGATTCAATAATATTTAATCGTAATATATTGACAACCAGAGTAAATTAATTATTATTATAAAATAATTTAAAAAAAGTTTGCAGATATTGTAACATTTACTAACTTTGTTACGTATTTAGATGAAACGAATTAAGAAAATTGAATAATTTTATGAAAACATTAACGATAAATATAAACATTTCTACATCGACATCAAGTCGCATTGGAGACTCTATATTCTGTTCAAATTTTAATGGCAGAATTGGAAACATTTTATCGGGTTTTAGTTTTTATTAAATATAAAAGCACTAAATAAATTCAAAACCCGAATTCAAAAGATTCGGGTTTTTTTGTGATTATAATTTAAATGTGAATTGAAAAATTCACAAAGTTCATTGACATACTGGTTTTTGGTAATCAAATAAAACTACCTGCTCGTGGTGATTACCGCACAATTAATTAATATTAATTGACTAAATGTTTTATGTTATATATCGGAATGCTTGAGTGGTTTAAAAGCGTGGTCTGCAAAACCAATGGTAATCAATGAATTACACGTGAGTTCGAATCTCATTTCCGATTCAAAGTTAATTTAAGTTTAAACTATTTATGTAAAATGTTATTAACATGATACCAATATTATATACAAAAAGAATTAAATCATTAATTAAAGAGGAATTAAATAGGCTTATTGTTGAAGTTTTTGAAGGTGAATTGAATACAAATTATCAAGAACTATCACAAAAATATGATACATATAATGTAATTACATATAGGTTTGAAACCAATTCAAAAACCTCATATGATTTGGAATTTATTTTTAATTATGTTTTAGGTAATGAAAAAATGTCTGATGGTTCAGAACTATATACACACATATTAAACATGAAACGTACTGATTACATGGAAAGTATTGATATTGGATTTACATTAAGTGATAGAATCAATAATTTTGGTTTAGATTCTATCGAAGCTAATGAATTTACAAAGAATTCAAATAAGAACGAACCAATCGAATTAATGGGTCGTATTAGCTATTTAATTAAAATGTTTATAAATTCTAATGAGAATATCAATATTTTTATTGTCGGTAAAAATACTGATAGGAGTAAATTAAAAATTTACAGAACAATATTTAAAAATATCTTTAGCAATAATTTCATCCTTTTAGAAGGTGAGCATCATGGCTATAATGATGGTGCTTTATATTTCATAAAGAAAACAATATTGACTTAAAATATTAAAGTCTGTGTTTTGCATATATTGCTATAATATGTAGATTATTGCAAAACATAAACAGTTATTAATATGCTAGTGTTGCTTTAATGGTTTCATATTTAAATTTTATTATAAAAACTCGAAAATTTAATTTCGAATCATTATTTGTGCACAAAAATAAAAACTATTTGGACATATAGCTACAATGGTAGAGCGTCATCCTGTTAAGTTGAAAGGTCTTGGTTCGAATCCAAGTATGTCCTCATTTTAATTATCCGTGTATATCAATTGGTTAGATGAACACCCTGATAAGGTGTGGGTTGGTGGTTCAAGTCCACCCTCGGATACAAAATAAAAATAATGCAGGTAACGCATAAATGATGGTGCACCAGTTTACCAAACTGGAATAGAGTCGGTTTGATTCCGATTACCTGCTCATTTACAATTAGTTGAAAATACATTTAGAATGTATTAAAATGAGTTTTGGCTCATTAACATTTTATCGTTGACGGAGTGGATTAACGTTGATACGATACTAAAGTCTGAGAGTGATAGTACGTTATCAATACTCAAGGACTCATGGGTTCGAATCCTGTACGATAATTATTACGGTAGAGTACTCAAATTGGTAAAGAGGTTTGTCCTGAAAACAAATAGGTCGTGTGATGAGCATGATGCGTGGGTTCGAACCCCACTTCTACCTCAAACAATTTAACCTGCAAGTTATTTTGTTTCTCATACAATACTATAAACAAGTTGTTATTGCAGTAATGAATTGATGTAAAGTATGTGTAAATTTTGGGTTGCATAAGAGGCTTTATTTTAATGTTCTGTGGATTGTTGTATTATACCCGTGGTTGGCAACTCGGAAAATAAGAAAACATTTGAGAGACATTATTATACTTGTAAAATGGTATTGAATAAGTGAGTAGGAGGCTCACCCCAAAATTTTTAATTTATTATTAAATAGAGATGTAGCTGAGTAGGTTTAGCACCAGTTTGAAGGTCTGGGATTAACGTGGGTTCGATTCCCACCGTCTCTACACAAGGTCTTATGAATGTTATTAATTAAACATATTATATTGTTACAATTATATATTACATTATTTTTATGAATTATTTAGTATTTATATTAAATTCGTCTATAAGACATGAATTATGCAATTAGTTGAACAACATATTATCAATCGTAATCATATATTCTATAATGAATGTGATTCGTTATGTTTTAAAACTAAAAATCTATATAATTCATGTTTATATGTCATACGTCAGGCATATATCAATGATAAGGTTAATTTATTATATGATTTACACTCATTAATGAAAGATACTGAACAGTATAAAGAACTACCCGCTAAAGTGTCTTCCACAGTGTTGTTAATGATTCAAAAGAATTTCAAATCTTATTTCAAATCAAATGCAGAATTTTATAAAAATTCATCTAAATTTAAAGATAGACCTAAATTACCCAATTATTTGGATAAAATAAATGGTAGATATTTTGCTTCATATACAAATCAAGCCATATCAAAAAAAGTGTTTAATAAATCACATAAAATATTATTATCTAAAACCAACATCGAGTTAACAACCAAAATAGTTGATTTTAATATCATCGATTGTGTTAGAATTGTACCGAGATTAGACCACTATGTTATTGAAATAGTATATACCATTCCAGATAAACCTAAATTACCTAACAATAATAAATATTTATCTATTGATTTTGGTGTTAATAATTTAGCAACAATAACGTCAAATGTTAAAGATGTTAAACCTATTATTATTAATGGTAGACCATTAAAATCAATTAATCAATATTATAACAAAAAACTGGCACACTATAAATCTAAATTAGAATTGATTAATAAAAAGAAACATAGCAATAGGACAAGGAAATTGACTAACAAAAGAAAAAATAAAGTTGATTATTATTTACATAAAGCAAGTAAGACAATTGTTAGTTTAACAAAAAACAATAATATTAACACCATAATAATAGGTAAGAACGATAATTGGAAACAAGGTATCAACATGACAAAGGCTAATAATCAAAACTTTGTTAATATACCACATAGTAGATTTATAGATATGATTATTTATAAATGCGAAATAGAAGGAATCAATGTTATACTACAAGAAGAAAGTTACACAAGTAAAGCATCTTTTTTAAACTTAGATAATATACCTATTTATGGTGATAATCAAAAAAAGCATTTCAGTGGTTATCGTTATAACAGGGGTTTATATAAAATAAGAGGAAGAAAAGAATTTATTAATGCAGATGTGAATGGTAGTTATAACATATTAAGAAAAGCAATCCCAAAAGCATTTGCTGATGGGATAGAGGGTATAGGAGTATATCCAATTAAACTTATGATTTAATGAAAAAATAATATTTTATATTATTTTAAACTCTGAGGGAGTCCTTTAAAGATATAAATAACCTGTCCCTCTCCATGCAGCATTGGTGTTTAACGATAGCATATGACTCTTCCAAAGTCGAGGTTTCGGTTTGAATCCGAAATGCTGCTCTCTTATTGATATTGTGGTGTAGCATGATTGGTTTATGCATCTGTCTTATACACAGGAGATTAAGGGTTCAAGTCCCTTCACCACAACAAAAAGGTTGGAAATACGAAAATCAAAGCAGTAACTTTGAGAAGTAAATATTATACCTTCTATGAAAAATGAATTTTACTGATGAAATTTAGTAGTAGTTGTTTTATTAGCATAGCGGATAGTGCGTCTTGCGTTGAGCGAGAAGAGCTTGGTTCGAATCCAAGATAAGATCAAAATTCCTCAATGGAAAGTAGATTTGTTTGTTACGATATTATAACTATCTTTACAAAAAAAATGATTATGAAAAGAATTATGTTTTTAACATTTATTTTATTATCAACAATAGCATTTTCGGCAACATATTCTTCAATCACCTCTGGTGATTGGAATATTGTTGGAACATGGAATAATAGCATACCAGTTGATGCAAATAATAACATTGTAACAATTAGCGCAGGACATACTGTAACTGCAACTAATTTAATTTTTAATAACAGATTTACAATTAATATTGAATCTAGTGCTACATTAATAATTTATGCAAATCCTGTTGATGGAGATGCAATAACAGTTAAAAATAATTTAACATTAAATATTGCTGATGGTGGATTAATAATTATTAGCGGTAATTTCAAAGTTAACTGTTGATGGAACATTAACAATTGATGGAGATTTATCTGCGGGAAATGGTTCGGTATTATTAGGAACTGGAAACGTTACTGTTACAGGAACTGTAACCGGGCCATCAGGATTTGTAACTGATTCACAATTGCCTGTTGAATTATTATATTTTAACGCATATTATCAAGATGATGCTGTCGTAATTAATTGGGCAACAGCAAGTGAAACTAATAACGATTATTTTGCTATTGAATATTCAGCTAATGCTCAAAATTGGTATTTTCTAACAAAAATAAATGGTGCTGGTAATTCTAAAATCAAAATTGATTATACCTATAAGTATAATGCCAATAATGATAATTATTACAGGCTTACACAGGTTGATTATAACGGCAAATCAGAAATCTTTACATCTGATATTGTGTATGTTAGCACGCATTATCTAAACAAAAACATTAACTATGATATCTATGATATTAATGGTAGATATTTAGGAAATAAAGCAATTAAAAATTTACAGCATGGTATATTTTTAATTAAAAACGACAATGAATTTAAGAAAATAATTCATTAATTGTAATGCCGATGTCGCATAGTTGGTCAATTGCGCCACACTTGTAATGTGGAATCGTAAGAATGTCGTGGGTTCGAATCCTACCATCGGCTCTCACTTTAACATAATAAATAACTGAAATATGAGTTTACAATCAAAAATTAGGACTGACATGGTAGCTGCCATGAAATCCAGAGATACTGAAACATTGTCATTATTAAGAGTTGCTGCTGGAGAATTTGGAAGGAAAATGAATAACGGCATTGAGCTTCCTGATAACCAAGTAATTGCAATTCTTAGAAAGATGTGTGAAAATGCTGTTGAAATGGGAAATTTTGGTGAAGTTGAGATTCTCAATAGATACATCCCCAAAATGCTTGATAAAGACCAAACAAAGGATATTATCGTAGATATTGTCAATAAGAATGGTTTTTCTGGAATTAAGGATTTGGGTAAGATCATGAGTGAATTAAAAAAGATATCTATGGCATCACAAGTTAATGGCAAATTAGCGAGTGATATTGCCAAACAAATTTTGCAATAGTATTTATAAACAGGAGAGTAAAACCAATTCATCGCTTTAGCGTGGATGGGATGTAAGCGACAAACGTAAGTTTAACCCTGATTTACAGTATTTTACAGAAAAATTAAAAAACTTTAAAGTGAAAGCAACTTTTTGTATATTTATACGTATTTAATAATATATGCTAAAGTCATTTAAATATTAAGAACTTTGCGTTAAGAAATAATGTATCTGGGACGGATACTAAAACTCGGAACGAACTGCCTACATTAGTAGGAGTGTTGACTTCCGAAGTCCAACCCATCAGTTTTGCTGTGGGTGGGTAGTTCACAAGTAAATAACATTATTAATTATACAAACATGAAAAGTGATGAGGGTCCTAAGCAGAGAAAAAACAGCAACATTGTTCTTATTTTTAGGAACATTTTTCAACCCTTTGGGTTACGATGCCCTTTTAAAATGGCTAATGGATACGACAGGGAGTTATTGGTTTTCAATTTCTATTTTTTACCTGTTATCTCTATCATGCTTTATCTCATACTTTGCCTTGGCTAAGATAAATCCATTTAAATTAATAAAAATTAGAAAAAATAAGAAATAATTAGTAATAGTTATTTCTTATTTTTGTAATTTGTCAGTAATAAGACATTAAAACCTCGTTAGGGACTAACGAGTACACGAGTGGAGTAAAAGTAAGACTTCTAGCTCTTCAGAGCAGTAAGCAAATTGCTGTGAAACTCGAACCCCAATCCATCAGCTTTGCTGTAGGTGGGTGGTTCACAAAAATTGTTATATGAGAAAACGTTCGGTTAGCATAATTGAATAATGCACGGCATTTCTAACGCTGCGACTACAGGTTTGAATCCTGTACCGAACACAATAAAAAATATATGTGTAGATCAATTGGATTAGTGCCTCACGTTCCTAAAGTGAATATTATGAATTCGAATCTCATTAGTTAAAACATGAATATACTATTAGCGAGTCCCGTCTCCGTCACTAAATGTTCCCATAGTTTAATTGGAAAAATTTGGATTTCCTAAATCTAAGACTCAGGTTCAACTCCTGATGGGAGCACAATAAATTTTAACAATTAAAACTTAAAAAGATGAATATAATTAAAATTGAAAATGTAAAACAAATAACGGGGTTTCAAAATCGACTTGAGATCAAATCTGATTATAAGTATTCTTCAGAAAATTCGATAATGGCTATCTTAAGTGATGATGATATTAATAATGATAATTGCTTAGTTAAATTAAGAGGATATGTTATCAACATATTATTATTACCAAAAAGATATAAATATACTTTTAATGAAACTAAAACTGGTGAACTAATTGCAATACAATTAAGTAAAAATTGTGTTATTAGTTATTATTAACATGTCCCCATAGTTTAATTGAAAAAATGAAAGTCTTCGAAACTTAGGATATCGGTTTGACTCCGGTTGGGGATACGAAATATAAACGTCTCTATGGTGTAATTGAATAGTACAATTTTACGAAAATAAATATGTGCCTGTATCGCACTTCGCTACGAACGAAGAGAAGCGTAATTGGATACATGTGGGTTCGAGTCCCATCGGGCATTCAAAAATAATTAATGTTATTTTGTAACAATATCAGATTATTTTCGTAAAATTGTATAAATAAAAATTATATTATGATATCAAGAAGAGGTGGTTTAAAAGAACTGGCAATTTTCGATAATTTCGAAATTGATCGTAAGTTGCCAAAATATGCAAAAGATGATGCATCGGGTAAAAAAAGTAATAGCAATTTTATTAATTTTAATAATACCGGTGACTCAGAATCTGATGAAGGTGGTGTATGGCTGACAACGCAAACTACGAGTGGTAATGTTTCGATGAAACAACCATTTGGCGGTAACAGTTTTAGAAACAAATTAGTTAATTGGTTATTAAGAAAACCAAAAGTAATTGTGCCTGTTGCTAAAATTGGCGTAATTGAATTTTTCACCAATTTATCTAAATCATATACGGAATTAACACCAATTGCTGATATTGCTACACATTATAAAAATGCGTTGCTTCAAGCAAATAATATGGGACAAACTGCATTGGTTGAAAAGCTCAAGAACCTTATTGATGTAGTGAGAGGTGAAGCACATTTAATTCAAATGAATTTAAGAAAATATGTTACAGAAAAACAAGTAATTGATTTTTATGAACTTGTTGGTGAAGATAAGAATTTAAAACTGACATGGATTAAGAATTTTGGTAGAATTATTCCAGATGAGGTTTATGAGATCAAAAAAAATGTTGATGAAAGAAATGTTTTTGATAATTACGTTATTCTTCACTATGATCCGGAAAATAATGGTGAAGCTTTAACTAAAGCAGAAATTGAAAAGAAAAAAGACCCGATATTATTTGGTGTAATAAAAAACAGTAAAAAACTTTATTATGTTGCTGACTGGAAAGATGATTATTGCGAATTAACATTAGAAGAAATGTTTACAAAACTAGGTGATAAGGTGTTGAAGATTAATAATAAAAACGTTAAAACATTTATTGATAAAGTATGAATACAACAGTAACTAAATTAGCAAATAATATTTCAAAGTTAACGACAGAAGAAATTGATGAATTAAATACCGTGCTTATAAATATGGGAATCGCATCAAATATTTATAAGTATTCAAATGGAATTATTAATAATTCTCAATCAACGGCATATAATGTTTATCTCACAAGTGCTGGTGATAAAAAAATACTTATGGTCAAAACGCTTAAAGAATTATTTGGTATTGGACTTAGAGAAGCTAAGGATATTATTGATAGTATACCTTGTCTTTTAGCTGAAGATGTTTCAATTGACATTGCTGAAGCATATAAAAATGATATCGAAAGTATTGGTGGTAAGATTGAAATAAAATAATATATAATGAAAAAATATTTATTTGTTGGTGAAAAACGCTCAAATACTGCAATTCGAATGAATGTGACATGGATAGATAAAAAATTAAGTGCAGGACATTTATCAAAAGCGGTTGAAAATATTGGGATTAATTGGGATGAATGTGCATTCAAAAACGTATTTGAAGACAATATCGAGGATATTGCATCTTTTGATGGTATTATTATTGCAATGGGCAGAAAGGTTGAGAAAGAACTTAAAAAATATCAAATTAAACATGAATTTATATTTCATCCCGCAACGCGTGGCGAAGTTAGAAACATTGAAAAATATAAACAACATGTCAAAGATAGAATAGGGCATATCGTATGACTATTTCACACTCTAATATGGAAGATTGCCAGAGCTGGTTGATTGGGACACCCCGCTAAGGTGTTGTACAACTTAGACTTGTACCGTGGGTTCGAATCCCACATCTTCCTCTTGGTTGTTTTTGTACTCTCATTGTTTTTATGGAAAAGCACAATTATGGAAATTATGCTGAATATTTTACTAAGCATTTTAGTATTTATTACCAAACAAAATGTATGTGGGAATATGATAGAGTCGTAATTAAATTCAAACAAAATGATGAATTACTTGAAAGAATTAATCATTTGGGTGCTAATGGGTGGGAAATTATAAGTTATATTGAAAATACACCAAAAAAATTTAGTGATTCTTGGGAAAGTACTATACTTATAAAAAGAAAATTAAAATAAAACCAGTATGAAACTATTAGATGAAATTAAAGACATAATAAACCAGTATAACTTAACTCCATTAATTTTACCCGATGGTTATAAAAATGTGTATCAATACATCAATGATAATCCCAAAGCATTGGATGAATTTAAATCAGAAATTTCCGATTCAGAATTATATTTAAAATATAAAAAATATATTCCTAAAGGTTGGTATGGTTTTGATATTGGTCAACCAATAATATCGTCATGGTCAGTAATTATTGATAAGATATTAGAAATTTGTGTAATAAACGATAATGATTTTGAGATTCATCAAATCAAACTAAAATTTGGCGGAATTCGATTTTATGTTCAAAGTAATGCAATTGAAGATATTTTCGAAATTGATGATTATATTGAAAATAATTTATATGATGAAGCATTAATTTATTAACATATTACAATGAATATTATATCCGAAATAATTAAAGAAGAATTTTCGAAATTATTTGAGAACGAAATCATTCCCCCAGACATCCCCAATACAATGAATTTTTGGCATGGTGGTAATCTTGACGATTACAATGATATTATCTCACAAAAGAATGGAAGATATGAATATGGTGCGGGATTATATGCCACAACACATTATGATACAGCAAAAAAATACTCAAAAGGTAGCAGAAAGTTGTATTTAATTACAATTGAAAACGGTGTCGATATCAACAAAGCCCAATTAAATATTGAAGATGTTAAAATTTTTATTAATACGTATTTAATTGGTGGCATGAGAAAAATAATATGGAATAGATATCAACCATACATAAAAGATGATGTAATTAATGCTGGTATTTTTAATAATGTCATTTTAAATGAAAAAGCAATCAAATCAACAAATACAAGATATTTACGAGAATTTTATGTCAATAATGGTATTGATTATGAGATAATTAATAATGCCTATGGTTGGGGGGAAAAAATGATGGTATTATATAATATGAAAAAAATTATTAATGTCATCACAATTAAACCAACAGATAAAATCACTAAATATGATTTGTTAAAATAAATTATTGATATATTGAAAAACTATTAATATAGTAAAAACACATTACGAATTAGAGTGGTCTATCTCACCAGTCTCATAAGCTGGACTACCCATAAGGTAACCGTCCGGGATTCTGGCTAAATCCAATTAACGACAAAAACGTTAATGCTATTGTTATTGCTATGTTTTTCATACTTAAATAACTTAAATTAAATTATTATTTCAGCTTCATCCTTAAATTGTAATTTGGATATGTCTGTAATAACGTTTCCCTTGCCATCAAGCGTAGCTACCTGAACATTTTTAATAGGAATATTGTCCACAACCGAAGCCGGAAATACCCAACTACTACTGACTAATTCAGGAATGGGTCTAAACACGTTTAGGATAGTCTTAAGTAAACCCCCTGAACGCTTTCCCAAATTACCTAATTTGCCAAATTGTATAAACTGCATATTTTTATTCTATAGCATTGGTATTATATTTAATGTCACTGATCCAATCACAGCAATTTGATTACCGGCAGGTAAACTTAAATATGTTTCAACATCGCCAAGTAATCTAGCACCAGTATTTGTTGTAACTACGGGGTTACCACCAATTTTTATATAACAATCATCAGTAGGTAATAATCTAATAATTTTGCTTGTAGTGTATCCCGAAAATTGTACGGAGGTACCAGTACTGGTTAAATTATATACATTATTTGTATCCCAAGAGCCTACTTGAAATTCCCTATTATTTCCATCATATGGAACATATGAATTAACTTCATTTTCTTTTAACATTCTGTGTAAATTTTATATAATATCATATATAAATACAAACTAAATATGATTTGTTAAAATAAATTATTGATATTATTGTAACATTGATAATTTATTTACGTATAACAAATAAAAATAAAATGAGAAGTACTGAACTAAAAGTTGAAATCACTGAATTATTCATGGCAAAAGCAGATTTTGACAGGCGATTTTACGGAACCGTAAAAAGGGAAATTGATGAAGATGGTAATACAATTCTTTATGGTAAAATTTTAGTGAAAAATGATATCCATAATGGATATATATACGGCACAGCAGTGGATAATTATGAATTATCAAAAAACTTGGATAAGCTAGTTAAGATGATTCTTGATGAAAATCTTCATGATAACAAAAGTGTTGTCATTAACGGAAAAATGTTTGAATATAATCTGAATTAAGAACAAATAGTAAACCATAGAAATTATGAATAAATCGAAAACATTTAAAGTAGCACAAGGCAATGAAATTTTACCGTGTGTTATCAGCCATAATTCTGAAATAGTGGTATGTGGTTGTGGTTGGAAAGGACATGAAACTGAGTTAAAAACAAAAAAAGTAACTATAATAGCAAACTGCCCCGAAGATATTGAAGTATGTCCCAAATGTGAAAGCGAATGGTTGACATTCTACTAATTATGGTTGTTAACTGTACGCAGGTTTGATTAGTTGCATGAAAACGGCAAAAGATTAAATTGAAATACTGATGATAAGTTGAGTTTAAAACTTTTTTAGAAGCAGGAAAAAGAAATTAACTAAGTCTATTGTTATAAATTAATTGAATTAATATTATTTTTCTTGCAATTAATTAAAATTAGTATTAGTTTTACGGAAAATAATTACAATACAATAAATAACAATATGGGAGAAAATATCGAATTACAAGATGTAGAAGTAATTGAAAATTCACTAGATACCGTAGATACTGTGCCAGTAGAACTTTCAGAAGAAGAAAAACAATTGATTGAACGCAAACAACGTATTCAAGAAATAATCACAGCTAAAAATATTAGCAAACCCAAAAAGCATTATGGTGTTAAATATAAAAAAGAACGTCAGAAAAAAAATAAACAAACAAAAAAATCACGTAGAGCAAATCGTAAATAATATGGGACAATCACCATACTCAGAAACCGATTTGAATAACTATGTATACGTAGTACCAAATAGTCATTTTTGGACTGATTTGAATCAATTAACCAATGCTTTAGAGATTGATCCGCCATCTAAAGAATATATATTAATTGGACTTGATAATACCATTAAAAACGGATATGATATTCAGTTAATTAATTCTGATATAAAACATGATACACCAGTAGTTAAATCAGTTAATGATATTATTAATTACATTAATGATGATAAGACCTATAGCAATAATATTCTATTCTTAATGCTTAACTATATGATACATTTTGGATATAATCTAGTTAAAACCACTGCAAATGAATATTGATCTTAATAGTACGTATTGGGATAGACTAAAGGGTTATGTCACAAAACTACGGGTAGATGCCCGTTGGGTATTACGTGATAATATCACCAATAAATCATATGGATCATTAAGAATTGTTTCACATCCAGATTTGCCACCCGGACATTTACGTGCATTTTTTACATATGTGGTGACAATAACCCCTAAGACTAGGGAGGAAAAGATTCAAACAATTGAAGATTATCAAATGGAAATTACTGAACTTGAAGTTTATTCAATTGAAGATAGCATTAACACTGAAAATAAAACATATGAAGCACCATATAAAGAACTTGAAGAAATGTTTGGTGTAAAAGTATTTGAATAATAGCATACCAAATGAAAAAGAAATATAAATTATTAATTATTGGTCACATGCGACATGGTAAAGATACTGTTGCGGGAATGATTGAAGAATTTACGGGAATGTCATTTAAAAGCTCATCAGAAATGGCAGCTGAGATTTTTATTTATGACAAACTAAAGGATGAATATGGATATTCAACATTTATTGAATGTTTTGAAGACCGCATGGCTCATCGTGCGGAATGGCATGATTTAATTTGTGAATATAATATGCCTGATAAAGCAAGGTTAGCAAAAGAAATATTGGAATATAATGACATGTATGTTGGAATGCGGAGTCAAGATGAGATACAGAAGTGTATTGATGATAAAGTCTTCGATATGATTATTGGTGTTTATGATGAAAATAAACCATTAGAACCGAAAGATTCATTTAACATCGATTTATTTTCATCAAGTGATATTATCATACCAACAGGTGATTTGAATTTGGTAAAATTAAAAGTAAAAAAAATCTGTGATCTTTTATTAAACCAAGACTCAGATAGACCCAAAAAATTTCTTAAATTTCCAAAAATTGGCTTAGACGTTGATGGTGTATTAGCTGATTTTACCGGTGCTTGGGCTAATTTATATTCAGATGTTAATGCCACACCAAGTTCATGGTATTTTGATAGGAAAATTGTTGAAAGATTTGAAGCAATGAGAGAAAATAATACTTTAGATGATTTTTATTTAAACATTGAGCCATTAATAGGGGAAAGCGAATTACCATTTGAACCACATTGTTACATCACCTCAAGACCCGTTTCGAAAGAAATTACTGAGGCATGGTTAGATAAGCATAATTTTCCACGTAAACCCGTAATTAGTTTGGATATTAAAACCAGTAAAGTCGATGCTGCAAAAAAAGCTGGTGTTGAAATATTTATTGATGATTCATTTGAAAATTTTGTTGATTTAAATAATAACAATATTTTCACCTATCTATTTACAGCACCTTGGAATATAAAATATGATGTTGGACATATGAGGCTTAATTCATTAAAAGACATGTCATTATTAAAATAATAATAACGTAAAATTAGTTGAAATATTAAACTAAACGGTCATCTCATAGTATTTATGTTTGATTTAAAACATTAACATTAACTAAAAAAATATGAGTAATATTGTAGCTGATATCGTCGAGAGCGTTGAGATAAAACCAAATAAAACAAAGAGCATTTTAAAATGGATTATCAGTATTTCAGTCACACTGATTAGCTTAGCATTTGTTTTTGGCGAAATTAAAGCAAATTATTTAAATAAGTTAAATAATATTGAAATCACAACCAAAAAGAATACTGAATCTGTAGTTGAATTAAAACATGAAATGAATATTAACGTTAATAAACTCAATAATAGAATTAATAAAGTTTATGATGATGGATATGAGATTTTTGTTGATTTTCAAGAATACAATCAAAGACAACTTGAGTTATTTATTGATTACGGTGCAAGTAATAAAGAAATATTAAAAAAGGTATTACAAATAAGTATTACAGAAAAAAATAAGGAAGTAAGAACTATCATGGAAAAAGCAAAAAACTATGATAAAGATACTCTCAATAATACAATAAAACATTAACGATGAAAGTACTTGCAATGAATTATAATAAAAATGAATTTATTAAATTTCTCACGAAATTAAATTGTGATGACGCAATAATAAATAAGTTCATAGAACTACCTGAATTGGTTAAGCGTAATGGCAATACGTATGAGATATACATAAACACAACATGGTATAATATTGATAGACCATACTATAATTTTGAACTAAATTACTATTCAGAATATCTAAATGAGTTTTTATTTAATACAAAAATTTTAAATAAAGTCGAATTAAGCATTAATAACTTATTATATGAATTAACTAATGCTAAATTAATAACCAGAAAATAATGAAAATTACAATCGCAATAATTTCAGATACACATAATAAGCACAAACAATTAAATTTACCTGATGCTGACGTTATTATTCATTGTGGTGACTTTACTTCTGTTGGTAAAGAACATGAGATTCGTAATTTTTTTAAATGGTATTCTAAGTTAGAACAATATAAACATAAAATAGTTATTGCCGGAAATCATGATTGGTTATTTGAAACCAATAGTTTATTAGCAAAAAGTTTGGTGCCCAAAAATGTGATTTATCTTGAAGATTCTGGTGTTGAAATCGAAGGAATTAAATTCTATGGTACTCCTGTTCAAAGACCATTCAATAATTGGGCATTTAATCGTCCAGAAGAAAAACTTGAAAAACATTGGCAAGCAATTCCAGATAATATCGATGTATTAATTACACACAGCCCACCATACTCAATTATGGATTTAAGCATATATAATGGAGATTGCTGTGGCTCACCGAGTTTATATAATGAGGTTGTAGAACGCATTAAACCATTAGTTCATTTAATGGGACATATCCATGATGGCTATGGCGTTAAGATTATTAATGGTGTTGTTTTTATCAATGCCTCAAATCTTGATGAAAGTTATAATTGTGTAAATAAACCAATATTAATTGAATTGATTAATGGTAAAGTAAATATTCTTTAAATCATATAATATGAAAAACAAATTACAACAACATATAAAACACATTAAAACGATGTTTTATACTCTCATTGGGTGCAAGTTGAAGAGGAAAGATAGTACTAACTATATTAGGCATTACGAATATCAATTAAGATATATTGAAGATGGTTTTCATAAACAACTATTTGATCAAATTATGACATATATTGTAGCTGGAAGATTTAAAGAGAAAACATTTCTAATGACTGATTGTGTTGGAACACCACCAAATGGTGAACATATGTTTTGTAATAAGTTGATTAGATTAAAAAGCACCGTAAATGAAACATACTCAACGATAACCGGATATGATACATTTCAAGTTGCAATTAATTTGTTTGATAGAAAATGTTTTGAAAATGATATAATATTTGATGTTGAGAATGAAAATCATATTAATGAAATATTGGAAATATATGGATTACTAAAAAATAATTCAGATTACAATAAGGGGGTTGACATTGAAAAAGATTTTCTTCATAGTGGGTTATTTTTTATTGAAAAGGGTAAAATTTGTTATTATATCATTAAAAAGGATGATAATGATAAAATGTTTATACGTGATAAAAAATATGTCGAAAACAATAGTGTATTTAATGATTATTTATTTTTATCATTCGATATTACAGATGCAAAATATGACAATACCAATGAGATAATCGAATATTGTAAAAACTCAATAAGAAAACATTATAAACTAAAAGAAGATACGAAACATCTTGATTTAAAAGATAGGTTTTCGTTTATAATATTCGATGATGATAATAAAATAAAGAACTTACCTTATTTAAATAACATTGATTTTGTATTATCTGAAATTGGTTGTAAATATGAAGATATTTAAGGATAATAACAACCAGCACCCAACACCGTGTATAGTGCATTTGGTGGGTATAGGTTATTTGTAATACATCACATTTAATTAACATTATAATGACTTGATAATTAGGTGCAATAAAAACCAAACGCCACCATACACGTCAACGTTGTAATTTATTTAAATCACAATATAAATGATAAACATTTTATGAATAAAAATAATTAAAAATTAATATGAAAGATTTGAAACCAAAATTCGATTTTAATGATATATCATTAGTACCTGCGATATTATCCAATATCATTTCAAGAAATGAGATAAATATTTTTGACATTAACAATAAATTACCAATATTTGTGTCACCAATGGATACAGTCGTTGATGATGGTAATTATAAAACATTCATTGATTTAGGCATGTATGTTTGTATGCCAAGAAATTATAGCGAATCAAATAAAAAATATGAAGATGAATGCTTCATTTCTTATGGTCTTGATGATATTGAATCAATCATAAATAACGGCGAAGAACTACCAAAAAGGGTATTAATCGATGTTGCTAATGCACATTCAATCAGGGTATATGAAGTATCAAAAAAGATTAAAGAAAATTATAATATTGAATTAATGGTTGGTAATATTGCCAATCCAGAAACATATATTAAATATGCAAAAATTGGTGTCGATTATATTCGCTGTGGAATTGGTGCGGGGCAAAGCTGCACAACTTCAGCAAATAGCTCCATACATTATCCAATTGCTTCATTAATACATGAAATATCAAAAATAAAAAAAGAATTAAAATTTAAAAACGCACCAAAGATTATTGCTGATGGTGGATTTAAAAACTATGATGATGTAATTAAGGCAATTGGAATTGGTGCTGATGGCGTGATGTTGGGCAGTATTATAAATAAATCTATTGAGTCTTGTGGTGATAATTTTATAGTAAAAAATAATGAATATATTAAGATTGATAATGACGATGCAATAAAATTATATGGAGAAGGAATAACAATTTTTAAAAGATTTAGAGGCATGAGTACAAAAGAAGTCCAAATAAAATGGGGGAAAAAAGAGTTGCGCACATCCGAAGGAATTGTTAAATTTAACAAAGTCGAATATTCGATATCGGGATGGATTGATAATTTTAAGGATTATTTAAAATCATGCATGTCATATCAAAATAAACTAAATATTTCTGAATTTATTGGTAATTCTGATTTTATCTTTATAACAAAAAATGCATATGACAGATTCAATAAATAAAACAGATAATCTAGCAGAAATCATCAGTAGTTTATCTACCAATGAGATTAATAACTTATATGGTAAATATTCAGATGTTCTGGAACTCTATGTAATTAGAAATCGTGAACAGTTGCCATATCTAGCATATGCAATTGATACGGCATATAATTATATCAAAGAAAATCATGGCGATTTAGATAAGGACTGGAAAACAATGACAGTTCTGGTAATAACGAAACTATTAATTGATGGTAATATTAATAGCGTAAATGATGTGACAAAATTAATTGATGATTTCATCAAGTACCATAATCAAAATTATGAAAAATATGTTAATGACTTGATTATTTTTGATGATATTGATAATTATTTAAGATTCACACATAAATTCACGGGGAAAAACATCAATAATAAATAGAGTATTTATGAACAAAGACGACATTATGGAAAGATCAATTAAATACCGGAGATTTGAAGAATTCTTAAATACTGCTTCAAATACATCAGATGAATCATCATTACAAATTTTTCTTGATAAATTAGTTACTGAGGGTTGGAACATTATTTATTATAACGAAGAAAAAACCGACCCGAATCATAAGGACGAATTACATGTTGTTATTTTAGCAAACAAACGACAAAATAGCATTATATGAGCAAAGATTCTGGATATTTAGTTGAAACTAAAACAGGCAAAAATGGTAGAACATACCATCGTGAGAACTTAATCGATAAAAAAATAATTGTCCACGTTATTGATGATAACAACCTGAAAATATTATGCGATCCCCAAACAATAAAAATTACTGGATATATTGATTAAAAGCTATGATTATGGAAAATATTAAATTAATACCAAAACACACTTATCTATTTAAAATTAGATCATCAAATAATTTAAGTGCCGGAACAATACTTGCAATTACAAATACTGCATGCTATATCAAATGGAATAATGGTAGTAATAATACATATATATGGTATGAGAAGGAATATGTTGATATATACATGAGCATTATTGAAGACATTACAGAATTTGATGATGTTGTTAATACCAAACGGGTATTGAATGATGTTGTTAATACCAAACGGGTATTGAATGATGCCGTAACACCAATAAAATATATTCCATGCAGGAAATGTAACGGTACTGGTAAAATCCTTGATGACGGATCAAGTACTGGTGATAGTGTTTGCAATATCTGTTGGGGAGCAAAGATCACCGTTATTGGTGGAGATTAATTGTGATTTCAAATATACGTTGATCAATATAATGGTTTGACTCGACTATTTTAACATCGAATTTATTGTCGATATCGAAAAACATCAAACCAATGTCATCAGGTAAATTATCTGGATATTTTACGGCAATTTCAAAATAAATTTGATGGGCATTAACATAATTTATTTGAACGATAAAATCAAAATTTTCCTTCAATAATTCTAAGCCGGATAATAACTTCGAGTTTAATTTAATAAGTTCTGCATTTACTTTTAATGCTTTAGCCGAATTTATTATTGTGATGTTCTCATAAATGTCATACATAAGTCTGTAATTTTACAGAAGTAAATTTAATCAAAATTACTTTAAAATGCAATAGTATTTATAAATAAATAAATAGATTTTATCACGTTAATTATAAACACATGAATAATTATTATCAGATATTAATTATGAATAGTGGCAACATCATTCATAATGCTTTTGCGACATCACATAAAGACTTAATCAATAAGTATTTGGCCAATTCAGATGTTCAAAATAAAACATATTTTAAAGCAACATTTACACCCAGAGAAAATTCCAGACTAGATGATGTAGATAATTACCAATTGATTATAAATGAAAATTATGTTCCCGAATGGTTTCATGGTGAATTGGCAGAAAATATCGTCATTGACTTAAAAATAATAATCACTTCAATGATAATCAGAAGCTATAAACGGCTATTATTAAATGAGGGTGCAATACTAATTGGTAATGCAATAATTGATGACGTTAAGAATTCAATTGTTTTTGGAATGTATGATAACGCCAAAATAAAAACACTGGATGATACTTCAAGAATTATATTAATGACAGGTAGTGCTGGTGTAGATGTTATGACTGATGTTACAATTATTGATGAAATGCGTGAAGGTGCAAGCGTCAGGCAAATGCTGGGCTATAGTAAGATATTATCAATGTTCGAACAAACACGTGTTAATTCAATTAATGACTACGCCAGAATTGGTATATTAAAAGGAAGTTCAAAAATAAATGAAATGCATGATGATTCAAAAGCCGATAGACTTAAACACATCTCATCAATAACTGAAATGCATGGTCACGCAGTTATTGAGGAAATGTGGGATTGGTCAGTTGTTGAGAAAATGTTCGATCAATCAAAAATTAATTACATGGACGAAGATACTAAGGTCTTGGAAATGTATGGTGAATCAACCATTAATGAAATGCATGGAAATGCTGTTGTTGAGAGATTATGCGAAAATTCATTGGTGAGAAAATTATATAATGCCGCACAAATACTAAGAAATGAACTTGAAGGATAATATGTTGAAAAAATTAGTAATTATAATGTTGATGTTAATCAGTATGAACGCATCTGCTAAACATTATCGGATATATAATTATAATGGCAGTAAATGTGAGATGATTAGTTATAATGACAATCTCGAATTAGATGGTACCTGCAAAACATGGAATAATAACGTCTTAATCAGCATCAGTCACTATAAAAACGGCATCAAAACCCGGACGTGGAAAGTCTATTATCGCAATGGCGGTTTAGAATATAAAATTAAATACAGAAATGGTGTAAAGACTGGCACGTGGAAACATTATGACGAACATGGTGTTGTTATTGAAGAAAAACAATATCAGTAATTGCTATAAACATAACGTAATTTTAAGCTATGGAGAAAAACACAGACAGTACATATAAATGCATCTGTTAAAACTCCAAAAAATTTCCAGAATTTTTTGATGGCCAGAATTTTTGCTAATTACTTATAGCATAAGGATTTTCGGAATTTTTGAAAATTTTTTCTGGGAAAATTTTTGCAGTCTTTATGTGAGGCTACAAGTGTAGCACCCCGGCCCCCTCAGAGGGGGGGTCTAACGGGGGGGTGTAAGGGGGGGATACGTAGGGGGTGGGGTGTATATATGTTAAAACCATATAAGACTTAAATAAACCCAGCAAATTCGAAAGATAATATAAAAGTAATACATCACACCCATTTAGGATAGGAATTAAAAAACAGGGCTAAAACTGGCCCTGTTTTGGTTGGTGTTTTAGTGGATGTTATTTAACACGTTCGAGGGTTTCACCATTGATTTTAATTTCGTCGAGGTTTCCAACGAGGAAATCCCTGAATTTATCTGATCGAAGATCGAGGTGTTTTTTTATTGCTGATTTGGCAAGCGTTTTGTCTGAACTTTTTACGGTTTTATATTGGCCTTTTACCAGAACTTTTTTACTAATGCTTTGACCGAAAATATGAACCTGCATAGTATCTTTATGCAAACGTATTGCAGGGGTTAAATTAATATAAGCATCAATTTGTCCCTTGCTTTGGTTGCTATGATCTTCAATATCAGCTGATAGGTTTTTTTCTGCTGATGCAAGCAATTCCTGTAGTGCTTGTTTGCAAATATCCACGGCAATACCAGAACTGGCAGAAATATTTAACAAGTCATTGTCATTGCAGGCTTTCAATCGTTGCAGATCGGTTTCTTTTGCATTTTTAACGCTGATGTTAACATTTACAACATAGTTTGCGATCTCCATCGTTGATTTGCTTTCATAACCATTAATGGCAATGAATGAACTACCTTTTAAGTTTTGAAATTTGTCGAAAAATGCTTTCATAATATCGATGTTTTGGTTTATATGTACTAATACGGTTTTTACTGGAAAAGGTTACAAAATAACTAGTTTTTTTCTGATAAAACCAGATTATTTTTATCTTTGCCCGATATTTACTGCCATTATATATATATTGAAATTATCTGCACTCATAACTATTTGATTTACAGCGATGTTACAAATTAATTAAAAATAATCTAATAAAAATGCAACCTTTTTTGTAACATATCGTACACAGGGATATAAAACAAAACAAACACAGTACTAACAATAAATTTTGACAAGATGAAAGCAAATGTAAATAACAAAAAAAATCAGAGTAGGTACAACAAGTCTGAAATTTTGAAACGGGCATGGAAAATTTTCAAGTCAGAAAACAATGATAAGAACTTTGGTGATTGCTTGCGTGAAAGTTGGAGTATTGCCAAAAATGGTAATAACGTATCTACTTTTGAGGAGATATATAAAAAGTATAATAAACAACTATACTATTTTATACTGGCAATGATAAAAAACGAAGACAGTGCCAAAGAAATTCTGCAAGATGTTTTCATGAGGTTAGACCGGCATTTTGAGGAGTATGATGTATATAAGGCAAAAATTTCGACATGGTTACATACAATAGCGAAGAATCTTGTAATTGACTATATAAGAAAAGAAAAACAAACCCGTAACACCGTTAATGTGAGTGATTACGTAGATAGTGAAGGCAACGAATTTTTTATTGTTCCTGATAGCAGTAAAAGTTCGGGTTTAGTTGAGAATAAAGAGATCAGCGTAAAAATCGAATTAGCATTTGCAAATTTAAGTCCTAAACTCAAAAAAATCGCTGAATTGTATTTTATTGAGGAAAAACAATATCTGGAAATTTCAGATATTTTAAATATGCCAATGGGATCGGTAAAAGGTTATATTAATCGCATACGCTTGCAATTACAAACTGAATTAAAACAAGTCTACCAAACCATTGATCAATAGGACAATGTTCAGAACTGGTCGCAAATTGCAACCAGTTCATTTAATAAATACGGTTGTTATAAATGTAACTATTTTTAAATAAAAACGTATAAGTACATATACAATGTTCAGAGTATAAACCTAAAATTATAAAGCAATGACAATTAATTTAATAACACAATATGAATATGATTTATTAAAATCTATTCAAAAGGATTATCCAATACTTACATTCCAAAATAATGGGTATGAATATATCAATAAAAATATGTTTTCTGAAATGGATAAAATTGCATTTGATAATATACATAACATATTAGCAAAGGCCATTGTTGGGTTTGTTAGGTTTGATAATTTTAAGTTGTCAAAGAAGGGTGAAATTAGAATACGTTTTCAATATTATTGGGATGAAAGATTTGCCGGTGTTGGTTATCTTGACTTAATTACTCTTTTAAATGGGTTTGAAGAAAATGAGTTGTGTTAATTGTAACCTTTTCAGGTCAATTTACGTATAAGTATATATAACCAATTAAATCATAAAGCAATGGCAACAACTAAAGCAAAACCAGCAGTAAGAAACTTATCAGTAATTTGTAGTGAGATTCGTAAAGATTGGGGATCAAAAATGTATTTTGGTGCCGTACCTTATTTTCAGGCAATGCAATGTTTGAATAGTGTCAATGACAATTACGGCATGGACAGCGGTAAAAGTATTGTGCTGTATTTTTTAAGCAATGCCGGAATGTGGCGGGGTGATGTAGCCAAAAGAATTAAATTGGAATTGAAAGCATTGTGTAAATAGCTTTATTCCTAAAAAAAAACCCTTATGTTATTGTAAGGGTTTTTTTGTTTTAATCCGTAACCTTTTCAAGTCAATGTACGTATAGATATTATGACAATATACTAACATAAAAACGCAAAGCAATGGATATTAATCTTGACCTAATAACAACGAAAAACTATCCCAATTCTACAATATTAGGAATTAACGAAACATTTTACCCAAATGAGGGCTGGGTTAATAAAGGTAATAGTATCGTTCTTAATCAACCAATTGATGTGTTAAAAACAATTATTAAATTAAGAATTGCCAACGGTGCAACAAATTTCAATTTTATTGTTAAGGATGAGTTTGATCAGATTCGTTATCCCGATTATTCGGCAAAGGAATTAATTGTTGCGTAATCCGTAACCTTTTCAGGTCAATGTACGTATATGTACATATAAACCAAAAACATTAAAGCAATGACAACTACTAATAATATCAGAACGTTTTACTTTAATACAGGTGTTAATCCCGCTAATGTACATAACCCCGAATTTCCTTATGAATATCATAAGAGGGTTGGCAATGTTATCCGTAACGGTGTTTTACAGATACCATTCGATTGTGAGAATGTACCTGAAAATGCCACATTCAAATTTTTGACCAGTAATCCCGAATTGGATGAAGCAAAAAACCCTGAAATTATTGTACGTAAAGTTTTAAATTCGTCTATGGCTAGTGAATATGCTTACTTTATTGTGCCATCACTGTAACCTTTTCTGGTCAATGTACGTATAGATATCATAAACCAATTAAAACATCAGGCAATGACAACAATTAGAAAAACGTCAGAAAAAGCAACATATTTAGAGGGTAATTTTTATTTACGTGATGAGAAAATTAATTGGGCACACCCAATTAATTTTCCAACAATTTTCGTTGCATATGGAGCAGCAATAAAAAGTGGTAATTGGCAGAAATGTACAAGTATTAATACACCTCAATACGTTATTGATAATTATTTTAACAAACAATCAAGAGTATTAAGTGGTTTGTGGAAATATTGTTTTGAACTTGAAAAAATAACATGGAAACAAGTAAATGAAAATAAAGACCAAGTACTACAACTCATTAATTTGGCAAACAATGAGTTATTAAAATTGAAACCATTGTAACTTTTTCAGGTCAATGTACGTATAATAATTATAAACAAATTAAAACATCAGGCAATGAAATCAGAATTTGAATTAAGGGATAATCAATATCTGCCAAATGGTTTAGGTAAACCCGCTGAAACTTATTACTATATTGTTAATGATAAGGGTCAGATAATCAATAAGAAAACGTTAAAACCATATCGGGGCAAACAAATGGATAATTATGCCTTTAAAAACATTGCAGTTGCACAGGCATTTTTAAAAATAATTAATAACACCCTGTAACCTTTTCTGGTCAATGTACGTATAATAATTACACCAAAACATCAAAGCAAAATGAAAACGATTCAAGATTATGTAAATGAGATTAAAATTGCTAGTGATGCAGATTGGAAACGTAATGGTTACATATTACCTCCACCTGAATTTTCAATTGAACAAGGCAAAAAATATTCAAGAATTGTCAGAACCTCACTGGGTTCGAATAGCGTTCATTGTTTTGTAGATGCAGAAGGAAACATCTATAAAGCATCGAGTTGGAAAGTACCAGCTAAGGGAATAAGAGGAAACATAAATAACGATAAAAAACCTTTACTTGGTAGAGATTATTACCGATAAGATTCTTTTACATAACAATTACGGCAATGTACGTATAAATCTAAAAATTACGACAATGATAAATGAAAATTTCATGATAACATTTAAGTGTTTGTATTTATTAATATTAAATACTGGTGGTGATTTTGAAGAACTGTTTGATCCGATGTTAGAATCAGCGTCATTTGATTTTGATAATGGCAATATCGAACAAGCGCAAAAGAAACTTAAATTTGTGCAAGAATCAATTATTAAGGTATTGGAAGAAAGTTTTGATGGTCAATTGAATTAAATCCTAACCTTTTCTGGCTAATGTACGTATAAGTATTATAAACCAAAACATCAAGACAATGACAGCAATTATTAAATTTGAAGCAAAAGTTACTCCCGAACAAATGTCAGACCTGATGGTAACAGCATTAGAGGGTGGAATTAACTACTGGTGTGGTAAGGTCAAGAAATTAGATGAACCATTGGATGATGATGAATATCTTTCTGATGTAATTGGCAGAGGTGGTAGACTAAAACTCTATGATGCCGAATCGGATGACACATGGATACTTGATCAGGAAATGTTTTTAAAGGGGTTGAAAATGTACATGATTAAAAATGGTTATTTATCTGTTGAAGACCTGATCGATGGTCATGATGCTGAAACTGCTGATTGTATTATTCAATATGCGATATTTGACGAAATTACGTTTGGTTAGTTGGTTTGCTTTCAAAAACCCGTGTATGCTTTCACGGGTTTTTTTTTGTTTTAATCTGTAACAATTTTAGTTAAAATCCGTATAATAATCAAAATTTAAAGTCATGAAAGAAAATTTTACAAGACAAGAAGTTATTAATATCTTAGTGTCCACATTATTATTTTCGGGAGCGAATAATAATCAGGGTTTAGCTAAAATATCAGGTAAAAACTTTGGCGAACAAGCTGAAACGATTATCAATGCCAATGAAAAATATTATGATACGGGTAAGTCAATAATTTCTGTTGTTGCTGAATTTACTAAGTAGTTTTGTAACCTTTTCAGGTCAATGTACGTATAGATATTATAAACAAATTAAAACCTGTTATTATGATTTGTGAATTAGTAACAACCAAAGTAATTACGGTCATTGAGTTTAATAAATATCAAAGACTGGATAAGACCGGTTTAAATCCTGCTGGTGTTCATAATACCTATTCAGGTGGTTATTGGAATGTTTTTAATTACGATAAGAACTTAATTGAGTTCTTGGATAATAATAATATCCTGTATTCAGTCAATGAAGTGTAACAACTTCAGGTCAATGTACGTATAAGAATTATAAACCAATTAAATCAATTACAATGAAAATCTTAACGGTCAAAATTTTAAAAGCATTTGAAAAGCAAGGTTATTGTGGTGATAAAAAACTGAGGAAATAAAAATTGTCATGAAACCTTTTAATCCCACTGGTGCAGGAACGTGGTACTTATATGAAAAAGACGGCGATGATATTTACTGGGGATTTGTAAATCTGGGTGATTCCGAAATGGCCGAATGTGGCACTGTATCAATGCAAGAATTAATGGCTTATCGTGGCAGGTTTGGTTTGGGTATTGAAAGAGATATGAGTTTTGAGCCATTATCAATGAGTTTGAAAGAAGTGATTGAAACCATTAAAAGTGGTGGTCACGTGTGAAAATATTTGCAGTCAATGTTTTGTTTTAATCTTGTCAGCCCGTTGTATTGTTTAACCAGAACGACAACGGGTTTTTTAATTTTATTCGAATTAGAGTAGTTACACTACTTGTTTTGTAACATTTTCCGATAAAACCCGTATAATAATCATAAGCAATGTACAACTAATAACTAAAGCAATGACAACCTTAAAGCAAGTTAAACCCAGAATTATTGTCTATGATAATGAAGGTGATTCATTTGATAGATACACAATCATTGATACTAAAAATGGTGATATGTATGGTGCAAGTGACCAACCTTTTGCCCCACAAGGTTTCGGACAATATTGTGGTAACTTGGTTGATTCATATATGACACAAACTTATGGTGCTTGTTATGCCAAACGTACACCAACACAAGTTAAATCCATAATGCAAGAGCAAATTAATATTGCCGATGGTGATGTAAAATGGTTAGGTAAAAGGATTAAAGACAATAACGATTTGCCGGAAGGTGTTCAAAAATATATTAAACAAATATTGGAATAGTTTTAAATTAAAAACCCCCGTAACTATTTGCAGGGTTTTTCGTATAATGTACAACGTGTTAATGTACTAAACTAAAACATTAAAGCAATGACAAACATAGAGCTTAAAAACAAATTGATTGAGTTGTTTCCTGAATACAAATTTACCTGTGATGAAAAGGAATTTGATTGTATTCATGGTGTAATGGAATTGAAACCAAGAACGTTCAGAGATGGTAAAAAGAATTTAGTTAAAACTCGAAATAGGATTATCTTTGTTAGTTCTGAAATGTATCCTAATACCAATAGGAATTTCAGATATGCCTTAAATTATACCACATCACAAATTAGAATGTATCGTCATAAAAATTGGTCAGACAATGAATATAAGAAAGCATTTGCCAGTGGTAAGACCGATGAAATTTTGTTAGGTGAAATAAAAATGCTATTTAACTAAAACTGTTAAAAGGGAAAGGGTTTGATTATGAACAAAATCTATACAATCGAATATAAGGGCGAAAGCATGATCGGCACATCATTTTTTGTCGTTGTTGTTGTCGCTGCATCTGGTGATATTGCAAGAGAATATGTTAAAAATAAGATTGGTATTGATGCCGAACCTACGTGCCTAGTGAATGCAACGTACCCGACAATTTATGTACGTGATGGAAGTGTACCTGAACGAATACAAGCAAAAATACTTTATAATGGCAATTGTCATTATTAATAAAAAATCACATAACATTTTCAATTAATTTCCGTATAATAATAATCATAAGCAATATACTAACTAAAACCAAAAACATCAGGTAATGAAAGCAAAAAATTTAACAATTCATCAAAAAATAAATTACCGTTCATATTTTAGAATGGTAGAAGAAGACTCTTTCTTTATGAGGGCAAATAGAATATATAGGTCTTTTATGTATTCAACAAGTTGTGTATTTGATTTAAACATTCCTTATCATAAAGAATTATGCCTGCCTTTGAATCATGGGTTAGCCAGAAATGCAAGATAAATATCAATACGAGTTAAAATAATAATCTAAAACTACTATCATGAATGAAGTTAAGGTTAATGGCAGCACTTACTATGCCGATGTAAGGAATAGAATTCTTTATGAAGACCGGGAAAAAACCAAAGGGACTCCCTTTTCATTCCTAACAAAAAATGAACTGGAACAAGTTGAAAGAGAATTAAGATTCCCTCGAACAAAAAAAGTTGATAAGGACTAAATAAACATGTTTTAATTAAAAACCCTTGTAACATCTACAGGGGTTTTTACGTATAATAACTATAAGCAATTATAATATTAACTTAAAATACTTAAAGCAATGAAACGAAAAATTTATTATGTTGTTGAGAAGGAACTTAATAACATAGATGGAAATGAAGAAGCTACTGGGTTTAAAACCATTAGCTTGTATGGGATTGTAACTGATTTTGCAAAAACTGATTTAATATCGGTAGGTGTAATCAATGATGTTTCTAATGCTGATAAGTCAACCGATGTAATTCAAGACTATTTGAATGATAATGGCATGGGTGATGAAGAATTTGAATTTAAACAATTATAACTGATTTAAATTAAAAACCCTGTAACTTTCACAGGGGTTTTTACGTATAATAATCATGAACAAATTAATTTTAACGTTATGACAATTACAGTATTTGTTGAACCTAAATCATTAACAATTTTTTTAGAGGTAACTAAAATATTAAAAGATTTAACAATTAATAATACTTATATTTTTAATCCCTCTGATTTAGTCTTTACTGAAGCAATGATCTCAAATTGGATTTGGATTAACATGGAGATTGAAGAATATTTGAAGTTGAAATATTGCATTGGTAAATTAGTTTTGAATCGATCTAAATAAGTATTAAACCCTTGTAACATCTACAGGGGTTTTTACGTATAATAACTATATTGCAAGGGTTGGTGGCCACAAGCTATCGAGAGAGTGGACTCCAAAGCACCTGATATTCTAATTATTTAGACTCAAAGTAAATAAGGCTTTTAAACAAAAACTTCTGTAACATTTTTAAATAGAAATCGTATAATGGCTATAAACAAATTAAAACAATTACTATGGAAACCAAAGCAAAAACAGAAAAACAGATTGAAAGGGACTTACAAAGGGCCGAAGTTAATAAGAGAAGATCAAATGCAAGTCCTAAGACAGTCAGCTTAAATGAGCTGTTATTCCCTGTTGATCTTACTGATGAAGAATTACCATCTAATTCTGAGTATAGTCGTAGGGTTATTGGTATTATTGGTGGTTCAGACTTTTTATTGAATCAGTGTTCACCCCGTTATGAACTGGTTAAGAACGTCGATATCTTTCCTGAAATTGAAAAGGTATTAAATGCCAATTCCATCATTTTTACACCTGAGTATAAACATGTTGAACATGTAAAATTCTTTGCTGATTATCAACTCACTGATCCGGCTTTATCACATAGGATTATTGATAGCAACGATATTATTCAACCGATGTTAAGGGTTCAACATTCATATAATGGCTTGACCAAATACAGAATTGTTTTTGGTTATTTCCGTTTGGTTTGTAGCAATGGTTTGGTTATTCCCGTTAAGGAAATGGCAGAATATAATCTGGTTATTGTCGGTAAACACACCGAAAGCATTTTGCATTCATTTTCAAAATTGAATGAAATGTTAACAAACTTCTTCACCAACAAAAAAATTACTGCTGAAATTTTGTCAAAGTATGATGGCCTTGGTGGTCGCATGGTTGTAAAACCACAAGATCGCATTTTGGAGGTTTTAAAGGCCACGGGTATAAATGCTGTTGATAATTCAAAGTTCAATACCGTTGATAATATCATGGGTAGAATTAACGTTGAATTGAATCAAAATCTGGGTTATAAAGTCGTTAATGACTGGTTGGTTTACAATGGTATTAACCAATACATAAATGACAATTCAGTTAACATCGCATCACCGGATAAACGTTCAGAAACCGATTCAAAAGTATTTGAGTACATGCTGGAATATGCATAGGTCAATGTACAATAATTGAGGTAGTATATAATGTACTACCTCTTTTGTAACATTTTCTGATAAAAATCCGTATAAGTACATATAAACCAAAACATCAAAGCAATGAAAAAATCACTGGAATTATTAAGGAAGGGTTTTCAATCATCATCGGGTTTAACACCTGAGTTTGTACAGTTTTTCAGAACTTTCAAAAGTGAGTTCACCAAAGAATTAAAAAGTATTGGTGCAACGGCAATTGTTTTCAGCCGTGGTCATTTTTACTTGTCGGGTTTTTTCACTGTTGACGATCAGATATGGTATTTTAGCCTTAGCGATGTACGTGGCATGGATTATAGTTTAGTCCATAATCCCGATAGTTGTATGAGTAAATTACTGTATCGTACAGCAACGTCTTATAAGGATTATACTGGTGGTCAAAACAGATATGCAGTTATTAAAAAGGGCATGGCCGAAAATATGTGCTGGTCATTCAAGGCCATATAATTTTAATTAAAAATATTTAAAATTCCCTGTAACAATTACGGGGGTTTTTTCGTATAAGTACATATAAACCAATTAAATCTATTGCAATGACAGCTATAATAAAAGAAAAAGTTTTAGAGGGCAATAAACTCATTGCTGAATTTATGAGCCTAAAAGCTATGGAAGTGGCCAAAGGAATGCTAGATATAAAATACGAACATAACTTTACAACACATGGATTCAAAGAGCAAACCCACGAAGGATGCTTATTATTTCATTCATCTTGGGATTGGCTTATGCCAGTTATAAACAAAGCAATTGATTATGGTTTTCATTATCAATTAGCTAATGGTGAGATAACTTGCTGGGCTGATGGTATGTATAAATATTATGCACCATATACGTCAGACAATGAAATATTAACAAATTGTTGGGTTGCAGTAGTAGAATTTATTAAATGGTATAATAACAATAAATATTAAAACAATGATTTATATTTTAACTATTGTTGGTGTTATAGTCGGAATCAATCTGATATTGTTCGGATATGTTCTATGAAAATTGTACAAATGGTCAAAGGATATTCATCCTAAAGATCAAAATGATGAAGTGTAACATCTACTGATAATGTTCGTATAACAACTATAAAAAACAATTAAATTTTACGATAATGAAAATTTCAACATTAAAAATATTACTAAAATATTGCACTAAAGATCAGATTAGAAATGCTGATTTTAGTGGTGCTAATTTTAGTCGTGCTGATTTTAGTGGTGCTGATTTTAGACATGCTAATTTTAGTGGTGCTGATTTTGGTTATGCTAATTTTAGAGATGCTAATTTTAGACATGCTGATTTTAGTGGTGCTGATTTTGGTTATGCTGATTTTAGAGATGCTGATTTTAGACATGCTGATTTTAGTGGTGCTGATTTTAGTGGTGCTAATTTTAGTTATGCTAATTTTAGAGATGCTAATTTTGGTTATGCTAATTTTAGTTATGCTAATTTTGGTTATGCTAATTTTAGAGATGCTAATTTTGGTTATGCTAATTTTAGTGGTGCTGATTTTAGTCGTGCTGATTTTAGTATAATAATTAATGAAAATACTTTTGGTTTAACAATTAATTGTCCTTTAGAAGGATCATTTATTGGATATAAGAAAACCGGTGGCTATATCATTGTACTTGAAATATGTAGTGATTCAAAAAGAAGTTCAGCCACTACATATAAATGTCGTGCATCAAAAACTAAAACAATAAGAATTGAAAATATTGATAAAACAATTGCTGATATTACGAAGATTTCTAGTGGTTATGATTCAAATTTTATTTATGAAATTGGTAAAATAAATGAAGTTAATAATTTTGATGATAATCGTTGGAATGAATGCTCAACAGGAATACATTTTTTCATGTCACGTCAAATGGCAGTTAATTATTAACCAGTAACAACCAATTAAATTTTACGATAATGAAAAGAATTCTATTGAATATATTAATCGTGGTTACGACAATACTAAATACAGTCGTACTTATTGTTGTAATAAACTTATTAAGTTGTGATAACATCTTTGAAAGTATGGTCTTTATTTCAAAATATAACTTATTTCAATACCTATGGGTTATTAGCTTATCAATAGCTATTACAAGCATATTACTACTGTATTTATTGGCAGTTATTAATAATCGTCATCACCTGAAAAATACTGATCAAATACTGTAACCTTTTCAGGTCAATGTCCGTATAGTAATTATAAGCAATGTACTAATTTAAAATTTAATGTCATGCCAAATGTATTAACAACAAAAGAATATCAAGATATTGAAAATAAGTTTTCAGATAAAATGTTCTTGACATTAACCAAAGTAAAACAATATGAACTTAAACCTTATGGCAAGTTCGTATTAAAATGGAAAATAAGAGGTCATGAAACGCCCAATCAAATTGCAATATCTGAGGTGGATTTGGATCATGGTGAAGCAATGCCAATGACAGAATCCCAAGAAAAGGCGGTTGTTAAAATGATGAAACAATTCAAAACCGATATTTTAACTGATGGTAATAAATTTTTTACTCGAACCAATTCGGGTTTGACACCTATTTGGCATAAAAAACTATCAATGTACAAGAGTGACGAAGCATTTAAAACTGTTGTCGATGACGGTCATTCATTTGGAAAGAAATAAAAATATTTATGTTTGCTTGCTTGGTTTTATTGGTTTACCCCGTGCTGATTACACGGGTTTTTTTATTTGATTAAATTAAATGCATTAATAATTAACAATGCTTGTAAATTCAAAAAATTTTAATTAATATTGTCTAACTAAAAAAATTCGTAATTATGAGTAGCGATGAAGCAATTCAATTAATGGTAAGTGGTAAAAGAGTTAAACACAATTATTTTGCAGATAATGAATATATTTACATGATCGATAATAACTTATTTGATGAAGTGGGTTTGAATTTAGGCAATGTACATGAGTTCTTTGCAGTAAGACCATTAATGAAAGATTGCTGGAGTGAATGTACATATAGTAATTAAAAACACTTTTGTAACAATAACAGGATTTTAACGTATAATAAAATAAAAATGAAAAAGTTAATCAGTCAAGATAAAATTGATACTGCGGCAGATCAATACGCTAGTGCACTTTATAATAGTTTTGACGATATCCGTGGATATAGTGTTGCTGAAACTGGTTTTCAAAATGGCTGTGAATTTGTTGAAAAAGAATTTGAACAATTTGCAGTTGATTTTGCTGATTTTCTTAAAGATATTGTTATTGACGTAAATCCATTTGGTGACAATAAATGGGTATGTATTGATGGCACGGATAAAAGTTCTAAAGAACTATTTGATGAATTTATTAATAGCGATTCTTTGTAACATTTCCTGATATCATACGTATTATTAACTGTAAGCAAGCTAAGCTTGCAAAAACAAATGCTCTTTAAATCTTAAACTATGTTAAACATGAATAGACCAATAAGAGGTTCCCCATAAAAGATGGATATAGATAAATATGATATAATAAGATAGATAGACGGTAATTAAAAATTCGTTCGGTATCTGCCCTCGGCTTTGGGAAACTGGCCAGTCCCTGCCAATATATGAATGCTTTCGGCCCTCGGAAATATTTTAATTGTCCTCAACCCACCAAGGTGATCGGACACAACCGAAAGCGCAAATAATACCATCGGGCACTCTCGAACGAAATTTTATCCCTCACAGACGAATTTAAAAAATCTGTGAGGGTTTTTTATTTTGTAACATTTCCTGATAAATTTCGTATAATAACTATAAACCAATTAAATTATAAGACAATGAAAAGTATAATTGTAAAGAACATAACAGTTCAATTCGATTCTGATGATGAAGGAGCTGATAAACATACAGCATTAAATATGCTTGATGAAATGAATAGTGTCTTACAGGAAAAATTTCCAGATGCACAACCACAAATTTTTGTTAGTACAATTGTAGATGACGATATTGAAATTGCCTAAACTAATTTTAATTAATTCCCCTGTAACAATTGCGGGGATTTTACGTATAATAACCATAACGATATATGTGATGATTAATTCTCACATGGTGTTATGCAAGTGGGCTAATGAAAAATCAGTTCTGCCCCGAAACAAAAAACTCCAAGTGGTTAGGCCACCAGAGGTTATATGATGCTTTAGGGTTTTAAGTGAAAAATATAACCAGTTGAGAATTATGCATAACGGAATGAAGCGATGGGTGTTTAATTTAAACACCCATTTTTTATATAATAAAATTACATTATTATTTTTGTAACATCAACAGTTAAAATTCGTATAATAACTATAAACCAATTAAAATCTGAATTATGTTCGAAGCATTAAGTGATTCAATAGTAAAAGAAACTCCAAGTAAATTTCAGCAATTCTTTGGAGCAAAAGATAAAATCTATGTTACCAAATTTCAAAGGCATTGGATCGACAATAGCTTGGTTTGGTACAATAAGAAAACTGGTAAACATATCAGTCCAGTATCAAAAACACATGAAAAAATCAATGCCGCTGTTATTATCAGAGAAATTGCTGAAAATAAATCATAATATCAACAGTTAAAAATCCCCTGTAACAACTATGGGGATTTTTACGTATAACTATCATAAACCAATTAATACTATTTATCATGACAGTTAAAGCCAGCATTGTAGTAATGAGCCATTTATCTGATGCTCAAATTGAAGTGAGTTTTGATAAGAATCAAGCCAGACAACGAATGAATTTTGTTAAATACATTATCTTACAAACAGGTGGAAACCTCACACAAGAAATTAATCCCGATGAACTTTGGGAAAGGTTTAATCTGAAAGATGAAGTCAATCTAAGTAAGCTAAAAACCTCATAACAATTACAGGGAGTTTTTGTAACATTTTTATTTAAAAAAACGTATTATTAATATAATCTGATTATGTAATTTAAATCAATTTAATATGGCAAACTTTAAACTAGTTATTGAAATTGAACTCGATGCTGAAAATCCATTAGATGCCGCAAAAGAGTTTAAGAATTGGGTGAAAGAAGAATATGATTTTCAATCATACGTATTCTTCTTTCAAAACACTGAAACCAAAGAACTATTTTCTGTAGATTTGAGTGAAGATGACGAAGATGCGGTTTTACCTGTTGATCTTTGCGATTATCAACCAGAGATTGAAAAATAACTACATTAACAAATCTGGTGATAGGTTGTTATTATCACTAGATTTGTTAATATTTTCGTAACATTTTTATTTAAAAAACGTATAATAACTATATTGCAAGGCACGATGCTCCAAAGGTATCGGACAGTAGACTCCAAGGTGCCTTATACTTTGCTTATTTAGAACGATAATAAATAACTGATTTTCGTAACTTATTTTAAATAAAAACGTATTATAACTACAAACCGAAAATTATGAGTAATACATCACCATTAGAACAAGTACCATGCCGAATTAAATATTATCTATTGGATTGGAAAGATACTTATATGAAAGAGTATATTGAAAAATATGGTGATGTTAGTTTACATAATTTAACCAAGTTACAATTACAGGAATTATTTAATTACATCACAACCACAGATTTAAATACGTTTTTGTAACATCAACAATTAAAATCAGTATAGTAATTATAAACCAATTAAATCGATATTATGAAATTTGAAAGTATTGGCAATGCAGCAAAACAAGTGGGTGTAGCTTATTTAGGCGGGGTTAATGCCAGCGCAAAACTTGAAAAGAATTTAAAAGTTGGTCAATATACCTATGGGTTATATTTAGCACCGGCAATGACAAGTGGTTTTAATGTTTGTGAGGGTTCAACCCCTGAATGCCGTTTAGGTTGTTTAGCCACAAGTGGCAGGGCAGGAATGGAATTACTTGCGGGCAAAGTTAAAACTCAAAATTCACGGATTAAAAAAACCCGTTTGTTTTTTGAACAACCCGTATTTTTTATGCAGTGGTTAATTGCTGAATTGAGTTTTTATCAGGCCAAAGCAAAAAAGGATGGTTATGGTTTTTCAGCCCGTTTAAATTGCACAAGTGATATTGACTGGGCAAATGTAAGATTTCAGGGCAAAAACATCTTTGAAATATTTCCTGATGTAAATTTTTATGATTACACCAAAATACCTACGAAGTTTTTCAATAAACCCGAAAATTATCATTTAACATTTTCATATACAGGTAAGAATTGGGGTGTTTGTGAAAAACTCCTAAACAAAGGCAATAGTATTGCCGTTGTGTTTAATGTTAAAAATGAATTGGGATTGCCAGAAACATTTAACGGGTTCAAGGTTGTTAACGGCGATCTAACCGATTACAGACCAAATGATGGCAAAGGTGTTATTATCGGGTTAAAATGGAAACGTATTGCAGATAAGATCAACGAAAAACAGATTTTAAATAGTTGTTTTGTGGTTAATCCTTTAACCTATGTTCAACCTAAAAAGGTCAATGTACATGAACTGGTTTTGGCTTAATGTCATTAAACCCCCCTGCTAGTATTAACAGGGGGTTTAATCATTATATTAACTAATAACAATTTTTAATTAAAACCAATTAAATATTATTTAAACTTATTATTATGACAATCTATGGATTATATATTGTAAAAAATGGTACTGGTATAGATATTGTTAAAGACAATATCCGTGAATGCAAGGAATCTATTAAAGATTATCAACGTGATATTCACTATGCCGAAAAATTAATTGCTAAGACAATGACAAAGATTAGAGAATGTGAAGCTAAGATTAAAGAATATCAGCAATTAACTATTGTCAATGGTAAAGTTAAGAAGTAAGTGTAACATCTACAAAGAATTTACGTATGAGAATGTACTGGAATTATAAACCATAAAATTTAAAGCTATGTATAAAGTCAATGCACAAGAATTTATTAAGGCCAATACCATTACTGATAAGGATAATATTCGCAAGGCATTATGTATGCCAAAGTCATTCCCTGAGAAGTTATTAACTCCTTTGGTACCTGATGGTATTGCCAAGTTCAAGGGTGATAAGTTACCCCGGCCTTGGTCAGTTAATCAACATTTTAATGTTGGTGAAAACTATCCACTTTATTTTAGAGAAACTGAATTTGTTGTAAGTCCTGTTAATGGTCAGGGAATGAAATTAACTGAGGGTGTATGGTCAGTTAAGACCTTTTAATGTACGAATTTTAAATAAAAACATATCATGGGAAAAATTATTAAATGGATTATCATCATTGTTCTTGCTGTCATATTGTACAAAGCATATAATGCCAGTCAAAAAAACGGCAGGAGTATTATCAACAATGCCGGAAAAGAAAGCAAGGCTTTGTTTGAACAATCCCAACAAAAGGCCAAGGCCATTACCGATGAATTTAAATCCGGTATGGATGAAGAATAACAACGTAGATTCCCCGATGTTATTGTAACATCTACGGGGAATTTTACGTATGAGAATGTACATAAATAAATTTTAACTAAAAATTCATCAAATGAACAATTCAGAATTAAATAATCTATCAATTTCAGAGTTAAAAGACCTAAGAAATAAAGTGACTGAAATGTTATCACTTAAAATGCAAATTGCCGGTAGAATAAATGCTGATTTTTTAAGTAAAGGAATGACCGTAAAATATGTCGGTGGAACTAATAAAATTAAGAACGAAAGATTTAAAATTCTTAAAATAAATAAAGTTAATGCTCAATGTAAAAGTTTTTCAACTGGAATTACTTGGAACATTAAGTTAGCTAATATTGAACCATGTGAGGCATCTAATTCTGATTTATCAAGTCAAATTATTAAAAACTAAATTATAATACTATGGAAAATGTTAAAAACACCGATGTTATTATCGTAGCTACCAAATATATTAAAGGTGGCAAAGAAGTTGTTAAGTATGATACATCAAATGGTAGATGTTGGGTTGAAGTTATTAAAGGCGATCTAATCACCATCAAAAAAACATTTGAGATCATCAAGTAACATCTACAAAGATTTTACGTATGAGAATGTACATAAACTAATTTAAATTATACAGCAATGGGAAATGTTAAAAATTTTAAAAGACAACAAATCAATAAGATCGCAGGTCTATACCTTGCCGAACAAGAAGAGGGTGATTATTACGATGCGTACTTAAAACTTATTGAAGCACGTGAAAACGGCAATGGCGATAACCCCGCAGCAAATTTTGTTGATGTATGGGAACCAATTATCTCAATTGGCGTTGATGAAATGATTGACTTGATTGAACCCGATGAAAATGATGCAATGTACGATGCACCTGAGTTCATTAATAACATGGATTGGTCAATGTTAAAGGAACAGAAAAAAACATTACTTGAGTTAATTTCATGGAATAAGATACCATTGATGAATGATAATCTAAATGGCATTGTACATCTTATTGATGCTATTCAGGATTATGCATGTGATGAATTGGGAATGTCCGTTGATGATGTGTTTGAAATTCCAGAAGAATAATTATAAAGATATTATGGAAGCAAACAACGCAATTCTTTTTTCAAATGTTGATAAAGAAGATTACTGGGTAAGCTCTGGAATTGTTTTCAAAACAGATGCTATCAATCACTATGAAGATGCTTATAATAAATTAAAAGATAAGATCGAATCAGATGAAGTAATTAATCATGTAGTTGATAAAATGTGTTTAGATGCCGATTTATTTGATTATGACATAACATTTAAGTTTGTACGAACATATTGGAAATACGGATTATTCTTTGTGTTTGAAAATAGTGAAGGGATAATAAAAGAACATAAAATGCTTGCAGATTTTGTAAGAATATTTTAAAGATATTGTACGGCAATGTACGATTGGCGGCAGATTAATAATTAATCCCTAAGTATTTATCTGAAAATGCTTGGGGATTTTTAATTATGGAACTAACTAAGGCAATACTTGATGAATTCAATTCTTATTTAAAAACAATTAAATATAAAAACAAAATCAGCATATTAAAATTAGAATTTCTCACAGATGAAATTGGCGATTATATTTACTTGCTCTGTATTAAAATAAAACCCAGCCAACAACAAAAAGGCTATGGTGATGCTGTACTTGATGATATCATACAAATTGCTGATAAGTATAATGTCCGTATTAGATTATGGGCTACCGATATTTATGGCGTTAGTCTCAAGGCATTGTACGGTTTTTATGGCAAACATGGTTTTAGCTTAATCAAAGACGAATTAGATGGACATATGATCTATCACCCAAAAAAGATCAGAAAGCATTAAATACAGATTTTAATTATTGTTTTTGTAACATCTACCGATAATATCCGTATAATAATTATTAATATTAAATGTTTAGTTATGAAAAAACTTATTTATTTACTATTTGTAATAGTATTAACGGGATGTGGTTATTCTACTCCAATATTAAATGATTCAAGAGAACCATTTGTCGTTAGTAAAATATTACCATTTAACAAAAGTCATGTTAAATATATTGGTAATATGCAAAAATCATCACTAACCTTCACTCCAGAATCAGTAAGCACAGCAATAATTGCTCCTGTTGGAATGTATAATATCGGAGACACGATTTCATTAAAATAAATTTAATAATTGCTTTTGTAACATCTACCGATAATGTCCGTATAATACCAATATAAACCTTTAAAAATCAATTGTTATGAAATTCTATCAGAACATCAATACAAACGAAATTATTGGCGTTGATAATATGCGCCAAGTAATTTCACACCCAACAGAACAATCAATGAGAGCGGGTTTTGTTAACTATTCATATGAGGTTGTTTATGATATGATTTGCCCCAATAAAATCCTTGGTGAAGGCATTACGTCATTTTGTATCACCAATTCTTTTTTAACTAAAAACTATAAGAGAATTAAAAGAGAAATTGCTTTAAATCGATATCCAAATTTTAATCAGTATCGACATAAACAACTATGTGATGAAGCAAGTATTAGTGGTATTGAAAAATTGGATATAATCAGAAAGCAAACATTTTAAATTAAAACAATTCAATGAAAACAATTAAAGACTTTACACCAGAAATACAATCAAAAATTCCTGAATATATTAAAAAATATACTGAGGGAATTGAAGATGGAAAACGATATAAGAATTTCAATTTAACTGATGCTGAAAATCTAATTCATTGGAATTATGAATTATGTAATTATAAAAAACCTGTTATTATTGTTGCTGAAAATCCCTTTGAATCACAAATAATCTTTAATTATATCGTAGCAAATAAAGAACGGTTTTTGCCAATGTTGTATTTAATATATTCATTAAAAAATAACATAAAAGAAAATATTGAGAAATTTTTTGTGAAAGGTTCTCAACTAGATTCTCAACTACATTCTCAACTAGATTCTCAACTACATTCTCAACTAGGTTCTCAACTACGTTCTCAACTAGATTCTCAACTACATTCTCAACTAGGTTCTCAACTACGTTCTCAACTACATTCTCAACTACATTCTCAACTACGTTCTCAACTACATTCTCAACTAGGTTCTCAACTACATTCTCAACTACTTTCTCAACTAGGTTCTCAACTAGATTCTCAACTACTTTCTCAACTACGTTCTCAACTACGTTCTCAACTACTTTTTCAACTACATTCTCAATATAATAATGATTGGTTATTTACTACTAATATTTATTCCAATGTATTAATTTCGTGGTTTATGTTTATAAAAGATGAATTTAATATTGAATCAGAAATTGGTATTAAATTAGATTCATGGAATGATTTGTATTTAAAATCAAACATTTATTCTGCAATATTTTCTGAACTAGTGTGTGTTGTAAGTAAATATCCACAAAAGATACATAGAAATACTGATGGTTTATTACATAATTTAGATGGAAATGCTGTTGAATGGAATTCAATTTCAGTTGAAACCAAATTTGATTGTTATTATATTAATGGTCGAAATATGCCATCATGGATTTTTGATAAATTCAAAAATAATCAATTACAAAAAGAAGATTTTTTAAATGAAGAAAATGAAGATATTAAAGCCGGGATATATGAATTGATTGAAAGTAAAGGTGAGGGCAGTATGTTGACATTTTTAAATGCTATTGAGGTAGATAGAAAAACAATACCCCATGAATATGGTGAAGAAGAATTTATATTGTACAAGACAAAAGAAAAATTCAATGAAGAAGTGGATTTAAATGGTAATTCTCCATCAGAATTGGCTTGGTTAAAAATGACATGTCCCTCAACCGGATCAAATTATCTAATTCCTTCGGATGCAAGTTTTAATGACTGTGTTACTGCAGCAAAATATCATCGGCCAATTTTTGTACCAGAAGATATTCCATATTATTGGAATAGTAGAAACTAAATAAATTATTTAATTTATTTGTTTATTATAAATAATAATGTTATTATTGTATTTTAATTATTAAAAATATTTTTATGGAAACTTTAAACTTTAACAAAGAATTCAATGGACATCAAGGTGATGTTCAAATTTATTCAATTGATGTATTACCAGTAAATGCTAAAAGAATAAATAAAACATTTATTGCTAAATCAGAAAAGTCTGGTCATGCACATGCTATGTGTGGAGACTACGAATTATATGAATTACCTGAAAAAGATAATTTCATTATTAAAGTCGGTACTGATGGATGTACATTAAATCATACATCAATTCAAAATTTAACATCAGAATATTGGGATAAAAACGAAGTATTAACTGTTGCTGATCATAAACCGACCATATTAAAAACTGGTATTTATTATATTGGTATTCAAAAGAGAAAAAAACATTTCTCTAAAGTTTGGGAAAAAGTTAGGGATTAATAATAACAACATAAATTTTAATTATTGCTTTTGTAACATATTCACATTGTACACGTAAAATATATCAGCAGTATTCTTGAAGACAGTAATACATAAGTGCACATAAAATTTACTGTCTTGGTTGAAGTCAGATAATAAAATTGGGGTTGCTCCTATAATAAAAATCTGATGGGGGGTCACTCCCCTCTACTGTTGCAAAATAAGATGTTTTGTTGTTTTATCACGTGCAAAACAATTAAATGCGTTAGTATAATAGTTTGCAAGAAAAAACTAACGCTTGATGTGTAGCTCAGTTGGTTAGAGTACCTGCTTAAACTGTAGGAGGTCGTGGGTTCAAGTCCCATCACATCATCAAGAAAATATTAATGTTCATTGTAACATTTTCACATTGTACACGTATATATAATCGAAGTTCTTTAACATGGCACTTTTTGCAAATATTGGTTTTGCAATCTATTCATGAAGGGTTAACCGAAGTATGATAGAATCAATGTGGGTTCGATTCCTGCAAGTGCTACGAGAAAACCAACCGTTGATTCTCCCCTGATTGGGGACACGTTGAACAGTACTTGTGTAGAGTAACACGAATAGTAAGGCTATTAAGGCAGCTTCACGAACTGCGTCCTGTTAAGATGCGTGACGGCAATGGTTACTCAGAGGTAGAACGTCCTACCATGACGACTGAGTAAAAAACTTTTCTGGTGTTTTGAAACTCATTTATGAAGAATCGAACGAACATCAGAAAAGTTTTTCTTTTTTGTAACAAATTCTAATAATGTCCGTATAGTATTTATTAATAATAATTTAATTATGAAAAAACTTATAATGCTTTTGCCAATGATAGTAATTAAAGACTATCCCAGTTTCAAAAAAGTAATAATGGTTTTTATTTAAAAACTTGTTAATATCATTTTTTAAATTATCTTTGTAACATCAACGGGAATATTTACGTATAATAACAATAAATTAACTTTAAATAAGAACAATATCACTATGACAGCTAATTTAAATAATACCGTAATAAAAGTTCTTAATGCCGAACATGGCAAAAAGGTCATTAAATGGTGGAAAGATCAAGGAGTTGATACATTTAATTTTAACGGAAACTCTATTGGTAGTTATTATGGACTGGTCAATAATAAATTCAATAAATTCATTTTTTGTCCACCACATGGTTCTGAAGTTATTGAACTTCCCGATGATAACTTCACACTACCACAGTATTGGCATGTGATTGTTACAGTAGTGAATCACGATATGTTATTAAAATGGTTTAATGGACTTCATTTGCCCATTGGAAATATCTGTGGTATGTGTAAGTCTATTAATAGTGATAATACAATTACCTATACAAAAGAACATAATCCCCGGACTTCTATTAAATCACCCAACTATGATTTTGGTATTGAGATTACAACCGAACAATTTAAAAAATACGTCATGAATGAAAATAAAAAGATTAGTGGTTATAAACTCAAAGATAAATACAAAAACAATAAAAGCGTTTGTGGTGCTGCTTGTGATATCGAAGGATATAATTGTTTTGGAATGACAACTATTACTTCAAGAACAGCAATCATATGTACTAGTGAATATCCATACAATGATTCTATTCAAAAACTTAAAGAAGCTGGCGTATTCGAATTATGGTTTGAACCCGTATATGAACAAGTAAAAACCCTGCCCGTTATTAATGGCTATAACGGCAAAATCATTAATAACAGCGTTGTCGAATATGGCTGTGTTACATTTAATGTTGATGCACTTAAAACAATTTTAACTTGTAGTAAAAATTTAGGCTCTCGCACAATTACCGCAATTACACTATCATCAGGTGTGGTGATTACATTAGCCGAGATTGAACAAATTGTCGATTACATGATGATTACAACTGCTAATGTCCGTAGTTGATATTGTACAATAGATAATGTCTTGAAAATTAACGTCAACTATCAATTGGCAATGTCCGATGGTGATTGTCCGTAGTTGATATTGTCCGTTGTCGTTTTCAACAGTAATCATTTTATAAACTTTTATAATTATTTATAAAATCGACTTTGTGAAAAAATTTAAAATGAACGTCGATGTCATGGGTGTGGGGACTACCTTTTCCCAGTAATTATTATCGACAATCATTAAAAATTTAACTTTTATCGACATCTGCTCCAGCAACAGCGAATGTACGTTGCCGAACTCATTGATTATCAACACCTACTGAAATGCTCTTGTATGTACCCGACATTACTATATTTATAGTCACGAGTACACATAACCAGTAGTTATAGTACTGGTGATTTTAATAAAACCCTCATGAGTCAATGACGTCAGGGTCTGGACTGAAAAGATCGGTTTTAGTCGGTTTTAGTATGTGATTATTTTTAGTATGTGATTAATTTATAATACGTGGTTTATGATTAGTTTTAATTTATACCGATTAGTTTTAGTTTATTGTTACAGTTATTTTTAACACACTAAAGAGTTTTTAGCACGAGATCGGTTTTAGCAGAAGTTTTTTGTAACATCTACTGGATATTTACGTATAATGACTTAAGCAATTATTAATTACTAACACTTAAAATCTACACCGTATGAACAAACACCGGCTTTATTACAACAGCGAATACAATGGATTTCATGTTCTTTATAAAATCAGCGATGGTTTGGCAACCATTAGTGGATGTTGTAATTTTATCGAAGATACCCGTACTACAATTACTAGGGCAATAGTAAATGAACAATATCTTAAAAAACTAATTGTTGTTGATGCCCTGCATTTAGAGCAACATGATTTTATCCAAATGCACGGTAAATACGTTGATTCTCCATGTGCGCTTACGACATTAGGGGATAAATCCTATTTATTTTATCGGGATAAGCATATTATCAGATATTATTACTCCGAACAGTTTATTACTTATTAACAACATAAAAACATCTGGCTATGACAACAACAGAAATAATACTATCATCAATCATTTGCTTATGATATTCATATCACATAAACCAATAAAAACAATATGTGATAACGGATGGTTAGACAATCCCAAACTTGCAGCTTTATTGTGGCCACTAGGATTTTTGGCGATGTTTTTGGCAGCTATTACTGTAGTTTTAAACATATCTTCAACAACAAATACAGTTATATGCAATGCTACGTTTGTGCTTCGTGTTAAGTTTCATCGTAACATTCTTTTTGTTTTATTTTCCCAACGCTCTTAAAAATTCATTAATACTTTTAGTTGTTTCAAAACCTTCACCCGTGTGAAAAAAATAGTTTTGAAGTTTTCCATTTCGAGTTATAAACCCTTGTGATTTAACCTTTGTTGGTATTCCCATATATGGTGTTTTACCATCAACATCATCTGAATCTATAATTGTGTATTTTTCTCCATAGTTAGCACCATTATAAAAGTCTTCTTTTCCAGAAACCTTAATATCATATTTACCCAACACATAAATAATTCCATTTACGGAATCTGGTTCAATTTCAGTGTTTTCATTTAACTTTCCACCAAAGTTTTTCACTTGGTCAATTAATTTTCTCATTTCGTTTTCCATATATTTTATTTTACATATAAATATTCAGAATTAAATTTTCCACCACACAAAAATAAAACAAAAGGGTTCATCTCTCGTATCAAGTTTATTGTTAAATCCGCACAGCATATAACAACGTGTATAAAATATAGCCAATTAAGGTCTGTGGTTTATATCAAATGTTGTGTGTGGCTACGTTTCATACACGCAGCCGTTAGCATAATCAACACTGACATTAGTATGAGTTTAAGTATGGATTAAAGAACAAATATTATAATTTGATGTTTTTTGTAACATCTACAGGATTTTTACGTATAGGAATTAAATAATTAAAACAATAAATTCAATCTAAAAACTTCTGACTATGTGTTTACGTACCCAACAAAAACGAGTTAAAACCGCTAAAGCAGATATTATTGTGTATAAGCATGTGATTAATAACTGCTTTAGCAATTCAATCGATTATGGTGATCACAAGCCCAAACGCCTTTATACATCTGTTAATAGTGATTATATCACTTCATATCAAAAAACTCCTGTTGAAATTGGCAAGACCTATAAGTCCAAACTAGATAAGCCCGATGATCATGGTGATATTCATATGGATTTACATTCATTTGCTGATTTAGCTGATGCCAAGAAAGAAGCTAGGAATTGGCGTGAAGTTCTGGTTAAGTGCGTCATACCTAAAGGTGCTAGGTATTATCTGGGTGATTTTGAAGAATATAGCTCTTATGCTTCAAATCAATTACAGTACATAGAAATTATCAGAGACTATAAAATCTGAAAATTTGTAACATTTACTGATTATTTAACGTATTAATATAAAAACTTCTGATTATGAGAACAGATAAAGAATTGTATAAGATATTGTTAGACAATATTGATAAGCTCGAACATGGGTTGTGTAAATTATGTTATGTCCTAGAAAGTACTGGTGTAATGGATAATGACGAAAGTAATAGAACAGCCGAAAATATAGCTGCACTTAGGAAGGGGTTGTTATTAAAGCTTTTATTTTTTCCAAAAAAAGAATTTGGGTGTTGGTTCTTTCCGTGGGGTTCTAAACCAGAGAGGATAAAACTTTTAAAAGCTTTGATTTTCATAGAGAGTTTGAAGTTTTGGAAATGCTTTAAAAGATAAATATTGTTCAATTAACCACTAATGCTAATAGACAATTGTTTATAGCCTTTGTTATAAAACATTTTATTATGTATGTAAATTTAAAAGTAAGCACAAGTGAAGAGTATTTTTCACAACAAGAACGGGAAGTAGATTGGGAAGAAGATGACAGCTCAAAAGTACCAACAAAACAAGCAAACGAGATCGGAAAAATACTCGCAACGGAGATTAGTATTTTTTTATTACGCAGAGCTACTGGTTTTTGTGGAAGTGTAGTTGACCATATGGTTAGTGCTCGTAGAGAGCTGATAAAAAAATACGAAAATGATTATGAAACTTATATAGAATACAATGACTTTTATTAAATATTTTATAGAAGTAAGTATAAGAACCGTGCAAAATTATGTACAAAAGATAATATGAAAGATTAATTAAAAAATGAAAAAGCAATGGAAATAATTTTAGATACAAAGCGAATTACTGTTAATAATATAATTACCAGAACCGAACTACTTAGGTTAGCGGGAATTACAGAAGAAATGGAAAAAAAGAGTATAGCTGCTGTTAAAAGTGCTGGAACGGGATGGGAAGTTTGGCGTAGAATAATTGGTGACGAACCTGACGAACAACTTAAAAGTGACGATGTAATTAACTTAACTGATGAAAAATATTCTAACCTATTTTATAACAGAACCTTTTTTACTGGATGTAATAATACTACAGGCGGGTAGACATTTATCGATTTAAATGATATTATCTACTGAAATTTTAAATAATAATGATAAAAACTGAATTTTATATTGCCGGTGGAAACAAAATGCAAATGAGCACAAAACTAAGTGATTGTACCAAACTTTGTGAAATTGATGGAATATTATATGATTATGACGGAAATAGGCAGATATGGGTTAAAAATGCAAATACAGATTACTTTACTGAAAGAATCGTAATGCAAGAACAAGATAATATCAGCACAGATGGAATTGTTCGTGTGATTATATTTAGTACTGATAAATAAAAACTTCAAATTAAAAACTTCTGACTATGTGTTTACAAACTAATTGGGAACAGGCTAAAATAGCTAAAACTGATATTATCGTATACAAGATTTTATCCTGTGTGAATAAAAAATATCTTACTCCTTATAGGAATGCTCGTGTTGAGATCGGCAAGACCTATGAGTCTGATTTGGATGAACCTCAATTAAAGTTTTATATTGGGAATTCATTTGAACGGATAGTTAAAGTGAGTTTACATTCATTTGCAAATAAAAAATCAATAATTGCAGCCCAAACAAAAGAATCGGGAATAACATGGTTTGGCAAAAGAGTTCTGGTCAAATGCGTAATTCCTAAAGGAAGTGAATATGTTAAAGGCAAGTTTTCTTCGCTTACAGCTGATCATAATTCTTATACATCAAATCAATTACAATACCTAGAAATTATCGGAGACTATCACAATGAGAGCTAAAGACAATATCGAATTTATTTCCACGTGGGGGTTAAAACGTGATTGGTCATATCGAGGTGAAGAATTTATTTATATTCCCTTGACATGGAAATTGGGTGTATCAAATATTGAAGCATTAAAGATTAGGATTGCTAAATGGAGACCTAAATATAATCGTAGTAATCAAGCACTGATTTATTATGAGGTAAATACCCAAGAACAAGCCCAAGTTATTTTGAATAGTTACGTTAATTTCAACTTCAAGCATTTAGAAAAACGATTTGATGAATTATATGAACGAGATAGGGGCATGATGATGAATACGGGTGATACCTGTAAATGGTTATTGGGTATTATTCCGATATTGCGTAATGAGTTTTTGATTATAACATGATTTTTAAATAAAAACAACATGGTAAAAATAAATCGAAATGTGGGTGCAAGAGTAATTGTGAAATCAGTTCTTGTTGAGATTAATCCCAAGGTTAAAATTAGAAAGTTAAAAAATGTTCAAGGTACAATTGTCGAACGTGGTGATCATGAGCAATATTATCACACATGTAGTGGTGGATATACTTATGTTTGGAAGAATTTAATTAAAAAGGATGTTTATAATAATTACGCCATTAAGTTAGATAATGGCGTTGTTGATATTGAAAATAATAATATTATTGTTGTTCGTGAAATTGAATTAAAATTTTTGGATCGTTTGCCTGTTGCTGTTAAATTTATAACAAAAAAACAATATGATAATGCTTTGAAATTAATTAAACTTTATGAAAAACAACATGGTATTATCTGAGCTACCAGAAAATTTGTTGGCTTAAACATAGCAGATAATTTATTTTGTAACATTTTCTGTTAATATACGTATAATGGCTAAACTTTGTGATAAAGAACGAGAAAATGAAAATAAAACAATATGAATGGATTAAAAAAGAAATTGGTGTTAGGGAATTTTCTTTACCCACAGTTCCCGTATATTTTTTTGAAACAGGAATAAGACGTGCTATAAGGATAATACCAGTTTCTTTAGGTGAAGATAAAATCATCAATGCCATTGAGATTACATTTGTTTATAATTCCTCAGAATGTAAGATCGAAGTATTTAGTGTTCCTGTCACAGAAATTGAAGATATTTATCATCTTCAAGGTGAAAGGCTTCACAGATTTTTTGTAAATTGGATTGATGGGGATTTAAATACAAGAACTAAAGAACAATTTGATGGTGATTTACAACTTGCATTAAATCAAATTATAAATCGAACATATTTTATTTAAACCAGCACTAAACCGCTTATACATATTGTTAGGCATATGTGCTTTAAATTCAAATGATTATGACAAAGAATGAAATTATTAAAAAACGTTATCCCTTTTTCAATGGAAAAAATATTGAATTAGATTTAGAAGAAACAAAGGAACTTATGAATGACCTATTAGATGTAGTTATTTCAATGTATGTTCCTGATGGTAATCCTGAAATATGGTTGAATAAAATACAAAAGTTACGTGATTAGGTTTCTTGGTATTATGCTTAACTGCTAAGTATATGGTGCATTGCAATTAGATGCACTAATTTTTAAATTTTAAATACACACAAATGAAAAATAAAGGGATTAAACAACAACCCACAGAGTCAAGCAATGATTTATATACATTGTCATGCCCCGTTGATTTATTTCGTTATTTCCTGCGTAAAAACTACAAGGATATAGATATAAGTAATGAAGAGTGTGATGGCATTGGAGAAGAATTTTACGAATACCTGCGAAACTTGAATTTAACCGAAGAGCAAAAGCGAAACATATTGCCTAAAAATACATTTGACGTAATATTAAACAGCGAACACCCATTCAGAACTAATGGCTTTCCTGCCGCTTATGTTATACATTTTGCGCAATTTGTAGAGCAGCAGAAACAAAAAGCGTTGGCAGAAGGTTATGATCCAAATGGGGCATAACTGCTGCAAATATATATTTTAGTTAAATTTTGATATGGTACAAATTATTTTAGAACAGATAAATGAAGTAAGCAAATTTTGTGTAGGAAAAAATATTTCTTACATAAAATTTGACTATACAAAAGACTATTCAATATTAACACAAATAGGAATAAATGGATACAATATTTATTTAGAAATATTTTTTGATGTAAAATCTGATACAGTAGAAGATGTGTGTGTTAATGTATATAAAGACAAGAAATGTAAATTTGCTTACGGAGGAACTATGAAAGATTGTTTGAAACGAATTACTGATGAAATCAAATTTAATTAAATATATTTGTTGTTATAACATTCAGTTAATTATTGATTATGAAAACATTGGAATACAGCGATTTTTTAACCAGCAGAATAGATTACTGCTTGTGTGATGATAATAAAACAAATTTAGAAAAGATTAATACTTTAAATATCTACAAAAAAAATTACGGTGATTTATTGGCTAATAATTATCTTCCATTAGATGAAGTTGAAAGGTTAAAAAATCAACTACGAAGAATAGATGATAACATTAAGTCGTTGTCTTAGTTGGATGTAACGGTCGGCAATATGAAGCGGTTGTAATTAGATGCACTAATTTTTAAATAACTAAAAACGATAATAAAATGAACAAACTTAAAATTAAAGAGTATGCCAACAATGCATTATATACTGTATTAGTTGCCGTGTTTTTGTGGGTGATGGTTAGTAATACCATACAGGCTTTTAAATGCCCAAGTATGACACGCACACAACTGTTTTTACACACACCTAAATCGTTTGTGTGTGATTGGCAACATTGCAACTAACGTTTTTCATATCTTAAATAATAACATCAAGTTTAATAAATGTTCTTGTAACATCTGCAAAATCTTTACGTATAAGTATTCACAATAAATCGATAAGTATATGAAAAATTTAGAATTTAAAGGATTTGATGGACACTTGATATTATTATGTAAAAGTCATTATAAACTCACCGAAAGCTTTATCGAGAGTTTAAAAATGATCTGGGCAATAAGATGTGGATATCCTTATGATAAAAACGATAATTCATCTATAAGATATATTTTAGATGGATTATATAAGATTCTTGAACCTACAATTGAAAATCCTCAACAATTTCAAGAAAAATTACATGAGAGTTTAATTTCGTGTATTTATGACCTCAATACATTGGAGAAGTTAGTACTTTTCTATCGTGATGAAATATCCATGCTTCAAGTGCGTGAAAAATCCGCTAATGGTAAATGGACGACCTTAATTAAATTACCCCAGCCCCAAAAAAGATTATTTAATAGAATATTAACGGGTAATGGTAGATATGATGATTACAAATTAATTCAAAAATAACCGTAAATATGGAAACAAGAACAACACATGAATTGCTTACGATCTTAAGAGATAATGCTAAGGTTGATCAAACAGGATTGATAATTCGAGCAGGACTTTGCTATGAAGTTGGCCCCCTGAATACTAAAGAACTAATTAATGATGATGAATATTCATTGTTACGTCATTATATTAAGGTTAATATGCCCAAATATACAATTCCTGTTGATACTAAAATTATTGACTATGACGATAATTTCAACATAATCGATCATTACGATGATTTTAGTCAAACTGGTTTTGGTTGGCTACCAACATCATGGAAACCTAGATTGAGGTGGTTAAATAAACACATTAAGTTAACTTTAAAAAATGCCGTTTAATTGTTTGTAATAACAGGTTAATTAAAAAATATGAAAAAATTATTAAAATTAATAGAAAAGTACGAAGAAAAAAGCGGAAGGACTTGTGTCGAAATCCGAATTTTTTCAGATGGTAGTGGAACAGTAACTGAGTGGGACTTTGAACTTTTTTCTTTTAATAATTTAGAAGAACTGAACAAATGGTTGGTAGGTTGTTCTATTTAAAACATGATAAAATGAATTGGAATAACGGAACATTACAGACACCACAATTGAGAATACAAATTACAAACTCTCATATCCAAGCAAAAGGGATTTGGGTTATGCATGTAAGAGAATTTAACTGGAACACAAAACAAATTGGCGTACCAAATGAAGCTACCGAAGAAGAAGCCCAAATTGCAGCTGTTGAATTAGTGAGGAAGTATGTAAATGATATGCTGACTGCTTTAAATGGCTTACTTGAAAGAAACCAAAAAGACTGTTAAGCAAAAAAATGGAACTCGAATAAACCCAGTGCCGAAATAACCGACACTGATAATTGATTAAAACAAATTTAAAACCTAGAAATAATGAGCGATTTAAAAGTAGAAGATTTTTTTAGAAAATGGGTAGGAACTAGACCCAATTTAAAGACAGCCTTTCATGAAGCTGGAATTGAAGCTATGGCATTTGCAGTAGCTTACCATAAAGCACTACAGAAAGCGAATGAGGCTGAAACGGGAGAAAGCAACTGCACTATATTTGGTGTTATACACTGGGCGTTTTTACCAGAACAGACACCAAGCTACGGTGATGAAATACTATTAGTTTACCCACCAGAGCAAATGACAAAGCCGATTGTTACAATATACGATAGAAATACAGAATGGATTGATGGTTGCAAGTACGCAGTTATTACGCCTTGTGTATAACGGAAAGTATATGTTTTCGGTTGCGATTAAAAGCAGCTAATCATCAATTACAAATAAACTTACAAATGGGAGTAAAAGGAATAAGAACGAACGAAACCGCAACTGAAATATATACAGTGTTACCAACTTTTAAAATTAATTTACTAAAATATATCAAAATGAGAAAATGGATTAATTTAATACGATTTATCAAAAAGCACCGAAGTAGAGGCATTGCTTCCTTTAGTGTAGTAACCAATAGCGATACTTTCATAATAACCACAGAAGATTGTGAACAAACAGAAGCTTCTTGGAAAGAAAATATGCTTAGGATACCTTACAGATAGCCGCAATGCTGGCATTAATTTTTATTGTGGGTAACGTTGAGTATTGGCGTTTGTTGCCGATTAGAAAGCACTTAATTATCAAATTACTAAACACTTTATAAAATGGAAAATACTTCAAATACCCACGAAAACGGCAATAACGCTAATACTGTGTTATGTGGCGTTATTGATAGGATATTAACCGAAAAGAAAGTAGATAGTTGTCCCAAAATATTACCACAATGCCAATTAGGTGATGTTTGCATATTATGTGATACAATGACTAAAGATAAGCCTAAAAACTGTCTTAGACATAATGCCACATAACGTTGAGTATTGGCGTTGTTGCCGATTAGAAACCACAAAATTATTAATTTACTAAATACTTTATAAAATGGAAAATACTTCAAATACCCACGAAAACGGCAATTGCGCTAACCGTGTGTTAGCGGTTGTTACTCCTGAAATGGAGCAATTCGCAAGTGAATATGGTTTATTTATCATATCAGTAGGGCAAAAATATATCAATGCTTTATCGCCTGATTTTACGACAGAAAGCAGTATGGAAATATTTAAACGTGAGTATTGGGGTCGGAAGTGGTTTTAATAACCGCTAACGTTGACAATAAGAAATGTATGGGATTTAGAAGCAGTAACCTATCCACATACACCGAACTAAATTAAATTTGCATTTGTAATTATATTTGTGTATATTTGTAGTATGAAAGCATACGTTTATACACATACAAGATTAGATACCAATGAAATATTTTATGTTGGCATTGGAACACAAGACAATTACAGGAGGGCATCAAAAACGGTAAATAGGTCTGTATTTTGGAAAAACATAATAAATAAAACTGGATGGAAAGTAGATATTGTTTTTGATAATTTAAGTTGGGATAAAGCTTGTGAAATAGAAAAAGAATTAATAATAAAATATGGGCGTAAAGATTTATGTTTAGGTAGTTTAGTTAATTTAACAGACGGAGGTGACGGAAATTCTGGAAGAAAAATATCACAAGAAACAAGACAAAAAATGTCAAATATGAAAAAAGGCGTTCCAAAATCTGATGAACATAAAAAAAATATGAGTATAGCACTAAAAAACAATAACAGTACAAAAGTGATTGATACAAATACAGGCTTTATTTATAATTCTGTACACGAAGCAGCTGAAGAAAATGGGTTAAAAAACTATGTTTTAAGTAACTACTTAACTGGTAGAACGAAAAACAACACGACATTAAAATATTATATTGATAAAACTTGTTAAAGTTTAATTATAAAACAATTAAGGCGAAGAAGCGTAGCCTTTATGAACGCTTCATAGTACAACTGCACAATTTGGCACAAACACCCATATATTTTTTATTGTGTGTTACCACCAGTATTTTATTCATCATGGCTAAAAAAACTAATAAGAAAATTAACTGGAGTAAATGTGATAAACCTTACAAAGAGATATTTCACGGAATTTGCTTCAATTATTGCATAAATCGAAACTGCTTAATATCGAAAGAAACGTGTGTCGCTTATCAAAAATGGGATAAGTCCGATGGGGTCTTTTAATATTGGCGGTAACGGTTGCAAATATGAAACGTTACAACACAAATGATAATTAATGTAACAAAAATTGAAAATTAACGTATAATATAATTGCAACACAACAGCAATGTTTTATATTTGTTGTTATAAACATGTAAAAATTATGGAGCAGAAAAAATTAGTAGAAAAGTTGATTAAGGCATCAAATGAAATTTCTAAAAATAGAAAACCGAGTGCCAATTATATACATCTAAGTAAAGAATATATACAACAGCAAGCAGATGAACGAAAAATTTCATTTGATGACATGGTAGAAATTATTAAAAAGGAACTGATGCCTAATGAATAATTTTTATTGTTTATAACATTGAATGTATGTGTAGTACAGCCTTGCACATATTTTCAACTTAAAACTAAACTTAATTGGCTGTATTACATATACATATTGTTATAAAACGTTTATTATGATTGACAAACTACATACAGAAATTGAAAACTTCATAAATTCAGATAATGACTGGATGCGTAAAACCTATGAAGTCGATGAAGCAAATACTTATACACCTTGTTATATGCTGTGCGGAAATATACCACTAAACTTAAATCGAAGAACTAAACCTTTTTGTTTTATTTTTGTGGGAGGATTTTAAAAAATTGAATATTTATATAGAATAAAACTATTTAATAATATGGAATTAAGAAAATTTATAGCAACTACTATACGTGAATATTTGAACGAACAAGAAATTGGTGGAAGTGGGTTGATTTTATATCATGGTTCTGGTGAAGATAAACCATTTGAAAAATTCAATAACAATCAATTTTTCACGGTAAATGATTATATTGCATGTAATTATGCTGAAAATAATGGTGGCTTACTCTATAAGGTTAAAACAGATATAAGAAAAACTTTAGAACTTAAAGGTAATTATGTAAGTCTTGGTGGAAAATCTATGAAAACTATCGAACCAGAACAATATGAGTTAGAATATAGTTTAGTGAAAAAATTATATGGTGATTCAGCTTTAGAACATTGGTTGAATCATGGATTTAATCCAAGTCCTGCACATGTTTTTAACGGTGATTATACAGCAATAATTAATTGGGCAAAAAATAATGGTTATGATTCTATTAAATTTTTTGATGAGTCATTTGATACATTTGTTAGGGATATTACGTATATAATTTTTAATGGAAATAATATTAAAATTATTGATGTTAGTGAACCTGATTGCTAAAAATAAAACAAAAAGAATGTTACGATGAAACTTAATACGAAGCAGAAACGCAGCATTGCATATAACGGACGGCAATATATGTAGTTGCCTTGCACAAAACTTTAAAATTATTATAAACCTTAATAGGCAATTACATATATTGCTTGTTAGCAACAGTACGGATTATGAAAAAAATTGATGAATATAGCGAAAAAGCTGGTGCTTTATTTTTGATAGAACAGCACACTATCGGTAATTTACGTGATGAAGCTGATTTGAATAACGCCAAATATCACGCACAACAGACAGTAGGTTTTATTGAAGATTTATTGTTGAATATAGATGGTACGATTGAAGATAAGATTCAATTTCTATCAAAAATAAAGGAAGAAATACCTAAATTTCACGGTAAGGGTTAGTATTGTTGCTAACGGTCAAGCGTAAGATACGTTGCGATTTAATGCACAAATTTTTAAACTTATAAAAACATTGATATGAAACAGAAAAATAACAAATTAGCACAATTTAAGCAATGGATTTTACGCTTTGTTATAGGGCGTTATTTCTATTACTTATTCAATATATTAGTTGGATTGGTCATTGCTTTATTAACATATCCATTTAGATTAATAGGTGGTAAAATAGGGTTAAAATCTGATATATGCTCATGGCTCGATAAACACTTTCCATTGCCTGATGATAATGCCCTATAACGGTCGCAGATATACTAAGTTTTTGATTAAATAGTAATAATTTTAAATAACAGATAACGATGAAAAATGAACAAAAATATTATAACTTACCAGACCAAAAATTTGGTATATCTGGTGTTATTAGTAATTATTCATGTCCAATATGTGATTTAGGACATAAACCTAAAAAAGTTTTTTATATTCCAATAAAAGATAAGAATGGAATACCAAAAGATAAATCACTAAGAGTAATAGAAGGTAGTGAATTACATAAAAAACTTTTGAATGGTGGTACAAAATTGCCTATGTGCTGGATTGTTGAAGAATAATTACTTATAACGTTGAGTATAAGAAACGTAGCGTTTTGAAATACTGAACAACAATAACTTACAAATGTAAAATTGAAATAGAAACTTAATATTAACCACAGGCTCAGCTATGT